>OLJB01000020.1_pt1 | contig 102349 bp, 76 predicted proteins | sample 1601391 | NCBI WGS metagenome assembly OLJB01 (sample SAMN01915215, study PRJEB22387) | human gut metagenome | isolation source: stool | host: Homo sapiens | place: USA | reverse complement strand
TTAATAATATTGTCTATGGAATTAATTACTATTTATATAGCTTTTTAGTCCACTTACGAGTAAAATTGTCATAAAGGGACAAATACGATGAGCATTTAGAACAAAGAAACCATTATGAAGGGGGAATATTTTATGGATAATTTTGTAATTCTACAACAGATGGTCGCCATAGACAGAGCTCAGAACCGGGCCGAACTCAGGTCATCCATACAGACTCTGCTCAGGATAATCGGCAGCTACACAAAGTCTGAGCGAGTTTATATATTTGACAAGGACGAATCCACCGGTGACTTCTGCAACTCCTACGAATGGTGTGCTGAGAATGTGAAACCATTTATAGAGGATCTTCAGTCAGTACATCCAAACGACATGCCATATTGGCTGAATGCCTTTGAACGGGGCGATAGTGTCATAATCGATGATGTCAATGACGTAAAGGATATCATGCCATCTGAATATAGATTATTAACTCTCCAGAATATACGTTCAGAGATTTCATTTCCTATATTCTACAAGAATGAGCTCCGGGGATTTATAGGCGTTGACAATCCGCACATCAAGGAATCTGAATCATTCCTCACCCTCCTTGGAGTTGTGGGCGGTCACCTTGGAAATGTCCGGGAATCACTTAGGATGACAGAGCTGCTTGAACAGCGCAACCGCTCTTTGGAGAAAAGCCTTATGGATATCGAACGCGACCAGAAGTTCCTGTCCATACTCAGCACAGATTACATATCCGTCTACTGCGTGGACTTAAACCTTGACACCATCGAGCCACTAAAACTTGACTCTACGGCAAATGCGGCAAAGATAAACGATCTGAAGGCTAGAAATACAAATTGCTACTCCGCCCTCATAAAATCATATTACGACAAGTATGTCATAAAGTCTGCATCGCCAAATTTCCTTGAACAGCTCGGCATCGAGCACCTGAAAAGCCACATATCCATAAATGGCAGGCTGTCATTCAGATATCAGGTCACACCGAACTCCGTGGGGCAGGAATACTTCGAGGCGGAGGTCTTCCCGTTTGACTTTGGATCCGACTCAAAAGTCTTGATCGGTTTCAAGAACATAGATGACCTTGTCGCCTATGAACAGAACTCCAGAAGACAGCTGCAGGAGGCTCTCGATGAGGCAACACTCAACAATGAGATCATATCTGCCATAAGTAAGATTTACTTTTCCATATACCGGATCGACCTCGCACTGGATATGTACGAAGAAGTCTCAAGCGACAATGAGGTTCACAGACTTACAGGACGCATGGGCAGGGCATCAGCCAAGATGAAGGAACTGTGCCACCGCTTTGTAGTACCAGAATATCAGGACAAAATACTTCAGTTCTTTGATCTCTCAACTATACCGGAGAGACTGCACACCGAGGAGACCCTGGCTATGGATTACCTCGCCAACGACGGTAACTGGCATTCTGCCCGTTTTATAGTACAGAAGAGAGATTCTTCAGGCAACGTGACAAGCATACTTTATGCCACCCGTCTTATCAGTGAGCAAAAGCGCCGTGAGCAGAGCTGGATGCTGCTCGCAGAAGAAGCCAACAGGGCAAATGAGGCAAAATCAGAGTTTCTGTCAAAGATGGCACACGACATAAGAACACCTATGAACGCAGTGATGGGATTTGCAGATATAGCAAAAAATTGTCCGGACAACTCCCCAAAGGTATGTGATGCACTTAAAAAGCTTACCACATCCGGAAAATATATCGAACAGCTTGTGAGCAATATACTGAATATTACCAGTCTTGAGGACGGCAGACAGAAACTCAACCCCGTCGAGACGTCCGTATCAGGGATCAGCAGCACCCTGAGTCATATATTTGCCCAGGAGCTTATGAACGACGAACTTAGCATAACCTTCAGCTGCCATGATATACTCTATGAATACGTGATGGCAGACGGCTTGAAGCTTAAACAGATATATTCCAACCTGCTGTCTAACTCCATAAAATTCACACCAGCAGGAGGTGACATAACTTTTGATCTCTCCGAGGAGCGCATTGACAACTCGAATAATATACGCCTGGTCGCACGCATAAGTGACACAGGAATTGGAATAAAGCCGGAATTTCAGGCTGATATGTTCAGCAAGTTTACCCGCGAGACGGACACCCGAATAAACAATGTTAGGGGAAGCGGACTTGGACTTGCCATAGTAAAAGAGCTTGTAGATCTGATGAAGGGAGCTATAGAAGTTAACAGTTCTGTGGGAAGGGGAACGTCTATCACTATCACTGTGGAAGTTCCTTTCATCATCAAAGATGATCTCTGGACCGGCGACCGCGATTATGCCACGGATATAACATCCGTATGTTCCGGCATGCATCTTCTGGTGGCAGAAGACAACGAACTTAACTACGAGGTGATATCTGAGCTTCTAGGCATGAATGGAATCTCCTGCGAGCGGGCAGAAGACGGTGCAATATGTGTGGACAAATTCAAAGCCGCAGCCCCTGGCACTTACAACGGAATCCTTATGGATCTTCAGATGCCTGTTATGGACGGCATCGCGGCATCCTGTGCCATAAGGGAACTTGACCACCCTGATGCCAAGCAGATCCCTATAATCGCGATCACGGCAAATGCTTTCGCAAAGGACATTGAGAGATGCCGCCTGGCGGGTATGAATGAACACTTATCCAAGCCACTGAACATAAGGAGACTTATAAGTATCCTTTCAAAGTTCAAATAATATTAATGTTCAGATAATATCAACATAAAAACATAAACCTAAGAATAGGGGGTATCCGTGGATACCCCCTATTCTTATTTCTTGTTCATGATAGCGTCTATAGACTTTATGCACGCGCTCCTTATCCCTGACTCTTCAAGGGATGCCACACCGCAAATAGTCGTACCTGAAGGTGAACACACATTATCCTTTAACACTCCCGGATGCTCCCCGGTCTCCAGCTGTAGTTTTGCTGATCCAAGGATCATCTGTGATATCAGTCTGTACGCTGTCTGTCTTGGAACTCCGTACTTTACAGCCGCATCGGCGTATCCCTCTATGAACAGATCCACAAATGCAGGACCACATCCTGTCACAGCACCGCCTATTCCCATGAGATTTGAAGGAAGCTCCTCAACTATTCCGACGGCTGCAAACAGATCCTTTATCTGTGCACGTTCTTCCTCCTCAAGTGAGTTCTGCGCCTCAAAGAGCATGACACCCTCATACACCATGGCTGGTGTATTCGGCATCACAAACTGAACCCTCACTGAACTGTCAAAATACTCGCTGTACTTCTTGAAATCCCATCCTGCAGCCACAGACACCAGAGCCTTTCCGTGAAGTTTCTCTCCGATCTCCACCAGGACATCATTTATCTGGTAGGGCTTACATGCCATGATGACAGTGTCCACAGCATCCACCAGCTCCGAAAGTGATCTGCACGGAGTAAATCCATATTTCTCCGCATTGCCGAGCAATTTGTCATAGTGCGGTGCATATGCATACACATCTCCCGCCGCTACCTTGCCAGAATTAACAAATCCTGCACAGAGTGCCTGTGCCATATTTCCCATACCTATAAACCCTAATTTGTCCATAACGATCTCCTCCGGTTTGTTGTATTGTTGATATCCTTTATCTGAGACAACGGATGCTACTGCAGCACGCCGCTTATCGTGGCTGCTACATCTTCATCACCTATGAGTGATATGTTGTTGATACAGATAAGATCATCTGCCTGCTTTTCCTTAACAAAGTCTATTACATTAACATTTGAATATCTGTAGTCCAATATATATATAGTGGAATAATGATCCACTAGGAACGGTATGAACGCATTTCCATATGATTCCTTCATCACCACGCACGTTGATCCATCAGTGACTTTTGGATTCTCTATCACTGCCATCGGTGTATCTCCGCCGACAAATGTCGAGTACAGAGTACCCTTATCCCAACCATTGACATCCATTATAACGTTCCACTTCTGCTCTGAACCATCATCATTCCAGTAGGTCATATCATTTGTTCCTATAGGTTCATAAGCATATATGGTATCAGGGTTCTTCTTCATATCTGAATTCTGGAGAGTATTGTAGAAGCTGCCAAGGAACCCCTTAAATATATCTTTTTTTCTCTTATCAAGCGGTATCTCTGTTATGCCCTTGGTCTTGCAAAACTCCTCATATGCGTAGAAAGCTCCGTCCGCCGTCCAGTGATGGTCACTCCTGAAGTAGATATATTCATCATTGTGCTCTTTGAGTGTATCGAATATATCCACAGTCTTTACGCCCTGCATCATACTATAGTAATATTCTATCGCCTGCTTCTGGTCAGAGCCCCCAAGTTTTGCAAGATCGTCATCTGGAAGGAGCACTCCTGAATTGTTTGGCACAAGTATGTCGTATACATCTGCCACACCAGAAAGCTTTGATGCCGCATTGTTCATCGCATTTATATACTCAGTGGCAGAATCCTGTACAAAGTAATACAGGCTGTACGCCGCGCCATCTTTCACATAGAGGTTATCCTGGAGCTGCTTCTGGAACGCAGCATCCATGGCCTTCGAATCAGGTGGATCAACGGTCTGCACTGTTCCGTCTTCCGTAGAGGCATCCTTATTCACCTTGGAACCTGTCTTGCTTGCAGGAAGTCCGATCTCTGGATCCTCGGTTGTCACCTCGGTAGTTGTCGCCGTGGTCTGGGAGTTCTGCTTCTTTTCATTCTCATCAGTCTCTGGGATATCATCGCCCTTAGTGTTTCCGCCAACCATCTGGGTTCCAGTCTCTATGCCATAAAGTGACTTGAGTCCCTGATCCGCCGCCACAAGTTTATCTCTCATCGGATATGTGTCTGAGTACCACAATGACACACCTTCAAAATACGAACCGTCAAGAAATGATGTTATCGTAAACGATGGGAATTTAGCCAATTCCCTTTTTTCTGTCATAGACTTTTTGGGCCTTACGAAGAACAGCAGACCGATAAACGCTCCGACCGCCATTATCGCCGCAAATGCCAGAACCCCGATTGCCCTGAACTTCCTGATCTTCATTTTCTGGCTTCTGGAATATCTCCTCACATACCGTCTTCTGCTACGGTTGATATTTTGTCTTGAACTATTTCCTGAATTTCTTCTATTCATATCATATCCACTCAAATCTACTTTCGTCTCCCCGCCTGAGTATACCAACACAGACCGAGATCTAATATACAATTTCTTTAAATCAATAAGTCTCTATAACCAACTGTTTTTCTACCCATCCTTCCTAGAACTGGAAGTACAGGAACGGATTGTAGCTCGCGCCAACCAACGCCAGCACTGACACTATCAGAAGTATGGCAGGTGTTATCATCTCCAGCACATTATGCACGTTAAACACCAGCGCATTCTCCTTGCCCATCTCTATCATTGTCTTTCTGAATCTCTTGCCCAGATTGGTACATGCCACTCCTGCAAATATAAGGAAGAAAATGTTCTTGAGGAACACGGTTCCAAGTGCCATATTTGCAAATCCTGAAGTGCCAACTCCGAACATTCCTGCAAGCACAGTACCAAGCTCAGAAAGATTCTCAAACCTAAATATCGTCCAGCCAAACAGGATGACAAGCAATGTATATATGTGTGATGCCACAGGTCCAAATCTTCCGCCGAGGAAGAACTTCTCAAGGAGCAGGAACGCTAGATAGTAAAGCCCCCAAAATATATAGTTCCAACTCGCGCCGTGCCACATTCCGGTAAGGAACCACACTATCGCCATGTTTCTTATGTATTTGGCAGTGCTGCACCTGTTGCCGCCGAGCGGTATGTACACATAATCCCTGAAAAATGAGCTAAGTGATATATGCCATCTTCTCCAGAAATTATTTACTGAGTTTGCCATGTATGGATAGTTGAAATTCTCATCATAATGAAAACCAACCATTCTGCCCATTCCTATAGCCATATCTGAATATGCCGAAAAATCCAAATATATCTGCATCATATACGCGATCATTCCTATCCACATTCCAAGTGTCGTCTGTGCCTTGAGGCTTTCAACACCGGCTGGGAGAAGTGTATCGGCGATGCTTGCACAGGAATTGGCAAGTATTGCTTTCTTGGCAAGTCCCACCGTAAATCGTCTGACACCCATATATATGTCATTTTCTGTTATCTTTCTATTGTCTATCTCATCAGCTATTGTCTCGTATCTAACGATAGGTCCCGCTATACACTGGTGAAAAAGGCTTGAGTACAGAAGAAGCTTCCAGAACTCTCTCTGCGGTCTCACCTGGTTTCTATACACATCCACCACATATGATATGAGCTGGAATGTGTAGAATGATATTCCTATAGGAAGTACCAGCTCCGGCACCACCTTTGGAACGCCAAATATCATTTTAAAATTGCCGAAAAAGAAACCGAGATACTTAAAGATAGCCAGGCAGCCAAGCATCACCACAATATCACAAACCAAATAGAACTTCTCAGATCTCTTTGTATATCCAGTTCTCGCCTCATCGATCTTAAGCGCAAATATCCAGCTCACCAGAGTTTCGCCGGCCAGCAGCAGCAGATATCTCGGACCACCCCATGCGTAGAACACTAATGAAAATATGAGAAGCACCTTATTGCGTTTCTCCTTTGGGACTGCAAAATATACTATGAGATTGGCAGTCAAAAATACAAATAAAAATATCAAACTTGAAAAAACCATACTTATTATCTCCAAAAAAGCTTTCTAAAATTCACTTAATCGGCAGTATTATACTTCACAGCAGACTTTATCTCAACATAAAAAACATAAATATATCGGCAGATCTACAAGTCTACAGTCTGAACCTCTCTGTCCCTGGCCATTCCATTTATAAGAAAGCTGACCCTGCCATTGCCTATTGTTATGTCTTTCTCATCCGCGCCTATATCCATTCCTACACTGTTTGTGACCTGAGTGTTAATATCAGAATTGACAAACAGTATTTTCGCCGTATGTTTACCATTTCCCATTGCATAAGCATTTCTTCCCTGTGCCACAACCTTGACATATGCATACTTTATCTCTATATCCGTATCCCCATTCCTACAACCTATTCCATAACACTCGTTGGATCTGACATTCATGACTACATTGATGTTCTGCATCCTCACCCTGCATTTGCTGCCTCCCAGAGTTCCCACAACTGCTGTTGAGATGGATGCTCCGGATATCTTCCCGGAAATATTCTCTATCTGGATATCAGCATTGCCATTGTATGAGCCTATGGATACACTTCTTGCTATACCGTTATATATCTCTATATCACAGTTCTCAATTCGAAGTTCACAGTCACTATCCATACAACCGATTACTACACCCTCCTGGCCACGCTGGTCTATCTCAAATCTTCCCTGCTTGATATATATGTTGCCGCCAAGTCCAGAACCTATACCTATACCTCTCATCCCCGTCGCAGTTATGGACAGAGTTCCATCCTGGCTGAAATACAAGTCTCCATGTCTTGAGGACAGATCATTTCCTATACAGTAGTACTTGCCGCCTGCCTGAGTTATCCTCAGATCTCCATCTCCGGCAATCTCCAGTCTTGACGACTCTGGAACCTGAATACCTCCGGTCCTCAGTTCATTATCCCCAGTCAGAACTATTCTGACGTCACAGTTGTTTCCAAGCTTTATACATGGGGTTCCTTTTTCTCCTCCAAGGCTTATACTGTCTATCCGAAGCTCACCTCTGAAGCCGTCCCCTATATTCATCAAAATATTTGATTTAAAACCTGGCGTGCCTGTCATATTTATATGTCTGTATTCCTCTCCTATCTTTCTGAAATCGAGGGCAGTATATTTGTTGAACGCAAGCTGAACCATGGATATATCATCTTCATCAGTGATAACATATGTTTTCTTTCCGTACTTTGTCGTCTCCGTCTGATTATACTGAACTATCTCCATGACGACCTTCTTGTCTATCTCTTGGATTGCCTGAGACGAAGGTTTAGCAGTATAGTACCCCTGTATCAGATCCGCACCAAGACGTATGACTTCCCTAAGTTCCTTATTAAGCTCAACCCCCTCGGCAAGTGTCACTATGTCGTTGTCATGGGCAAACTCTATGATGTCTTTTACAAAATGCTGTTTCTGCGGATCTTCATGTATATTGGTCATAAGCATTCGGTCTATCTTCACATACCTCGGCATATAACGCAGAAGATTATTTACATTGGAATAGCCGGAACCGTAATCATCTATGGCGGTCTCAACATTCATCCCCAGGTACTTTTCCTTGATCTCTCCAAGCATCTGATCGCTGAGTTCTGCTTCCTCCGTAAATTCCACAACTATCTTATCTCCCAGCTTTCTAAGCAGTTCCTCAATAAGTTCCTGATCATTGTCGGAAAGTCTGCAACCAGGTATACTGTTGAGGAATATCTTTTTGCCCTCAAGCTCATCTTTTTTCTCTTCCACAAGACTGAGTACATTGACAAATGTCGCCCGCTCCACATCGCTGAGTCTACCCATCCTCTCCGCACTCTCTATTATATCGAGCGGTGACACATACTCATCACCAGATGTTCTCATGAGTACCTCGTAGGCATATATCTGGCCTGTCCTGGCATTCACTATCGGCTGGAAGTAATATGCGAGCCTATTGTTGTCCAGTATCTCTGCAACCATTCTGTCTCTTTCCAGATCCGCCTCAGTGAGCTCCGGATTGCGGGAGCTTTCTATATACTCCTTCATCTTCATATTATTCTTATTATTTATAAGGTCATTGATGTACTTGTCAAGATCTTCCGCCCCTGTGATCATCTCTCGATCCACGGCATAACAGATCTCTATTTTATAATCATCTTTATTAACCTCATTGAACCTTCTTGTTCCAGCCTCGATGCGCTCTATGACGTCCCTCGCATAATTTTCATTTTCCTCTTCCATTCTGGAAGCAACCACAAATTCGTCATTGCACATTCTCATGCACACATCTGACTTACTGATTGAAGACATGATGATATCGGCAAGTACCTGTATTGCATCATCACCAGTCTTTCTGCCTAATCTGGTATTGACCTGTCCAAGCCCTTTCATATCTATTGCAAATAGCAGAATACGCTTTCCATTCATCAACGCATCTTCGCATATATCCCTGCATTTATGAGTAAATCCGTTGTAATTGTAAACACCGGTAAGGTCATCTCTCGTCTGTGAAGCATTAAGCCTGTCTATGAGTTTCTGAAGATTTGCCTGTCTGTAAAACGCCTCCATCCCCTGCATGACCTGCTTCAGCATGCCTCTGTAAAGTCCGCTGTAAGACTCGAAAGCGCCCCCCCCACTGATCGCCGCATAACCGAAACACCTGTCATTAAAATTCAACGGTGTAAATATATATGCCTCTGGTTCATTCCTGTCATTGTCAAGTTCTGGAAGAAGTTTCGACACATCGAAACACTCATCAAAATCTATAGCATTGTTTCTGTCTGATCCGCCATATTTTATGATTCTATATATATTCTTGGTGTAGCCTACTCTGAGTGCATTTGCCCCCATCATAACTTCTGGTGCATTCCAGTACTCATTCATGCATATGCTGAAATTCCTTAAACTGCCATCTGGATGTGTATACTGAAACACCGTGTTGAAAAAACCTCTGTAATCAGTCTGTGACAGAAGATCCTCCATCAAGTGATTGTAATATGTGTCATATGCCCCCATCTGGGAATCAATATTCCACACCCTGACACTGTCCTTGCTGCTGTACGCCTGATCTGCAGCAGCCGAATCCATACACTTTTTACATCCACAGCTCTTACCCCAATGTATACGTGCCCTGCATTTGTACGGCTTCGGATCTATCCCTGAAAGTTTTGCATCTACCCAGTCAGCAACATATATTCCATCCTGTCTAGCTGGAATATCCACAGATGTGAGCGGTATAGCTCTCTCATCATTCAGATCTGTTGTGTCGTATCCCACAAGTGCAATATCCTCCGGAACCTTCACTCCTCTTCTCTCGAGTTCGGCAGCAAGTCCCAAAGCCATATAGTCACTGGCGCACACAACTGCATCCGGCATTTTCTCCCTGTCATCCAGCAGTTCATCCGCCATTTCTCTTCCTGAATCATACCAGTTATTACCATAATATATATCGGAATCTCTGCATTCCATGCCGTGTTTTCCAAGACTGTCCAGAAACCCCTTTTTCTTCATTTCTGAATTGATATTATTTTCCCAGCCATTAAGCAGGACTATATCTTTATATCCATGTACATCTATCAGATGATCTGTCAGCTTGCAGATATTCTCCCGGTGATCTATATTTACAGAATCATACCCATCGGCATAATCCTCCATGACGAGAACCGGGCCTTCATATTCCTGCTTCAAGCGCCACAAAAGTCCCTCAGCTGTTCCTGGAGTTTTTATTCTGTCGGTAAATATGATCACAGCATCATACGCCCCAAATTCAACCAGATTAAATATATTCGACTCACCTATTCCACGATCACTCGTGTCCTGGCATTTCAGATACATCGAAAACACACATACATCGTACCCAAGCTGTGCTGATCTCTCAAACAGACCTGAAAGAAATCTGCTTTGAGTATACTCATCCGCCTGCGCTGTGAGTACGCCTATCCTTTTTCTTCTCATAACAACATACGCCCTTTACCCTTTGTTATTAAAATTACCCCCTGGACTGATGCCCACAATTAAAATGATTTTATCACGTTATGACAAAAGTGTATATATCTCTAAACAAAAAAGGCACATTCAGAGACTGTAAAGCTCCAATCTCCAAATGTGTCTTTTTATACTTTGTCTTAGAATTCGTTCTCTACGCAATCAAGTGCTGCTGCTATTACCTTGTCCATATCATAATACTTGTACTGTCCAAGTCTTCCGCCGAATATAACGTCTTTACGTGTCTCAGCAAGCTCTCTGTACTTCTCATAGAGCGCATTGTTCTTGTCATTGTTCACCGGATAATATGGCTCTACACCCGGTTTCCACTCTGCTGAGTACTCACGGCTGATAACAGTCTTTGGCTGCTTGCCAAACTCAAAATGCTTATGCTCAATGATTCTTGTGTAAGGGACATCCCTGTGTGTGTAGTTCACAACTGCATTTCCCTGATAATTCTCCTCATCAAGAACTTCTGTTTCAAATCTTACTGAACGATACTCAAGCGGACCATACTGGAATCCGAAGAACTCATCTATCATACCTGTATAAACTGTCTTGTCTGCGATGTCTGGATTCTCCTTGATGAAGTCGAAATAATCTGTATCAGTCTTGACATCTGCACCCTCAAGCATCTTCTCAATGATCTGTGTATATCCGCCCATAGGGATTCCCTGGAAACGATCATTAAAGTAGTTGTTGTCATATATGAATCTTAAAGGCAGTCTCTTGATGATGAATGCAGGGAGCTCCGTACAAGGTCTTCCCCACTGCTTCTCTGTGTATCCCTTTACAAGCTTCTCATATACATCTGTACCAGCCAGCTTCAGAGCCTGCTCCTCGAGGTTCTTGGGCTCTCCGATGTTCAGGTCTGCGATCTGCTTCTCAATGATAGCCTTTGCCTCTGAAGGCTTCTTAATACCCCACATCTTGCTGAATGTGTTCATATTGAATGGCAGGTTATACAGTTCATCCTTGTATGAAGCAACAGGTGAGTTGATATAGTTATTGAACTCTGCGAACTGATTTACATACTCCCATATCTTCTTATCAGATGTGTGGAATATATGTGCACCGTACTTGTGTACATTTATCCCCTCTATCTGTTCCGTGTAAATGTTTCCTGCGATGTGTGAACGCTTGTCGATAACAAGACAGCTCTTGCCTCTCTTATTTGCCTCGTATGCAAATACCGCACCGAATAGTCCAGCACCTACTATGAGGTAATCATACTTTGCCATATCTCTTTATCCTCCTTATCCTTTTTTGTATATTTACTAAATGTGAAGATAATCTCTCCAGAACTTCTCTGTTGTCATCTCCTTAAATGAATCCCTGTATGCCTGATCCACCTTCGCATGTGTCTTCTTGTATTTTGAAAGCACCTTTCTGTATCTCTTTATGAGCGCGAAGCACTTCTTTCTGTTAATTGGTCTTATTGCACCTGTCATGTTATTTTTGTTCACTGCCACAAGCGTCTTCTTCATATAGTTCTTACCCGGAACAAAGAACCAATCATATGCGATGATATAAGGCGTTCTTCTGAGCAGGAAGTTTGGAAGAAGGTGACCATTGATGGTTATCACATACCAAAGCTTTTGTAATCTGTTGAGGCTCTCATACTTGTACGGATCTGTTGGGAGTTCTCCTGAATATCCAAGATCTGAGAGAGGTACAAGCTTCTCGTTCTTGGCATTATGCTCCTTCAGACTCTTCTCGCCGTCAAGAGTCTTGATATACTCAGGCCCCTTGAGGTAATCATCCACGGCATCAATAAGCAGCTCTGCATTGTTGTACGCAAATCTTGTGATATCCTTCCAGAACATAATCTTAATTCTCGCAAGGAAATCCTCATCCTGACAGATTCCACTGGCAGCCTGTATAACAAAACTGTTTCTGTGCACCTGGTAAAGCTCCATTGCAGCATTGAACTTGCCAGCAAATCCCACATGCCAGATACATATACCATTGAGTGCAATAAATCCAGGCTTGTTTCTAAGTGAAAACTCTACATCATCACCTCTTACGAAGACTGGAAGAGGGAGTCCTCTCTCCTCAATGTGCTCAACAGGAATACAGCAGTACCACCATCCTGCATACGCATCCTCGACATCAAAGCTGTAGTTTTCATTTTGCACTATATTAGATATGTTTCTCATGTCCATAGGCTTCTTTATCGGACCGTATGATCCATCATTCTTATGGACATATCCTACATCTTCATACTGTCTCTCACGGATATCGTAGTCAAACATGGCTCCACTTAAGAAGCACTTCTTGTATTCATCCTTGAGAATCCTCAAGAGATAATATGTCCTGAACAAACTCTCAGGCATGACCATTACATCATCATCCATCAGAAGAACATGAGTAGGCTTGTCCTCTCTATGAAGAGCCTCTATCATACCTCGCGTAAATCCACCGGCACCACCTACATTATTGTTCATGTATACCTTCAGATCCTCTGAATCAAGTTCCTCCGGATCAAGTTCTCTGTCATTATCAATTACGTGCACGAAAAGATGTCCCTTCAGGTCACTTCCCTCACACAGAACATTCTTCTTGATAAGGTCGATATTTCTCTTGATGTATTCCTGCTTCTTGAATGTTGTGGTCGCAAGCGAAATGTTGACATTTCTTATTCTGTCTTCTTCTATATCTCCGGAGTAATATCCACTGTATACCTCCACGTCCTCAAGAGCATCCATTCTGAATCCAACAAGTGCCTTGTCTGTTTCAGGAATGCTTATGACAACCTCGCTGACCTCATCGCACTCTACAACCTGATCGCAAAGTGTATTGTATGTTACCGCAACCGAGGCAGCATATATTGCATACACCGATATATTCGCCTTCCCCTTCATTGTAAGATGAAGTTTAAAGTTCTTTACACCTGTATATTCAGCCCACCTCTTAACCTGTATGCAATTGAAATAACTCATAAAATTGACTCGGTTAAACTTCTGCACTATATGGCATTTTTTATCTGAATCATAAGTAAATGGCGATCTATAATCCTTGCCTATAGCACTGAACTCAGGATAATCAACTATATTCATATCCAGATTCATCTGAAGCATAACATTCTGCAACTTTACACTTTGTAACATTACTCCTATCCTCCTATGTCTTGTGAATCATCTTTATTTTAATTATACTCATATATAATTTAGTGCAATTCCCTATTCCTGTGGCTTCTCCGCCTCGTTATCCACATTCACAGCTTTGTTATCTACATTCGCTGTTTCTGCCTTTTCTTCAGCAGGATCGGACTCAGCTGATGCACCTGCCTTTCCACTCTCTGTCTCAGCCCCGGCTTCGACTTTATCATGATGCTCAGCTTCAGCCATCTCCTCAGCTTTCTTCTCAGCTTCCTCAGCCGCTTTTTTTGCAGCCTCCGCCTTCTTTGCTGCCGCCGCAGCAGTCTTCTTTGCAGATGCAGCTTTCTTTTCAGCCTCAGCCGCCGCTTTCTTGGCTGCATCGGCTATTATCTCGGCATCAGCCAACGTGTTAATAACAGGTTCCATAACTGTATCCGGATCCACCGGACCGCCGTCTCTTGCGCCTCCTAAAATGATCGGCACAGGTGATTCCATCTCCTTCTGGAATGCATCGCATACCTTAGCGGAATCTCCAACCATTATTATATTGCCATGATCAAGCCACATAGCCTTGCTGCACTGTTTCTTTACAGACGCAATATTGTGTGACACGTACAGTAGAGTTGTTCCACCCTTGAGCATCTCATCCATCTTGGCATTACATTTCTTTCTGAACTTTAGATCTCCAACTGCCAGGATCTCATCTGCTATGAGTATGTCAGGTTCAACCGCCGTTGCGATTGAAAATGCAAGTCTTGTCTTCATACCTGATGAAAAGTTCTTGACCGGTGAATCAAGGAACTCCTGAAGTTCTGAGAACTCCACTATCTCGTCAAACTTTGACTCTATAAATTCCTTGGAGTAACCAAGGAGTGTTCCGTTTAGGAATATATTTTCTCTGGCAGTGAGCTGTGGGTCTATTCCAGCACCAAGCTCTATGAGCGCCGCAACAGTTCCCGACACCTTCACGCTTCCCATGGACGGCTTCAATATTCTGCTAACAACCTTGAGAAGAGTTGATTTACCAGCTCCATTTGTTCCGACGAATCCCCAAGCTTCGCCCTTCTTGATTTGCAGGTTGATGTTCCTGAGCGCTATGAACTCCTGGAACATGAGCTGCTTGGTGACAAGACGTATGAAGTACTCCTTCAGATTGTCGACCTTGAGGTTATTCTTGTTAAATCTTATCGTGACATCATTCAGTTCTATGATGGTCTCACCATCCGCAACTGTTGTGGTCTGCTGTGCATTTGATGTAAACACTCTGCTGACCTCATGTGTCTCTTTGTTGTGATCTATTGTGCTCATCAGACTCACCTCCTATATATAAAGAATGAACTTATCCTGATTCTTCTTGAATGACAAGGTTCCTATACCAAAGAATACAATAGCATAGGCAAAACCAAGTCCCACGATGATAGGATCAGGAAGTGTGCCCGTGTGAGCTATACTTCTAAACTGGCTGATATACACATACAATGGATTGAAATATGTCACAAGGAATTCCAACCAGTCAGGAAGCATACTGATCGGATAGAATATAGCCGAACAATACATCCACATAGTGGTTATGGCATTCCATATATATCTTGTATCCCTGAAAAATACATGAAGCTGTGCAAGGAAAAATCCCATTCCGCAGGCAAACAGATAAGCCTGAAAGAACACTATTGGAAACAGGAGCATGGTCCAGTAAAACGGGGATCTTGTAAATATGATTACAAGAAGGAATGCTCCGAGTGAAAACAGGCAGTCCACCAGTGAACTTGTTATCTTGGCAAGCGGGAACATGAATTTCGACACGTATGTCTTCTTGAGCAGTGCCGAGTTATCGGTGATACTTCCGAGTGCCTTACCACATGAGCCTATTACAAATTCATACAGTATACGTCCTGCAAACAGATATACAGGGAAGTGCGGTATCTTTCTGTCAAACATCTTCGAAAATACTATAACCATTACTATCATAACAAGCAGCGGATTTAGTATACTCCACACATATCCCAGAAAACTTCTTCTATACTTAAGCTTGATATCTCTCGAAACAAGCTGGTTCAAAAGGTCTTTGTAATTAAAAACTTCCAAAAAGCTACCGCTTTTCACTTTCATTTTATGTCTATCCTCCATCATATAATCTCTAGTCAAAGCTCTTGTTATGCCTCAGCTTGTTGTAAAGCTTTGAATTCAGCATCCTGTTGTAGCCCTCCAGGCCGACATGAGCCGCATTGAGAAGCTTGAGTATCTTGTAATGACTCATGGTCATCTCAACAACATGTCTGTCTTTCTTTGCTATATATCCCATCAGCTGATCTACACGCGCCACGCCCTTTTTCCTGTCGGGGTCGCACAACATGGAAGTAACCATAAAACTCAGCAATAGCAAATGTATCTTTTTATCACAGTACTCGAGAGCCCACTGATCCGTTATATCCACCCTGTTCTTCAGCATCTTGACTATGACCATCTTGGTGTGGTCTATCCTCTTCAGCTGGTTTTCCGCAGATACACTCTGTGAGACATCTCCTATTCTATATTCATATATGAACAGTCCAAGAGGAAGTATGGTGTGAGCTACACAGCATGGATATGTTGCATATTCATGATCCTCATAGAACACATTCTCTGCAAGCTTTACACCGTGCTCTCTGTAGAACTCAGTTCTGTATGTTATACCGTGGAATGTCAGGCTTCTGTCGAAGTTCTTCCAGTTGCCCATGACCTCCTCCATGGTGTACTCTCTTCCAGGCTCATCCGGGAAGCATCTCCAGTTCTTTATCTCGCCAGTGCTTATATTGATGGTGTGATGACATGTGAGTACCACATCCGCAGATGCCCCTGAAATGATATCCAGAAACTCGGGAATACTCTCTGTGTTAAACCAGTCATCAGCATCCAGTACCTTCATGTACTTTCCTCTGGCGGCTTCCGATCCCGCGTTGATAGCGGATCCATGCCCGCCGTTCTCTTTATTTATCAGCGACACACTGTCCGGATATCTGTTTATATAATCCTGACAGATCGCCTCACTTCCATCTGTTGAACCATCGTTGACAACTATGATATCCATCTGATCCATTCTGTCTGGAACTATCAGCGATGCCAGACATTTGTCAAGGTATGGCTTGCTGTTGTAGGACGGAATTATAACGCTTAATATCTTTTCGCTCATTTCTATCTACCTATTTTCAACTTAATTCTTTCCCAGCCGGTTCTCATGCATGCCCTTCAGAATCAACCTGAAGGCTTTGAACCACGAAATGTCTCTGTTAAACTGATGTCTCTTTCTGACGCTGTAGTATACCGCATACAGAAGTGCTGGTACATATCCCATTATATATCTTGTCGTGTTTCCTCTGTTGATGAAGAACTGCTCATCATATCCTTTGAACCATGTCGATTTTGTCTGCGCCACATCGGCTATGACAAATGGAACAAAGTATATCGCAAGACCTTTTTTTCTACAATCTGTAAGGAACTTAAGTTCTTCCTCTGCCCCATTACCCGAGCCGGCTCCCATTCGCTCATCAAAATATACGTCATTCTCTATCAGGCTTTTTCTGCGAAATGAAATCTGCCATGACGCGACATGCATCAGATCAAAATATCCAAGCTTTGTCGGTTTGTCCCGGTGTATCGTCTTCTGATTGCCTATGTCAAATATCATCACATCCGCCTCCGGGATATCCTTGTAGGCGGTCAATATTCCTTCTTCATAGTTATCAACAAAAACTTCATCATCATCACACAGAAGACATATATCTGCTGTTGATTTCTTTATCGCATAATTTCTACTTTTTGTAAGTCCCGTGTCGTTCACCGAATATATTCTGATCTTCCTGCCGTCTTTCTCATACTCTCTGTATCCGTCATGTCCGCACTGATCAACTATCAGTGCATCAGACTTTATGCAGGATTTTTCGACTATGTCTTCACCACGGAGATTCATGCACGAAAGCAGTATCTCTAATCTCATATATCAAACACCTATTCTTATCCAAGGAGTGTTCACGGTCTTTCTCCAAAAGTCCGCAGAACGCATAGCTTACTTACTTATACAACTATTGTCTTCAAAAGTCAATAGAATACATTACAACGAAAAAGCGGAGGGCTTTGTTTATAGTTTTAGTCAAATCCTCCGCTTTTATAATTTTTGTTATCTGTATTATTTATCTTCCTGGGCATGCCTCTGCTTCATGAGCACATATCCCTCAAACAGATCCAGATCTTCCTTGGTCGTTATCTTGATGTTGGACTGACTTCCCTTTGAGAAGTATATAGTCTCTCCCATCTTATACATAAGAGTTGTTGTGTGCGGCTCAACTTCCTTGATAACTCCAGTCTCAACCGCTCTCTTATATATATCCCTGATATAACCGTATCTGAAGGCATGTGGACTGTTCATGCAGGCTATAGTATCTCTGTCTATCCACTTTGTAGTCTTCTCATCGTCATCCTTAACACCTGAGAGAAGGTAAAATGGAGTTGTCGATATGGCATTCCCCTTTAGCTTACATACTCTGACCGCATCTGCTATGATGTCTCCCTCCACAAACGGTGAAGCGCCAAAATGAACCAGCACTATGTCGTCCTCTGAACACTTGTCCTGAAGATTGTTGATTCCATTGAGAACAGAGCCCTGGAAATCAGCGCCACCCTCAGTTATCCATTTAACCTTGCTGAGCCCGTAGGTGTCAACAAGTTCTTGCATATAATCGATATGCGACTTGACACACACGACCTCGATGGCATCTATATCCTCATGTTTCTGAAAAGCCTCTATCGTGTAAACGATGACCGGCTTGTCAAGTATCTTTACAAACTGTTTAGGCATTCCCGCGCCAACTCTTGAGCCAACGCCACCAGCCAATATAACTGCTATGTTCATCTCTTGTCCTTCCTTATGAAAAATCTAATTCTCAAATTTAATTTCTCAAATTTAATATCTCTGTCACCTTATAAGGTTCTCTCCGCATCACTGCTCACTCTCATATGACGCGATCGCCTTGTCAAGGAATCTGTTGCATGTCCTGTAGCACTGCAGGAAGAAGAAACCATCCTCCTCGCCCGCACTACCCTTGTACAGTGACCAGCAGAAGAAGTAGAAACCACATATAGGAATAAATGCTATATAATGTCTATGCTCCTCATATGTGAGTTCACGTCCAAAGAACTTCTTCAGGTAGAACTCGATCTGCTCGTCTGTATAGTAATATCTGCAGAGCATACCGCAAATGTCACTGGCAGGATCGTTTATTCCGCCAAACTCCCAGTCTATCAGATAGAAACCACCATCCGATGTTGCCAGAAAGTTTGGTTCATATACATCATTGTGACACAGTGTGTACTTCATACCGTACTTGTCCATGTCCTCCTTGACGTACTCGCCAAGCTTTGTAACTTTGTTTATTATATCTGCAAATTCCACGAACAGGTTGCCCTTTGTGGCACATGCAAGCTTCATAAGTCTGAGTGCTTCGCTGACGAGATCGTAATGCTTGACCTCCGCGTTCTCGGACACCTCGACCTCATGAACCGCTCTCAGATACTCCATTGCCTTGTCGAGCTGATCAGGATACTTCTCAAAATCGCACTCCATGATATTTTCCACGAAATGTGATATCTTCCAGCCCTCTTCGTCAATGTAAATAAGCGTCTTGTCGGCTCCTATCTCTTTCGCCTTAGTCTGTGTATATACCTCAGACTTTCTGTTGACGATGTTGCCGGACGTTCCGCCCGGATGTCTGTATACATACTTGGCTCCATTTACAGTGAAACAGAACGATACATTTGTGAGACCTGCCTGTATTACGTTGATGTCGTTGATCTCCTCAGGCTTGCATCCCAGAACCTTGCAAATATTTGTTACTATCTCTGAGTCTACGTTCATCAGGAATTCAGAGTCAAATCTTCTCAGATCGTTGACTGAATCGAACTCCAGGACCGCAGAGTCGTTTACCTTCTTACAGTAGAGCGTGAGCTGCTTCTCATGCTTTGCGTAGAACTCCTCCCAGAACATGGACGCGACACCAAAATCGTCTATCTCTCGTTCCAAAAGCATTCTGAATGTCTTGGAAAATCCTTCGTTGAAGTATGCCTGTCCAACCATGGCATATGCATCGTGTCCGCCTATATACGAACCGGTTATAACGCCCGCATCTGAACAGTCAACCTCAAACTCCCTGAACTTGCCCATCTTATATGAGCAGAGTCTGTATGATACATTATCCTTGTTGTCATCCATAAATGGATTTTCCGGATAATAGTGATCTGCACAACATATAAATGTGTTGCCCAGATACTCTCTTGCAGCATAGAGCGATACGATATTGCCCTTTGATGCAAATGTGTTGTTGATTATAAGCTTCACCCCGTACTTGTCCTCAAGATAGAAGAACTTTTCCTTCATGTAACCAACAACTATACAAATATCTTCAACGCCTGCTTCTCTCAGCTGTTCAATCTGTCTCTCAACCAGTATCTCTCCTTTTACCCTGAAAAGCCCCTTCGGCTTCTCATAGGTAAATGGGGCAAATCTGTTAGACTTTCCCGCAGCCAAAATAATGGCATTTTTCTTAATCATTATAATACCTCCTTACCATCTCTGTACATTTCTGAACCATATCCTCGGTTCTGCTTACATGTGAGTGGCTGTCCATATCTGCTGGAAGTGAATAAATATCACCATATCTGCACTGAAGCTGGAGATCATACTGATTTGGAATGTTGAATTCCATACCGTCAAACTCCATTCTCTTAAGAGGAAATATCCTGTTATAATCAACTATTCCACCCTGCTTGCGTGCAAAGTAACTTACGTTATCAACACCCCACATGATAGCGTTACCTGAGTCTTTCTTCACGCCAAGTTCTTCGTTATATTGATCTCTGACTTCCTCTATAAGCTTTATATGCTCCGGATTGTCAATTCGTCTGTTCTCCCAGTGGTTCAGACCTGGATCATTTCTGATACACTTGTATTGTGTCATATCCCTGCTGAACTTTCTTCTTCTCTCAAGATTCATCTGCCATGTGCGGTCCATGTCATCCGTATCGCAGAAATCGTAGATAAATATATCCACAAATATCTTGATGCTCTCATCCTTGAAAATGATCCTGACAATGTTACATGTATCCCTGTCTGCACAGAAGTACTTGCTGAGCTGAACGCATGTGTCCTCCTCTGCCATGACTTTTTCAAGAGTGTCAATATCTTTTCTGATCATTCCTACATCAATATCGTCATCCCAAGGAATGAATCCGTTGTGTCTGACAGCACCGATCAGCGTTCCAAAATCAAGCCAGTATGGAATGTTATGCTTATCACATATTCTTCCAAACTCCTTGAGAAGAATGGTCGTAGCCTGTTGTAATACAAGCAATGCCTCATTGTCATTTTTCAGTGAACGGAAGAAACGCTTCTTGGCATCCAGCGCTGTCTCATCACCGATTCGAGCCTCGTTCCAGTGAATGAACTGTTCTCTGTTGTAGTTGATATCAGCGTGCTTGTTGATCCTGTCGATGGTCTGGTCAATGACAATCTTGAGACCTGAGCTTGCATATACCTCATCGATGATAAGACTGTCTATCATGATGTAGTTTCCAGGGCCATACAGGAAACCGCCTCGGAATCCAAAGTATACATAGCCGTCGGAATTTGCTGTAAAGTCAGCTTCCGCTATGAGCCACTTCTCCTTCTCGTCCTCGCCAAACACATATGATTTTATTGTCTGCACATTTGTCCTGTCTTTATTCAGCAGACAAAAATCTATACTTGGGGAATTTGTCTTTATTTTGAAAGACACCCTCAATGTGTACCGTAAATTTCTTCTTATAAATCCCGAAAGATTAACGCATGCATAATCGTCTGCCTCTGACTTAGGCTTTCTCGATAACTTTGTGATGCCCTTTGAATATGATTCAACAAAACAGTTCTTGGTATGCTTATAATGAAGTGTTGAAGCATTATAATTAAGTGGCTGTAAAAACATAACAAATTCTCCTTCCGATCTCGAATCTTGACACTTAACACTAACTATATCAAATATCATCTGTATTTTCAACGATTGATATTATTGTCGGCGTTTTAGTCACCCCACATTTTACAAATCTTTGCCACACGGCATTATTGTCCCCATCGGACGCTTTATTATACTTATATCTCTGATTTTTTGCAACTATTTGGAAAATTGCCGCATTTTTTTAATGCTTTCTATATACAAAAAACGGAAATGCCAGACTTTATATCTGACACTTCCATCTATGGTTATTTTTATAATTAATCGTTGTATCCGTTTGGATTCATAGTCTGCCACTTCCATGAGTCAGCACACATCTCATCGATATCGTACTGAGCCTCCCAGCCCAGTTCCTTCTTTGCAAGTGAAGCATCTGAGTAGCAGGTTGCTATATCTCCGGCACGTCTCTCCTTGATCACATATGGAACATCATGTCCGCATGCCTTGCTGAATGCCTTGATGACATCGAGAACACTGTAGCCCTTTCCTGTTCCGAGGTTATATACCTTAACGCCAGGATTCTCCTTGATCTTGTTGATGGCCTTTACATGTCCAACCGCAAGGTCTACTACATGTATGTAATCTCTCACACCTGTTCCATCCGGTGTATCGTAATCATCGCCAAACACTCCAACGCTCTGAAGCTTACCGATGGCAACCTGTGCAACATATGGAAGAAGGTTGTTAGGGATTCCCTTTGGATCCTCTCCGATAAGTCCGCTCTTATGTGCTCCAATAGGATTAAAGTAACGGAGAAGAATTACGTTCCACTCAGGATCTGCTGTGTGAAGATCTGTGAGGATCTGCTCGATCATCCACTTTGTCCAGCCATATGGGTTTGTAGGTGTTCCCTTTGGACACTCCTCTGTGATAGGAATGAACGCTGGATTACCGTATACTGTTGCTGATGATGAGAAGATGATGTTCTTGCATCCGTTCTTTCTCATTACCTCACACAGATTGAGTGTGCCTGTGATATTGTTCTGATAGTACTCAAGTGGCTTTACAACTGACTCACCTACAGCCTTGAGTCCTGCAAAATGTATTACGCAGTCCGGCTTCTCCTCTGCAAATATCTTGTCCATAGCTTCTTTGTCAAGGATATCTGTCTCATAGAAAGTAACATCTTTTCCTGTGATCTCCTTTATTCTGTCGATCGCCTTCTCACTTGCATTGTAGAGGTTGTCTATCACAACAACATCATATCCTGCATTGAGCAACTCCACACATGTATGACTTCCGATATAACCTGCTCCGCCTGTTACCAAAATCTTCATAATTAATTTCCTCCTTTATGATGCCGCAACCGGTCTTTAGAGGTCCACCGGGCGCATTATACTAGGCAGATGATCATCACCTGCTTATAAACTTTTTTATTTTTCACTGACGTTTTCTCCAACACTATACCACTACATCGCGTTACGTACAATAAAATGTCATAATAATAAATATTAGATGCCCGTCCGATTATCTTGCATTTACATAGTCCACAAACTTGAGGAATGCAGCCTTTCCAGCCTCATCTCTCTTATATACGCCTGCGCACTCAAGGATCTTGGCAAATACATCGCCAATCTCATCCTGAAGTATCTTGTGTACATTATCCGCATTTATATCGTACTTTCCTATGAAAGTCTGTACCCAGTCGTAATGCTTTGCTATATTCTCATGAGCCTTGATGTCTCCGCCTGCCACAAGAACCTCCGCCAGCTCTTCCATCTCGCCCTTGAGCCTTGCAGGAAGGACCGCAAGTCCCATAACCTCGATGAGTCCGATGTTCTCCTTCTTGATGTTGTGATACTGCTCCCATGGATGATAAAGTCCAAGTGGGTGCTCCTCTGTGGTGATGTTGTTACGAAGGACTAAGTCCATCTCGTACTTGCCGTCTCTCATTCTTGCGATCGGAGTGATCGTATTGTGAGGCTCTCCGTCTGTCTCCGCGAATATATACGCATCCTCATCTGTGTAGCCTCTCCATGCGCCGAGAATCTTGTCGGCAAGCTCTATGATCCTGTCTGGATCCTCTCCGTCAAGTCTGATGACTGACATTGGCCACTTCACGATTCCTGCCTCGACATCCTCATATCCGACAAATGTAACCTTCGTCTCAACAGGTGCCTTTGTCATGGCAAATGTATAACGTCCGCCCTGGAAGTGATCGTGTGTGAGGATAGATCCACCTACTATAGGAAGGTCTGCATTTGATCCCAGGAAGTAATGTGGGAACTGTCCAACAAATGAAAAGAGTTTCTGGAATGTAGCCTTCTCTATCTTCATAGGGATGTGCTGTCCGTTGAACACGATACAGTGCTCATTGTAATATACATATGGAGAATACTGGAATCCCCACTTGCTGCCATTTACCTCTATAGGAATGATCCTGTGATTCTCTCTTGCAGGATGGTTGATCCTTCCCGCATATCCCTCGTTCTCCATACACAGCTGGCACTTTGGATATGACGACTGTGACAAGGTCTTGGCAAGGGCGATCATCTTTGGATCCTTCTCCGGCTTTGAGAGGTTGATGGTGATGTCGATATCGCCATACTCTGTAGGCTTTACCCACTTGATATCCCTTGCAACTCTGTATGTTCTGATGTAATCTGTAGCTCTGCTGAGCTTGTAGTAGAAGTCTGTCGCCTCCTCTGGGGACTTTGCATACTTCTCTCTGAATGTCTTTATGATCTGGCTTGGCTTTGGAACCAACGCATTCATGATCTTCGTGTCGAACAGATCTCTGAGGACAACTGAATCCTCTGCGATAAGTCCATTCTCAACTGCGTAATCCAGAATACCCTTGAGACACTCCTCAAGTTTTTCCGGTGTATCTATAGCTGGCACCTCACCCGGCTCCTCGTAGCTGTCCTTCTTCAGCATCTCGAGGATGGTGTTGGTCGTGTATATTCTGTCCTCTTCCTCTATCAGCTCATTTGCAATTCCGTACTCAACAAGCTGCTTGATATTTGTATCTATCATGGTTGTATTCCTTCTTTCTCATTACTATCTCTACATTTCATTTCCCAAAACGAGGTGGGAACACCAGCCATTAGAATTCGCCTTGTCTGGTATCGCCCCCTCCCTAGGGTCGGCGGCAGTTCGTCGGTGCCATGCGATATGCGTCTCCGACACATGGGCACCTCCCCGGCGAAGGCTGGTGCTACATCACAATTTCCCTTCGGAAAATTGTGACATCTACGGGAACACCAGCCATTAGAGTTCGCTTTCAGCGAAGGCTGGTGCTGCATCACAATTTTTCTCCGAAAAATTGTGACATTTACTCTACTACCTTTATTCCGCCGTAAGGTCTTACCTTGAGTACGTGGCACGCACCCTCTCCGAAGATCGACTCAATGTTCTTCTTGTACTCAGCAACAGCCGCATTCTTGACAAATGCCTGGATGGTTCCGGCGAATCCACCGCCATGTACTCTGCACACACCATTCTCGCCGATAAACTTCTCTGAGAAGCCAAGTGCTATTGATACATTCTGTGTGAGTGGATCCTTTGCGCTGTATATATTCTGAAGAAGCTTGAATGATGAATCTCCGCTTCTCTTTATAACATCGAGGAAATGATCAAATTCCTGATTCTCAAGTGCTGCAACACCCTCTGCGACTCTGTCCTGCTCTGTGTAGAAGTGGAGTGCACGAAGGACTGCTCTGTCATTCACCTTTCCGCTTGCTCTCATCTCACCGACCTTGCTTATGAACTTCTCCTCTGAAACTCTGCTGAGAAGCTCCTCACCAAAGTATTCTGCAACCTGCTTCATCTCTGCAGGGATCGCTGCGTAGTCGTCTGTGAGGTCTGCATGTGAACCCTTTGTGTCAACGATACACAGACTGTACTGATGAGCCTCGAAGTCAACCGGAACCTGCTTAATGACAGGATTTGCCTTGTCGAAGAAGTCGATATATATAAGTCCGCCGACTGCACATGCCATCTGATCCATAAGTCCGCATGGCTTGCCGAAGTATACGTTCTCTGCATACTGTCCGATCTTTGCCACATCTACAGATGATACCTTCATCTCATTGTAAAGGCCCGAAAGGATAGTTCCTATAAGGCTCTCAAATGCTGCTGATGATGACATTCCTGCTCCCATGAGCACATCGCTTGTCACAAATGCTGTAAATCCGCCTACCTTGAATCCGTAGTCTCTGATTCCTGCAACAACGCCCTTGATAAGCGCTGTTGTTGTTCCCTCAAGTGCCGGATCCTGCTCTATATCATTTACATTGATGACTTCCTTTGGCATATCGTCTGACACAAGCTCGATCACTCCGTCCTCTCTAGGTGCCACAATTGCTATGGCATCAAGGTTGATCGATGTAGCAAGTACATGTCCGTTCTGATGGTCTGTATGGTTTCCACACACCTCGCTTCTTCCAGGAGCGCTGTAGATAGCAACCTCCTGATCTCCAAATAACTCAACAAACTTGTCAAGTGCCTTTACGTATCTCTCCCTGTTGTATGGGATCATATCCTTGTCGAGATAGATCTGAGCAAGCTTCTCGTCAAACTCTCCACCTGCGATAATTTCCTTTAATTCTGCGATTTTCTTCATTGTCTGTAACTCCACCTTTCTCCATATTTTTTTATTTTTTCTTAATGTCCGTTCTTTTGTTGTCCATATTGCGCGCTTTTTATGCGCTACGCCGTTGCGCTTCTTGCTTTGTGAATATAATTCTATAACAATATACAGATTTTGAACATGGCATAGCGTTGCAAATATATGTCCATTTGTTAGATTGTTTTTTCTGATGGAACTTATTACTGTATGGGTAATCCGGTTGAATGTATGTTATACTCTTATATATTATAATGAAAGGATGTGTTCATATGCCTGCATTGCAGAAACGTTCAGATCTTATAAATTTAGAACAGTACGAAAATCTTCCAGAGGATTCCCAAATAGAAGTATTTGATGGTATTATATACAATATGGCAAGTCCGTCAGAAGACCATCAAACCATATCCATGGAATTATCAACATCAATAAACAATTATATCCGCAGTAAAAAAGGAAGTGGCAAGATTTTCCATGCACCTTTTGATGTTATTCTGTCAAACGATCCACTCACTGTTGTTCAGCCCGATATTATGGTTGTCTGCGATAAGGATAAGCTGGATGGCAAAAGATGCAACGGCGCACCAGATTTTATTATAGAGATCGTTTCACCAGAAAATCCTGTTGATGATTATATACGGAAATTATATTATTATCAGAATGCCGGGGTCAAAGAATACTGGATTGTAGACCCTAGGCGAAAAACAGTCACTGTTAATTATTTCGAGAAAAATCTTTTAAATATACAATACTCATTTGACTCTATAATCAAAGTTAATATATATGAAGATCTGTATATAGATTTTTCCGAAATCTCATCAAGATTATCAGATTAATTTCTGAAGTCAATACATTCAGAAATTAATCTGCGGAGTTTGTAAAATGGAAAATAAGATCGTAATGGAATTCCCCCAGGAGAATGACACAGACCTCTACCTGAATGTGTTCGGGCACTCGATAACCGAACCGCTGCACAAGGCAGGCCCGGCGGTCAAGACATTCTACCTTATACATTTTGTTCTTGAGGGGGAGGGCGACTTCTATGTGAAGGGCGCCCACTATCATTTAAAAAAAGGGCAGGGGTTTCTCATCGAACCTGACACCCCGGCCACATATATATCGGACGAGCACCATCCATGGCGTTATGTATGGTTTGGTTTCTCGGGCAGATGCGCCCACGACACGCTGAGCAGCATCGGCCTCACTCAGAACCAGCCAATCTTCACCTGTGAGGACGGCGACAAGCTGAAGAAATATGTGTTCGACATGCTTGCCCACAACACATCAGGCCACGCCGACCACTACAGGCTCATGGGTATGCTCTATCTCGCTCTGTCCGTCATCGCCAATGCACAGAAGGATAAGCTGGAGGCTCCATCCGGAAACGCATATGTGAACCACGCAATATCATACATCCAGAACCACTACAGTATGCCGATGAAGGTGGAGGAGCTGTCTGACTACGTTGGAATCAACAGAAGCTATTTTTCTGATCTGTTCAAGCAATACACTGGGATGAGCCCTGTGAAGTACCTGCAGAACTTCCGCATAACAAAAGCCCAGCATATGCTTACCATATCTGAGCTTTCTGTTGAGAGTATTGCATTTTCATGCGGCTACCAGTCCGCCGAAGCCTTTCACAAGATCTTCCGCAAGACCACCGGCTTGTCGCCAAACGCCTACCGGCTGGGAAAGCGCCAGAGAACGCTCTCAAGCCAGGAGACCATGAACAACAACCGACCTGATTACATTGAGACGGACGATGAACTATAAAATAGAAAGGACGCCGTACGGCGTCCTTTCCCTGTCAAAGGGTCTGACCCCCTCTCTTGGAGTCTGACCCCTTGTTTCTCTTTTTTCATCCCAGATATACTATCTATTTCCCACAAAATGGTGCAATCTCCACCTTGCATCGAAACTCGGTCGTTTTCACTATCGTTTTGCAGACAGTACAGATATGGAATTTATCGTCTTTATGCTTCGACAGCTTTTATTATCTTATGAAATTCGTCTGGTTTCCTCTCTCTGTGTCAGGGAGTGCCACGCCGGCTGCCTTGCCGGCTTCAAAGCATTTGAGCATCCATGCAAGGTTCCTTGCAAGATTCCTCATGGTCTGCATACCCTCTGCATCATGCTCGGCCTCTCCAGGTACGCGTCCGTGTACAAGATTCCAGTATGTAGAGCCTGCAACAGGCATCTGCGATATGCCAAAGTATTTGTTCAGTACATCAAAAGTTGCCGATGTACCGCCACGTCTTGCAACTGCCACTGATGCGCCCGGCTTATACTCAAACGCCTTCTTACCACTATAAAAAGCCCTGTCAAGGAATGATAATATTCTTCCACTTGGATGAGCATAGTATACAGGTGATCCAAATACGAATCCATCAGCCTCTTTTGCCTTCTCCACAAATTCATTCACCTTGTCATCATCAAATATACAGCAGCCCTTTGCACCGCACTGGCCACAGCCTATACAATCTCTTATCGGATCTGCTCCGATCTGGAATATCTCGTAATCTATGCCTTCCTTCTTAAGCTGTTCGCCTACCTCGTAAAGCGCGCGGTATGTATTGCCCTGTGACTTTGCACTTCCATTCAACATTAAAACCTTCATATCCAGTTCCTCCAATCATTCAATCATTTTTCATTACTAACTTAGCCACAACACACATGGCAGTTTCTTCTATATTATATACACTTTACTATAAGAATTTCCAGTTGTTTGTCTGCGCATAGTCCAAACTGCCATCACCGCCTGATCGATTTCCTGTACTCCATCGGTGACATCCCCTTTTCTTTCTTGAACACCCTGCTGAAGTAGAGAGGGTTGTCGTATCCAACAATCTTGGCGATCTCTGTCATGTTATAATCAGAGCTCTCGAGAAGCATCTGAGCATTGGCTATACGCTTTGACATGATATACTGTGTGGGCGTGGTGCCGATGCACTGTCTAAAGTTCCGTATGAACCAGCTCACGCTCATGTTGTGCATGCTTGCATAGTCCTCCACAAGTATTCCCTCGTTATAATGCTCACTAAAATATGCCGCCGCACGGTCCATCTCCTCCGCCATGGCTGACACAGTCTTGGAATCATCATGCCCCTGCTGCCTGTGCACTGAGATGAGTATCTGTCTGAATATATATTCCAGCATCTCCTCATAGTCATCCCGGCAGAGCTGCAGTTCCTGTATCATCTGTTTGAACAGGATTCTATACTCCGCATGGTCTCCACCATAAAATATATTCACATCATCATCTATCCCATATCGTCTGAGTATCTGCTTCACCTCTCCCCCGGTGAAATGCACCCAGAATACTTCCGTGTGTTCGTCCCCGTAATACACATACCTCTGCATCTGTCTTGGTCTGTAGATAACCATATTTCCGGGGCAGGCAATCATATCCTTTCCGTCTATCTCAAAATGTGCTTTACCCGCCGCCACGTATATTAGCTGATAATCTTTTCGCCCTTTTGGTCTGTAGGTTGTAAACTCCTTCTGCGTATACAGCTTGTAAGTTCCGCAGCTTGTGACTATGAGCGGTCTGCTCTTGTCCACTATGTCGAGCAGTGAGTTGTGAAGATATGCTGAGTTTGTGTACATGTGTGGCTCCTTTCTATATGGCAAATTGCACTATTATTTCACTATTTTTACACTATTTTGAAGTGTGTGCAGGCACATCCTGTATGCTTTATACTTTTTCTTTTGTTCGTCCAGAGACTTTCACCCTGCAAGGAAACTTGCAGGGTGCGGCGTATCCGCCTTACAAAACTAGAATGTGCATATTTTGTCTAATTATATGCATGGACTGTTCATGTGCCGTTGTCTTATAATATATCTAACAAATGACGAATATACAACGTTTTATATATTAAATTAACCACAGGAGGTATTGTTATGATCATTCCGCGTCACTACGAAAATCTGCATATTCTTCATGAGAACACCATGCCACTGAGGAATTACTATATTCCTGCCGAGAAGGCATACAGCGCATCCCTCGATGCAAGGGATCACTCGGACAGAATACAGTTTCTTAACGGAACCTGGAAGTTCCGCTACTACGACAGCATTTACAAGCTTCAGGACGAATTCTACAGTGAGGGATATGATATATCCGGTTTCGATGATATTCCGGTTCCATCAGTATGGCAGATGCACGGATACGACTATCACCAGTACACCAATGTCAGGTATCCATTTGCATTTGACCCACCTTATGTTCCAAAGGACAACCCATGCGGAGCATATGTGACCGACTTCGACTACGATCAAAACAGGGACGCACCACTCGCGCACTTGAACTTTGAGGGCGTAGATTCCTGTTTTTATGTATGGCTCAACGGCAGATACGTGGGCTACAGCCAGGTGTCCCACTCAACCAGTGAATTTGACATAACCGAATTCATAAGGAATGGCTCCAACAGGCTCTGCCTACTCGTCCTCAAATGGTGCGACGGAAGCTATCTAGAGGATCAGGACAAGTTCCGCATGAGCGGTATTTTCAGGGATGTATATATCCTGAAACGCTCTGAGGGTGCTGTATATGACTATTTCATAAAGACCAGCTGTGACGATATAAAGGATCCAACTATGGCAGATGTAACCATAGACTTCACAGCATTTACAGAATATTCCTGCGTTGAAGACCGTTTTTCATCAAAACCAGAAACAATGGTTGATAAAGGCGCTGATTCAAATGTTGATATTGAAGTTACTATTCTGGACGCCGATGGCAACATATGTTCATCAGGCTGTGTAAAACGTGATATTTGCGCCCAGGGCGGTACCAATACCAATGCAGCCGAGATTAAAACCACAGCCAGCTCCAGCAGTATTACTTTATCGATTGACTCTCCTGTTCTGTGGAATGCAGAAAGACCATTCCTCTACACTGTCATCATCAGATGCGCCGGAGAGGTCATCACTGACAGGATAGGAATCAGGGAGATAACCATAGAGAATAAGATTGTGTATATCAATGGTATGCCGATCAAGTTCCACGGAGTGAACAGGCACGACTCCGACCCTGTGACAGGATTTACCATCAGCAGAGAACAGATTGTAAGGGATATGTCTCTCATGAAGCAGCACAATGTCAATGCCATCAGAACCAGCCACTATCCAAATGTTCCTTATTTCTATGAGCTCTGCGATGAATACGGATTCTATGTGATAGACGAGGCTGACATAGAGGCACATGGTCCAAGTGAATTGTTCTATTCGGATAACAATTGGGACAACAAGGCAGCAAGGTGGAATGAGCCGATAGCCAACAACCCTGAATTCTGTGAATCCATTCTTGACCGCATCAGGCGCTGCGTCATCAGGGACAAGAACCGTGCCAGCGTAGTCATCTGGTCCATGGGAAATGAGAGTGCATACGGCGTGACATTTGAGGAGGCTCTGGCATGGGTCAAGTCCTATGACAGCTCCCGTCTCACCCACTACGAGAGTGCCCAATATACAGACGGCAAGAGAAAATACGATTACAGTAATCTGGATCTCTACAGCAGAATGTATCCATCCATATCCGAGATGGCTGAATATATATATGGTGACGGCGACAAGCCTTACATTCTGTGCGAATACTGCCATGCCATGGGCAACGGTCCCGGAGATCTGGAGGACTACTTCCAGTTCTTCGACAGCCACGAAACCACCTGCGGAGGATTTGTGTGGGAGTGGTGCGACCACGCCATATACAGGGGCAAAGCGGCAAACGGCAAGGCTATGTACGCCTACGGAGGCGACAACGGCGAAACTATCCACGATGGCAATTTCTGTATGGATGGCCTGGTCTATCCTGACCGCAGGCCGCACACTGGACTGCTTGAATTCAAGAATATCCACCGTCCGGCCAGGCTTGCTAACTATGATGGGGCAAATGGAATTCTGACGCTGCACAATTATCTGGATTTCACTGACATCAGGGATTACCTCACTATGAGCTATGAGGTCACTTGTGATGGACAGGTGGTTACATCTGGGAATATTGATGTTCCTTCCGTGGCACCTCACGGCGATGGAACTATCAGCCTGAGCCCTGTTACAAATATACAGAAGTCATCGTCAGACTTATATGCATCAAGTCATTCTGACATTTCTGGCAGCTCAGATGTTACCGATTATTCAAGTGTTGTTGAATGTTCAGATGTCGCCGATTGCACAAAAGATATTATTACACACAGAATGTTTCTCCGTGTGATATATAAGGCAGCTTGTGACAGTGCATTTGTCAAGGAAGGTGATGTGTTGGGATTTGACGAGATAGAACTTGCCACACAAAAACAGAACGCAGACAAGATCCTGGATAAAGCATCGTCTTTGGACAAGGCGCAGAATTTGGCGGAACAATATCTGACTACTCAGGATACAGCTTCTGCCCATCTTCATGTATCGGAAAGCGACACAGAATTTGTTGTCAGCGGAAGTAATTTTGAATATATATTTGACAGGAATACAGGAAACTTTACAGGCTTAGCAATGGACGGTCAGGAACTTCTCGCTGCACCGTGCGACAAGACTATCTGGCGCGCACCTACGGACAATGACAGAAATATAAAGAACGAGTGGTTAAGAGCCCACTATGATATGGTATCTGAGCGGACCTATGATACAAGCTGTATTGTGAAAGACGGATGTGCTGTAATTACATGTACATCCAGCCTCTCTGCACCGACGGTACAGCCGGTTCTGGGGATAAACGCTGAATGGATAATAACACCTGAAGGAACTATAAAATCAAAAATGCATGTAAAGAAAAATGCTGAATTCCCTACGCTCCCAAGATTTGGCGTGAGGATGATTTTGAGAGAAGATATGCGAAATGTAAATTATATCGGTATGGGGCCATACGAGAGTTATATCGACAAGCACCATGCAAGCTGGCACGGTGCCTTCTCAGCCTCCATTGACGATATGCATGAAGACTATACTATGCCTCAGGAGAACGGAAGTCATTACGACTGCAGTTATGTCCAGATCGGCAGTCTGAGGGAAAACGGCATCAAAACAGATATGTCTGCCCACAGCATAACCGTGACATCCGCTGTGCCATTTTCAATGAACGCCTCGCCTTACACCGCAGAGGAACTCACAGTGGCAACCCACAACTACGAGCTGCCAGAGAGTGACAAGTCCGTCCTGTGCATAGACTATCGCCAGAACGGAATCGGCTCCAACAGCTGCGGCCCCGAGCTTGATGAGAAATACAGATTTGACGAGGATGAGTGGGAATTTGGATTTACCATGCATGTGAAATAGATACAAAATTATCGCTAAATTAAGTTTATCTCATGAAAAAGGACAAAGTCTCCAAACTTTGTCCTTTTTTCCGCTTATATAAGTACTTAGATACAATTTTTTATATTTTTCACCATTTTGACTGTGATTAGCGAGAATCAATTATCCGGCATCATCCTGCCTGTTTTGCCGGGCTGGCCATTCTTATCCTACACTTCCCACACTACCAGTATCTGTTGTTTCTGTGCCTGTGCTATCTTCATCCAGTGTCACCACCACATCAACGCGATCCGTGCAAATCCCGTCTTACTCACCAACGGCATTTCTCTTCATCCGGCGCATCTTCTCCTGATCCTTGCCCGGTTTTTGAACGCCGCCTACCACATCGTACTCTATGCCAGATGACACATCGACTACGTCAGGATGTACCTGCTCTATCGCCCTCCGCACATTGTCCGCCGTGAGACCTCCGGCAAGCACAAACAGCCTTCCATCACGCTCTATTTCATTCAAACTATTCCAGTCAAATGTCTTGCCACTTCCAGGTTCACCGGCATCGAACACATAACCTGCAACATTCGAAAGGCTTTGATAATGTGGGTACATATCCATATCCTTCACATTGAACGCCTTCCATACAGGCAAATGCGCACTCTCTATAAGCTCATCGCTGGCCTGTCCATGAATCTGGATAACATCAAATCCCAGCGCTGCTATCTCCGCTATCTGATCCGCATCCGGGGATACCACCACTGCAACCTTCTTAACTTCTTCCTTCAGTTCTTCGAGTAACATGCGCGCAGCCTCCGCACTGACATTTCTCTTTGATTTCGGGAAATACATCACCATTCCTATATAATCAGGTCTCACTTCATTCACCGCGGCCACATCGGCCGGGGTCGTGATTCCGCACATCTTTATCTTCATGCTGTCTCTCCTATTTTTTTAACATCGGCTCGTCAACAGGCGAAAACTGATGCTACATATCCTTATCGAACGTCAACCCAGATAGATCAAGTTTATATATCGTATCAACCATCTTTTCGTTTTCCAGAAACATCATCATATATATTGGCAAATATACTTTTTTGCCGCTGACCTCTACGTTTCCCTCCGAAAAAACATATGCATATTCTATTCCGTAATTTTCATCAGCTAAAACATTGCACAATGCAGAGTGCCTTTTGTAATCCTTGCCCGATTTTATCTCCAGTGGGACTACTTTTCCATTCAGTTCTATTACAAAATCAAGCTCCCCCTGCTTTTTGCTGTTAAAATAATATTCTTTATGACCTTTGCTGAGTAGTTCCTGAGAAACCACATTTTCAAATAGCGCACCATTGTTTATAGACTTTTCTTTATTCAGTATCGCCATTTTTACCTGATCCGAATACCTACTTGTCAGCAGCCCTACATCGGAGAAAAATAGTTTAAATAGATTCCTATTCTCACTGATCACAAGTGGAAGTTTCGGCTCACTTATATTATAGACCGGTATCGCAACCCCAGCATCCTTAAGCCACAGGAAATCATTTGCAACCCTGTCATAACTGAGACCTTTACCTATACTATTGATCTGGAACCGTTTATTTTTCTGATCAAGCTGTCCCGGCATAGCATCATATATCTCCTGCAGTTTCAGCTTGTATCTTGTCTCATACTTTGTAAAATCACTCTTATATAATCTAACTATCTTTTCATGTACCTCCGCTACCTTCGCAAGATCATTTGTCTCCACATAGGTATTGACCGCCTCCGGCATTCCGCCCACGATAAGATACAGATTAAATACATCAAGCATTTTTTCATGTACAAACGAGTCAACAGGCAGCCTCTGCATAAAGCATTCCTTCAGTGTGTCGATCACATTCTGATTCACACCAACAGAAACCATAAATTCGCACAGATCCATCGGATACATATCGCATACACGCAGATATCCAACCGGTGCAGATCTGAGGTCATTCAGCTCTACGCCCAAAAGCGAACCGCTCATGATATACCTGTAGCTCCCATCTTCCACCAGAAACTTCACTCTTGTCACTATATCTTTAAACTCCTGCACCTCATCCAAAAATATGATCGTATGGCCTTTCTCAAGAGGCTGTTTAGTCACTAGGCTAAGTCTCATAAGCAGATCCTTTGCATCTCTGGCACCGTCAAATAATGTGACAAGCTCCGGTTGGTCAATAAAATTCAATTCCACATATGGCACTCCACTTTCCCTGAGGCATTCTTTTATAAGATATGTCTTACCGATCTGTCTTGCTCCAGTTATGAGCAAAGCATCCCTGCCGCTCTGAATCCATGAATCTATATATTTTTTTGCCGATCTTTCCAGCATAAAATCACCCCACATACTGCTTTTGCAACTTTTCTATCCCTATGATAGCAATTTTTTGCAACTTTTCCAACCTTTTCGCGGTGATTTTTGCAACTTTTCCAACCTTTTTTCGGCGGTATTTGCAACTTTGCGAGCTTTAGTAACAATTTTCTTTTATTTTACGGCGGGTCCTCCTTATGAAAATATCTGTCCGGGCAGTGTCTTTTTCTCTTTATATGGAAACTGCCTGTCGAATTCTTCTGCAGCCAAGTTCTGCAGCTTTCTGCAGTGAATAGTCAAGCAGGATCTTCCCGTATCCCTTACGCTTAAGTTCATTCTTTATGCATATAGGGCCCATCGTCATAACCCGAATACTTCTTCCATCATCCGCTGTTATTTCCGCCCTCATAAACATGTTCTGCCCGATGATTTCTCCATTTAACAGCATTACAAAATCCAGTTCTGGGACAAATGCACTGTCATTTCTCAGCTGATCAAGCACATAGTGTTCCAGACAGCCGGGACGATACACATTCCAAAAACTATTCCGCACCAGATTCTCGACTTTCCGGTATTCATCCTCTTTTTCCAATCATATAACCGGATCTTCACTATGTCTGACCTGGCTGATATCCCCATGATCATTCATTCCATCTACCTCCTTCTGCCGATCACCAAACGACAAAAATTTGCTTATGGTGATCTGCAAGTTGCTTAATATACTCAAATTCATATTCAAACCAGTAAGTTTTTCGCAAATTCACTTATTGCCTGTCCAAATTGTTTCTTTATCTTTTTCCTGTCGGACGCTCCATCATAAAGGCTATAGTACAGGAACATGATCGCATAAAACTGTGCAGCCTTCCTCCTTGCGCCTTTGATTCCCATGCTCTTGAACAGGTCCTTTACATAACCGACAGGCCCCGCCACAAGATACTGCTGATACAGAGCCTGCATCTCCGCACTGCGGAACTGTTCTACCACAAGCAGTTTTCTAAAAGAAGAGGCAAAATCATCCTCTGTCCAGTACTCGAACATAGACCTGCTGTACTGCACAAAATCATCCAGAGATACTTCCTCATACTTCTCCGACATGCTCTCTTTATCGCCCTCCGGCATGTCATGACTTTCCGCCTGATCACTGTCACCCTGTTCCATCCTCGCGACAATATGATCGAATATATCCCGCTTATTCTTATAATGTCGGTACAGTGCACCTTTTGTAATCCCAAGATCACCCGCTATCTGGCTCACCGACACCGCCTCATAGCCATCTCTGGCAAATCTGTGAAGTGCCGTTATCAATATCTCTTCCTTAGTATCTCTTGTGACTTTAGTTTCTTCCATATAGTACACGTCCCTCCGTATCAGCATATTCAACTCTGTATAATAAACGACCGTTTACTTCATGTTAGTAAACTGTCGTTTATTTGTCAAGCATTTTATATGTAGTCTCCTTCGCATTAGCTCAGCCAGCATTCTGTATTTCAAGTGCAAAAAATGTAAATTTTTAAAAGTTTTTGCACTTGAGTGCATAAACTTTATTTTTTTTATAATTTATGCTATACTTTTCCCAGAATATATAGCAAGGAGGAATGTCAAATGATCGATACCCACGAACTTAAAAAAAGAGATTTATATTTGAACAAAATTATTGCTTTCCAGGATACCGAACCTGTCAAGGTTATTACTGGAATACGAAGATGTGGCAAATCCAGCCTGCTAAAACTAATGACTCTCCACCTGAAAGAAATGGGCATTTCTGATGATCAGATTCTTGAAATGAACTTTGAGTCATACTCATTCAGAAATATGAACAGTGACTCTTTCTATGAATATGTGAAACAACATATAATACTAGACAAAAGAATGTATCTTTTCTTTGATGAAGTTCAGCGTGTTACTGACTGGGAAGATGCAGTCAACGCTTTTCGTGTAGATTTTAACTGTGATATTTATGTCACTGGATCCAACGCCTATATGCTCTCGTCTGAATATGCAACTTATTTATCCGGCAGATGCATAGAGATAAAAATGCTGCCGTTGTCTTTTTCTGAATTTCTTACTTTTCACGATTTTGAAATCAAAGAGACAAAAAGTGCTTTAGGAAATACCCGCAAACAAATATTTGATAAATCTGGTTATCATTATGAACTACGTGAGGTTTTCGATGCATACATGCGTTTTGGAGGCATGCCTGGAATTGCCGATGTAGGATTAGACCAGGAAAAAGCGCTTATGCTGCTTGAAGGCATCTACTCAACCGTGATTATGCGTGATATCCTTGAACGCGAAAACCGCAGAGGTCAAAAAAGGATCACAGATCCTGTTCTCCTTAAGAAGATCATCATGTTTCTTGCTGACAACATAGGAAGTAATATATCCGTCTCCTCTATAGGTAATGTTCTGACAAACGAAGGCCTTCTTGAGGACGGAAAGCGAAAAGGCACTCCTAGTGCTCATACTGTTCAAGCCTATATAAATGCACTACTAGAATCATATTTCTTCTACGATATTAAAAGATTTGATATTAAAGGGAAGGAATTCTTACGAACCCTGGGAAAATATTACATTGTGGACATAGGGCTTAGAAATTATCTGCTCGGTTTCAGGGATCGTGACACTGGTCACGCTATAGAAAATGTTGTCTACTTTGAACTATTGCGCCGAGGATATGATGTATCTATTGGTAAAATAGATAACTCCGAGGTTGATTTTATAGCGACAAAGGCAGATGACAAAATCTATGTTCAGGTCACAGAATCAATGACAAGTGAAGATGTTCGTAAGAGAGAGCTTGCACCTCTTCAAAAAATTAATGACAATTACGAGAAAATTATTCTTTCTCTGGATACCGGAATGGACTCTTCCTATGATGGTATAAAATCTGTCAACCTGATCGACTGGCTGCTCTCGGGAAATATTTGATCATAACCACCGGCTAAGCCGGTGGTTACAATTATAATTTCTTATTCTATTTTCTCACCTGTCTGGCAGCCTCAACCATATTTCTGAGGCTGGCGTCAGTCTCAGGCACACCTCTGGTCTTAAGACCGCAGTCCGGGTTGATCCAGAGCTTATTCCGGCCTATCTTCGTGAGCATGACATTTACCGCCTTCACGATCTCTGCCACCGATGGAACTCTCGGAGAATGAATGTCATACACTCCAGGTCCCACCTCTGTCTCGAAGTTGTTCTCCCTGAGAGAATCCAGTATCTGCAGATCAGATCTTGACGCCTCAAATGTGATGACATCCGCGTCCATATCGTCTATGGCAGGTATTATATCTGTAAATTCACTGTGGCACATATGTGTGTGTATCTGCGTCTCCGCTTTCACTCCGCTGTGTGTCAGACGGAATGCAGGTATTGCAAAATCAAGGTATTCTGTATACCAGTCAGATTTTCTGAGCGGAAGTTTCTCTCTAAGTGCCGCCTCATCTATCTGTATCATCCTGATTCCATGCGCCTCCAGATCCAGCACCTCATCTCTGATCGCAAGCGCTATCTGTGATATAGAGTCCTTTATGGAGATATCCTCTCTTGGAAACGACCAATTGAGTATCGTCACCGGACCCGTCAACATTCCCTTCATGATCTTGTCTGTGAGCGACTGCGCATATACAGACCAGTCCACCGTGATCGGCTTTTTGCGGTATACGTCACCCCATATCACTGGTGGTTTTACACACCTTGTTCCGTATGACTGTACCCACGCTTTCTCAGTGAACAGGAAACCTCCAAGTGCCTCACCGAAGTACTCTACCATGTCATTTCTCTCATACTCACCATGTACAAGCACATCCAGTCCGATGTCCTCCTGCCACTTTACACATTCCTTTATTTTACTCTTCACAAAGTCCACATACTCCTGCTCAGTTACCACTCCCTTTCTGAGCTGTGCTCTCTGCGACTTTACATCCTTGGTCTGTGGGAATGAACCTATAGTGGTGGTCGGAAGTTCTGGAAGTCCAAACTCCTTCTTCTGGAGAGCCTGTCTCTCACTTCTCTTCGGAAGTCTTACATAATCCGCCTCAGTCACTGCCGCAAGCCTCTGTCTCACCTCATTGCTGTTACAGTCTCTTGTTCCCGCAAATAACTCCTGATTCTTGTGATATGCCTCAAGTTCTGTATAGTTATATCTCTCAGCAAGTGTCGCAAGCTCCGAGAGTTCAGTAAGTTTCTCCTCCGCAAATGCAAAGAACCTCAGATAGTCCTGTGATAGTTTCGTCTCATGCTTAAGTGTGTATGGCACATGAAGCAGTGAGCAGGATGTAGACAGAACCACATTTATCTTCTTATCACGGAGCTGCCTTATGATCTTGAGTGTCTTGTCATAATGATTTCTCCAGATATTTTTTCCATTTACCAGACCGGCAAAAAGTACCTTATCCCCAGGGAATCCGTATCTGTTGATAAGCTCTCCAGTCTGTCTGCCCTCTATAAAGTCAAGACCTATTCCAGCAAATGGCATATTTATGATATCCTCATACACATCCCTCACATCACCGAAGTATGTCTGGAGGAGTATCTTACACCCCACATGATCTGCAAATACCCTGTAATACACCCTGTGGAAAAGTGCCTTATCATCGTCATCCATATCTCTCACCAGTGACGGCTCATCAAACTGCAGCCACTCCACATTCTTATCTGTGCACTCGGCAATGAGCTGTCTGTAAGCCTCTGCCACATCATCAGCCAAATCTTCTGCATTCTTTGATCCCACATATCTGCAGAGCTTAAGCATTGTGTACGGTCCTGTAACCACAGGCTTTGTCTTGATCCCCAGCTTCTTGGTCTCCTCGTATTCACCTGTAAGTTTCTCACAGTCAAGGCTTATCACTGTGTCATCCTCTATCTCCGGAACTATGTAGTGATAGTTTGTGTTGAACCACTTCTTCATCGCAAGAGCCTTCACATCTCCAGATTCTCCCTGATACCCCCTTGCCATGGCAAAGTACGTGTCAAGCTTTGAGACATTTAGCTCTCTGTATCTCTTTGGCACAATTCCGAGAAGAACTGCTGTATCAAGCACGATATCGTAGAATGAAAAGTCGTTGCATGGAACAAAATCTATTCCTGCTGCCACCTGTGTTATCCAGTGTCTGTGCCTTAGATCCGCTGCAATTCCTGTAAGCTCCTGCGCCGTTATCTCATGTCTGAAATATTTTTCAGATGCAAATTTTAACTCTCTTAATGTTCCCACCCTCGGAAATCCTATAACTGATGTCTTCATCATATCCTCCTGTAATTTATTGCGTCTGCTCCACAAGTTTTCGTAAGGAGGACCCGCTTGCGGGAGATTCCTTGCGAAGTACGCAGACGCCGCGCGAAGCGCCTTTCATGCGTCTGCTCCACATTATATAAAGACATCCCTCACTTGTATAATACAAAAAAATATAGCGTGAATATAGTTTTACACTATATCCACGCTATATTTATATCTTATATTCTATGTCAGATCGACGAAAAATCTGCATCCCTGCCATCTTCACGAGTCTCTCTACATATCCCGTTTAACCCTTTTCATATGTTCTGCTGCTTTCTCCCTCACATCTCCGCAGGCAGGCTCTCCGTCATTCCTCATCTCGTTGAAGCGCCCCCTGTGCTGGAGCTTTCTCTGAGGAATTTTTACTGAAGCTTCTGGCTCGTCACAATACACCGTACCACCATCTTCCGGCTCGTCGCAACCCGCCGCACCAGCCTCTTTCATCGTCAGTACTGTCTGCTTTATATCATTTGTCTCACCTGCTGTGAGATATTTCCCCAGAGCACCGAGGTAAGTATTTCCAAGTCTGCTGAGGATCGCCTTTCTGTGGACGATATAGCCTATCCGCATATCGCTCTCATCCGCAAGTGGCACCGATATAATGTCCTTGCCGTTCAGCTTTTCATCTATGACCCCGCTGCACACAGTATATCCATTCAGGCCTATCAGCAGATTGAACAGTGTCGCTCTGTCCCTGACTCTTATATTCTTCTTTCGCTCCGTCGTAGAGAATATTTCCTCCGAGAAGTAAAAAGAGTTGTGCTCACCCTGCTCAAATGACAGGTATGGATAAGACTCCAGCTCTTCATTTGTTATGATATCGTTCTTCGCCAGTGGATGCTTCCTGCTTATGAACACGTGAGGCTTTGCCACAAACAGCTCATGAAATTCCAGGTCATTTGCCCGGAGGATCTTGTTCAGCACCTTCTCATTGAAGTCATTCATGAACAATATTCCGATCTCGCTTCTCATCCTGGCGACATCATCTATGATCTCATAGGTCTGTGTCTCCCTTATGCTGAAATCATATTCATCCTGGCCATATCTCTTTATCAGGTCGACAAATGCATTTACTGCAAATGAATAATGCTGGGTGGACACGCAGAAGCTCTTCTTGCCGCCATCATCCCCCTTGTATTTGTCCTCAAGGACCTTCGCCTGCTCAAGCACCTGTCTGGCATAGCCGAGGAAGACCTCACCCTCTATGGACGGACTTATTCCCTTGTTAGACCTGTTGAATATATTTATCCCCATCTCTTTTTCCAGCTCATGGATGGCATTTGTCAGGCTCGGCTGGGATATATACAGCCGGTTCGCCGCCTCGGTGATCGTGCCCGTGTCTGCTACCATCACCACATATCTAAGCTGCTGAAGTGTCATGATCTCACCTGCTTTCTAATTGTTGACTATTATTTTCTTGAACTGCTTTGCCGCCTCATTCAGTGGGTGCAGACAGTCATACACAAGACATACATTTCTGTCTGGAAGCTTTTCCTCCAGTGAAAGCTTCACAACCTCTTTGTTCTTCACTGCCTCCCTCGCCATCGGTTCCGGTATAAATGCAAGTCCAAGCTCGCACCTCACAAGCGGCAGTATCTGATCCGTGGTGGCTGCCTCCGTATCCGGCGCAAGCTCCACGCCATGCTCCCTGAATATTCTGTCGTAGAATCTGAATGTCATAGTCTCCCTGCCTAGACAGATCATAGGATAGTTCCTCATCTCCGCAATGGACAGTTTTTGCTTTTTAAGTGAAAAAAATGTCGTTCCGCCGATAAGTATCTCACGATATGACTGCAGCATGATCTTCTTGAGCGGAGCCTCCACATCAGCTGGGGTCGTGACCACCGCAAAGTCTATACTGCCATTCTTCACCTCCTCCACCGCCTGGGGCGTAGAGTGGTTATATATCTTGAGATTTATCCCCGGATACGCCATGTGAAATGCCCGCAGCCTATCTAACAGATATATGTTAAGTGCCGTCTCACTTACACCTATAGCTATACTTCCGTGGGTGAGATTCTCACCGTCAGCAAGCTCATCCTCCGCCGTCAGAAGCTGTGACATCGCAGCCTCCACATATGAATAGAGCTGTTCCCCATCTCTTGTAAGCTGCACTCCCCTATTCGTTCTGACGAAAAGTATCCTTCCAAGCTGCTGCTCCAGGCAGTTCATCGCCCTGGTCACATTTGGCTGGCTGTTACCGAGAACCTTTGCCGCCTTGGTAAAATTATGGTACCTTGCCACATAATAAAATATCTTATAATATTCGAAATTAACGTTCATGAATTTTCCTTTCGTAAAATTATTCTCCATACAACACCTTATGGCATATCATTTTATTATCGCTGTCATATCAATTATGATTTTCACTTATTGCTACTCCGATAGTATAATCTAACCAGATTTAAATGACAAGACAGCATTTATCATATGAAAGGATGCGCATATATATGGAAGAAAAGACCATTTTCCCAAGGGAAGAAAAATCGGAAATATTATTTGAAAAGATTCTCAGGGATCCCTGGGCATGCGAAAAGCTTATGGATACATTTTGCAATTATCTGTTCTGCAATGATGACTTCGACTGCAATCTGTCACCGGAAGAATTTGCAAAATCTCTTCTCACCGCTTATTTGGACAGAGATATGTCTGCCTTCTTGATGTCGATCTGCAATAATACAATGTTCGATCTTCTCCGAAATTCTTATCTGATCCCTTATCGTTTCAATGCCGACGGTAAAACCAACCCGGTCATCATGACTGGGGATCACGGCGAACTTCTGCCTGAATTCAGAAACTCTGTAAGAGAAAAGGATTATCAGCACTTTCACGATATATACACACATATGACACACAACGAGAATATGTATCTTGCAAAGGCATACAGATACAGCCATGAATACACTTCTGACAACATGGAAGTCGGACAGAAGATCCTTGAGGAGTGCACTGGAGTCCTGCTCATCAGAGAGCTGCCGGACACGGTAAAGCTCAAGGAGACCGAAGCTGAAGCATACTGTGCTGTGTGGGATATCATGGTCGAACTAGAGAAAAATCTTCCCATGGCATTTGTATTCTACGGTCAGGATGCCTTGAACAAGCAGGGAGAAAAATATGACGAGCTTGGAATATTCCTGCCGGATTCACTGCTCATGAAGAATCTTGAAAGACACGTTGCGAAAGCCGAGGCGATCATTTATGCAGAAAAGTAATACTGGCAAAACAGCAAAATCCGCAAATGCTGGATCATACATAGACATCATGGAAAAAAATCACATGGAGATCCCATGGCATGACTACGCCAGTGCCGACAGCAATGTACTCATATGTAAGGCAGGTCTGATTGAAAAGGCTTCTGTCATAGGCAGAGTCGGTCTTATCATGCTCTCATGCGGAACAGGTGCATGGCGTGTCCGTACTTCCATGAACAGGCTTTCCAAGGAACTGGGCGTCACATGTACCGTTGATGTCGGTCTCATGTCCATAGAATTCAATTGTTTTGACGGTCACGACTGTGTATCACAGTCCCTGTGCATCGCCAATACCGGGGTGAACACCTCAAAACTCTACAGAATGGAGCAGTTTGTTGACAATTTTCCAAATGAAGAGGCGCATCTGACTGGCGAGGAGATCCATCAGAAGCTTGATGAAATAGAAAGAATACATGCCTTATACTCTCCTCTCCGTCTCGGACTTGCCTCTGCCCTAGCCTGCTGTGCCTTCACATTTCTTCTAGGCGGCGGACCGGTAGAAATGATACTGGCATTTGTCGCAGCCGGAATCGGCAATCTCATAAGGACAAAGCTTATCAAACATCATTTTACTTTATATATGAACATAGCGGTATCCGTGTCAGCCGCTTGTCTTGTGTACGCATTACTGCTAAAGACCGCCGAGCTGGCATTTCATATACCTGCCTTCCACGAAGCCGGATATATCTGCTCAATGCTGTTCATCATACCGGGATTCCCATTCATCACCAGCGGTATAGACCTTGCAAAGCTGGATCTGAGATCCGGACTTGAGAGGCTTACATACTCGATCATCATTGTGCTTGTGGCAACGATGTTCGCATGGATCATGGCGCTTCTGCTGAAGCTCCACCCACAGGATTTTGCGACACTCGACATAACACCAGGACTTCATCTGGTGTTCAGATTGATTGCCAGCTTCTACGGTGTATTCGGATTCTCCATCATGTTTAACAGCTCCATACACATGGCTGCCACAGCCGCTGCCATCGGTGCCATAGCCAACACCCTCCGTCTTGAACTGGTAGATCTTGCCAGCATTCCCGCGGCTGCCGCCGCATTTGTTGGTGCCCTCACGGCCGGACTGCTCGCTTCATTCATCAAAAGCACCAACGGTTATCCGCGAATCTCACTGACAGTTCCATCCATAGTCATCATGGTTCCAGGACTTTATCTTTACCGGGCAATATACAACTTTGGGATCATGTCACTTTCCGATGCCGTGTCCTGGTTTGCAGCTGCCATCATGATCATCATAGCCCTGCCACTTGGACTGATATTTGCAAGGATCCTGACGGACAGAACCTTCAGGTACTGCACCTGATCCACGAATGGGGTCAGGCACCTCCGTCCCCCAGATGGGATTGGCGCCTGAATGTCAAATCTACAACCAAGGAGTATATGAACCATGAAGTTTTATCCACATAGACAAATGTCAGAATCTTTCATCACCGCGGCCTTCCTGTCAGTATCAGGAGGTCTGCAGGATGCATATACCTATATATTCAGAGGAAAGGTATTTGCAAATGCGCAGACAGGCAACATAGTTCTTCTCGGTCAGAATCTTGTAGACCAAAACTGGAGAATGTGTGTACGCTATGCCGTTCCTCTATTATTTTTTGCGCTTGGAATTGCTGCTGCCGAGTGTATAAAACAGAAATTTCAGAATATGCAGCAGTTTCATTGGAGACAGATCGTTGTATTGTGTGAGATTTTTCTGCTTCTTATCGTGGGATTTCTTCCCATAAGACTTAATCTTATCGCAAATGCCATGGTCTCATTTTCATGTGCCATGCAGGTACAGGCATTCAGGAAAGTCAACGGCTATGCATTTGCCAGTACCATGTGCATTGGAAATATCCGAAGTGGCACCGATGCCCTGTGTGCATACTTCAGAACAAAGGACAGGAACACACTATTCAAATCTCTGTGCTACTGGGCGATCATCCTGCTATTCGGAATCGGTGCCGCTGTGGGCGGTCACTTCATCCGTATATTTGATATGAGAACTATCTGGTTCTCCTGCTGTCTGCTGTTCGTAAGCTTCCTGTTCATGTTCATCAAGGAAGAGAGAGAATAAAAATGAGGGCTCTTTAATAATTTGCCAAAAGAATTTTTATGGAACCCCCAAATTTTATAGGCTGACATTCCTCAATCGGGGAAAAAACAGTCATGCAGTAACAGAAATGTATGTACATACCAAAACAAATGAACACAAAGCCCTGAAAAAGAATATTTTGAAAGAATCTACTAATAAATCCAATAGCTAAAAGAGGCCTACGATGCGACAATATCCTCGGCATAAAAGAAATCGACAGTCATTATACCCCCCTTACGAAAAAGCACTCAGCTATTTTTTCAAACTTTAAGGAGGCACCGGCAATGAGCCATAGAAAAAACTGCAAGCCACAAGCACAGCAATGCAGAAAATGAGCGAATTAGGCTACAATGGATTTTACTATAAGATCAAAGAGGCAGAATGCACGGATAGAAAATTCGTTTTAACAGGAACAACAAGGCGGAAACTGATCAAGGTCACAGAGCAGTTAATGATAATAAAATTCACCTATAAGAAATCGTCAGCATTGGCTTACTAGTAGCTAGGCTTCACTTTCACAGAAGATGGAACTCAAGGAAATATTGGAAACAGGCAATCTTGCCCATGAGGCAACGAACGATGCCACCCACATTCCCAGGTTTTTGCTAATACCAAATACTGATGCCGTAACCGCCAGAACAAATTTTATCACATTACTCTACGACATGTACAGGGGCAAGAAATATATCATGACAAAGGAAAATCCTATCGATAATGAGAAATGCACCTTCCACTGTATTCTCTTGAGTCATGAATTAATTGGTGATCAGTACAAAGCCAATATAAAACTCTGCTAGGCAAACTTGATGGCAACTCCTCTTGGGAAAGGTGGCAAACCAAAGTAACAAAAGTTAAAAGAGACCCTGCCATTTTATAATGGTATATAATAATTTCTCCGTCTAATTGGCAAAACAAAAGCGAACAACTTTTACAGTTGCTCGCCACTGTCTTGTCAATTATTAAATTCCCACATAATTGTCCCAGCGCCATTGCAAATAATTTTTATTTACGTATTCAGGAATAACTATTCGCGGAGGTATTGACCAACCGTAATTGATACGAGCAATATCTGAAAGTTCAACATCCCCATCAACAGATATTCTCAGATTCCCTGTATCAAAGAGAATATGAATATCCGTTCTCATCGCAAATCCGTTATCCACATCTTCTGGTCCACTATATTTATGAGGCTTTATGTGTGCAGCCTCTAGTACTTCAGACATTTGCACATTTGTGATGATACATCTTTGGCACTTCTCCAACACTCTATGCCTAAACTTCGCCTGTTTAGGCCTATACTGTGCACTTGATATGGTCTTCCTAGCCATCTGTGAAACAATATCTGTATTTCTAATATCGGCCAGCGCCTGCTGCAATGACTCATCTGTTATCGGCTTCGCAAGTATCTCTACTATTTCATCTTCTATTGTTTCGTTGATTAAGTATCTTTCGTGAATGTTTCCGTGCTGATTTTCATCATCGCGAATTAAGTACCCATAATTTGATAAAAACAAAAAATACTCCCGGGCAATTCGTTTATCATTTGCTCCTAGACAACAGTCCGGCCAATTACTGATATCTAATTCATTATGTCTGTAACTAAAAATAAAATTTGCATAATCTTCAAGAGTTGCATGATTCGCCGAAAGCGGAATGATTATTTTAATTAACTCATCTACTGTCAACAGCCGCTCATTTTTACCAAACTTATCTCCAAGGGCTTGTATTGTGCCAAGAATAATTCTTAATGGATATAGGACAATGCTATGCGATTCCCACAATGAACATTCAGCTGGTGTCTGAATGGTCGTATTTGGTAATTTAAATGTCTGAATTGTAATAGCCGAAAACTCTGTCTGCGTGATATCTCGATCAGCCACCTTGCGTCCGAAATCCGTTAATTGAATATGGCCACCAGTGCGATCACTAGGAATCAATCCAACTGTCTTCCAATATTGTCCACTATTTCTTATGAGATTTCGCTCACCTGTTCTCCTCGCAAGGTCTATGCCTACGGAATCTTTTAAATCATTGTCAAGTTCAATTAATTCCTGTGCAAACTCTGGAGAACTATATTTGTAATTCTTTCCTGTTTTTTCGAGTTTTCGCATTCTTGAAAGCACCCCAAGCAACACAGCAGGATCATTTATTCCTTCCGTACACTGTAAGCAAGCCCACTTCCATTTAAACTCTGGAAATGGCTTTACCGGTACATAGTCTTTTGCAAGCATACCATCACTCTCCTTTGTACTGATTGAAAACCTCCGCCACCGCTTTGCCAAGAAGTGGTGGAACAGCATTACCTATTTGTCTGTAAATTGAAGATCGATTACCACAAAATTCATAATCCAATGGGAAGCTTTGCACAGCAGCCAATTCTCTACAAGACATTCTTCGTGCAGCCACTGGATGTGGCAAAATAACAACTCCACCTTTATTATCACCTCGTGCAGTAACTGTCGGTGCCGGTTTTCCCGGATCCAATGGACGATGCCCTAGATAACCATTGAAATTAAGTTTATATTTTGAATACTCATGGTTTTTTAAATCATTTGGTTGATCCGGATCTGGAATTGTTGCCATAAGTTCACCAACACTTCGCCATTTAGGCAGTCCATTTTTTCCATCTTTGCTATGTGTAGGTTCGGGATATAAATATTCAAAATCAATATCTTTTCTTACGCCAACAATAATTACTCTTAATCGAGTTTGCGCCACTCCATAATCTGCAGCATTCAAGATTTTATACTTTACAACATACCCCATATCTTCAAAATCTTTGAGAATCATCTCAAAAACCTTTCCCTTACCAAGGTTAGTAATCCCTTTAACATTTTCGGCAAGAAAAAATTTAGGCTTTTTTGCTTTTATAATACGAATCAACTCTTTGTAAAGAACATTACGCTCATCGTCTTCATGACGTTTTGTATTTGCAACAGAAAATCCTTGACAAGGAAATCCTCCTATTATTATGTCACAATCAGGCACTTCATCAGATTTTATATTTAAAATATCTTCACATACAATATTATTTCCTAAATTTTTTTTGTATGTTTCAACAGCATCGCCATAAAAATCATTCGCCCACACTATTTCGTGTCCAGCAAGCTTAAAGCCTAAATCAAGTCCGCCTGCACCACTAAAAAGTGATACAACTTTCATATGCCTTCACGCTCCAATCTCATTAATTCTATACCGAGAAGATAGGCAAAATGCACCGGTACAGCATTTCCAATCTGCCGATAACACGCGTTCATTGTTCCGACGAAATGAAAATCCTCTGGGAATGTCTGAACAGAAGCACTTTCTCTAATTGATAGTCTGCGTTTTCCATTATAGTGTGGAATAGCACAAACACCGCCTTTTCCATTACCTCTTGCTAAAATTGTTGGCGAAGGCTTGTCAGGATCAGTTTTTCGGTGACCAGTAAAATTCCTGTATTCAACCTTGTATGCAGAATACACATGATTGACAACTTCGTTCTCTTTATCGGGATCTGGGAAATGATCAATTGCTTCTTTTATGGATATCCATCTCGGCAAATTTTTCCCGTCCTTACTATGAGTAGGCTCTGGGAAACGAAAAATCATTGTATCATCTATGTCTTTTCTTTGTCCAATTATTAAAACTCTCTGTCTGCCCTGTGGGACTCCATAATTAGCCATATTGACAAGGTTTACACTGGTAATATAGCCGGTCTCTTCAAAGTCTGCAACAATCTGCTTTATTGCCTCACCTTTTCCCAAGCTAAGAATTCCTTTTACATTCTCAGCTATAAAAAATTTAGGCTGTTTTATCAATATCGTTTTGTAAAAAAATTTATACAACTGATTTCGATCATCATCTAAAGTTCTCTTACGATTTGCAACCGAAAATCCCTGACATGGAAAACCACCGACCACGACATCTGCATCTGGCAAACTAGCAATATCAATATTTTTTATATCATCGCAAATAATATGATTCCCTATATTTTCTCGGTAGGTAGCTACTGCATCTTTGTCTATATCATTTGCCCATACAACTTCATTTCCTGCTTGAATGAGACCTAGATCTAGACCTCCAGCCCCGCTGAATAACGAAATAATTTTCATAATACACCTCAGATAATTATTCTTCGATTTTTGCTCATATGGTTATAATTTTTATGCCCAAATATCGTCAATAGTGCAATTGATCCCCCGCATATTTTACGATCACCTCAACTCCGACATTTTATTTTTCCCATTTGGGTCATTGCATTTGTATTGCTTTTTGCGGCTTTAATTAGTTGAGTTTTGCTCATATTTTTATCTATACGCATTTTTTAATGTTTATTTTAACAGAAGACCTCCACTCGCAGCCTGTTCAACTAAAATCTCATTAGACATTTTTATCCTATATAATATCATACTTTGTGTTAATTTACAATTTTATATAATAAATTGCAATTTGTGCGTATATATATATAATTTTTGGTGTACTTTTTGACAAGCTGAGAAAGTTAATTGTTACATAATTCAAAAAATCAAGGTGATTTGGAACTACGTTGAAAAGTTTTCTTAGCATCTGATCCGAGACATAAAAACGGCATAGTCGCTCATAACGACTATGCCGTTTTCAGACTGTAGACAAACGACCTCCACAAAGCCCTGCTTTGTGGAGGCATTTTTTGTTATTTTCAATTTTTAGTTACATCAAATTCTAAAAAACATAGATACTCTCTATTCTATGCTGTCTGCAAGTTCCATTCCTGCTGACATTTAGCCAGTTTCTTTAGATTCATGCACGCAAAAGTCAGCGCGATTTTCATTTCCATCCGCACTTTGCCATACATTTGTGTATATCTAAATCCATGGTTTTCTTTGGCTATACCAAAGATTCTTTCTATCGTTTCTTTTCTATGAGAATACAAGGCTTTCATTTCAATAGTGTGTCGTATATCTTCGTATGTTTCCATGTACTCTTCCCACACATGCCTCGTTACCATTTTCTGATGATTTTTGCTTGCCGTACACTTTGACAGATATTTGCACTCTGCACATATTTGACTGCAGTTCCTGTATTATTTATAACCATCTCTGTTCGTTGTGCTATATTCCAACACATGGTTAGCAGGACAGATATAACAGTCATTGTACTCATCATAAACATACTCATACTTCTTGAAAAAGCCTTCTTTTGTCATTGGTCTTTTATACGGGAATACCGGCTTTACACCATCATCCACCAGAAGCTTTGCTATCGCTGGTGTTTTATAACTAACATCAACTATGCAGTATTCCATCCCATTATTTCTCAGTTTATCATACAGTCCTTTAAAAGTTCTGCTGTCGTGTTCGTTTCCCGGATTAACTGTAAAATCAAGGATCCATCCAATTTTATCACAAGCAGTCTCTATACCATACGCAAATACATGTTTGTGCTCGCCTTTGCGAAACCATCCACTTTCAGGATCTGTTGTACTTACTTTTACTGTTTTCCCATCAAGAGGAACATCATCGGTATAATCCTCAAACTTATCTCCACCACCAGTTCCCGGTTTATGGTCGTCATCCTTATCTTTCAAAGGCTTTTTTCCATGCTCAGCCCTATCCGTATCTATCTCTTTTCTAAGCATCTCCTCATAGAATAAAGTTTCCTGACGGGCAATGCGCCTCTGCATTTTTTTATTATTAGCTCTTGCTTTTACATGTGTTGCATCTACAAACACCTGCGTGGGATCAACAAGTTTAAATTTGTAACACTCTTCGAGAATGTGCTTAAATATTTGTTCAAACAGGTCAGTATCTTTAAACCGTCTTGTATAATTCTTACCAAATGTTGGAAAATGAGGAACAGGATCGTATAATTCAAGGCCAAGGAACCAGCGGTATGCCATGTTTACCTCAATGTCCTTAATAGTCTGGCGCATACTTTTTATACCATAAAGATACTGAATAAGCGGGATTTTTATAAGAGTTACAGGATCAATGCTTGGACGTCCTGTCTCATTAGAATATTTATCAGAAACAAGGTCATAAATAAAAGACCAGTCAATTGCTTTATCTATAATTCTGAGCAAATGATTCTGTGGAACAAGATCATCTATACAGACAATCTGCATTTGTTTCCTTACTTTTTCGTTTTCTTTAGTCATCATATAAAAATCACCACTTGTTTTTGATAGTTTAATTATACCCCAAAAGTGGCTGAAAGTCGTATAAATGCTTGATTTTAACTAAAAGGAAAAGACAAAGTCCATGGCGCATGCCGTGTCCTTTGTCTACAGTCTGAAAATCCCTAAGTTATCCCCCCGCTTACGCGGGTTCCCCCTATGATAATATATAATCTCCTCTATCGACAACAATCTGGAATCCGAACGCCTCTGCGCGCCTGTCAAGACAGCCGCGGCACTGGGCGGATTCCTCCCCCGTGCATATCTTGTTGTCATAAAGCTCGTATTTCTTTCGGACAGACACAGGAGACAGATTCGGCATGACCACATTTGCGCCATGCATAAACCCACGCTCCCTGCCATCCGCCGCTATCGTTCCGAGAGATGTGGTGGATGGTATGAGTGCCTTCGGGAACATCAGTCTCAGCATGCTTATCATCACAAGAGTCTGCCTGACCGTTCCCTGATCCATCTTCGCAAATGGTGTGTCTTTGTGTGGAACATAAGGTCCTATTCCTATCATCTGAGGCTGCAGCTTTGCAAGGAAATGAAGATCCTCCGCAAGATTCACCGCTGTCTGAAAAGGTGACCCGACCATGAATCCACTTCCAACCTGATATCCAAGGGTCTTTAGATCATACAGGCATCTGACTCTGTTGTCATAGCTCATCTCTTCTGGATGGAGCCTTTCGTAGTGCTCCCTGTTCGCAGTTTCATGTCTCAGAAGATATCTGTCCGCCCCGGCCATCCGCCACAGCCTGTAAGTCTCATACGAATGCTCGCCAAATGACAGCGTGACAGCACAATCAGGATGCCTCTCCTTGATACACCTCACAATGTCAGCTATAGCCCCATCCGAAAAGCCTCCGTCCTCGCCTCCCTGAAGCACAAATGTGCGAAATCCCAGTACATATCCTTCATCGGCGCAAGCCAGAATCTGGTCCTTTGTCAGACGGTATCTGTCAACGTGGCTGTTGCTCTTTCTGATACCGCAGTAATAGCAATCATTCTTGCAAATGTTCGTAAACTCGATAAGTCCTCTTATGTATATGCGGTTTCCAAACCTCTGGTGAGCCAGATCATAGGCTATTCTTTTGAGATACTCAAAGTCAGTGAGATCATCCTGAGAGCTCTGAGGGTTCTCTGAATCCGACAGAACTCTTATAGCTTCAGCCAGCTCATCGACTCCCGGCAGTTCAACTCTACCCTGTCCATATTCAAATGTCTTATCTATGATATCTCTAACTTTTCCCATATAAACTCTACACCCTATTTTTTACATTTATAACTCTGTATGATCAAGAGGTTTCCGATACAAAGTAAATATATGGTAAACCAAGTCCCGTCAAAATACTCTCATCCTATTCCATTCTACTCCGTCATACAGAGCAGACTGCGTATGTGCGCAAGTCTGGCATCAAACTGCTCATAGAAATCCTTCTCCGCATCATACATTCCCACATACATGACCTGCAGCACCAGCATGGTCTGATTTCTCGCTGTCTCATCCTCGCCGGCGCGCATATATTCTATCAGGTTTCTCTGCATGTCTTTCTGGAACTTGTGCCAGTCATTTATATACTTCGTGTACCTTGGCAGATCCTCGGTATCTATCCATTTCGACACCTTGACCTTAGTCCTGCCCGCACGCTCACACTCATGTATCTGCAGGATATATCTGAATCCGTCATCGGTGTAATATCTGCCAAGCGGAAAGAGTCTGCAAAAACCCGGTCTCGCGCTATGGATGCTGCATCTGCCCTCCTCGTTTAAGAATGAACACTTATTCGCCGTCATCCTTATATTCGGCAGCACCAGGCCATCCACCACATTGACCTCAAGCTCCTTTTCAAGCAGCTGCGTAAAGTTCTTTCCGGTCTCCCTGCAAAGTCTCATCACGTCCATGGGATCAAGAATAATAGAATTTCCCATCCCTGTGCAACAAGCGTGACAACCCCTACACTCATTGCAGTATGCCTTCACCATATCATTTGCATCGTACAATCTTCCATCTGAGATATCTTCCAGTTTCTCATTTCTTATCATAGCCGTAATCCTCAATCATTTTATTTTAGTACCCCAAACTTTATCCTAACCCTGTCCAGCTTCTCCAAAAATGGCCTCGCCACCAGCCACAGTGCAATGACAGTCGCGGTCGCCTGCGCAAGGTCAAATGGGAATCCCGTCACATAGGATGCCATGATCATGCTGAAATTCACATTTGGCTGCCACATGATGACCGATGCAGGATTCATGATCCCACCGTACACAACTATACATATCAACGCGCCAAATATACACAGTCCCAGCTTTGTCATGTTTCTTGTCCTCACGCTGCTGCCTGCAAAGAACAGTCCGGCAAGGAATCCCACAAGTCCCATTGCGAACATCTGCCACGGAGTCCACGGCCCCTGTCCCATGATGAAATTTGACACGAACATAGTCATTGCACCGGTGATAAATCCGCCTTCACACCCAAACGCCACCCCGGCAATGATAACGATTGCCATGACTGGGGTGAAGTTCGGCAGCATGAAGAATGCAGTCCTTCCGGTCACCGCCAACGCACACATGACCGCCAGTGTCACTATATCTCTAACCTTGGGCTTTCTATCCTCAAATGATACGAAGAACGGAAGCATAGCCTCAAGTAGAACAAGCAGTGATATGAAGAAATACTTCTTGTCACCAAGCCTTGCCACACCAAACCATATGGTTGCAGGTATCAGAACGAGCACAGCCACAATACTTACCACTGTTCTCTTCCCAAATCCACGTCCAGCCGAATCCATCACTATGTCTTCATTTCTCTTTTTGGTTATGGGACGTATGGCAACAAGTAATCCCAATATCGCAACGATCATAACTCCATATAACACCAGATACTTTCGTCCCTCAGCCGTCACTGTCATCTGCTGCACAAGACCGGACAGATCTGACACAGACATGGTATTCCAGAATCCAAATATTATTATAACCGTTGTGACCGCGATGGTCACTATCTGCCAGATGCTGAGATTTTCAACCTTCCTGTCCTTATTCAGAATTATGTCGGCTAGCTTGTCGTCTGATATGCCGGCAGTCTCTGACATTTTTACACTTTCCAAATTATCTGTTTTTCCTGTCTCACTTTCAGTTTCCTGCGTATTCTCCTTCTCTGACTCGTTTTCAGTTCCCTGATTGCTGTCATTTCCGCTTCCAGCCTCTCCTGTCACATCCAGATCCGTACCATATGCCGCCAGCACCTCACGAACTGTCACCGCGCCGTCCAGAATATTTCTAGATATTCTAGATGCCGCCGTGGTAAAGAAATTGTTGTCTGACATATAGCTTCTAACATCACCGACCATCGCTACCTCTCCGTCAAACAGCAACGCAACCCTGTCACCTGCCACCGCACAGAACTCAATGTCATGGCTGACGACAACTATCGTCTTTCCACATTTCTGCAGTTTTCTAAGCATGTCCGCGAGCTGCATCTTGAACCCATTGTCCAGTCCCTTTGTCGGCTCGTCCATGAGCAGGATATCCGGATCAGCTATGAGCACCTTCGCCAAGCCAAGTCTCTGTTTCTCTCCGCCTGACAGATCATAAGGATGTCTGTCCAGAAGCTCCTCCAGCCTGCAGAACCTGACTATCTCTGCAAGCTGCTGTCTGTCATTTGCATCTATAAGTTCATCTCTCACCGAGCGCCTTGTAAATAGAAGTTCTGGGTTCTGTGGAAGCATACCTGTCCTTAAATTCTTAGCTATACGAAGCTTTCCACTATACGGGCTGTACAAATTTGCGATCAGGGACAACATAGTCGACTTACCGCAGCCATTGCTTCCATTTATCATAAGAATTTCGTTTGCATATATATCAAGGCTCACCTGTCTGAGTACATCCCCTGTGTTCCTCTCGTATCTGAAGCTGACCTCATCCAGGCTGCACACCACAGGATGTTCCTCTCTGCATCCGGCATCTTTTTGACCGTTTACGGCTCCTCGCTTCTTATCACCTTTATCCACTGCGGCATTGTCAGCTTGGTTTTCGGAACCGTTCATGCCTTCATCAGCACCTCTGTTTTGTATCTCCGGCACCACAGGAGCTCCGCCGTTTTCTCTAAATTTCCTGTCATAATCCACAAGCCACTCCCGGGCATCCGGCACAGTGAGAGGCAGCTGCTTTCCCGAATCCTTCTCAAGCCCCATATATATCTGAACCGAAGCAGGCATAGAAAGATAAAGCCCTCTGTCTATCCGCTTCGTCCTGACACTCTCGGCAAATCCTCTCACATCGCCGTCATAGATGATCCTGCCATTCTCCATGACCACCGACCTGTTGCATACCGGAAGCACATCCTCCAGACGATGTTCTGTCATGATGATAGTCGTTCCAAGTTCTCGGTTTATCCTCACAAGGCTGTTTATAAAATCATTTGCCGCTATGGGATCGAGCTGGCTCGTAGGCTCATCCAACACCAACACCTTCGGTGACATCGCCATAACCGAGGCAAGATTTACCAACTGTTTCTGTCCGCCGGACAACTCCATCACTTTTCTATGGAATATATCCCCAAGTCCGAAGAACGAACCCATCTCCGCAACCCGCCTCCTGACATATCCATTGTCATACCCAAGGCTTTCAAGGCCAAATGCCAGCTCATGCCACACCTTGTCCGTCACAAGCTGCGCATTCACATCCTGCCACACAAAACCGATCTGAGATGCAGCCATCCTATCGTCAAGACTACATATGTCTTTACCATCAAAAATTATCTGTCCCTTCTTCTTGCCAACCGGAGTAACCGATGGCTTCAGCTGTCTGAGGAGAGTGGTCTTGCCACATCCGGATCTTCCGAGTATGACAACAAACTCTCCCTGCCTGACATGCAGCTCCGTATCCCGGAGAGCATCCGGAAGATATGTCCTGCCGCTCTCATCATTTCCGTCCGGATATGCAAAACTAAATTTATCTATATCAAAAATATTCTTATAAATATCCAACTTTATATCCTCTTTTATCTAATATCAGCCTGCCTGTATTCATATCTCATCTCATAAAACACGACTATTATATTGGTGGGTTATCTAAGACCTTGTCCATCATTGCAAGCCAAAGCAGCATCTGTCATCTTCATACGGTTCTGCTTTATGTCATCTCTCACATGCACAAATACCGGAAGCCCGATCAGGCACACATACACTATATACATGCTCACCGTCAAGGTCCCTGTGAGATTGCCCCTTATCTCCGGATAATACCAGAACCTGAAACCACCCTGCATACTTCCCCAGAGCACGTAGCCACCGCATATCAGCATATACACAAGCGCCCTGGCATCTCTCTTCCTGAACCTGAACAGCGAATACGCTGTTCTTCCCGGCAAACCATAGCCGCGGGCTTTCATACTATCTGCCGTGATAAGCGCTCTCTCAAGAGACCATGTCACGACCGATGACAGGACATGGCATCCCATACGCACGCTCTTAAAATATCTGCCATTTATATTGTATCCGGAAGCCTTCTGTGCCCTGTACACCTTTCCAAACTGCGCCGTGAGTTCCGGTATGAACTTGAGTGTCATCGATAACACCAGAGATAATACCGGTGCCAGCTTTCCAAATAAATAAACCATCTTATCAGAACTTATGACCGCATTAAAACATGAGAACCAGCACAACACACACACCAGCAAAAATGCAGCCATAACACCGTAAGCTATAGATTCAAGGGTGAGCGGATTTCCCGATGGCAGATATGCCAGTATCGTCACACCCTGATGGCTGAATGCCGGGTTAAAAAGTGCCGTCAGCACGATAAGCGGAATCATATATTTCAAATTCGTTATAAATCCATGCCGTCCCCGAAGTATAACCGAGTACACAAATGCTACTATAAACGATATGCCCAGGCATACCGGATTGGTAAATGCCAGGGCATATCCTATAGCACATATAAAGTACATCAAATTTACTATCGGATGATAGCCGGAAAATGAATCATTCCTGTTCATTTTCTGTATATTCTCCAATCAGTTAAATAAAAAATAATTTTACATGCCGCCTCCGACATCACTGCCAAGACCTTTGCATGTATACAACCATTTTATCGAGTCCCCATCCTTGAGTCTGTACTTTGAACAGCCATAATTTGGAAACCATCCATTTACCGAATACATCCATCCGGACAAACTGCCACAGTCAAATTCATAAAGATTGTGGATGCCCTCTATATAATAACTTCCATATGCTGGCGTCCAGCTATATTCAAGCTGTATTCCGTAATCTCTGCACACGGCTCTAAGCACGTCAAACACCGTATCTCCATCCGTAAATGACACGCTCACTGTTCCAAGTATCTCGCCGCCCTCTGGTACATAATCCTGTTTTGACTCCTTGAGCCAGTCCCAATTGTCCAGAATCGTATAGCAACTTATATATATTGTACAGTGGTAAGTCTCTCCACTTGAACTCTCAGTCGTTGGTGCAGTTGTCTTTTCGGTGGTATTCTCTGTAGTCTTTGTCGATGCAGTTGTATGAGTACTCTCGGTCGTACGCGTACTCTCCGTAGTTCTAGTACTCTCCGTTGTGCGGGTGCTCTCTGTCGTCCGGGTACTCTCCGTTGTACGGGTACTCTCTGTCGTTCTAGTACTCTCCGTAGTTCTAGTACTCTCCGTTGTTCTAGTACTCTCCGTTGTGCGGGTGTTCTCAGTCGTATTTCTGCGCTCTGTAGTTCCGTTAACACCCGGCTTTCCGTCAGAAGGTTTATCAGACGGCTTATTGCCATCACCCTTTCCTCCATCTTTTCCCGAATCTGCAGTACTATCAGTTCCACCCCCGGAACTAGTGCTGTCCGTAGTCTCAGAACTGTTCTGCTCCTTCTTACCGGATGTAGCCGCCTCCGAAGCAGTGCTGCTCTGGGTATCCGTCGCTGTACTGCCATCCTGTGTAGTCACAACCACCGGTTTGTCACCGCTTGAGCCTGAGCCGATGTCTGTTGCGTCACCGGCCTGGCTTTCAGTGGTTGAACCCTGGTCTGCCCTATCTATATGAAATCCTCTGGCACCGGGAGTATTTCCCCCATACCAGAAAGCCCACACCAGGAGCAGGAGCATAACACAAGATCCAATAATCTGCTTTTTATATTTTGCTATAAACTGTTTTATTTTATCCATAAACTATATAAATTAATACTTCTCAGTCACAACGCTTACGCTGCTGCTCCAAGCTCCATAATATACAGTACTTCCAACCTTCTTGTAGCTTCTCACACGAACATAATACTTTGTTCCTACTCCGGCTGTCTTAACTGTGAGATCGTTCTTCTTTACTCCAGCAAATGTTACAATCTTAGATCCGGTGAAAGCACTGCTCTTTGCGTACTGTACCTGATATCCTGTTGCCTTTGCATCCTTCTTTACCTCTACCTCTATCTTAGCCTTTTCAGGTGAGCAGTAGTAATTTATAGCCTGTCCATTTACTCTGTAAATAGCCTTTGCCTTGTATGAAGATATTGCATAATCTCCAGATGCCTTTACCGCATATGTGTACTTAACTCCAGCCTTTACCCGACGGTCAGCATATGAGAGTGTCTTAACAGTGGCAACCTTTGTCCATATCTTGGCATTTCCAGCCTTTCTGTAAACAACATACTGTTTAGCGCCTGCTACCTTGTTCCACTTCAGTGTCACTCCTGCTTTTGCATTGCTGAGTGTAACTGCTGGTGTTGCAAGTGTTGTGATAGGAGTCTTTCTTGTCACGCTCTTGCCTGTATATGCTGATGTTCCAGCCTCTGATACAGCCTGTACTGCGTATGTGTAAACTGTCTTCTCTGTCACATTCTTATCAACATAGGTTGTCTTAACAGCATCTGCTATCTTCTCCCATGTGTCTGATGTTCCAGTCTTTCTAAGTACCACATAGCTGTCAGCATTTGCTGATGCATTCCATGTTACCTCGATACCAGCCTTTATATTTGTAAGCTTTGCTGCAGGTGCTGCAAGTACTGCCACCTTGACTGCCTCTGAGCTTCCAAACGACTTTCCGACAACAGGTCTTACCTCATACTCATATGACACTCCGGCCTTTGCTGTCTTATCACTGTAGCTAAGTTTCTCTGTCTCTGCAATCTTTGCAAATTCGCTCTCGCTCTCAGCCTTTCTGTATACAGCATATGAATCAGCTGCCGTTACAGCCTTCCACTCAAGTGCTACAGCGCCCTCTTCAAGTGAAGCTGCTGTTATCTCTGTCTTACCATCCTTGATCTCAAATGCCTGCTTAATCTTTCCTGTATAGTTTCCAATTCCTGTTACAGTAGCCTTCGCTGTTCCAACCTTTACATTGCTAAAATACGAAACTGTGAAGTCCTTGCCAGCCTCAAGAACAGTATCTCCAAGTGTTACATTTACTGTAGGTGTCTTCTTGCTGCCGTCCGCAACAATATCGTCTGTGTCAACTGTCACAACCGCATCAGTCAGCTCAATTGGCTTGATCTCAAATGTATACTCAACTGAACCTGAGTAATACTTGATTCCTGTGATCCTCACGCTTGCTGTTCCTGCGTTTACATTATCGATGTAGCTTACTGAGTAATCTGTACCAGACTTAAGTTTCTTGCCGTTATATGCTACGCTGACTGCTGGTGTCTTCTCTGTTCCGTCTGTAACATATTCCTCTGTTAAAACTGTAATGTCTGCCTTTGAGATATGTGTTGCATTTAATGTGTAATATTTTACGACCTTGCCTGTATACTTGCCCTTACCTGTAACTGTAAGTGTTGCCTTTCCAGGAAGTACATTGTTTGCAAATGCAACTGTGTAGTCTGTATTTGCCTTGAGTGTCGTACCAGCGTGCGTAACCGTCACATTTGGTTTCTTAACCTTTCCATCTGCAACAAATACCGTCTGATCGATAGCAACATCCGCCGCCTCTATCTCTGCCGAGTAGATTGAGAATGTCTTCTCTGTCTGTCCCTCATAATCACCCATACCGATGATAGTTACCTTTGCTGTGTTTCCAGCCTCTACGTTGTTGCTGAATTTCTTTGTATAGTCAACGCCCTCTGTGAGGAGAATGTCACCATACTTAACTGTGACCTTAGGCTCCTTTACTGTTCCATCATATACAAGGCCGAAATCAGCAACTGTTACATTTGCCTTCTCAACTGACTTCTTATCTGCGCTCTCCGTATAGAGTTTCTTTCTGTCACTCATGTTGTAGAGAGTCGTCTTTCCTGTCTTAAATCTGTCATATGATACAAGAGCATATGTAGCCTGCTCTGTAGCCATCATGTTTACTGAAAGTTTTCCATTTTGTGCTGCATGTGCAAATCCGCCTCCATCAATATAGAAGGAAAGCATTGCATCCAAGATAGAATTCATGTTCTTTACATACTGTGGATCTGTGTCGGCATCTCTTCCAAGATCAGAAAGCGCACATACTGTCTGAGCGCAGCTCTCTGAGTTTACAGTTCCCCATGAGCCCATGCCGCCATTTGATAACTGCTGATCAGATATAGCCTTCATACCACGATTGACTGCAGCCTTTACATCAGCATTTGTATTGTAATATGGTGCAAGGGCCTGAACAGCCATTGTCGTGATGTCAGGATCAGCCTTTGTGCCCCATAAAGCCCATCCGCCGCTGCCTGGGATCTCTTTGTCAAGTATGTACTGGATAAGTCCTTCCCTTGTCGTCTGTGTTGCTGTGCTGTCATCTGGCAGCTCAGGGATCTCATAATCTCCTGTGTCAAGAGCGATAAGAGCATATATAGGGCCATTTATTCCCTGCCATACAACATCATCAAGATTCGCAAGTGGCTCAAGAAGGTTGTAGCCACCTACATTTGTAGGATCTGCGCCGATTGCTGTAAGGCCAATGATAACTCGTGAGTTGTCTGTGAGCTTACGTGAGTGAAGCTTGTTGCTTCCTATATTCTGAACGTACTTTACAACATTGTTGTAGTATGCTGTATACCACTCAGGATCCTCATATCCATACCTGGCAAGAGCCAAAACTGCCCACTCTCCACCTACAGAACCGACCTCAGCCTCTGTGACTGTGTTTCTGATATACTTGATCGAACTGTCAAGCATCTCCTTGTAGGAGTCAGATGTGTTGTTTGCTTTGAGATCTGTCTTGATGGTGAAATATGACTTGTATTTTCCTCCCAATGAAGAAACCGAGAAATCAAGACCATTTGTTATATCATAAGTCTCCTTTGAAACAGACCATCCATCGATCACTGCATAGTGGCTGTTTAGACTTGTATCCATGGTGATGTATGCGGCCTGAGCCTCATTTGCAGGGACAGAAACCTCAAATACAAAAGGATCTTCCTCTGTACCTGCTGCCTTTGTCTCCTCACCATTTATATAGTAAGTATTTGTCATGTTGTAGTTCGCATCAAATGTCGTCTTCTTTGACATATTGAATGTCTGTCCTGCAACTGTGAGTGTCTTCACATACGGATTGCCGTAGTAGCCATTTCCGATATCATCGGTCGTCGTATCTTCGTTGCATGTATAATCAAATCTGAGACTATCTCCATCACTGAGAGCTATGCTGCTCATTCCCCAGTTTGAATAGTCGTCATTGTCATAGGCAAGCATCCAGCCTGAATATCCCACACCTGCGCCAAGACCATTGATACTGCTCACATATCCGCTTGATACTCCTTCAACTGATACACCAGCCTGGTCAAATGCCTTCTGTACAGCCTGCGTTGTAGTTGTGTCCGCATCCACCTCGACTGTCTGTTCCATTATGACACCTGTCTTCGAGGCGCCCTCGATTCCGGCATCCACTGCCGTGTAATCGTATGCTGAGACCGTGATCGTCTTGGTCTCTTCCGCTGCATACGCTGTCATGCCACCGCCCCATGGGCTTGTGACAACCGTTGCTGCCGCCATGCACATCGCCATACATGCCGCAAGAATTCTTCTTCTCATAAACGTATCTCCTTTCAATTTTTCCCAGAAAGGCATATTGAATCTTTCTACCCTGCACCGCTCTGTACGTTCTGACACGTCTCGCCGTATTTCAGATCACAAGCTTCAAAATACCCTTCTATCGAAGAATTAGATATATAGCAAGCGATCTGACTCGACAGGGGACACTCCCCTGCATACAGTAATGGCTGTTGCGACGGATTCTCACCGCACTTCCCTTCTTTTTACGCCGGAACATCTCCGGGACTATATATCTGGCGTGATCCAATGTCACACCAAAGCAATATTAACAACGCCAGCGCTCAGTGTCAACCTTATGTAAACATATAAGACAATTTATTTCTCATAAATAAGCAAAACAAAAAGCCGGCCACACAGTCCAATGCCCCCACCTACAAAGTCAGAAGGCCGACCCATGTAGGTGAGGGGGTACTGTGATATCTGCAATCGGTAGCGCGGACTACCGAGCTTCGATACTTCCTGCCGAGGTGTAAGCAGCAACGCCCTTATCGCTGCTGGAACCGAGTGCATATGGAAGTAAATCGAAGCGACTGTAGTCAAGCGTGATTGAAGATACCACAGTACCCCCTCACTAATGGGCCAGCCTTCGTCCGTCGTCCATCCTCACAACAATTTCTTAAAATCCTCCAGACAAACCGGTCTGGAGAAATGATATCCCTGATAGTACGTGGAACCATACCTATGAAGGTAATCGAACAGCGTCTTGTCCTCGACACCTTCAATGCAGCTCTTGTATCCGAGTTCATGAGCACATGACACAACCGCCTGTACAAGAACCTGATTAGGCTTGCTCTCCTGTATGCCCCTGACAAATGACATATCGACCTTAAGCTCATCTATCGGTAATTCCGTGAGTAGATTTAAGGTAGCATTTCCCGTTCCAAAATCATCAATGGCGATCTTTATTCCAAGTTTCCTGAAATATTCCAGCTCATTTTTCAGAAATGCTATATCCATATTCTTACATCTCTCTGTGAGCTCTATGCACAAATACTCAGGAGGGAACTTCGTCTTTTTTAATATATCCACAACAGCCTGCCTGAATCCATGATTCTCAAGCTGAGTCGCTGATATATTGACATTCACCACAAAATCAGGTCTGATCCTGCGAATCTCCATACCATCCGTGAGTGCCTGCTCTATTATCCAGTTGCCAAGTTCAAAGAAACACGGCTCCATCTCAAGCCACGGTATAAATATTCCCGGTGGAACCACACCAAATTCCTTGTGTTTCCATCTGAGAAGAGCCTCCATACCTACTATGTGCCCTGTCTCGGAATTTGCTATAGGCTGGTAACACATGAAAAAGCCTTCCATGTTGTTTGCCACACATTTGTGTATTGTGCTGTACAGCTGCAGTCTCATTCTATCATTGTCCTTGATCTCCTCATTGAAGAATACAAGTTCACCATGATGATCCTCCTTGGATCTCTCCAGGGCATATTCCACACTGCTCTTTATCACGTCCTCATCGGCTCCTACATGGTCATATATCAGACCACCTCCGTACAATTTAAGCGGGATCGATGTGCCATTCAGACCTACATTGTCAAGTGCAAGATTCTGTACATGTCTGTATACCTCTTTGAGTTCCTGTTTGGTATACACGTTTGAACAAATCGCAAATTTTGCACCGTCAAGTCTGAACACGAGTCCCTTTCCACCGACGACATTTTTGAGCTTTGTGGCAAAATCCTTAAGAACAGCATTGCCATATGCATATCCATACATCATATTGATACTATTGAACATGGATATTCCTATTGCCAGAATGCTCATCGTCTGCTTGTTTCTCAAATGTATTGATATATACTTGGTATACTCATGCTGATTGTGCAGGTTAGTCACCGGATCAACCCCATCTATGACACCGTGGTTTATGACAGTGCCCACAAAGAACTCCGGATCACCATTTTCTTTCTTGGTGATGAAACCTCTGCAGGTGCAGACCACATATTCACCCTTTTTGTTTTTCATTCTATATTCTACATCATGATACTTTTTGCGCCCCGCAAATACCTCTGTGATGTCCTGCTCAAATATTGCTCTGTCATCCGGATGTATAAGCTTCTCCCACACTTTCTGTGTATCATATATGTATTGCCCCGGAAGTCCAAAGTAATCCACCGCACTTGCAGACCATTTTGTAACATTCGTATCGAGATCATCCATAAATATATAATTTCTGAGTGTTGTAGCTGCAAGGGCATCAAATATCCTATCTGTCTTTCCAAGATTCCTGTAATGCGGAATTCCATCCTCTGTAGTTCCTACAGCTATATTCGCCTCATTCTCCACACTCTCGCGTCTCTTAACCTCAGGATGCTTCGAATAGAATCTCTTCTTATCCTCATACATCAGTCTTTCGGCTTCGTTCATTATCTTGTCTATGGAATCAGCCTCAGCCTTCCAGACTGCGCCGAACGCAACCGGAGCCTCCTCCTGCTCGTCAATTACCTCTTTGTATCTGGCGATCATTGAGTTAAACGACTGCTCGGTAATATCCATAATGATGACAACAAATTCATCGCCGCTTATCCTATAACATGCATTTTCGCCAAAATGCTGCGCCAGCATCTGCGATACCCTCTGAAGATAGAGATCTCCTTCTTTATGTCCATAATGATCATTCACATACTTCAGTTTGTTCACATCGTTAAATACAAATCCTACCGACCGCTTATCCTTTCGGTCCGCGTACGCGTCACACAGAATGTTAAATGCATTTCTATTGCCAAGATGAGTAAGTGCATCCTTGTAACTGTAAAATTCCAACAGCTCCTGTTTCTCTATGCTCTCAGAATACTCCTCATGTATATCCCTCGTATAAAGATAGAATACCTTATTGTCATCTCTATAGTCAGCAGTAGGTATGACCTCTGTCATCACCCATCTGTACACCATATCCATCTTACGCTTATATCTAATGGTAAATCTGTCATGTCCATTCGCAAAATATTTTATGAGAAACTCAGGAGACAGGCACTTTCTTACCCTGTCCACATCGTCAGGGAATATCTCACCACCCATAGTCATGTCTTTCATGTAATCTCCAAGGCAGTCATGCTTAACCTCATCTCTGCTTCTTATATATCCGCCTCTCAATGTCTCGCAAATATTGTGCGTCACATCAATCCTGAATATACGCCTGTATACCCTTGTCAGTGTCCTAAGACTATCCTCCAGCACCAGGGTGTCAAGGCTGACTGCCCTCATGCCGAATACAACCCATTGTCCGTCCTCTCTCGGCTCTTTCTCAGCTTCTATATCCATGGAAACCCACTCATAGTCCTCGCCAAGTCTCAATCTGAACCTGAAATTACGCACGATGGATCTGGCTCCGGCTTCTATGAGTGCTTTGACATGCTTCATATCACACATATATGCAAATTCTCTGACTTCATCAGGATGACAGCAGTCCAGTCCCTTGTTATCCTTAAAATAGGAAGATACGTCAGAGGTACTTTTATAATTATCTACATTCTTGTCCACGCTGATAACACTCACATACTCCCCAGTATCAATGTTGACCAGCGCCAGCTTCATATAATTATCATATAATATATTCTGTATATGTTCTTTGTAGTATTGTTTATCAAGTGATACTTCTTTCAAAAGATCCCTCCTTGCAGCAGCATCCAGCCTGCCATATATTCCCACGCAACCGTTTCCATTATAGCATTTACGCCATAATATAAAAAGGATGTTTTAACTAATTACATGGCTAAATAGATAAAAATAGCTGATAAAAAATTTAAATAAACCTTTTTTTACCAGCTATTAATAACCTTCAATTAATACAATATTAAATTATTTTTACACCAGACAACAGCTCTGTTTATTTACTCTGGCGTTTCTTGTAATCCTCAAGCAGCTCCTTAAACAGCTTATCATGCTCAGGATATGCCTTTCTGATGAACACAAGCTTGTTGTTGCCATCCAGCAGACAATGTGAGCTTGTACAAAGTGTTCTCAGCTCACCTGTCTTCTTGTCCACGACCTCATATGAAAACCCTACCCGGACACCTGTATACTCCGAAAGGCTGACATGTATCAGTACGTCATCGCCAAAGTGGCACATGCTCTTATACTCAGCAGTTACACCGAGCACAGGAATTATATATCCGTCATCCTCTATAGACTTATAATCCCAGCCTATCTGCTTCATCCAGTCCAGCCTTGCCTCCTCTATCCATCTGATATAATTGGAGTGGTGTACTATCTGCATCCTGTCCGTCTCATAATAATAAACTGATCTCTCGTATGGCTTGATCTTACTCATATCTATATCTATCATTTTTTTCACCTGATTTCTGACTTACTTCCAGTCTTTTTCCTTGATCTCAACACGTCTTACCTTGCCGCTGATGGTCTTTGGCATCTCATCAACGAACTCGATAACTCTAGGTCTCTTGTAGCTCGCGATGTTCTCCTTGAAGTATCTCTTGAGTTCCTTCTTGAGGTTCTCATCACCAACTGTACCCTCTGTGAGAACAATGGTTGCCTTGATCGCCTGACCTCTTGTGCTGTCAGGTACTGATGTAACTGCACACTCAAGGACATAAGGGATCCTCATGATCTCATTCTCTATCTCGAAAGGTCCTACTCTGTAGCCTGCAACCTTGATGATATCGTCCACACGTCCAACGAACCAGAAGTATCCATCCTCATCCTGGTATGCTGTATCACCAGTGTGATAGAAGCCGTCATGCATAACCTCGGCTGTTCTCTGTGGATCCCTGTAATATTCCATGAACAGTCCATCCGGTGCTCCGTCTGCAATATTTATAACGATCTCACCCGTCTCCCCAGGTGCAGCAAATGTTCCGTCTGCCTTCATGATCCTCACGTCATACATTGGGCTTGCCTTTCCCATTGAACCTGGTCTTGGAGTTGTATTCTCAAGATTTCCAATGGTAAGTGTTGTCTCTGTCTGACCAAATCCTTCATATATAGTAAATCCTGTCTTCTCCTTAAATACATCAAACACCTCAGGGTTAAGCGCCTCTCCTGCTGTTGTGCAGTATCTGAGGGATGAGAGGTTGTACTTACTCATATCCATACGGATAAGGATTCTGTACAGTGTTGGAGGTGCGCAGAATGTTGAGATATGGTACTTCTCAATGAGCTTAAATATCGTGTCTGCGCTGAATGTATCAAAGTCAAATACGAATACGCAAGCCTCGCACAGCCACTGTCCGTATAGTTTACCCCAGAGAGCCTTACCCCAGCCTGTATCTGAAACTGTGAGGTGAACCTCACCAGGCTTATTGCAATGCCAGTACTTTGCTGTGATATAATGTCCAAGCGGGTACAGATGATTGTGTGCAACCATCTTTGGATGCTCTGTTGTTCCTGATGTGAACATGACGAAAAGTATGTCGTCCTTTCCTCCAACAGCATCGTCACCCGTAGGCCTTGGGAACTCAGTGCTGCACTCCATGATTCCCTCATCAAAGAAGTTCCATCCTTCCACAGGATGATTTACAACTATCTTTGTCAGCTTGTCATCCGCAAATGTATCTATTGAGGCTGTGATTCCGTCATCTGATGTGCACACAACCGCTGATACGCCTGCAGCCTCAATTCTGTACTGATAATCTGTTGCCTTTAATATATTTGTCGCCGGTATAGCTATGGCACCGATCTTGTGGAGTGCCATCATGGTGAACCAGTACTGGTAATGTCTCTTTAATACAAGCATTACCTTGTCACCCTTCTTTATACCCAGGCTCTTGAAATAATTTGCTGCTCTATTGGAATAATCCTTGATATCCTGGAATGTGAATTTCTTCTCAACCGTTCTGTCCTTTGATACATAGATGAGCGCTGTCTGATCAGGCTCCTTATCTGCCAGAGCATCCATTACATCATATGCGAAATTAAAGTTCTCGCTGTTGGTGAACTCTATCTTGCTGAGAACTCCATTCTCATCAAGGGCTGATCTCACAAACTTTCCTGCTATTCCCTGCTCTGGTCTCATTTCTGTTGACATTCTTATTTCCTCCATAAACTATAAGTTCTAATGATATATATGGTAAAACGACTTTTCCGCCTTTTAACGCCGGCGATACATGCCGTTTCTTGTCACATTATGCATTAACTTAGTATAAAAAGTCTTCTAAGTTCGTAATTCTATCTAGCAATCAAAATAAACATTACTTTAATTTACGTCTTTGATTAACTTTACATGTAGTTTCGATTACTACATCCATATATTATCATATCTCTTTATCATGTCAACCAAAAAATAAATATTTTAATTTATTTTCACATACCCCTTCACCATTTTGCCTGCAAAAAAGGGTCAGGTACCTCCGTCCCCATTTCGCCTGTTTTGAACGGTTTTTCGCATATTTCCCCCAAAGGGGGTCAGGCACCTCCGTCCCCACCTCCGACGCCCATGACGCACAAAAGGCGTATGCCGGATAGTGCATCCGGAATTCCGGTACGCACCATCTGCATACGCCTTATTATTTATATTTATTACCCTACATTCTACTATGAATCATGCCCCTGAATTTGATCCTGACTCTGATTCATTCTTCTCTTGCGCATCTGTGATTTGTATACAAATATCGCTGTGAGAATCGATACACCCACGAATATCAGCACACATATAAAAAATATCATGCCAGTTGTCATATTTTGTCCTCCTACAAATGAATATCTGCCGGTCCCAAAGTTGTCCCTGCCAACGGCTTACACCTCCATGATGGAGCTTTTTAATCTCTCACCATATCGATCTTGTCTGCGCCCTGCTTCTCAAGATTCTCTGTGATGTTGATATCCGTAGAATTATCAAGAGCTGTTTTTCTGTCTCGCATTGCCATGTTCGGATCCCTGTGTCTTGAAGGACCACCCACACAGCCTCCCTCACATGCCATGCCTTCCATGAAGTCATCCTGGAATCTGTTGAACTTCATAAGGGTAAGCGCCTTCTTGCAGGCATCAATGCCATCGCATTTGCATACCTTCACCTCATCCTCGCAGCCGAGCTCCTTCATACTCTCTATGACTGCCTCTGTGACTCCGCCCGCATTTGCAAATTTCTTGCCAAACAGTGTGGACTGATCATTGTCCTCTGCCTCCGGCTCCAGCTTGACCTCCTTCGCCCTCAGCATGGCCCTGATTTCTCCGTAGGTCAGCGCGTAATCTGCAGACTCTTTCTCACCGGCTGCACTCTCAGCCTTCTTGCCTATACAAGGTCCGATAAATACCGTAACGGCATCCTCATAGTTCTCCTTAATATATCTTGACACTGCGCACATAGGTGAAACCGTCTCAGATACCCTGTCTGCCAGCTCTGGAAAATGCTTCTCCACCAGGAGTTTAAATGCAGGGCAGCAAGACGTGGTCTTTTTCTTGCCCTCTGCCTTGGCCTCCATCCACTCCTTCGCCTCAGCCATGGCTGTCATATCAGCGCCAAGACCTACATCGACCGCATCATAGAAGCCTATCTTTTTCATTGCGGTTCTCCAGCTTGCCATTGTTATATCCGCACCAAACTGTCCGTATGTCGCAGGTGCAAACATAGCAAATACTTTCTTGCCGGCTCTCATGTCATTTATTATATCTACTATATAAGACTTTGATCCTATAGCTCCAAATGGGCACTTATGGATACATGAACCGCAGTCTATACATTTGTCCTTATCTATAACGGCGATACCTGTTCCATTCTCAGCCACGGAAATGGCTCCAACCGGACAGCTCTTTATACAAGGTCTCATCAGATCTGCAATGGCATTGTATGGACATGCCTTTGCACACTGTCCACACTCCTTACACTTTGAAGGGTCGATATATGATTTGTCACGTCCCATGCTGATAGCTCCGAAGCGGCACGCCTGCTGGCACGCTCTTCCCATACACTTCTGACAGTTATCAGTTACTACATAACGAGAGATTGGACAACCCTCACAGGCGGAGTTGATGATCTGAACAACGTTGCCATCGTCATCCGTACCAGGTGCCTTGCCCTCGGCGAGCCTGATTCTCTGTCTGATGACCTCCCTCTCCCTATATATACAACATCTGAAAAACGGCTGAGGTCCCGGAACCATCTTATAAGGAAGATTATCCCTCTCATCGTCCAATTTGCCATCATAGGCAAGCTTTGCCACCTCATAGAGCACCTCATGCTTTACCTTTAATAATGTAGCGTCATTTGTAATCATGTGTTTACCTCAATTTCGTTACTGTAAATATTAATTTTCTCTCAGTTTTGTCCGACTTACCAGTCTGAACACTGCCGCCAGAGATGAGTAATAAATATCATCTATGACCATATCCTTTTAATTTATAACATAATTTTCATTCAATAACAATGCACTAATGCTGGTAGTTTTCTTTTAATATGGAATGTGTTATACTGCCAAAGAGAAAATAAAGAAAGCTATATGATATCAAACAATTTTATATAAGGAAGGCGAATTACTAATGTACAAGATCAATTTTTCAAAGCCAATAAATGTCCATTTCATGGGAATAGGCGGTATCAGCATGAGCGGCCTCGCCGAGATCCTTCTCAAAGCAGGTTTTAAGGTAACCGGATCCGACATGAAGGCATCTGAGATCACAGATCAGCTTGCTGATATGGGAGCTCTCATAAATATAGGTCAGCGTGCATCCAACATAACTGACAGTATAGACCTTGTTGTATATACAGCAGCTATCCATCCCGACAACGAAGAATTCAAGGCTGCAGTTGAAAAAGGAATACCTATGCTCACCAGAGCCCAGCTTCTCGGACAGATCATGGAAAATTACAAATACTCCATCGCTGTCAGTGGAACACATGGCAAGACCACAACAACATCCATGCTGTCCTACATCCTCATCGACGCAGACACTGACCCTACCATCTCAGTGGGCGGAATACTCGACAGCATCGGCGGCAACATCCGTGTCGGCAAGTCAGAATACTTTGTGACAGAGGCATGTGAATACACCAACAGCTACCATGCATTCAAGCCGTTCATCAGCATCATACTTAACGTGGACGCCGATCATCTGGACTTCTTCAAGGATATTGACGAGATTGCAGATTCATTCCACGTATTTGCCACCAAGACTCCAAAGGAAGGGCTCGTTATAGTAAATGGAGATATGAAGTACTACGACACCGTTGTAAAAGACCTTGAGTGCCGAGTTGTTACATTTGGAAAGGGTGCACAGAACAAATATTCTGCACACAATATAAGATTTGACGATCTCGGACATCCTACATACACACTTGTCGTCGATGGCAAAGAAGTTACTGATATAACTCTCAAAGTATTCGGAGAGCACAACGTATACAATTCTCTATCGGCCATAGCCGCATCACTGGAGCTTGGAATATCCATCGATGTCATCAAGCAGGGACTGTCAGAGTGTGTCGGTGCAGAGAGACGTTTCGAGTACAAGGGTACTATTCTGGACAACGTAAGAGTCATGGACGACTACGCACATCATCCAACAGAGATCGCCGCAACACTTAAGGCAGCAAAAAACACCGATTACAATGAACTGTGGTGTGTGTTCCAGCCACATACATATTCAAGAACTTATGCGTTATTCAACGAGTTCGCAGAGGCTCTCAAGGTATGCGACCACGTCATTGTGGCAGATATATACGCCGCCAGAGAGAAAGATACCGGTCTTGTATCAGCAAAACAGCTGGCAGAAAAAATCGCAGAATACGGCACGGACGCATTCTATCTGCCATCATTCGACGATATAGAAAATTATCTATTAAAAAAATGCAAAAAAAATGATCTGTTGATAACTATGGGTGCCGGAAACGTTTATTCTATTGGAAATGACCTGTTAAAAAAATAGTTATCAACATTATCCACAAAACATGGTGGGAAACTATCCCCACCATGTTTATTTTTTACATGTTGACATAATATTTACAAATTCTTTACAACGCCGTTAATTCCTTGACTTTTATTTTTCAACATTTTTTTGTCAAAATACCATCCACATTATCAACATTATCAACACCCCCCCTCTTTTTTTTAACCATCTGCAGGGGCTCTTGCAATACCAAAAGTACATGTTATAATGAAGCGGTCATAAGACTTTTTTCTTGATGACAAACATCAACTACATTTTTAATAATGTACTTATTTTATGGAGTATTGGAAGGATTTTTGACATGAATTACATCACTATCACATCAGAGAAAAACGAAACATATTCCTCCATATCAAACTTTTTCATAGACTACTATATGACCTCCGCCAACGGAGATTTTGTTAAAGTATATTTGTATCTGGTACGGCTTATGTCTTCCAGAGAGCCTGTATCAATCGCAGACATCGCCAGACACTTTGACCTGTCTGAAAAGTTTATATGCAAAGCTATCCGTTACTGGATAAGCCAGGATGTTATGAAACTCAACTACAACAGTCAGAAGGTCCTGACCGGAATAACACTTCTGCCCCTTAGGGACAAGTCAGAGGACATGTACGGACTGGACAGCCTGTCCATGCTCGGCATGGACTATTCGGTCGACACCCCCGGTATTCATGATAATGAGGATGCCCGCAGTACCGACAGGACTGCTGCATCTCACATGACGCAGGAGGACATCTTCACGGCGGCAGCGCAGACAAGCCCTGCGGCGCAACAGAACATTTCCGTCCCAGACGCGGCGCCAGTTCACACAGTATCCACTGTCCACAATCCACCGGACAAGGTTCTGGTCACTCCTGAGCTGCTGAGAAAAAAACAGGAGGATGATATATTCTCAGATATCCTGTTTGAGGCGGAGGCCTTTTACGGCAAGACGCTCTCCATGGCGGAGAGCGAGACTCTGATATACATATACGATCAGCTTCATTTTTCACAGGAGCTCATCGAGTATCTCATAGAGTACTGTCTCACCCTCGGCAAGAAAAGCTTTAAGTATGCCGAGGCGGTTGCCAAGGCATGGTATGAGAATGGCATAGATACCGTTGAGAAAGCCAGAGAGAACAGCAACGCATACAACCCTCTCTTCCGCAAGGTGTTCCGTGAACTTGGCATATCGAGGAACAGACCTACGAGCGCAGAGACCGCTTACATAGATGCCTGGTCTGAGGAGATGCAGTTTTCTGAGGATCTCATAACCTTGGCATGTCAGAAAGCTATACTATCAAGACCTCAGTCAGCCAATTTTGCATATGTGAACGGAATCCTTGAAAACTGGTACAAGAATGGTGTAAAATCCATTAGGGATGTAGAAACACTGGATCAGGAATTTATAAAGAAGAAGAACGAGAATACCGGACATACATACAGCACGGCAGCAAAACCAAACAGCTTCGCCAACTTCCAGCAGACAGACATGTCTGATCAGTTGGCCGCGCTTGAGCAGATGCTTGCTGACGACTTAAACCAGGATAAGAAGACATCTTAGGCACACATATAACAGGGGTATTATAAACCATCATGAAAAATATTGATTACGATGATATCCTCTCCCAGCTCAGCAGGAGAAGGCAGGATAATCTCCGCATACAAGACAGGCGGAAAGCCGAACTATACGAAAAACTCCCAAGAGTCAAGGAGATAGATGACGAGCTCGTCCACATGGCCGTACAGGAAGCCAGGGCGAGAATAATGAGGCATGATCCTGATACAGCACCGGGATCAAAAGGCAACACAGACAGCAGTTCAAATGCCAGCTCAAGCAAGGCTTTAAACCAGACCTTAAAAGAAACATTGAGGGAAGAACGCAGATCCCTAATCAGATCTTCGGAATTTCCGGATGATTACCTTTTACCAGTATACACGTGCTCCATATGCAAAGACAGCGGCTACGTTAACGGGAATCCATGCACATGTCTGAAACAGATGGTCATAAGCCAGTTATATGAGCAATCGACAATTCAAAATGTTCTTAACAAAGAGAATTTTGACACATTTGATCTTAGCGTATACAGAGATGAACCATTTGGCAGCTACAGTTATACGCCATACAAGAATGCCAGCAATATACTGGCAAAGGTAAAAGACTTTACAGAAAACTTTCAGAACAAAAGACCCGGCATTCTCCTGTACGGAGAGACAGGGACAGGCAAAACTTTTCTCACAAACTGCATAGCAAAAAGTCTTCTTGATAAAGGTTATACAGTTTTATACTTGTCTGCGATTAACTTATTTGATAATATCTTACGGGATATTATTATGAAGAACAACCATGAACAGCATCAAGAGATGCTATATGACTACATTTACAACTGTGATTTTCTAATAATTGACGATCTGGGCACAGAACTAACCAATTCATTTGTCCAATCCCAGTTATTTGAGATTATAAATAAGAGAACTATCAGAAACCAGTCCACTCTCATATCCACTAATCTGGACTTGAAAATGATCAGGGAACGCTATACTGAACGTATAATGTCCCGCATAGTCGATAGTTATCTCATATTCAATCTCTACGGAGATAATATCCGTTATATGAAGCGCATGAGTCATATAACTGGAAAGTAGACGTCAGTCTGCAAAACACAAGGCAGCAAAATGAACATATTCAAATTAGGAGGATTTTATTATGCCAGACGATAGTAAGTTGGAAACAATACCCGTAGGAAGCTTGGGAATCATTGCACACAAGAGCATCGTGCCTCTTGGAAAGAAAGTTGACTCCTACATCGTTAAGTGGAGAAAGAACCGCCAGAACGAAAACAAATCAAGTATCGTATTCCATGGTTATGAGAAGGACTCTTATCTCATCGACACAGACTGTCCAAGATTTGGATCAGGTGAGGCTAAGGGTATTGTCAACGAGTCAGTTCGTGGTAAAGACATATATATTATGCTGGATGTAGGAAACTACAGCTGCACATACACAATGGCAGGTCAGCCACAGAGAATGTCACCAGACGACCACTACGCTGATCTTAAGCGTATCATCTCTGCCATGACAGATAAGCCTAGAAAGCTTACAGTTATCATGCCTTTCCTCTACGAAAGCCGTCAGCACAAGAGATCAGGTCGTGAGTCTCTTGACTGTGCTGTTATGCTTCAGGAGCTCAAGCAGTACGGTGTCGACAATATCGTAACATTTGATGCGCATGATCCACGAGTAGTAAACGCTATCCCTAAGAGCGGTTTCGAGAATGTGAAGCCTACTTACCAGTTCGTTAAGGCGCTTCTTAGATCAACTCCTGATCTTGAGATTGGCAATGACCACATGATGGTCATCTCACCTGATGAAGGTGCTATGCACAGAGCTATCTACTTTGCAAACCTTCTTGGTGTTGACGTAGGTATGTTCTACAAGAGAAGGGATTACTCAAGAGTAGTTGACGGACGTAACCCTATCGTTGCCCATGAATTCCTCGGCGATTCAGTTGAGGGCAAGGATGTTATCATCATCGATGATATGATCGCATCCGGAGAGAGTATGATAGACGTTGCAAAACAGCTCAAGGCGAGAAAGGCAAAAAGAGTATTCGCTCTTGCTACATTTGGTCTCTTTACAAAGGGGCTCGAGGTGTTCGACAAGTGTCATGAAGAGGGTATCATTGAGAAGGTCATCACAACCAACCTCACATACCAGCTTCCAGAGCTTGCAAGCCGTGACTGGTATGTATCAGCCGACATGAGCAAGTATATCGCACTCATCATTGATCACTTGAACCACGATGCATCTCTCAGTGATCTTCTCGATCCATCCGAGAGAATCAGTGCAAGAATTGCTGAGTATAAGGTAAAGCACACTATCTCAGACAACTATGAGAATTACTAGAATATCATAAATAATACAGAAATCCCCTAATGATCCATAATTCATATATCAAATGATATAAGAGCTTGATCATTAGGGGATTTTTTCATGTTTTATAACACCTAACATGTATAAATAATTACAATGTAACCACATTGCATGTAATACGCATATCCTCGAGTTTTTTCATCAACTCACTATCTGAGGTAAGAAGGATCACCTGCTCGGTATCAACTGTGCTTATCGCCTTAAATACACCTGTAAGCTGTCTCTCATCTGAGGCATCAACCACATCATCAAGCAGCAGAGGCATCTTCTCATCATCCAGTATCTTTGCAACAGCCAGCCTTACAGCCAGATATACCTGTCTCACCACGTCATTTCCCAAGAATTCAGCCCGGAAGAAATGTCCATCCTTTTCCACTGCAACATGCATATCATCGTCCAGTTTCACCTCAGTGTATCTTCCATCAGATATCAGACCAAGCAGCTGTGATACACTCTGCTCAACCCCATCGAATCTGGCAGCCAGACTGTCTGACAGGTCGTTGATCGTATCAATAGCTTTATCGATCGCTTTCTTCTCCGTCTCAAGTGCATCGTAATCCACAAATATGGCATCCCTCTTCTCCTTGAGTTCATAGTAGGCATCCCTCTTCTCAATGGCATCATGCTCCTGGAACTTAAACATGTCAAGCTTCTTATCGTGCTCCTCCTGAAACACCCTGTCTATCTCCACGCGCACGGTCCTTGATTCCGTGGCCCTTCCCATCTCATATATCGTCCTCTGAAATTCCTCCTCCGACGGAAGCTTATCGCCGTCAAATGCGCCTTTTCGGAACAGACCGTCTATTATGGTTATGGCGACAAATGCTATAGTACATATAACAAACAGCTGCTGGATAGATTTCTGGAATCCCACAAGATGAACAGCGAGAGTGATCAGACCCACAACAAGGATTCCAACAGCCATTATGACAAATATATTGTCTGTAAGCTTCTTGGACTTTTTCTCCTGTTTCTTTTTCTCCTTCTTCTCATCCTCGTCATCAATTGCCTCAACCTCAAGGAATATATGACTTCTCTCCCTGTCCTCATCTTCGTCGGGGATCTCCGCATCCTTCTCGTTTACAAGCTGTCTCGCTTCCCGCTTGAGTCTCGCAATTTCCATATTGTAAGCGTCAAGTTCTTCTCTTCTGGCTTTCCTTATGTCCTCCAGATCTTTATCCACATCTCCCAACTCATCCATCTGGGCTTCAAGTTCTTCTATCTGCATAAGGTATTTCTTATTGTCATATTTCTTTCGCTCGTTTTCAAGGTACTGGATGGCAGCCGCCTTGTTGATACCGCTACATCCAGTCTCTCTAATGTTGTGAAGGTACTTCTCAAGGAAATCACACACCGCCTTGTCACTGTCTCCATACTCGTCTGCAGGCTCAACATTCAGAGCATCTACATAGGTACTCTTATCCATATCAAACAGAATACCCCTGTAAGAATTCTTTGTGCGAAGTCTCTCACTCTTGCCATTCTCTATATCCGTGAGCGTGGCTCCGTCAGTAGTCATATTGAAATTTCTCTCAAGCAAATGGTTCCTGCCTGCACTTGTCACATGGGCTTTTCCAGAATATCCATTTCCACCCTTCGGCTTTCTGGCAGAATAATTATCCCTGCCTGATCCAAGTCCCCTGGATTTATTGATGCCAAACAGTATACCGATTACAAAATCCCTAACCGTGCTCTTTCCTGCACCTTCATCTCCATACAAGACATTCAGCCCCTGTTCTAGCTTTATCTCTCTATTGTTGAATTTTCCAAATTCTTTCAAAAACAATTTATTTATATACATCACTTTTCTCCAGTAGCTATCACAGCCTCCAGGCCGTATTCAAGTGCCTTTCTGCTGACCACATCATCATTTCGCGAAAGTTCGGCAATGAATCTTCCCAGCACATTGTTCTCGTTATCCTTCATAAGGCTTTCTTTATTGTAGTCAAACATTGTGTTGTCTACAATATCATATATCATGTATCTGGATGTCAGATCATCAAATGTCGTGTCCACCTTTCTACCCTTCTGTCCCTTGAGGATAACTCTGTAAATATTCTCACTGCCCATCTTGTCTATCTGCTTTTCGATCACCCGCTCTATCTGTGCAGCAGTATATTCTGGCTTCACCTCAAGTCCCAGATTGATATAGCTTCTGCAAGCTATAGACTCCCACTTTATTCTAGTCTCACCGTGTATTATCTGTCCATATATAAAACCATGCTTGCCCGTATCCATGTGTGTCAATGGCTCTGGGGAACCCGGATACGCCATTTTATTCTTCACCATGTGCTTTGGCTTTCTCAAATATCCCAGTGCAACATAATCAAATCCCGAATCGGCAAGCTTTCTGAAGTCAAATGCACCGTGCTCCTCATCACCGCCATACATGAGAAGTATATTTGCAGCGCCCTCCTTCTGCGGCTCTATCCCTTCTGCAAAATTCTCCTTGTATGTCTCCTGTCCGTAGCTGAATCCAGTGATGCAGGTATCTATATCCTCAAAATACGCATTGTTGAATTCACCAGCAGGAAGTATCACTGTATTTGACTTAAATTCAAATGTCTCCGATGGTGAATCCTTCTCTATATAGTCGCTGCTTCCCGCAACTATGATCGTCTTGGTATTCGTGAGCTTTGCCAGCTTGCCATCCAGCATGTCTAACTCAATAATCCCTGGTGCCTTATGAAAAAGATCTCCCGCCACAAGCAGCAGATCGACCTTTCTTTCTTCCGCAATTGCCAGGATCTTGTCAAATGTATCTTCTATTTCCTTTGCACGGACACCACTCCACGCTTTTCCCTTATCCGGTGTCATTCCCAAATGCACGTCCGAAATATGTATAAACCTCATATCCTAACCTCTAATCGCATTAAACTGTTGTCTTCACTGCGCATACACCACGTGTCGGATCCTATGTGCAGCCAACAAAAGTTTACCCCATATCGGAGGAAATTACAACACACGAGGTATTAAATCTTTGTGATCATCTGCTTATTCCGCCTTTGTTCCTCCACCTCGTGTTCATGCAGATACTTTTCCCTGGTAGCAAGTCCGCCCCTTATATGTCTCTCCGCCTTATTTGCATCCAGCACGACCCTCGCCTGAGCCGCCAGCATCGGTCTGATCCTTATAAGTCTCTCTGTTATATCTTTGTGAACCGTTGATTTGCTTATTCCCATCCTGTCCGCCGTCTGTCTGACCGTTGCTCTGGTATCAATGATATAATTTGCTGCTTCTACCGCCCGTTCTTCTATGTATCCCTTCAAAGAAAAAGCCCCCGCATATTCTGTTTTATACAGTCTATGCAGGGGCAGATCGTTTATGTATATTTAATCCGCTTATCAACTATTTGAATATAACCAAACCGTTGGCTGGCACACATCCACCACTTCATCTATTAACATGCAGGAAATCTCACAACAAATCTTGATCCTATGTCTTCTCTCGATATAACTTGTATGGTACCTCCGTGGGCATCAACTATCCATTTAGCGATTGACAATCCCAGTCCCGAACCTCCTGTCTCACTGTTGCGTGCTTCGTCTGAACGGTAAAATCTGTCAAATATGTGGGCCAGATCGCCCGGATTCATCCCGGTTCCCTCGTCCTCTATCATATAACTGACATAACCGGGCTCCTCTTTTACGCCGAGTATTATGGTCGTGCAGGGTTCAGAATACTTCGCCGCATTCTGGACAAATATCCTGACAGACTGCTTGATCATCGCCACATCGCCGAACACACACGCCTCATTCTCCGTACCCTGGAATTCATATCTGTGGCTCTCATCTATCATCATAGACTCCTCCCACACCTCGCTCACCATGCAGTTGAGATCCAATTTTTCCATGTTCAAATGCTGTCTTCCGCTGTCCCCTCTCGCCAAAAACAACAGCTGCTCAACCAATTCCTTCATGTGCTGGGACTCATTCTTGAGCGCTTCTATGGATTCTCCCAGAACCTGCTCATCCTCCTTACCCCAGCGGTCAAGCATATTTACATACCCCTGAATTACAGCTATAGGTGTCCTAAGCTCATGAGACGCATCCGACACGAATCTCATCTGTCGTTTTTCATTCTCCTTCATGTTTTTCAGCAAATTGTTAAGCGCAATTTCTATACTCTGAAGGTCCTTATCTCCAGTGTGTATTACCTGCTCGTCATCATCCGCGGACAAATGCGATATCGCTTTCTCCAGATCATCTATTTTGTTGTGATCCATTGGTTCTTTGCTGAGTTTCTCCGCCTTTACAGCCAGATCATTCAGAGGCTTCAGACGTCTTCTGACATCCGCCGTTCTGAACAAAGCTAGGAACAGAACTATAGTTTCCATGCCCAGCAATATGATTCCAGGAATCTCTACGATATCCCACAAGATTTTCACATCATACCTGTACTTCTTCTTGTCAGATCCCTCTATGATATATTCATAGCCCCCGCCGTCTTCATTCTTATCAACATAATATTTCATTCCTCCTACGTCCTGCGGAAGCTGCTCTCTTCCCCACCAGGCAAATGCCCCAACAATAAGAAAGGCAATGACGATATCAATAAGTATCACATTGCCCACCTCTTTAAGCCAGAAACTCATATTGATCCTTCTGGCTATCGACGACATTCTTTTGTTTTCGTTAGTTTTCTTTCCCATGTATTTTCTCTCTATCTATGCGTATCCGTGTCATGCGGCGCTATCTTGTCACATATCTGTCTGCTCTGTCACGGCATCCAGCTTGTCACATATCTATCTGATCCGTCCCGGTATTCATATTGGTCATTCTCTGATAACATATCCCACACCTCTTACGGTGGTTATGAGTTTTACGCCAAACCTGTCATCTATCTTGGTTCTCAGATATCTCACATACACATCTATTATATTTGTCTCTCCCAGATAATCGTATCCGCACACTGCGCTGAGCAGTTTTTCCCTGTCCATCACGATGTCCTTGTTTTCCATGAGTGTTCTCAGCAGCTCAAATTCCCTGTTTGTCAGCTCCACACTCTCTCCGTCCACTGTAACCTCATGTCTGTCAGTGTCCATACACACCCCGCGGATCTCTATCCTGTGAGTGTGAACCTCTGCAGTTCCGCGTCTCTTCAGCGCAACCCTTATCCTGGCAAGCAGCTCCTCTATGGCAAATGGCTTGGTGAGATAATCGTCAGCACCGGCATCAAGCCCTGACACCTTGTCCATGACTGCATCCCTTGCAGTCAGCATGATAACCGGCACAACACTCTCCTTGCGGATTCTTCGAAGCACCTCCAGACCATTGAGTCCCGGAAGCATCACATCCAGCACCACAAGGTCGAAGTCACCAGTCAGAGCTTTGTCCAGACCTGTTCTTCCGTCAAATGCCTTCTCTACCTCGTATCCCTCGTGAACCAGTTCCAGCTCCACGAATCTCGCAATTTTCTCTTCATCCTCCACAATGAGAATCTTCTGTGCCATATCTTTTTCCTTTCTTTTGGCTTACGGACGCTGACATCGTTTGTTGCGAAAGAGAATCTGTTGGACACATCACTGCAATTACGCCTATCTTCCCTCGCTTTGGTTTGCTTCTATCTGCACTCGACGCCGACCGCGATAAGGACGTTTGCGGTCTCTGTCTCGGCAAGAAGCACCAAAGCTCAGTCGCCACGGCTACCCATTGCAGGGATGTGTCCAACAGACATTATCTTCTTCGCAACAAACGATGTCAGCTGGTGATTAACAGAATATCGGTAAAAGATATTCTTTTTTCATTTTTTACTTGTTATTGACGTCGGACTTAAGGTTGTCTACTGAGTCTGCCATTTTGTCGCATGCGCTATTGAGATTTACGTTGATGTCGCCTATTCCCTCAAAATGGTACCTGCACTCACAGAAGAGACCTACAACAAGAAGTGGAAGCACTACCCAGAATGCAAGTATGAGTGCGATCACAAGCACCAGAACCGGAACGTTTATCATGGTCTGACCTCTGCGTTCTACTATGAATGTGCTATCCACACTCTTCTTTAACACCTTGCCGCACCATTTGAAAAATCTGTCCATCATCTGTCCAAACGTCACTTTATTACAATCATTTGTATATGTCTGCTGCGCCTGCTCAAACTCTGTTGATGTCTTCTGTTCCTCGCCTGTGGTAAAGCTCTCCACTTCAGGAGCCTTCACCTTATCAAGCTTCTCAAGATAAATGATTGCATCCAGCAGATCGTAATCACACGCCTCAAGCGCATTCTTTGCATCCTCGTAACTTACACCTGTTTTCGCTCTTAACTTTTCTACCTTTTCAAGTTTATCCATAATCATTACACCCTTTCTCTTCATCTTAGTTTCATCATCTTCCGATGATCTGTCATCTTTCTTATCGTTTGTTGCTGATATCATCAACTGATGTTGTTACTATACCAACCGATGATTAATCTAAAATATGAGAAAGATTAAAATCAGGTTAAAATTTATCACTACGTCGCCGCCGCAAGCTTCGCCGTGGACTTCTTCACGCAGTAGAGACATGTCGGCACTATATAGATGGTCGCTGTGACCCATGCCGTCTGATCAGCAAAACAGATGGCCGTAAATCCAAATGTTCCGACAAATCCCAGGCTCACTATGATCCTGGCCGCCATCTCTGTAACACCTGAGAATATAGCCCGACCGGAATATCCAAGTCCCTGTGTCACCATACGCGCCACATTCAGTATACCGAGGCTCCAGTAGAAGAAACCCATACATCTGAGATATTTCGCAGAGGCATCAAGGACGTCGACTGCGCTCTTCTTTACAAATATCATTGAAAGCGGTCTGCCAAAGAATATCATGATAAGTCCTGCTATCAAGCCATATCCCACTGCAACAGCAATCGCCTGCCACAAGCCCTGCTTTATACGTTTCGCCTGTCCGGCTCCAAGATTCTGGCTGCAGAACACAGATGCTGCCGTTGCAAATGCGTCAAATGGACACATCGTAAACTGCTTTATCCTCATACCGGCTGTGAACCCTGATACATACACACTTCCAAGTTTGTTGTTTGCAGACTGCATGACCATACTGCCTATCGCTGTGATGGAGAACTGCAGACCAGTTGGTATTCCCATGATGAGGAGTTCCTTCACCGCAGAGCCCTCTATCTCCCTGTCCTGCGCCTCAAGATGCATGATCTGAACCTTCTTGAAGATATACACAAGACACAATATTCCACTCACCGCCTGTGCCGTGATGGTTGCTATAGCCGCACCGGCACAGCCCCACTTGAGCACCAGTATGCAGAACAGATCAAGAAATATGTTGAGTATCGCTGAGAAAGCAAGGAACATGAATGGCGTTCTGCTGTCTCCAAGTGATCTGAGCACACTCGACAGATAGTTATACATAAGTGTAAATGGGATTCCCAGAAATATAACTATAAGATATGAGTACGCCTTATCAAATATATCCTGCGGAACTGACAGAAGGTGCAGTATCTGATTGCAGCATATAGCACACACCGATGTAACGATAAGTGCTATGATGCCCGTCAGAACCGCACCATTAAATATATATTTTCTCATCTTGTGCATATCATTTGCACCAAAATATTTTGCAACTGGAACGCCAAAGCCTGCGCAACATCCCATACAGAAACCAAGGACAAGAAACTGAATGCTGCTGCTGGCTCCAACTCCCGCCAGAGCCTTGTCACCCAGTATCTGTCCCACTATAGCAGCATCTATGATATTGTAAGTCTGCTGAAGCAGATTGCCGAGCAAAAGTGGCAGGGCAAACTGCATCATCAAACTAAGCGGTTTTCCGGAAACCATGGACTTAGCCATGTCTTACACCTTCCTTACATTATTGATAGGACGGTGAGTTGCCAATTCTATCTTTGAACACAGAGCTGCTATACATATCATTCGCTGGGTCGCTTCCGCTTATTTCGCCCTGCAGCGGTACTAAGGTGCCGCCTCACAGCGCCACCTAAGGACCAGCGGGCTCAAATTCCCTGCTCACGATATGTATAGCAACTCTGTGTAACAACTTTATTGTGACAACTCACCTGTTAGATGAATAATAACTACGTATGTAAGTCGGTTTCAGACTTACTTTATGTTTATTATCCTTATCTCTTATAACAGTTTTCCAGCCAAAGCCTCAAGCGCTGCCACGTCCGACTGCTTGAACGCGGACCTTATGGTCACGTGCTCGTCCACGATCTCTATATCCTTCATCGCTGACATCTGCTCCTTCATGAGTTTCGCCGCCATAGGTGCCCATGAACCATTTTCAATGAAAGCGACCTTTCTCTTCTGGTATGCCTTCATCTTCAAGTGGTTGATGAAATCCGCCATGACAGGCATCACACCGCCATCATATGTAGGTGCTGCAAGTACAAGTCTGTCGTATCTGAAGGCATCCTCTACACACTCTGCCATATCCTCTCTGGAAAGGTCTGATATAGCAACCTTTGGTGCACCCTTTGCCTCAAGAATCTCCGCCAGCTTCTTTGCAGCCTTCTCCGTGTTGCCGTGGAGACTGCAGTATGCGATGAAGATTCCCTCATCCTCAGGTGTGTAGGTTGACCACAGCTGATACTTTCCTATGTAATACTCAAGGTTCTCTGTGAGTATAGGCCCATGAAGCGCACATATCTTCTGGATGTCCAGCCCTGCTGCCTTCTTCAGAAGTGCCTGTGCAGGCATTCCATACTTTCCTACTATATTGAAGTAATATCTTCTTGCCTCGCATGCCCAGTCCTCGTCGGTATCCAGAGTGCCGAACTTGCCAAATGCATCCGCTGAGAAGAGTATCTTCTCACTCTGTTCGTATGTGACCATAACCTCAGGCCAGTGGACCATAGGAGCCATGAAGAACTGAAGCGTATGACTTCCAAGTGAGAGTGTCTGTCCCTCTGCCACAGTCACACTTCTGTCTGCCACAGGAACCTCGAAGAAGTTTGGAAGCATTCCGAAAAGCTTCGCATTTGATACGATCTTAATATCCGGATATTTTGCAAGCACATCACCAAGATTGGCTGAGTGATCCGGCTCAAGATGGGATATGATGAGGTAATCAGGCTGCCTGTCTCCAAGCACCTCTGCCACATTTGCAAACCACTGGTCTGCACACTTTGCATCTACCATATCCATGATGGCAATCTTCTCGTCCATGATGACATATGAGTTGTACGCTATACCGTTTGGCACGATGTACTGATTCTCGAACAGGTCTATATCCTTGTCATCCACACCTACATAAAATACTGTGTCTGTTACATTCTTAAGCATTGTATATCCTCCTTTTGATCCTAAGTATCTAATATAAATAATCCACGTTGTGTCCACATGATACAATGAGCATTGCGACGGATGCGCTTGCGCAAGACGTCATAATGCGAATGTCCTCATTGAGCCGACAGGCGATATGATACAATGAGCGCAAGTGAGCCAACATGCTTGCATGATTGGCGAGCGGCGAATTGGATCATGACAGTTAATTATAACATACTAAATGAAAATAGAGAATCAGCACATAAGACCTGATTCTCCATTTTTTGATAACTTTTTATTATTATCTGTTTACCCTTCTCTGTATCTTCTCCTGATACATGCTGTGATCCGCCTCCCTCACATACTCCTCAAGGGTTTTATCACCATCCGGGTCTGTTATAACATAACCTATACTAAACTCCAGGGCAAATGGAAGCTTCTCCTGCGCCACTATCTCCCTGGCTTTCTCAAGGATTGCCGCCTTTCTTTCCTCAGGAGGTTCCGCCTCATCGTATATAGATATGGATACAAATTCATCTCCGCCGTATCTAACCGGAATACTGCTTATTCCGCCTCCGCCTGCTATGGCTCTTGCGGCACTCCTTATAGCTTTGTCTCCGTACTCGTGACCATAAGTGTCATTTATATATTTGAGCTTGTCCATATCGGCAAACATTATGAGAAGTGCCCTGCCCTGGCCCGCAGCCTTGTCAAATGCCTTTGCGGCGATCTGTCTCATACCCTCCCTGTTGTATATCTGGGTAAGTGGATCCTTTATGGATATTGCCGTAAGATCCTGATTGATCTGCTCGAGTCTCCATTTGTTGAACAGATTTATCATGGCTACATTCACTTCGCTCATTACAGTTGACCAAAGCTGCTTATCCATAAGGTAATATCCATTTTCGACACAGCAGAACCCAACTGCCTTTTCTCCAAAATGAAATGGCGCAAATAAAAATATATTGCCGCCTACCTCATCATCCAGAAGAGGAAACATACTATGGTATGTATCATCACCGTCATCCGCCATGCCCTGCCTGTACACGATCTGCATTCTCTGAGGATAGCCTTTCACAGCAAATACATCCTCATCGTATGCTGCTGAGAGAGTCGGGCCAGCTCCCCCCATCTCCACAAGAGATCTGTCGACAACCATAACGCATTTCTTACACTCTGCCTGTGAATATGAGGACTGAACGCACGGATACAGTTCACTGTAATCCTTGCATTTGCTGAGCAAATGCGTGAAATCCAGTGTGCTCTCATCTATCTCCTCGCGTTCCACAACTCCCATTATATAATTCTTCAGGTACTGTCTGCCGTTCAGCATAGCATCCGTGCCACAGCCACAGCTCTCCGTGAATATACAATTATAATCTATATAAGAGCTGGTATCCGGATTGTTTCCCGCCCAGATATTCAGCATGATCTCTGCAGCCGCAGCTCCGATCTTCTCACGGATCCTGCTCACCGTTGTTATGCGCGGCGTATAGTACGCAGCCTTATCAAAGTTGTCAAATCCCGTAACCTTAAAATCATTTGGCACCGAAAGTCCAAGTGCTTCTGCTCTGTTGCACACACCCACCGCCAGGTTGTCATTTGCACAGATTATTGCATCTGGAAGAATCTTCCTCACCATCTCTCGTTCTTCCAGCCTTCTATCATCCATCTCCTCATTATTCAAAGCCTCGGCATCCGGAGCAGAATCCACAAAACTGCCACTGGTTATCTCACCGTACACCTCCGCAGGGCCACCGTAATCCGGTCCGTCCTTCTCGTGTTTTATACACATATGTCCATGTGCTCTGAGCAGCTCCTCAAGGCCCGTCACACCGTCATTAAAACCAAAATCTCCAAACAGGACATCCTCATCATCCACAGTCAGGCCATATTCATCCATACAGTCCCTGAATGCCCGGCATCTCTCCTGAGCCTCATAGTTGTCCTTCGGTCCGGCAAGATACCACACCTTCTTCGCACCATGTTCCTCTATCATATGCCGAGTCATGTCATACATGGCATCATAATTGTCTATACCCACAAAATGCAGACCGTCAAAAGCAGTCTCGAGGCTTATAGCCGGAACTCCGCTCTTCCTTATCCTGTCCAGCAGTTCCGCCGTGACTTCCGGATATTTGATATTGTTGACAGATATTATGATCCCATCAAAGTCTGTCAGCTCCGGAAGATTGTATATATTATATTCTCCATAGCTGTAACCGTCATCCCTGTTCCAATTGCCGTTGCTGTTGAATATGTACAAATTCACATCAGCCCTGGCTTCCTTTATCTTCTGCATAAATCCCAGCGGCCAGGCATAGGTGAAATACCTCTTCCAGCCATCCATGAACAATGCTACTTTTTTCATACCTTACCTCCTGACCAATCAGAACAACCCGTCCTGTCCCCCATCTGTAAATTTGCCAAATATATTAAAAGGGCGCATCTGTATATATTATACACAGACCCGCCCAGCCAAAACATATCCAAATGTATCAAAAATATGTACTTTACTATCAGAAACCACGGGGACGGAGGGGACAGGCACCTCCGTCCCCCCATAATTTACTTAAGTGGATAGTCGTCATGCGCCGGCTTGTAATCACGTATAGTCTTAAGTGCCGGCAGAGCATGTCCATCATAGTCAAAAAGTGCCTGATTTGCCCATTCATTTCCGCATGGTCCAGACTCCTCTATGTATGACAGGGCACCTTCCGTAGCCCAGCCGCTTCCCGGCACCGGTATCCAGCCTGCCTCCCAGTAATAAAAGCCATCACCACCAGGAACATCATCTATCAGTTTCATTATGTCGTTCATGAAATCCGCCTGCCCCTCAGGTGTCATAGGGTAGTCAAGATTCTCCACCAGTGAAGGCTTTGTGGCATAGCCCTTTCTATCGTCAGGTCCCAGTTTCTCATATTCTGCGTAGTCCTCCATGGTAAATCCCATGGAAACCTCAGCGATAACTATCTTTTTGCCATATCTATCCGCCATATCCCGCATATTTGTCTCTAGCTCCTTCATGGTTCCATGCCAGAACGGATAATACGACATTCCGATTATATCAAAATCTTCTCCTCTTTCCATGTAGTGGTCAAACCAGTCCACATACATAGGATTGTTGCCGCCATTGTCGAGATGTATCATGACCGGAATATCAGAGTCAACCGATCTGACCGCCCTTATTCCGGCGCTCACAAACTTTGCGATATTGTCATATTCTGGTTTCTGCCCAAGCGGCCACATCAGTCCGTTTGTAAGCTCGTTTCCAACCTGAACAAGCTGAGGGAGAACGCCCGCAGCCTTCATCTCTAAAAGAGTCTCCCTTGTGTAGTCGTACACAGCCTGCTCAAGCTGATCCGCATCCATGCCTCTCCACGCCTTCGGCACCCTCTGCTTGCCCGGGTCAGCCCAGAAATCACTGTAGTGATAATCAAGCAGAATGCTCATTCCATGATCCATAGCGCGCTTCGCGAGTTTTTTGTATACCTCAAGGTCATTTGTGCCCGCGCCATAAGGTACGCCGTCCTCCGTGTACGGATCATTCCACAGACGAAGTCTCACAGAATTCACACCATAGTTCTTAAGTATGTCAAATATATCTCCCTGCACACCATTGTCATAATATTTCGCGCCCAGCTCTTCAACCTCGACAACAGCGGAGAGATCCACGCCCTTTATATAATCTGCCATATTTTTGTCTCCTTGAACACCAGCCATGCAAAATTTGCCTTCGTTGTACGATCACATTGCTTCGCAATGCGATCGGTCGTCGATGCCATTTTAAGATGTGGCTTCGCCACATGGGCATCTCCTCGGCAAATGGCTGGCGCTACATGTCAAGTTTTCATAGAAAACTTGACACATTCACCTGCATTTATTTTACTGCCTGTTATAACCAAGAACAGCCGCCGAAGAAAAATGTTCTGCATACTCCAACGTCTTTTACAACATACTCCTGATGTATCAGTTCATCTTCATCTGTCGGCGGCCGTCTATCCAGATGACACTTGTCACCTAGTCGTCAAATGTAATCCTGTCATACATTCTTCCGTATTTTATTCTGATGAGCTCGTTCTTTGCCAGAACGTCCTCCTCTGGTCCAACATACTGACAACGGATACAGTAGTATTCCTTCTTGTCCTTATCATAGAACATATCTATATCCAGATCTCTCATGAAACACATTGGACATCTGTAATTTAATTTGCCTTTTCCAGACTGAGCCATGTTGAAAATACCTCCTTATCCTTAAGTGTCTTTGTAAACCCGAGAGTGAACATTGGCGAGAACGCATATCCCTCTTTGAAATATCCAGTTGCATCGCTGCCTGATGCTCCCATGGCAGCCTTTGTCTCGATCGCAGGGATAACTGCTGATACCTCATCGGCACCCGCGAGATCCTCTTCTCTGCACTTGTACTCATATGTGAGTGACTTGCTCTCTGAAGCATTCTTTGCTGCGAGAGTGATTCCTGTCATGTCCTCAGGATACTCTGTTGTACCATAGCATGCCACCATGTACTCATTGATCTCAACCTCTGCTTCAGGGTTGCTCATCTCGAGGATAGTTCTCTCATGTCTTATCTTCGATGAACCCTCCTCAAAGTATATCTTTGTCTGAAGTTTAACTGTCAGATCGTAGAACTCGATGTCAACCGGGTCAAGTGTAAGGATCCTTGTGCTGCCCTCCTGTGAGAATGTTGCCTTTGTTCTGCACAGACAGAGATCGACCTCTTCACCATTATAGCTGATCTTGGCACTTCTCACAGTACCCTCTCCGGCATAGTGTGTGAAATATCCCGCTCTGTACTTCTCCTGGATCAGAAATGGATATGATGCATCCTGAACGTGTGGAGTTCCGATACCTACAGGCCAGTTAAGCTTTGCAGCGTATGGTCTGAGGTCAACGATCGCACCGCCCTGATCCATGTTAATCTGGGCTCTCATGTATGGATCGCAGTACCAGAATATCTGCTTGTCTGATCCGTACAGTATATCCTTCCAAAGAGCACACTCAGGCTCCTCGTATGTCTTATTCTCTCTGTAGAAATCAGCAAATTCAGCCATTGTCATGTCGATACATTTGCCTTCCTTCTTCAGATCACCGTAGTACTTCATTCCGTCCTCGTAGCTCTTCTTGAGCAGCTCATATGGAGCCTCCCAGCGTCCCATCTTGTTCAGCCAGCCCGGTCCAACGAACATCATGTTGTATGAATATCCATTGTTGAACTTAGCCAGATGACGATACTGGTCGATAAGGTTGTACAGATATGGGTACTCCCATGTCTTGCTGTCATAGATCATTCCACGGAGAACGTTCTGTGGATGAGTACCGAAGTTAGAACCATTTCCATCGTAGCATGCCAGCAGATCTCTTGAAAGATGAGGAATAGCAACGATTCCGCTGTCCTCAGCCTCATTTGCTGCAGGTGCATGTGTGTTCTGCTTTGAAGGTATCCACGGATTCCATGGGCCGCCATCGAACAGTGTGTACCATGAGTTGTTGCAAGTGTGATAAGCCTTAGGACCCTCCTCCCAACATGTTGCAACTGCACACTTGACTGATGGGTACTTCTCCTTGATGTAGTTTGTAAGCTCAGCGTCCATATAATATGAACCAGTTGATTCTGGGTAGAAGCCAAATATATCATGGAACTTACCAAATACGTCATCAACAATATTCTTCTTGTCCTCCATTGAGAACATCCAGATACAGAAGTCCTTGGTCTTGTACTTCTCTCTGAACTCTGTGCAAGGAAGTCCGAGAAGTGAGAGCGCTATCTCATCTCCATACTTCTCATGATGCTCCTTGGCAAGTGATACAGCCTCCTCATTGAAAAGGCTGGCATATGTCATCTGAATAGTAGTCTTGAGTCCGTTCTTGTGAGCTGTCTCCTGCTGGAACTTGAATATGTCCAGTGACTCTGTGAGGAGAGCTTTTCTTCCGATATCCTCTGCCTGGCCATGGCCTGTAACCTTCTCGGCATACTCAGGAACCATCTCAGGACGGTGGATAATGTTTACAATAAATGTATTCTCCATATCTTAAATCTCCTATTTCGTATATGTTGTAACCTTTTGATCTAAAGATAATCGTCCCCAAATAAGCGACAATATCCTCATTTTTCATCCTGTCAGCCCTATTTTAGGGCTAATTATAGCAGGCATCCACACCACCATCCATATGTGGTCCATCCGATACGCAGACACCTGCTCAAAATAAATTTTCTCATTTCTCTCAGACCGCCGCCTTAGCCCTTTACAGAACCGCCTGTCACGCCCTCTACATAGTATTTCTGCATGATGACGAACAGTATTGAGATAGGGATAGCTACCACGATACCGCCGGCGCAGAATACTGAGAAGTATTTGTTGACCAGTGATTTCTCAAGCATATTGTAAAGACCTATAGCTACTGTCCAGTCCTTCGAAACTCCTGAGTTGAGCATAAGCTTTGCAAATACGAAATCGCCCCAAGGTATAAGGAATGAACTGATTACCTGATACACCACGATTGGCTTACACAGAGGAAGGATTACCTTCGTAAATATCTTCGCCTCCGAAGCACCCTCAAGTCTGGCAGCCTCCTTAAGTGACATAGGTATTGTGTCCATGAATCCCTTCATGATGAGGAATCCAAGTCCTGATCCTGCTGAGTAAACTATGATCATACCGAAATGGCTGTTTGTAAGTCCCAGCATCTTCAGGATAAAGTAAATTGCTATCATGAGAAGTGGGCCAGGGAACATGTTCAGTATCAGTGACGCACTCATGATCTGTTTTCTGCCGTTGAATCTCAGGCAGCTCATCGCATAGCTGACCATAATTACAAATATAGTAGAGATGATACATGTAAATACTGCAATAATAAGTGTATTCTTGAACCATGACACATACTGCACAACCGAGTCAGGTCTTGTAAGCAGCTGAACAAAATTGTCCATAGACCAGCTCGTTGGGAAGAAATGCGCTGTATTGATTCCCTTATATCCGCTGAATGAAGTGACAATCAGCCAGATGATCGGAACCAGCCAGATAACTGCGAGGACAAGTAATACGATATGTTTAACGATTGAACCTATTGTTTTCTTCATTACTGGTACTCCTCCTCTTTATCTCCTGAGATCATTCTTGAGAATGATATAAGTGTAAATGCTGCACATATGATAAATACTATGATACCGATAACAGATGCCATCTTGTAGTCGTAGTATTCATTTGTAAGTCTGAACAACCATGTGACAAGAAGGTCAACTTCCTTTGCATGCGAATTGGCAAGCGCCTGATTCTGTGTGACGAATACATCCTGTGTGAGCAGGTAGATTACGTTGAAGTTGTTGATATTCTTTACAAAGTCTGTTATAAGTGCCGGGCCCTGGATGAACAGGATATATGGCATTGTGATCTTCCAGAATACCTGGAAATTTGTTGCTCCATCAATCTTTGCACTCTCGATCTGATCTGTAGGTATATTCATCAGAACACCTGTTGCGATCAGCATCTGGTATGGAACACCGACCCAGATATTGATGAGAATGATCATTACCTTTGCCCAGTGAGGATCGGTCAGGAACGGTATATATGTAAGATGTTCACCGACAAGTCCTGCATGCTTAAGCATGTCTGTGATACCAATATTTGAACAGATAGTGTTCACAATACCTGAATCAGCGAAGAAGTTTCTAACCAAAAGCAGTGTTACGAACTGTGGAACTGCTATTGATATGATAAATAGTGTTCTCCACATCTTTGGCAGCTTGGTTGTCTTGGAATTGATCGCCTTGGCAAGAAGGATACCGCCTATGAATGTGGTAAATGTAGCCATGACCGCCCATACAAGTGTCCAGCCAAGAACCTTTCTGAATGAATATCCAAATGTGACTGTCATGCTGTTTGAGAACAGACTTGCAAAGTTCTTGAAGCCCACCCATGTAAACAGTGAGTTTGGTGGAAGGTGCTGCTGGTCATAATTGGTAAATGCCACCGCTATAAGAATAAGTATCGGCAGAATATTCATTATGACTACACCAATCGTCGGAAGTGTAAGAAGTGTTATGTGGAACTTCTCGTTGAAGAGTGCCTTCATATCTTCCTTGAATGTATTTATATGTTCTCCATTTTCCTTCATCTGCTGAAGCTTGTACACTGTCTTGATATTGTGAATGTAGAAAAGCACGAATATAAGAATTATGAACAACGCAACCACCGAATTGAGAAGAATCTGGAAAGAATTATCGTAATTATTAGTAGTTGTCTGCATGGTGAGTGGATCAAATACCTGCTCAAACTTTACAGTTCCAAGAGTTCCAAATTTGGCAAGGTTTGGTGCCGCATAGCCTACGCACATCAACACAAACGCAGCCTCAACGATGAGCATAATCAAACCATTGACGATCTGCTTTCTTGCGAAGTAACCTGCACCCATGATAACCGCCGAGAGCTTAACCCATATATCACCTTTTGCAAAAGCAACACCAAAATTCTTGAAATATCTTCCTATGGCTTTAAAGAATTCTGATATTTTCTTCATGAAAAAGCTCCTCTCTTTTTTAAATGCCCCATATGCCACGAATGACATATGAGGCATTCTCATTATAACCTATATATATTATTCAAAGTACTTCTTATTTAAGATTACTCCTGTGATACAGGTGCATCAATTCCTTCTACAGCGTTGTCGAGAAGCTTCTGAAGATCTGTTCCGTCCGGATTGCCCTGGGCAAGGATTGAACCAAGTGTCTCAGCTGGTGTCCAGTAGTTACCGCCTACACGCTGTGGTGTTGCATAAGCTGCCTGAGCTGCAAGAGCTGATATAGCTGGATCAGCCTTAACTTCATCTGACTCTGAAGCGTTGATGTTTGAAGGGCCAAGACCTCTCTGCTTAAATCTTGTAACCTGTGTATCCTCTGATGTAAGGTACTCTGCAAGGAGCATTGACCAGCCTACATTCTTTGAATGTGGGTTTACACCGATAAGCTTGCAGCCTGAGAATGATGCCATCTGAACCTGCTTGCCTGCAACTGTGTATGTAGGAAGCTTAGCTGCTGCGTAGTTCTCGCCCCATGCTGCCGCAGCATCTGCTGCTCTCCATGTTCCGTTAACTGCTGCACAGATCGTACCCTCAGCGATTGCCGTTGCCTGTGTAGGATCATCCATATCTACAAATACGCCAGTCTTGAAGAGATCAAGGATTGCCTGAGCTACGTCTGTACCGCCCGCCTGATTCCAAGTACATGTATTTGTAAGTCCGTCATCGTTAAGTGTAAGGTCAAGTCCTGCACCCTGGAAGAATGAGTATACATACCAGGCATCTGATACGTTCATAGCAATCTTCTTGTTTGCCTTCTTTGCTGCCTCGATCATAGCATCCAGTGACTGAACATCATCCTCTGTGAATACTGATGAATCATAGAACATGAAGTATCCGTTATCTGCTGTCATTGGATATGCATATAATGTTCCATCAACAGAAGCTGCCTCAACAGAAGCTGCTACATTCTCGTTTGCAACATCAAAAGTATATGTAGCCTGTACCGGCTGAAGTGCTCCAGCCTTAACCAGCTCATTGATCTGATCATCAGCAAATGCGAATACATCAGGAGCAGCCTCAACGTCTACCAGGATATCGTCCTTTGCCTTTGACTCTGACTCAGCTCCGAGTGTGATGTTGAAGTCAACGTCTGAATACTTTTTCTTGAATTCTTCAATAACCTGTGTTGTGAGATCCTGATCTTCCTCAGAAGCCCATACTGAAAGATCTACAGTTCCTGTTGTTGCAGCAATTAAGTTCTGAATCGCATCTTCTGATGCTGCAGCCTGTGTTGTGCTGTCACCAGCAGCTGCTGTTGTTCCTTCGTCCTTTGAATCTGCGTTGCCGCATCCTGCAAGGCATCCTGCCATCATCGCAGCAACAAGTGTTAATGATAAAACTTTCTTTCTCATTCTTATGTCCTCCTCTTTAAATAAATAACAAGAAAATTTGTTGCTCTTTTGTTTTCCGTGCGCAATCGGTTGTTCTTTGTAATTACATATTATCAGTTATGCTTATTGTTGTCAACTACTAATTTAAATAACTTTGTAAGTAAAAAAGTATACATTTTGCACAATCGATTTTCGTCAAAAACGTTTTCATAGCCATCATATTTTGCGCACCCGATTGCATAAGTCTCAGCATATGGTTGTTTTTGTGATTAATGACGTGCAAACATGTGCATAATACACATTAAAAGCACTGCAACACAACAATTTGTAGATCATATTATTGCACCCGATCAGATCTGTATATATTATGCAGTCTCTGGCCGGCATGATATAGGTCGATACGTGGTGTATATTACTACACCGTGTTGCACTTTTGCGCAACTTTTTATATACAAAATATTTATCAGCTCCTTTTACACGCAAAAAGCCTCCGAAGCGGAGATATCCTCTGCCCTGGAGACTTTTTTATTCCAACTATCCGATAAATTATATTTTTTATTTTATATTATTGCGCATTATTTCGTTGATTCCTTGAGACGAAGCTCATAACCCAGATGCGTCTTCTTCTTAACCTCATTTCCTTCTATGTAATCAACCAGCAATTTGCAGGCAACCATGCCCAATTCCCTCGGATCAAATTGCAGCGATGTTATAGCCGGCTGATAATTATTCAGAAGTGAGCTGTTATAAAACGAGGCAACCCTTACATCATCAGGCACCACTATATTCTTCTTATCCAATATATTAAGTACATTTTGACAAATTCCATCATCCATACACAGGATACACTCAACATTCTGCTTCATCACCTCTTCCACTGCATGCTCGCAAAGTACAGAATTATCTATATCAAAGAATACAAGTCCATTGTCAACTGGAATCTCCATATCCTCCATCGCATCAAGATATCCTCTATATCTGTTAAGTGTTACCACATGATTTTTATTTCCACCCATAAGAGCAAGCTTCGTCATGCCTTTAGCAAGCAGAATCGATGTGAGCTCACGGCATGCACTTCTGTGGTCATGATCTATCTGGATCACATTGTCATCTTCCATACTTCCGACCACAACAAACGGAACATTTTTCTCCTTAAGGTATTCCGCCGGAGCATCATTTACAAGAGTTCGTCCAAGAACGATTCCATCCACTTTATGGTTTTCCACGATTCTTTCAAGCTGGCTCATATCATCCGGTGATACCGTACACACAAGCACGTCATAATCTACCGGAGCAGCCATCTCGAGCAGCCCCATAAGACACTTCTGGAAAAATGGCAGATCCACCACGCTGTAATCGCTCGGCATAACCCAGCCGATATTGTACGACTTGGACTGCGCCAGACCTTTAGCTATAACACTAGGTTTGTAATTATGTTTCTCTATGTACTCCATGACCTTTCTTCTAGTCTCAGCTCCAATTCTTCCCTTTCCCGAAATTGCTCTCGACACAGTTGTCTTGGATATATTCAAGGCTTCTGCAACATCAGCTATAGTCATTTTGCCCTGTCCTGTGCTGTCCCCTGTTGTCTTTTCTGTTGTCTTTTCCGTTGTCTTACCAGTCTGCTGTTCCGGTCCCCTTTTCTCCATACAATTCTCCTCAATTATCCAATGATATTTATTATTATATTACAAATGTCATAACCATTCCAATGTGCGCAAACGGTTGCACTACAATTATATCATATCTCTTTTTCAGCTTTAGTCAAGCGATTTTTAACAATCTTTTCAGCACCTATATTTGTCCTTATCATCAGCCCACATGTCCCTCAGCACCTGCTGAAGATAAGGGAAATCCACCATTGGTACATCACGTCTCAACCGATCTTCTTTTTTGCATACATCATAGAGTCTTATCCCAAGTGATGCCACATCACGTCTGTCTTCAACTGGCATACTCACATACAACATATCAAATTCTACCAGAGCTTTCACGTCACCATCCCAACCCGAAACAAGCCACGCAAGCTCTTTTATCTTGTCGTCACTGAGAGCACATATGCTCTCTATAAGTCTCTCCTGATTGCCCATTCCAACATCTCTCTTAAATGTCTGCCAATGGAACAATGCCGCCTCCGAAACGCCCAACGCGTATGCTATGGCAGGTATGTGCCGTGCCGTAGGCATTCTCTCCTCACTCTCCCATTTATAATAGAGCCCTGTTGTTATCTGCAGTTCTTCAGGGAGAACCCTGTTGATCTCAGACACTACATACTTGACCGTGAACTTTGACGACCGGCTGTTGCATCTTATATCTTTCATATTGTTGCCTATAGTGTCTGCGATTTTCTCCACTGTCCCTGCAGCCATGTTTCGTCTGCTATTCTTTCTCATAACCTCACCCCCATAATTCTTCTTCACAATCTCCAACCATTTTCCCAACGAAAATTACATCTTTACTGGTCTTTTGCCAAATTACCCCGTAATTAGACTTTCAGTATAATTCTCTGTTATTAAATATCCTACCACTTATCACGTTAAAGTGCTACCATTATATTTAGATAAATAAAATATTTAAAACACATACAAACAAAGCTATTTTCAACATTAAGGAGACTATATATGACCGACCCATTATTATGTCCTCGCATCCCATTAAATTTCTGTGTCCCCACCGATTACAGTTCTCTAGGAGGGTCTGTATCGGATGCCGAGGAAAAACTTGCCATATTGGATGATTACATAATCCGAATAAACACTGCTACATGCTTGAAACCAGCCACCAGAGAGTTCATCAGGCACTTTGATCTGAACCAGGCAATTGATATTATAAATAGTTATTATGCTATTGATAGTTTTTTCAGATGTATGACGCAAAGTTTCTTTATCCCTGACAATACAAAGCACTTTTCTCTACCGGACGCATATTTCCTACTCATAGAACTTAAGTGTTATATAATTGAAAGGCAGGCTGCAATACTAAAGGGCTGCTGCGCTGACAACATCCTTATGATTGAGCAATACAGGAATCACTTTCCCTTCAACCCTCCAACTATACAAAGAATAGAATGGGACCTTAATGATCAGCAATTGACGCATTCGAATTTTTTTGTACCTGAAACTATCCTGTTCACAGATGGCAAAGAATGTTTTACCGTAAATGATGCCATACGTTATGTGAATCATCTTATAAAAAGTACCCAAAGCGCTAGAGAAGGCTACGCAGATCTGGAGATCTGTTCATTCTTTGAAAACTTCAGAAATCTTCTGTTTAACAACCAGAACGATGTCATCCAGCCCGATATCATAGAGAGGGCCTGCAAATACGTGTACGATATATCACCGGAATCCCAGACATCATTTTCCATTTCAAAACACCCCTGCGGATATGCATCATTCGTGGAACTCCTTGCCTGTACATACAAAAATAACCTATCTCCGAAGCGATAGGTTATTAAGAAGGGGGGAGTGGAGGATTCCTATATTTTGGGGTTTGGGGTTATGGGGTTACATTACATCGTATAAAGGGATTTCTACGAATTTCGTGCTAAGGGAACCCTCCGTATATCAAAATATATGTGATTGTCAAATTTATATAACCGGAAGATCTCTGATCGTTTTACCTCGTCTTTCTTATCTCCCTGTCATGCCCATATACTATCAAAACACTTCCAAGTTGTAAATACGCAAAATTTTATAAAACGGAAGTTTTTTTTTGTAATAAATTATCAACAGCTGAGCATTTCAATAGTTTTTTTGCTGTTTTTGATTGTCAAATGATTGTTTTTTCCGCAAATGATTATTCTATTGTTCATTTTGTTCATTGCGCCGTCATTTTATATTGCAAATATAGTTAAAAAATATCAACCCACGTACTATAATGTAGTTGCAAATATTTATTTTACAGGAGAATCTACTATCATGAATGAAAACGAAGTTTTGAGGGGAAGGTTAAGCGATCTTGCAAACGCAGCATATACGCAGAACAGATATACATACACGAATTTTTTAAGTGCCGCAGATATTGACGTTTTCTACAGCAATATGGACGAGCTTTCATTTGTCGGCTACAAACTGTTCGGCGGCAGGGAAGGATGCGAGCGTATCATGATAGCATTCGGAAACGAATCAGACTGTGGATATGAACCGGCATTTCCAATCGCTATAGTCAAAGCTGCCGCCGTTCAGGACAAGTTCTCTGAAGATCTGAACCACCGTGATTTTCTTGGTGCCCTTATGAACCTGGGCATTGAACGAGAGATGATTGGCGACATACTCGTCGCGGAATCTTCAAAGACTGGCAAGCACAGCGCCGCGTATATATTCTGTGCAGAGTCCATCGCCGATTATATCGTAGAGAATCTCACACGGATCCGCCACACCAACATGAGATGTTCCATTTGTTCACCGGAAGACACCGGGGAAATCCAGCTCCAGAAGAAACCCATGCATATTATCGCCGCATCCGCAAGAGCCGATGCAGTCACCGCCGCCATCACAGGTCTCTCAAGGAGCAACACCTCACTGTTGTTCAGAGAAAAGAAGTTTACCTTGAACAATAGGCTATATGAAAACAGCAGCTACCAGCTAAAATCAGGAGACATATTCTCCATTCGCGGGTATGGCAAGTACGAATTTGTAGAATCTGGAACGGTCACCAGAAAGGGACGTCTCAACATAGAATTGTTGAAATATGTCTGATAGACGCCATTTCCGACTCTGCAATGTTATCCATTACTTCCGGACGCCATTTGTCATTGATACCGATGCGGGTGCCGTCGAGCAGTGTGATCTGTCTCGAGCTGTATCCCCTCACATATTCAATATTTACAATATAAGAACTGTGCACCCTGACAAATCCAGTGTACAGCTTCTTTATCCGTTCGGACAGATCCCTCATATTTCCATAGAAGCTATAATCTCCATACAAACCTTTTATATTTACTTTTCTCTTATCACTCTCAAAATACATTATCTCGTGAACGTTCAGTCTGTATTTCACCCATCCAGTACTGAACACAAAGCACGGACTTTTTTCAATCCCACCGACAGCCGACATAAACACCCTCATAAAGTCCGTTTCACTCATCGGTTCATACACCTGATAGCACGGCTGCACTTCATACATTTTCCGGCTCATCCCCAGTGCTACCATCATGAGGTTTATCTCCCGGTATTTTCTTCTAAGCAGTCCGGCAATCTCCCAGCTTCTGTGTACTATGACCAGATCGAACATCCCCGATGTCTCCATGTCCCACTCAAGCATATCCACAGACTCAAAGTATGCTGTCTGATTTTTCATTCCAAATTTTGTCTCGGCATTGTTTATATATCCCCTGATCACTTCCATACAATAAGAATTTCCACTATACACAGCTATCTTTGCCATTCCGCACTCCCCTCTACATTCCACTGCTTATAGAATCGTACACAGAGAGCATGACATCCACCGCATTATTTACATCAAACTCAATATCCACATCCTCCGAACCAGTCTCCGGCACATCCATATCCCACAAAAAATAATCACACGTACATTTCAAAGCCCTGGACAATTGCACAAGTCTTTTCAGGCTCGGAAGACTCTTTCCGCTTTCCAGACGGCTTATATACTTTCCGTCAGTACACATCAGCCTTCCAAGCTCCTCCTGCGTGAGATTCATCGATTTGCGCGCATACTTAATACGCTGCCCTATAATCATACTATTCACTTTTTCCTCCCTATTCATAACATAAGCCCTTTATTTTTTATTCCCCTGAACATAAGCATACTTTACAACAAATATAAGCAACAAAAAACCGCACCCCAAGCCGAATATCGGCAGGGGATGCGGTTTTT
>OLJB01000019.1_pt1 | contig 106577 bp, 91 predicted proteins | sample 1601391 | NCBI WGS metagenome assembly OLJB01 (sample SAMN01915215, study PRJEB22387) | human gut metagenome | isolation source: stool | host: Homo sapiens | place: USA | reverse complement strand
ATTACTCCCGGTTTCTACACGGTTTTGGGTTCCAGCCATTTCGGCCGGCATTGCCTGGGCGGATTTTGCTGATGACCCACTACGGCACTGAATCGCGGGAAATACTGCCGTTGCGGTAGACAGCAGTCGTGTGCATCCGCGTCAGAGGCGTCTATTATGGGCACTCCAAAGAGCCCCTTAGTCTGTAGCATTTTTCCGCAAAATGGCTATCGCAAAATTTTCCCCGAGCCGCATGGCGAATTACGGCCCAAACAGGCGTTTTACTGTCACTTAACTGCAAGACTCGGTCAGCCAAATGGTTGGTTGCGATACAACTAATCGGATAACCAAAGTATCCTTGTGAAAGTCAAGGCCGCCTCTTGAGGAAAATGTGGCCATGGAGCCTCTTGATTTCGAGCAAGAGCTGGGCTGAATGCGCCCTATTCTTAACGAATTTACTTCGGGGAGCACAGGGAAGAAAAACCGCCTTGTAAATCAGATTGTTACAAAACGTACTGCACATTCACCCACTTTTGAGACAGGGCAAATGTGCAGCAGTTAAAGTGCACCCCGAAGTAAATTCGTTCAAAAATACACTCAGCCCGACCTCAGCCCAGCCACCTGCACGGCGTCTCCAGCCCCTGCACAGCACCTTCTGAGCATGGCTTGAGGACAACTGCCGGCCATTCTGTAAAATGCGATGTACCTCATCCAGATACAGCCGTGACATACCCTCCAAAGAGAAAATTTTATGGTTGCAGCCACAATTTTTAGAATTATGTATAAAAACTCCTCGTCCGGAGAAGAAGCAAGGACCGACGCACAAAGTTACTTGGCCAGCTCCTCGTTGATGAGCTTAACCATGGAGGCGAACTCGGCCTCGTCATAGAGGCGGGTCAGCATGATTATCTTGCCGGTACGGTCGAGAATGATGTTTCGGGTCACTCCGGCACCCTTGTCGCAGAAGAGGGCAAAACGTTCTCCTTCAGGGTCGAGGGTCAGGGGATAGGTCACGGGAATGGCCTTGGCGAAATCGGCGGTCACCTCGGGTGTCTCCTTCAGGTCTATGCCGTAGAGGGCAAACTCGGGGTTGTCTTTCAGCTTCTGCCATATATCGCTCTCGATGTGGGGCATCTCCTTGCGGCACACACTGCACCAGCTGGCGGTGAACTGAAGCATTACGACCTTACCCTGCAGTTCTTTGATGTTGAGGGTAGTTCCGTCCAGCATCTGCAGGTCGAAATCGGGGACCTGGTCGCCGACCTTGACGATATAACCCCTTTCGTCGGCCTGTACGGCTGTTGCTGCTGCTTCGGCGGACTTGTCCTCAGACTTGGCCGAAGAGTTCTTATTGTTGCCGCAGCTCACGGCAGTCATCGCTGCCAGTACGGCTACCACGGAAATAGCAAATTTGAATTTCATAACCTGGTTATTTTTGTAAGCTAGTTACTACCCTACAAATTTAAGTAATTTTTTATATTGTCCAGCGCTTTACGGGAGAGCCTCTGAATACTTTGAGCGGATCTGCCGGCGGCCATTTCATATTCCCGATATTAAACCGGGTGCAAACTTATAAAAATGCGGGCAGCTACTAAATTCATCCATGTTTATCGTCATTTCATCCCAAATAATCGTTTTGTTCACGGATTTGTCTTCGATTTGTAATATCTTTGTTAGCTGTTTACTTACGTTATTTGAACTGCTGCACAGTCGCTCGGGAGAAAGTATGCTGGAGAAAAGACCAGCATACTTTCTCCCGAGCACCGGATTCACAAACCGACAAGAAAACAAACACTGATAGACAAACACAAACTGAGATGAAAAGACTGCTTGCAATGAGCGCGGCCGCGATGATGAGTGCGGCTGCGATGGCGGCATCCGGAGCAGGAGCCGCAAAGAGCGACAGCCTGAGCCTGCTGTCACCCGACAAGAGACTTGAGCTGACGTTCCAGTTGAGCGGATTCGGCGAGCCTGTCTATACCCTGTCCTTTGACGGACAGCGGGTGATAGACGAAAGCCGGATGGGCTTCGACATCCGTCATGAAGGCGGAGTGAACGACATCCAGCCGTTCATGCACGACTGGACTATAGCACAGAGCAATACGGTCCTGCATCCGACACAGATGTACGAGGGTTTCCGCATAGACAGCGTCAGACGGACTTCCGTAGACTACACATGGGAGCCGGTATGGGGCGAGGAGAAGGAGATCCGCGACCGTCACAACGAGATGGCCGTCTACCTGTGGCAGCAGACCGGGGCGGATTCTACCGACGGACGCACCATCGTAGTGCGTTTCCGCCTGTTCAACGACGGACTTGGATTCCGCTACGAGTTCCCCAAGCAGAAGACATTGGGATACTTCATCATCGGCAACGAACTGACCGAATTCAACCTGCACGAGGATCTGACCGCATTCTGGATAGCCGGAGACTACGATGCCAACGAGTTCCTGTACGAGGCATCGCACCTGAGCGAGATAGCCGGCCTCTATCCCACATTTGACCGAAGCGGAAACTCCTGTATCTGCCCGATGCCCGTACCAGGCGTACAGACACCGGTGATGATGAAGCGGGACTCAGGCGGCCTTTACGTCAACATACACGAAGCGGCATTAGTCAACTACTCCGCCATGCAGCTTGAAGTACACGACATCGGAGGCGGCCGCACCGGATTCAAAACCCATCTGGTACCTGACGCATTAGGCAACAGGGGCTATATCCAGACCCCTCAGAGCACTCCGTGGAGGACTGTCATCGTCACAGACAACGCACCTGCCGTTCTGGAAAGCCGTATGATTCTCAACCTCAACGAGCCGTGCGCAATTGAGGACACCGACTGGATACGGCCTCAGAAATTCGTAGGCGTATGGTGGCAGATGTTTGCTCCCGGACAGGGCACTTGGAGCTATACCAACGAGCCGAACGTACAGCTCGGCGTTACTGACTACACAAAGACCACACCCAACGGCACCCATGCCGCCAATACCGAGAACGTCAAGAGATACATCGATTTCGCAGCGGCCAACAACATCCAGGGAATCTTAGTTGAGGGCTGGAACCAGGGCTGGGAAGACTGGTTCGGCCAGTTCAAGGACTTCGTATTCGACTTCATGACCCCCTACCCTGACTTCGATGTGGCCGAGTTGAGAGACTATGCCAAGAGCAAGGGCGTGCAGCTCGTCATGCACCATGAGACATCCGGTTCCACTGTCAACTACGAGCGGTATCTGGACCGTGCCTACCAGTTCATGAAAGACAACAACTATTCGGTGGTCAAGAGCGGCTACGTAGGCGCCATTATCCCCCGGGGCAGTCATCACTACGATCAGAACACAGTGAACCATTTCCTGCACTGCATCCGCAGGGCCGCCGACTACGAGATAATGATCGATGCACACGAGCCGGTAAGGCCCACCGGACTGCACCGCACATGGCCCAACTACCTTGCAGCCGAATCGGGCCGCGGTACCGAATTTGAATCCATGGGCGAGACCGGCAATCCGCCAGAGCACACAACAATACTGCCCTTCACCCGTTTCATGGGCGGTCCGATGGACTACACACCCGGTATATTCCAGACCGACATGTCCTACTACGACTCCACATCCGTGGCAAGGATACACACCACTCTTGTAAAGCAGCTGGCCCTGTACGTCGTGCTGTACTCCCCCCTTCAGATGGTGGCAGACCTGCCGGAGAACTACGAGCGGTTCTACGACGCCTTCACGTTTATCCGCAACGTACCCACCGACTGGGACTATTCCAAGGTGCTGGAGGCCGAGCCGGGCGACTACATCACCACAGCCCGCAAGGCCAAAGGCGAGGACAAATGGTACATCGGAGCCATCACGGACGAGAATGCCCGTACGGCAGTCATCGATTTCTCCAAACTGCCACTGACCAAGGGCAAGAAATACACAGCCACCATCTACGCTGACGGTGAGGGCGCATCGTGGGACGAGAATCCCCAGAGCTACAGGATCACCGAGACCATCGTAACCGGCAACTCGCTTCTGGAGATACCCTTAGCCCGCAGCGGCGGCGTCGCCATCGAGCTCCGCTGATCATACACACATACGCATATAAATACGTATCTTAAGCAAATGTGAATTTACCTGACCTCTGCGGCCCAATAGGCGGCAGTAAGTTTTTCGCCCGTGGCACGGCTGATCATCTCATTCCAGGGATACAGCTTGCCGGGGGCGAAAATTTTTTCTGACAGCCAGCGGCCTACGTCAGAGCAGCCGGTGTAGGAGTCGAATACCATGTCTCCGCTGCGGGTGATGTTCTCCACAATGTAATGGTGCATCTGCGATGCGAACAGCTCGCCCATCTGGTAGTTGTGGTAGTAGCAGGGATAGAGGGCAATGTGAATCTTCGCGGCCCAGTCCGGCTCATTGCGGCCCTCGGGATAGGTCAGCAACTGATATTTCTCCACAAGGTCGCGCCACAGGGCATTGAGGTCCTGCTCCGGGTCGGCGTACATGGCTTTCTCGAAGCGGTAGACCACTTGCATGAAACGGGCCTGCACCAGCTGGCTCAGGCGGGCGGCACGGCGGCAGTCGGGTGCGATACGGGCAGCTTCCTCTGCGGATATTCCAAGGTTGAGCCGCATCCACTCCGGGTTGCGCGAAAGGCGGCCGAACATCATGGCCACACCCTCGGTAGTGAAGATTCCCGCAGCCTCCCTCAGCAGGAAGGGCAGTTCCGGATTGGAATCATGGCCCACACTGTAAGCCGCGTGTCCGAACTCGTGCAGCATGGTCTCCATCCACCTCTCGTTGTCGGTGAGATTGCACAGCACCCGCACGTCTCCCATGCAGTCCATATCTATGCAGAAGGCGTGCTGGTTCTTGCCTTCCCTGGGATACAGGTCACTTTGGCACATCATGGGCACCACATCCAGTCCGATACTGCGGTAATAGTCCATGGTCAGCCGTTCCAGGTCCCGTCCCCTATAATACTTGTCGAAGTCCACAGGATACAGGTCCGGTGCCTCCTGAAAGAAACGTCCCTGATAATGCCATGGGCGCAGCTTCTCCTGAGAAATACCGCAACGCAGAGCCATTGCCTCATCGAGATCCGCCTTGACCTGCGCAAAACTATCCCGGGACAGTTCATCTACCTCGTTCATCAGCAGCTCCACCTCCCGGGGCTTCTCCCCGCTCAGCATCAGGCTCATCGAATGGTAATTGGTAAATCCGAGCATATCTGCCAGCCGGTTACGCAGCCGTACCACATCCAGGATATCTGCCGCCACCTCACGGCCCACAGCCTTGTGCGCCTCCCATACATTCCTCAGCTCGCCGGAGTCGGAAGACGTCCGTAGAAGATGCTCCACCTCATTGTCATTGATCTTCTTTCCTCCGAGATCAGCCCTGAAAGCAGCATATTTCCGTTCCAGAACAGTCTCCTTCTCGATTATAGCATTGAGCAGCGCCTTGTCCGCCTGCCGGGAGAGGAACGCGTTGTACAACTCGTCCAACTGTCTGCGCAACACGGAATCCGTCACCTTGCCGGAATCCTTTATCCGCTGCAGTTCTTCGAATGTACTGCGGTCTGAAAAGAGTTCGGCCGTCTTTTTGCTTATCTCCGCATAGCGGTCAAATGCCTCGGCACTTCCCGTCGTAGTTCCCTCCCAGTAAGCCTCGGAGGAAGCCTTCATCAACGGTGCGTAAGCAGCCGTCGTCCTGTCAATTATTTCCTGTAATTCCATATTATTTTCCTGTACCAACAAAAATAGGGTGTCTGTAAAAGGCACCCTATCTCAATTATCCAATAAATTCTACTTCTTCTCGAAAAATTCCTTGGTACGGTCGGTAGCCACGAAATCCTCCTTGAAGATGTAGGCACCGGTACGCTCGGACTTTTCCATTCTGATGCATTTGACAAATGTCCTCTTTGAGGCCTTGTCACCGCTGAAGGTTGCAACCGCTTTCTTTGCCATATGCTAACTATTTGATTTCCTTATGTACTGTAACTCTGCGGAGGTAAGGATTGTATTTCTTACGCTCCAGACGGTCGGGTGTATTCTTTTTGTTCTTTGTGGTGATGTAACGGGAGATTCCGGGAACTCCGCTGTCCTTCTGCTCTGTGCACTCGAGGATCACCTGTATTCTATTACCTTTTGCTTTCTTTGCCATGATAAGTACCCTCCGTCAATTAATAAATATCTATTAAACCTTTCTCCTGAGCGGCCTTCAAGGTTGCTGCGAGACCGTTCTTGTTGATGGTTCTCATTCCTGCCGCCGACACTTTCAGAGTGACGAACCTTTTCTCTTCCTCCAACCAGAAACGTTTTACTCTAAGGTTGGGAGCGAATTCGCGTTTTGTACGACGCTTTGAGTGGGAAACATTGTTTCCTATCACCCGCTTCTTACCTGTTACTTGACAAACACGTGCCATATATTTATCCTATTTTATTCCAAAATTCACAAGGGCTGCAAATATCCCCTTTTTTTCTTTAAATTCCAAATTTTTTACACAAACTTCAATAAACGGTTCCATCTGATATTCCGAGGGAAAGGTTTATTGGAGTCCTTCGAGAACCAGACAACCCTGGGCTTGCCGGCTATATGGTCCTCGGGTACGAAACCCCAGTAGCGCGAGTCGAGAGAGTTGTGCCTGTTGTCCCCCATCATGAAATAGTAGTCCATCGCAAAGGTATAGTGGTCTGCAGGCTCTCCGTCGATCAGGATCTCTCCGTCCCTGACTTCGAGGTCATGCCCCTCATAGACATCGATAATCCTGCGGTACAGCGGAAGGTTCTGAAGTGTCAGCCTGACACTATCTCCTTTAGCCGGAATGTACAGCGGCCCGTAATTGTCCCTCGTCCATTTGAAGTCTTCCGTAAATGGGAAGAGCATCATATACGAGTCCGGATAATCCGGAGGATAGACATCCACGTTACGGGTACATTCCACCACATTCGCCAGTGCCGCTATGCGCTCCGCACTCTCCTCCGTCATCGGCAGACTTCGGTAACCGGGCAGAGCCGCATCGAAAGAGGCGTCCGAGAGCTGGACTCCGGCATCCTCCAGAATCTTAGGATTGATGGATGTTCCACCTGTTATCACACGATAGGTATTCTGTATCCCGGGATACACGTCCAAAAGGTCTCCATTGACATACACCTCGCCACCTACCACACTGAGAGTGTCACCCGCTACAGCCACGCACCTCTTGACATAGTAGTCAGCCTTGTCCACCGGACGGACGATAAGAGGACCGAACATCCTTTCGGTGTATTCCTTTCCATTGAAGCGTACGAATGTATAGTAATCATCCGTCGGAAGCTTGGACATCACCGTATCTCCATGTGGAAAGTTGAACACCACGATATCGCCGCGCTCCACATCCCCGAAACCGGCGAGACGCCTGTAATCACGCCTGATAAGGTCCGAATAGGACTTCCTGCCGAATATCGTATTGTGGACAAAGGGCATTGAAAGAGGCCTCTCCGGCAATTTGGGGCCATATGCAAGTTTTCCCACAAAAAGATAGTCCCCCGTCATCAAGGTACTCTCCATCGACGAGGACGGGATCCTGAATGCCTGAAGGAAGAATATATTGAGCGGAATGACGACAATCACGGCGAATATGACGGCATCCAGCCAGTCCAGCCATACATTGCGTTTCTCCCCTTCCTTATATTTCTTCTTCCAGAAAGCCCACTTCACCTTCTTGGTGACAAAGATATCGAAAATCACCGGAAGGCCCAACAGCCACCAGTAATTGCCGAGCCATATCACCCAAAGGAGATAGAGCAGGCCCCAGAGCCCGAATTTGAACCACTTATTTTGCAGGAACCTGATCACGTGCCCTTACTGCTTCTTTACGGAGTTGATGACTGCCTCGAATGCCTGAGGGTTGTTGAGGGCGAGATCTGCGAGCACCTTGCGGTTCAGACCGACATTCTGCTTTGCCAGAGCACCGATGAACTGAGAGTAGTTCATGCCGTGCTCACGGGCTGCGGCGTTTATACGCTGGATCCAAAGCGAGCGGAAATTACGTTTTTTGGCTTTACGGTCACGGTATGCGTAGCCCAAACCTTTTTCATAGGTATTCTTGGCTACGGTCCAGACATTCTTCCTTGCGAGGAAGTTACCGCGGGTCTGTTTGAGAATTTTCTTGCGGCGGGCTCTTGAGGCCACCGAATTCACTGATCTTGGCATACTGCACTTTTTGATTTTAAGAATGTCAGCGCTCCCCCCTTGCGGGAGACTTTTTCTGCTGGATCATTCAGTTAAACAATAAATTAAATGAACTTAGGCGACAATCATCTCCTTGATCCTCCTGGTGTCGCAGGCATCTGCTATGACCACCTTGTTGAGGTTCCTTTTCTGCTTTGTCGTCTTCTTGGTGAGAATGTGGCTGTGATAAGCGTGTCTTCTCTTCACTTTTCCAGTTCCGGTAAGCACGAAACGCTTTTTGGCACCGGAGTTGGTCTTCATTTTGGGCATTGTTACAATAAATTTAGTTAAACTATAAAAACGTTACAAAACGGTTATTTCTTCTTGACCGGAGCAATCATCATTATCATCCTCTTTCCCTCCAGTCTCGGCATCTGCTCCGCCTTGCCGTAGTCCTCGAGATCCAGGGCAAAACGCAGCAATAACTTCTCGCCCTGCTCCGAGAAGAGGATGGAGCGGCCCCTGAAAAACACATACGCCTTGACTTTAGAACCCTCCTGCAGGAAATTGATCGCATGCCTGAGTTTGAACTGGAAGTCGTGCTCATCGGTATTGGGGCCGAAACGGATCTCCTTTATCACCACCTTGGAGGCATTGGATTTCATCTCCTTCGCCTTCTTTTTCTGCTGATAGACATACTTCTGGTAGTCTATGATCTTGCAGACAGGCGGATCCACTTTCGCAGAGATCTCGACCAGATCCAACTCCAGGCTCTCCGCCAGCTTCTGAGCCTCCCGCAATGGATAAATACCAGGCTGGGGAATATTGTCTCCTACAAGCCTTACCTTCTGTGCCGTGATCTCGTCATTGACTCTCGGACCATCGTCCTTGCTGTTGTCATGACGGCTTACATTTCCATTGTTGTTACGGCCGTCACCATTGTTCTGCTGCGGATTGAACGGCCTGGGAGCACCCGTGTAAGGGCGCTTTTTGACAGGTGTTGCGATAAAGTAGTCCTCCTAATTTTAGTTAATCATCTTTTTTACTTCCTCGTTGACCATAGCGGCGAAAGCTTCGGCTGTCATGGCTCCCTTGTCTCCCTCGCCCTGACGGCGGACAGAAACGGTGCCGTTCTCCATTTCTTTCTCTCCGACCACAAGCAGGAAGGGTATGCGTTTAAGCTCGTTCTCCCTTATCTTCTTGCCGATCGTCTCGTTACGTTCGTCAACTGAGGCGCGAATATCGTAATTATTAAGCAATTCGCAAACTTTTTTTGCGTAATCATTGTATTTTTCACTTATCGGCAGCACTACCGCCTGCTCCGGAGTGAGCCACAGAGGAAACTTCCCGCCGGTATGCTCGATAAGCACTGCGACAAATCTTTCCATTGAGCCGAAAGGAGCCCGGTGAATCATCACGGGACGATACTTCTTGTCATCCGCACCTGTATACTCCAGTTCGAAGCGTTCGGGCAGGTTGTAATCCACCTGTATGGTACCCAGCTGCCAGCGGCGGCCGATAGCGTCCTTGACCATGAAGTCCAGCTTGGGACCGTAGAACGCAGCCTCGCCATACTCCACAATGGTCTTCAAACCCTTCTCCTGGGCTGCCTCGATGATGGCCTGCTCGGCTTTCTCCCAATTCTCGTCGGTACCTATATATTTACTGCGGTCATTCTTGTCGCGCAGGGACACCTGTGCGATGTACTCATCGAAATTGAGGGTCTTGAAGATGTAGAGAACGATGTCTATCACCTTGCAGAACTCCTCCTTGAGCTGGTCTGGACGGCAGTAGATATGGGCATCATCCTGTGTGAATCCGCGGACACGTGTAAGACCGTGCAGTTCACCGCTCTGCTCATAACGGTACACGGTGCCGAACTCGGCCAGGCGGATGGGCAGGTCCTTGTACGAATGAGGTTTGCTGCGGTATATCTCGCAATGGTGGGGGCAGTTCATAGGCTTCAGAAGGAATTCCTCTCCCTCCTGTGGAGTGGTGATGGGACGGAAGGAGTCGGCACCGTACTTGGCGTAGTGGCCCGATGTCACATATAGCTCCTTCTGGCCGATATGCGGCGTGATAACCGGCAGATATCCATACTGCTTCTGCACCTTGCGCAGGAACATCTCCAGACGCTCGCGCAGGGCCGCTCCCTTGGGAAGCCACAAGGGCAGTCCGGCTCCCACTCTCGGGGAGAACGTGAAGAGTTCCAGTTCCTTGCCTATCTTGCGGTGATCCCTCTTCTTGGCCTCTTCCATCAGGGCAATGTACTCGTCGAGCATCTTCTTCTGAGGGAATGTGATGCCGTAGATACGGGTGAGCATCTTGTTGTGCTCGTCACCCCTCCAGTAGGCTCCGGCGATGGAGGTCAGCTTGACGGCCTTGATGACCGAGGTGTCCCTCAGATGAGGTCCGCGGCACAGGTCGGTGAAGCTGCCGTTGGTATAGAAAGTGATGGTACCGTCCTGCAGGTCCTTTATCAGATCGCACTTGTACTCGTCGCCTTTCTTCGTATAGGTGTCCATGGCCTCCGCCTTGGACACGTCCTTCCTTACAAAATGCTGCTTCTGACGGGCCAGTTCTATCATCTTGTCCTCTATCTTCTTCAGATCAGCCTCCATTATCGTCTTGTCACCGAGATCCACGTCATAGTAGAAACCGTTCTCGATAGAGGGGCCTATGCCGAACTTGATACCGGGATAGAGCAGTTCCAAGGCTTCTGCCATCAGATGCGAGGAGGAATGCCAGAACGTGGACTTGGCCTCCTGATCCTCCCATTTGTGCAGCTTGAGAGAACCGCTCTCCGACAGAGGGAGCTCAAGGTCTATTACTTTTCCGTTGAAAGATGCCGCAAGCACCTCGCCTGCGAGACGCGGGGATATCTGCTCCGCGATCTGATAAGGAGTGATACCCTTTTCATAGCTTCTGACACTGCCGTCAGGAAATGTTATATCTATCATAGTAGAATAAATTTCATTCTTGTTTTGAATCCAAATTGCAAAATTACTAAATTTGCAGTCAAATCCAACTACTAATCATTAAAGATGAACTATAAACTCAACTGGACAGACGCAGCCAAATACGGATTGATACTATCAAGTGTCTCCGTCGTGATAAATCTCGTCACAAGCCTGTTCCAGCTTCCCGGCTTCCTGAATATCCTGCTCAACGCCGTAAAACTTTGTGCCTCCGTTTACATCGTGTACTACGCCATGAAACGCAACGCCGAATCCTGGGACAGTGTCAGCTACGGACAGTCCTTAGGATACGGCATGGCGGTCTGCACGCTTTCTGCCGTGGTATGTACCCTGTTCGTACTGTTGACCTACACTGTTTTTCTGCCTGGTGCCCTTACCGAGCTGTTGGACCAGATGTTCGCCACATACGAGTCGATGGGTCTCGCCGGTGCCATGGATTATGACCTGATAGCCAGATCTATGCCGGCCATCTTAGCTGTATCGCAGTTCATAGGATGCGTCATCTGCGGTCTCATCGTATCCGCCATAGTAGCAGGCATGGCAAAGAAAACAGACTCCAACCCATTCAACGACAACAGTTCTCTGCCATCCGGCAATTCAGGTACTGAAGAGTAGCACTCCATGGATCTTTCAATCATCATCTCACTGTACAACGAGAACGAGTCCCTCCGCGAACTGACGGAGTGGATAGACAGGGCAATTGCCAGCTCTCCCATAGCCGGAATCCAGTACGAGATACTTATGATCGACGACGGAAGCGATGACGGTTCCTGGGAAACGATAAAGGAACTTTCTGACGTCAATCCGCACATCCGGGCCTACAGCTTCCGCCGCAACTACGGCAAGTCCGCCGCCCTCCAGACCGGCTTCCGCGAGGCCGCCGGAGACGTGGTCATCACAATGGATGCCGACCTCCAGGACAGCCCCGATGAAATTCCCGAACTGTACCGCATGATCCGGGAGGATGGCTACGACCTGGTATCCGGCTGGAAGAAAGTGCGTCACGACAATACATTCACCAAAAACATCCCTTCAAAAATATACAATTTCACCGCACGCAAGGTCACAGGTCTGAAACTGCACGACATGAACTGCGGCCTGAAAGCCTACCGGGGCGATGTTGTCAAGGAAATAGAAGTCTACGGGGACATGCACCGCTACATACCCTATATCGCAAAAAACGCCGGTTTCACAAAGATAGGCGAGAAAGTGGTGGTCCACCGCAAACGCAAATACGGTAAAAGCAAGTTCGGAATGAGCCGCTTCTTCAACGGATTCCTCGACCTGATGACTATCTGGTTCCTCTCCGGCTTCGGCAAGAAGCCCATGCACATCTTCGGAGTATGGGGCATCGCATTCTTTCTCATAGGCTTTGTCATTGCGGTATGGCTGATAATAGACAAAATAATCTCCCAGATCAACGGTCTGCGGTTCCGCTACGTCACAGACCAGCCTCTCTTCTATCTGGCTCTTGTAGCCATCCTGATCGGCGTACTGCTTTTCCTCACCGGCTTCCTCGGCGAGCTGATCTCCCGCAACAGCACTATCCGCAACGAATACAAGATCAAGGACACGATAGAGTAATACACGGGCCATACCGGCATCCACAGTCCTTTCCGCTACGACATCGGTCTGCAGACCGGACCTGAGCGTCTTCCTGTACACCGGTCCCAGCTTCGACATCTCATTGGCCATGACTGCAAAGGCATCATTTATGGGAGAAACGGAAAAGTACAACGCCTATGAGGACGGCGATATCAATCGCTTCAACATGCTCTGGGGCGTCGGTGCCGGAATAAGGTGGAAAGGTCTGCAGCTCATGCTCGGCGGAGACTGGGGACTCACCAATATTTATAAAGACGACTCCTGGAAGACCAAACTCAACAAACCGTTCTCCATTTCCCTCACCTATCTGTTCTAACCGTACCGCATCACAGCCACAAGCCACCCGGCAATAATTCAAAGCTTCTTCATTTTGTCCTTGCCGGGACGGCTTTACCGACTTTACAGATACATTTACAACACAAATCAGTACAATCATGAGATATTTTCTGAAAACATTTCTTGCCGCCGCTATCGCCGCACTCCTCTACAGCTGCGACACAGGCGACTCTTCCTCAGGTAACAGCTGTAAGGTAAGAATAGGCAACGAGACATTCAAAACTGAAGGAGCCTTCGCATTCTGGTGGATTTCCTCCGACGACTCAGGCCGCCCCTGGAGCAATTACGAGATTATCCTCCTCCCATGCGCCTCCTTCGACGGATACGATGACGCTGAATGGGACTTTTATTTTGACCTGTACTTCGATGAAGCTCTGACCGAAATTCCCACGGGGACATTCCGACTGGGTGAGGAACTTGACGAAGCATCTTTCTCCTTCTATGTGTACGACGGGGATGACTACGACAGCTATGACAGCATAGCTGTGGACGGAGTTCTCGAGATTTCCTCCCGCCGCAGCGGATACTCCATCACATTCAACGGCACCGCAGAGGACGGCACCTCCATGTCGGCCACATGGTCCGGCCCGGTGAGCTTGTCGCCCATGTAACGCACCGCAAACAGACATACTGAGACAATGAATAGAACAATCACAACACTAATAGGAGCATCACTGCTCATATCCGCCGCACTCACCGGATGTGACAAAGACTCCGCATCCAGTTCCGGACAGATACGTATCGGACAAGATTACTGGAATACCGAAGGAGCCTACGCGATGCCCGGTATATCTTCCTGCAGCATTGTCGTATATTCGGAGGGTGCGATGGACACAGGGAAAGGTTCCCTGGCCCGCTTCAATCTGCAAACCGATGAGACCTTCCAGGAATACGGCTATTTTCCAATCGGAACATTCAGTATCGGAGAGCAGTTCGATGCGCTGTTCGCCACCGGGGAGAACTTTGATGACCCGGGGACAGAATACTATCCGTCCGAAGGTTCTCTGACCATCAGCGAAAGCCGGATCAGCTGTCTTTGTCTTTGAATCTGTACCGGTCAGGAAGATTAAGAACGGAGAGAACGGCACAGACTGAGGATGCAACTTGTTAAGGTACTATTACTTACTTTTTTTAAAGGTGCCCTGATACTGTTTCAAACGGCATCAGGGCACCTTTAAAAATCAATATCACATTGTCAATAAGCGACATAACATTTAAATTCTTTTCCTGTCGCATATCCCTCACGTTTCCATCAAGCCGAGGACGAGGATTACTGTCCTTTCCTGATTCCCGGAAGTGCGTACGATGCAGGTTGCGGGAATCCTGTGTAAAGATGCCTGGAGGTGCAGGCATGTGCTGCCAGAGGATTATTTCTTGGAGGGCTGGGGAGCAACGGACTCGACGGGCTTGTGAGCACCTTTGAGATCCGCGTTCTCGTTGAGATGCTTGTTGTACTCCTCTTTTGTGATTATGTGGCATGAGCCATTGAATACAGCACCGACTTCGATGCCGAGCTTGGGTGCCTTGAGATCTCCGGAAAAGTTGGAACTGGCCTTGAAGTTGATTATCTCCTCTATATACATCTCTCCCTCGGCATGCCCCCACAAATCACAGTTCTGGCAGAAGATCTTACCCTTCACATTGGCAGCCTCGCCTATTACCAGCTTACCTTTTGTATATACAGTGCCCTCAAATGTTCCGTCAATTCTGATGTCAGCCGAAGATGTCATCACTCCGGCGATCCTGGTCCCCTTGGAAATACGGCACAACTCATTGGCCTGGGGAATTATTTCTGCTTTTGCCATATACTTGTTCTTTATTATTGGTGAATGCACTCTCCGTGGGAAGCCTCTGCCGCCTCCATTATAGCTTCACTCATGGTAGGATGAGGATGTATTGAATGTATCAGATCCGATGCGGTCATACCCATATTGCGTCCAGCCACAATGCCCGATATCATCTCGGTCACATTGGCTCCGACCAGATGCGCCCCGAGTATCTTGTCCGTTTCCGCATCTACTATCAGCTTTACAAAACCGTCTTTCTCACCGGCCGCCACAGCCTTTCCGGATGCCAGAAAGAAGAACTTGCCGACCTTGTAGCCTATACCGGCCTCCTTTGCTGCCCTCTCCGTCAGGCCGACAGATGCGACCTCCGGCGACACGTATGTACAGCCAGGGACGTTACCGTAGTCGAGAGGCGCAGGACTCAATCCGCAGATAGCCTCCACGCAGCATATCGCTTCGGCCGAGGCCACGTGGGCAAGTGCCTGTGTAGGAATTATGTCACCGATAGCATATACACCTTCCACATTCGTGCGGTAGTATCCGTCAACTTTTATCTTGCCTCCGCGAACCATCTCGACACCGACATCCTCAAGACCGATATTGTCTGTATTGGGAATCACGCCTACTGCCGAAAGCACTGTCTCGGCCTCGATAATCTCAGTACCCTTCTTGGTCTCGACCGTAAGCCGGCAAAGCTTTCCGGCAGTATCCACACTCCTGACCTGGGCACCTGCCATGACCTTCATCCCTGCCTTGCGGAACGAACGGCTGATCTGAGCCGACACGTCGTCGTCTTCCAAAGGAAGGATACGGTCCATGTACTCGATAAGATATACTTCCACACCGAGACTGCGGTAGAAGAAAGCGAACTCGCTCCCTATTGCACCCGACCCGATAACAGCCAGACTTTCAGGTAATTTATCAGGCACCAAAGCCTGACGGTATGAGATAATACGTTCCCCGTCTATAGGCGCAAACGGCAGGGAATTGGCCCTTGATCCCACTGCAAGAATTATATGCCCGGCTTCATACATGGTCTTCTTTCCTGCCTCGAAGTCATTGACTTCCACTGTATGACCACTTTTCAGCACAGCCTCGCCGCGAATCAGGGTAATCTTGTTTTTCTTCAGCAGGAACTCCACACCCTTGGACATCTGGGCAGCAACTCCCCGGCTGCGCTCCACCATCCTTGTGATATCGGCCTTGACGTCAGCCACCTCAAAGCCATACTCCGAAGCATGACGGGCATAGCTGTAAGCCTGAGCACTCTTCAGAAGGGCCTTGGTAGGTATACAGCCCCAATTGAGACAGATGCCTCCTATATCCGAACGTTCCACTACCGCGACAGACTTCCCGAGCTGAGACGCACGGATGGCTGCGACATATCCTCCAGGGCCTGAGCCCACTACTATTATGTCAAATCTTTCCATATTATAATTTCTTTACTCAGTTGTTTTCCAATCTACCGTGACAATGCTTGTATTTCTTGCCCGAACCGCAGGGGCAAGGGTCATTCCGGCCGACCTTCTTCTCTATACGTATCGGGGCCCTGCTCTTGGGCTCTCCGGCATTGGTCACCATATCGGTCCTGGACGTGTGCATATTGCTCATATCCATACGTCTCCTCTCGCTCTCGCGCACATCCTGGGGTGCATTCTCCCTCATGGGGATATGCGCTCTGAGGAGAAACTTCACAACCTCACGGCTTATCTTCTCGATAACAGTCTTGAAAAGGTTGAAACTCTCGAACTTGTATACAAGCAGAGGGTCCTTCTGCTCGTAAGTGGCATTCTGCACGGACTGCTTCAGGTCATCCATGTCACGCAGGTGCTCCTTCCATGCCTCGTCTATCATGACAAGAGTTATCGTCTTGCTGACAGCCCTGACCAGCTCCCGTCCCTGACTCTCGTACGCCTTCTTGAGATTGACGAGGACACGGAGTATCTTTGTTCCATCCCCTACCGGCACCGCTATGTTCTCGAACTGTGCGCCCTGCTTCTCGCATACAGCCTTTATTACCGGCCATGCCTTGGCCACCATGTCATCACTGCGTCTCGTGTATTCCTCCTTGATCTGGGTACCTATGGCATCCGCAATCTTCTCCCTCGACGAGTTCTTGTAGAAATCCGCATCGAACGACAGGTCTATGGAAAGGCTCTTCATCACCTCTATCTTGAACTCCTCATACTCCATATTCTCGGACTTGTCGGCCAGCACCTCGCAGCAGTCCCCTATCATGTTCATGACATCCACGTCTATACGCTCTCCATAAAGGGCATTACGACGCTTGTTGTAAATGACTTCCCTCTGAGAATTCATCACATCGTCATACTCGAGAAGACGCTTACGTATACCGAAGTTGTTCTCCTCGACCTTACGCTGAGCCCGCTCGATAGTGTTCGCAAGCATGGAGTGCTGCAGAGGTTCGCCTTCCTTGAGTCCCATCTTGTCCACAATCGCAGCCATACGGTCTCCTCCGAAGAGACGGAGCAGGTTGTCCTCGAACGACACATAGAATACAGATGAGCCCGGGTCTCCCTGACGTCCCGCACGGCCTCGGAGCTGCCTGTCCACACGGCGGCTGTCATGCCTTTCCGTACCTATGATGGCCAGTCCTCCAGCCTCCTTGACTCCAGGTCCCAGCTTTATGTCGGTACCTCGTCCTGCCATGTTGGTGGCAATTGTCACCGTCCCGGCAATACCGGCATTGGCCACGATCTCGGCCTCTCTTGCATGCTGCTTGGCATTCAGGACGTTATGTTTGATTCCCCTCAACTTGAGCATTTTGCTGAGCAGCTCGGATATCTCCACCGATGTAGTACCCACCAGTACCGGTCTGCCTGCCTGTGTGAGCTCCACTATCTTGGCTATGACGGCATTGTATTTCTCCTTCTTTGTCTTATAGACGATGTCATCCTCATCCACACGGATCACAGGACGGTTCGTAGGTATGACCACGACATCCAGCTTGTAGATGGACCAGAATTCGCCGGCCTCCGTCTCTGCAGTACCTGTCATTCCGGAGAGCTTGTGATACATCCTGAAATAATTCTGAAGGGTGATGGTAGCGAATGTCTGGGTAGCGGCCTCAACCTTTACGTTCTCCTTGGCCTCGATAGCCTGATGCAGACCTTCGGAGTAACGGCGTCCTTCGAGGATACGTCCTGTCTGCTCGTCCACAATCTTGATCTTGTTGTCCATGACCACATACTCCACATCGCGCTCGAACAACGCATAGGCCTTGAGCAGCTGGGTTACCGTATGTACTCTCTCGGACTTCAGAGCATAGTCGGACAGGAGAGCCGTCTTTCTGGCCTGCTTCTCCTCTGCCGGCAGGTCCATCTTCTCCAACTCGGCAATCTCATTGCCGATATCAGGCAAAATGAAGAACTTGTCATCCGATACACTGGCTGCGATAAGGTCATTTCCCTTGTCCGTCATCTCCACCGACTTGTTCTGCTCCTCGATGACGAAATACAGGTCATCGGTAATCACATGCATCTGCTTGTTATTGTCCTGCATGTAGAAATTCTCAGTCTTCTGGAGCAGCTGCTTCATGCCCGGCTCCGAGAGAAACTTTATGAGCGGGTTGTACTTGGGAAGTCCCTTGTGCGCCTTGAGCAGTTGTTTGGCCCCTTCGGTCTCCTTTCCTTCGGATATCAGTTTCTTTGCCTCGGACAGGTATTTCGTGACAAGCTGCTTCTGCGCATTGTAGAGACGCTCAACATACGGTTTGAACTCTACGAACTGCTGGTCGTCTCCACGCGGCACCGGACCTGATATGATCAAAGGTGTACGGGCATCATCGATAAGCACGGAGTCCACCTCGTCCACTATGGCGTAATGATGCTTGCGCTGTACAAGGTCATGCTTGTCAATGGCCATGTTGTCGCGGAGATAGTCGAAACCGAACTCGTTGTTGGTACCGAAAGTGATGTCAGCCCTGTAGGCATTGCGGCGGGCCGCCGAGTTGGGCTGATGCTTGTCTATGCAGTCCACTCTCAGACCGTGGAACTCATACAGAGGCCCCATCCACTCGGAGTCTCGCTTGGAGAGGTAGTCGTTGACCGTCACTACGTGCACTCCCTTGCCGGCAAGGGCATTGAGGAATACAGGCAAGGTTGCGACGAGGGTCTTTCCCTCTCCTGTTGCCATTTCGGCTATCTTGCCCTGATGCAGTACAATACCGCCTATGAGCTGGACGTCATAGTGGACCATGTCCCATGTTACAGGATTGCCTCCGGCCATCCATGTATGGCTCCAGTATGCCTTGTCCCCTTCTATGCGGACGTAGTCATGCCGGGCACTGAACTCGCGGTCCATTTCCGTGGCATTCACAACAACCGTCTCCTTCTCCTTGAACCTGCGGGCCGTGGACTTCATGACCGCAAAAGCATCCGGGAGCACCTCGTTGAGCACCTCCTCTATTTCCTCGTCTATCTTCTTGGTCAGCTTGTCCACTTCCGTCGCCACCGCCTCTTTTTTCTCCACCGGAATATTGACATCCTCAAGCTGCGCGCGCAGGGACTTCTTCCGTTCCTCGTCAGCCGCTATCCTGTCGCTGATAACCTTCCTTATCCTGTCGGTCTCGCCTCTCAGCTCATCATCCGAAAGTTTGTCGATCCTCTCATAGGCGGCCAGCACCTTGTCAAGAACCGGCCGGATCTGCTTCATATCCTTTTCGGCTTTCGTACCGAACAGCTTCTTCAATAAACCATTAATCGAACTCATATTCTTTCTTTTGCTTATATCCGGTTTTATTTAACCTACAAATATACTGTTTATTTTGATTCACCCAGAAGCTTATCTTATTTTTCGCTTTATTTTACAAAGATACGAGGTCGTAATACCAAGATACGACGCAATCACCTTGGAGCTCACGCTTCTTATAATATTCTGTCTGTTCGCAATCAACGCCTCGTAACGTTCCTTGGTCGTCCCGTTCAGCATTCTCAACTTTCTTTCGATCATTTCCAACTGACGGACAGCCACAGTATACATCCATCTGGCGAACTCGTGGGACTCTTCAATCTTCCTGTCAAAAACCTGCTTCGGAATCTTCTTCACGACACACCTGTTACATGCCACCGCATAAATGTGCGCCGGTATGGACTGCGAATACCCCAAGGGGGACAAGAGTATCGTACCCTTGGACGAGAAACCGACAGTGACTTCCTTAATAAAACACTTTATCAGATCGTCCATCTCAACTGTAAAATATCTTTTTTCAAAAGTAGGAAATTTATTGAACTATGACAACATTAGGACAGACATGAATACACCTTTGACGGCAGCTGGTCCGGGACTTTGCCAGTCCAGGATATGTCCAAGGCATCTGCCCCGCAGAATGCACGCAGAATCGATTATATGACCAAGTAGCCGTCCAACGAGCACACGCACAGCAACAAGCAGAGCCCTATCAAATCCTTTTCGGGAAATGACATGGTCTCTTATAAGCCGAACATATAAAACACAGTACCTGTGACAATCGCGAAAGCGGCATTGACAAGTTTCGCAACCAGGAAACTTTTCGTGCTGGAGGCCAGCAAAGGAAGAGACGTATGGCCGTCCTGCGACATGGAACTGGTGAGCAGGACAGAAAACGGGACATACCCGCCCGCAAACAGGGAGATGAACACCATATGGGGTCCTGATTCCGGAATCATACCGACAAGGGCTGCCAGAATCAAAAGATAATAGGTATTGTCCTTCAGCCAGTCCCCGATGTCGACATAATGCATTACGACCGTAATTACAGCCAGGGCACCGGCAGTCCACAAAAAGGTCTTGAGCGCGTGCTTGCAGATAACGTGATGCCACAGATGTTCCTTCACGAAGTGCTCGGAGGAAGCGGCTACGAGCAGCACCACAAATACGCTAAGGATAGCGAACAGGATATTCATCCACCTCTCGCTGAGAAAATTGAACGGAACAGCCGGCATCTCGGCCGCCTCTTCTCCCACATGCTCATGTTCCAGGACACCGGAGAATACGGCCGCCACGAACACCAGTATGGCGACCATCAGGACTATCCGTTCCTTACCGGAGCCGCGCATTACTTTATATGAGGAGAGGCGGAATATTCTGGGGAACTCCCCCTTATTGGCATCGTGCAGCTCAAACCCGGGATCGCAGTGTACACGGACAGGATGCTTCCGGAAAATCAGGTCTGTCAAAAGGCCACACAATATGGCAAGTACAAACAGGACCGCAAAAAGTATGACAGCCTGACGCGGTATCATCGCCAGCATGACGAAAGACTCATCCCCGGAAGAAGAAATCATGGCCGCGACCAAAGCTCCCATGCTGATTATACCGTGGGAGTACAACGAGACAGCGGCAAAGCCACCTATACAGCCGGGAATAAGTCCGAGCAGGGCACCGGCCGCCACCTGACGCAGCGGAGAGTCCTGCAGACGGCCGAACCACCGTCCGGCGGAGGCCACATTGACGTACTCAATCATGATCATCATCACCATCACCAGGCTGGTAATGAGATACGCGTTGAGGAGCACGTCCTTGAGCAGATGCCAGATCATCCTCTGTACAGTTTGAGCAGCTCGCCGGCAGCGGAGAACGAATCAATCCTGCCGTCCAGCACGGCCTTTTCGTAATCCGGCATGGCCGCCGCCACGGCCGGACTGTCGTAGAACATGTCTTTCAGGGAATTGTTTATCGTCTCGTACATCCAGTAACGGTCCTGCTCACGACGGCGGTGCCAGTAATATCCGTTGCCCTTCACCAAGGCGAAATACTTCTCCATCATCGACCAGATATCGTCCAGACCGGTCCTTTCCACCGATGAGGCTGTCAGAGCCGCAGGTGTCCAGCCGGACTCGGTCGGAGGGAAAAGATGCAGGGCGTTGGAATAGAGCGCACGCGCCATATTGGCCTTATCCACATTGTTGCCGTCGGCCTTGTTCACTACGATCATGTCCGACATTTCCATGACTCCCCGCTTGATGCCCTGCAGGTCATCTCCCGCTCCTGATATCAGTATCAGCAGGAAAAAGTCACTCATCGAATGTACCGCCGTTTCCGACTGTCCCACACCCACGGTCTCTATGAACACCACGTCATAGCCGGCAGCCTCGCACAGCAGGACGGTCTCGCGTGTCTTGCGCGCAACTCCACCCAGAGATCCGGCGGACGGGCTGGGACGGATGAATGCCATCGGATTGTTGCACAGTGTCTCCATGCGGGTCTTGTCTCCCAGAATACTGCCCTTGGTCTTCTCGCTGCTGGGATCGATGGCAAGGACTGCGAGACGATGCCCCTTGCCGGTGACCAGATTTCCGAAAGCCTCGATAAAGGTACTCTTGCCGGCTCCCGGCACGCCGGTGATGCCGATACGCATGGACTCCTTTCGCTTGGAGTGTTCCAGGCAGCGGACTATCAGTTCACGGGCCATATCGCGGTGCTCAGGCAGGGAACTCTCCACCAGTGTGATGGCCTGGCTCAGGACAATAGTGTTGCCCTCCAGGATACCCTTCATATAGTCATCCACAGTCATGGACGAACGTCTCCGCCTATGGATTATGTTATTCAGATAAGGATTGACAATAGGAGGCTGCTCCACTCCGTCGTTCATGACGAGCGCGGATTCATCGTTGTGATACTCCTCGAAGAAATCTCCTTTCCTGTCAGATTTTGTATTCATGCAACTATCTATTTAACTGTATATATCACGAAAAGATTTATTATAGGACGTGTTGGAGAGTTGGTTATGAGCGTAATGATATTGAGTACCTCTCCGCTCTGCCCTGCCGTGGAGACACGCAGGTCCAGCACGCCTTTCCCGCCATAGGGCACAGGTTCCGGCAACGACAGCGTCAGTCCTGGTTCGCTGGTATCGGCCTTGTATATCCTGAAATCCTCCTTGCCTATGTTCTTTACCGTAAACGAACCGGAAAGCACATCCCCCTCTTCGACATCGCCCAGTTCTATAGACGAGTACTCGAACTGCGGAAGGGATCCCGCACGTTTCTGAGCCTCGGTCATGTCCGAGAAATTCTCCTTTATAAGAGCCTCTACAGCCATCACGTTGCCGTATTTCTTTCCGTCCACCACAGCCGAAAACGTAAAGTCCGTCTTGCCCCACTTCTCTCCGTCGGTTTTCCTCGTATCCACCACACAGGTCAGACGCACCTTGGATCTGGCCGGAATGGAGCTGCCCGGCATGGACACTGTAAGGCCGGGTGTCATGTCCGTGAACGTCACGTCCACATCCCTGCCGGAAGTATTTGCTATCTCCACTTCCACACTTCTGGAGAGACCCTGCTCTACCTGTCCGATGGAGACGGTCCTCAACCTGAAACCGAGAGGTCCGCTGGCAATTGGAAAGAGCTCGGCTATGCTCTTGCGCCTGTCATGGACAACACCTCTGATCTTCAGTATTACAGGCTTTGTAAGACCCGATATGTACACCGTGACGGACTTGTCGAACGGATAAGGTCCCTGATCATTGGAGAAGACTACCGAAACAGTACCTGTCCCGCCAGGCATTATAGGAGCCTCCGTCCATGATGGTTCCGTACATCCGCACGATGTGATGACCCGGTGTATCACCACCGGACTGCTGCTTATATTCCTGACAGTGAAAGTACACTCCTGCGGGCCGTCGGAAATCATTATGTTCCCGAAATCATGTACGACCTTATCGAACGACACCGTATGCTCGAACTCATTCTGCGCACCGGCACTCACTGCCCCTGCATAAAGGAGACAGAGTGAAATAAAAATACTGAGAATCAAGCGGTTCATACCATATCACTTAGAACATTGCCTTTAATCATGCAAATATAATTTATATAGGTAAAAATCCCTACATTTATCTTAACAATTTTAAAGAGCCTCCCATAGTCCACTTTAGGAAAATTTGTATATATTTGCCGAATATTTAACAACACACAACAACATTACTTATGGCACACAAAATCGATCCTGATGCTTGCGTAGCATGCGGTTCCTGCATTGATGAATGCCCATTAGGAGCCATCCACGCCGGAGATGTCTATTCAATTGATCCTGATACCTGCGCCGACTGCGGTTCATGCGTTGACGCTTGCCCCAACGGCGCTATCTCACCGGCATAAATTTTAAAAACCAATAATAAAAAAGGGTCTCCATCACCGGAGGCCCTTTTTCTTTTCACAACCTTAGCCGAGCATGCCCTGAGTCACATCATTCTCCATTCATGGAAATAAGGAACTCCTCGTTGCTTATGGTTCCGTCCATGCGCTTCTTCAGGAATTCCATTGCCTCCACACTGGTCATGTCTGCCAGGAAATTGCGCAGAACCCAGAGACGGTTGATCTTCTCCTTGTCCAGAAGAAGGTCGTCACGACGGGTACTGCTCAAAGTTACGTCGACAGCAGGAAATATCCTCTTGTTCGCAAGCTTGCGGTCAAGCTGAAGCTCCATATTGCCGGTTCCTTTGAACTCCTCGAAGATAACGTCATCCATCTTGGATCCGGTATCCGTAAGTGCCGTCGCCAAAATCGTAAGAGACCCTCCGTTCTCTATGTTGCGGGCCGCCCCGAAAAACCTTTTGGGCTTATGAAGCGCATTGGCATCCACTCCACCGGAAAGCACTTTTCCGGATGCAGGCTGGACTGTATTGAACGCCCTGGCAAGACGGGTGATCGAGTCAAGGAAGATGACCACGTCATGACCGCACTCCACCAGCCTCTTGGCCTTCTCGAGCACTATGCTGGCCACCTTGACATGTCGCTCCGCCGGCTCGTCGAAAGTCGAGGCCACGACTTCCGCCTTGACACTGCGTGCCATGTCGGTAACCTCCTCTGGACGCTCGTCGATCAGAAGCACAATCATGTAGACCTCAGGATGATTGTCCGCTATGGCATTGGCGATGGATTTAAGAAGTATCGTCTTACCTGTCTTGGGCTGGGCCACTATAAGTCCCCTCTGTCCTTTTCCTATAGGGGTGAACAGGTCCACTATCCTGCACGAGAGGTCATTGTGCCCGTTCCCGGTAAGCGTGAACTTCTCGTTGGGGAAAAGAGGGGTTAGAAAGTCAAACGGTACACGGTCACGGATATATTCCGGAGTCCTTCCGTTTATGGTATGAATCCTGACCAATGGAAAGTATTTGTCCCCTTCCCGCGGCGGCCGGATTTCTCCAATTATAGTATCTCCTGTCTTCAGAGCATAAGCCTTTATCTGATTTTGGGACACGTATATGTCATCAGGGGAATTCAGATAATTGTAGTCCGACGAACGAAGGAAGCCATACCCGTCCGGCATTATCTCCAGGACTCCCTGAGCCTCCACTATTCCGTCATATTCCACCCTCACAGCCGTCCTCGAATCCTCAGACATCTGCTGCCGGTTCTGAGGCTGCTCGTTATGGGACTCTTTCTGCTGGACCTTCTGCTGCACTACAGGCTTTTCGTTTCTGTCATTCCTGTCGTTGAGAGATGCCCTCTCCTGAGGCTCTTCCGGAGCCTGGGGCTTCTGTACGGCAGGGGCCTGAGATGCCTCCTGCGATTTTGGTTCACGCACCGCAGGCCTGCGCCCTCTCACGGCTGCATGCGGCTGTCCGGCGTCTTCCGGCTTCTCCCGCACCTTGCTTCCTGCCTGCCGGCCGGCTGGCTTCTTCCCGGATGGCCTGTTCTGAGGCTCTTCCGCCTTATGCTCCTGTTCAGATACCTCCGGTGTCCCGGCCGCCTGAACCGGTGCCGGCACTTCAACGACCGGATTCTTCTTGGGACGACCCCGTTTTTTCTTGACCGGAGCACTCTCGGGCTTAGGCGGCTCCTGGGCTTCTACGGCAGGTACCTCCGGCTGCTTCTCCTCGGATTGTGAGGCATTCTCTTGTACCTCAGGCTGTTTTGCTATCCTACGGCGCCTTTTCAGACGCGGAGTCTCATTGCTCTGGACAGCCTGTTCGTCCAGGATCCTGTACACAAGATCCTCCTTGGACATAGAGTCCGCCTTCTTTATACCCAACTCCTCAGCCAGAACAAGCAGTTCCTCAAGGCTCTTCTCTCGTAATTCCAATATTGCGTACATCTGGCAAATTATTTAACCGCTATCACCTCTGCCTCAGCAAGCGCCCCCTTAGGAAGGGCTGCTACCTGAAATGCGACACGTGCAGGGAAGGGTTCTGAAAAATACTCGGCATACACCTCATTGAGGGTTCCGAAGTCAGCCATGTCCTGAAGATAGACAGTGGTCTTCACCACATCCTTGTAGCTGTAGCCTGCCTCTGAAAGAACATGCCCGATATTCTTGAATACCTGATGGAGCTGCTCCCTGACTCCCCCCTCAGGGAATTTGCCGGTAGATGCATCGACAGGAAGCTGTCCTGATACGTAAATAGTCCCGTTCGCTTCTATTGCCTGACTGTAAGGGCCCACAGCCGCCGGGGCCAAAGGAGATGATATAACTTTTTTCATGTCTTTTGAATTATATTGTTGATAATTTAATTGTCCCATTGCGAAGATCCTTTGCGGTATGACAGGAGGTCCGCCAATGCCGCCGCCTTTGCATTGATTCTGAAACTCCATTGCTTCCACTGTCCCAACGGTACCCATGAGAATGATATTTCAAAGCAATGCAGGTCGTATGTAGCGCTTATCTGAGTCGTGGTCAACTTCATCTTGGTAAGGTCAAAGCCTGTCGTAAGATTGAGATTGAGTGCCTTTGTAAGGCGCACCTGACCGTTGATATTCAGGGTCTGCGTATGATTGTTCCTGGCTATAAGCTGGTTGTTGCTGTATTGATAGGTGCGGGAATAACTATAGGTATAATTGAACGACACCGACCACGGGACCTCAGGATTGAGATAGTACACCCAGCCGCCAGGTATGAACTCCCCGGTCACGGGATGATAGTATACCCTGGTATAAGCCGGCGACTCCCCTGTCATCTTCACACCGCCGCCACCGCCGCCACCGCCGCTGCCGGATCCGTCATTTCCCTTGCCGGCACCCTCACCAGAGAGACTGAATCCGAGCGATACGTTCGCATTGGTCAGACGCACAAGCCTTCCGGTCTGCTGCACATTGAAACGGTTGTACCTCTGCCCTCTGTAGTCCACTGCGTAGGGATCCAGGGTCATGCCGGCCGATATGCTTACTTTCTCCAGCGCGTTGGTCGTCAGGTTGACGTTGATGTTGGAAAGCTTCATACTGTCCGCGAGGAAATTGTAGTTTCCCGACAGATTCAGGTTGTCAATGAGCTTTATCTTCTTGAGTCCTGTACCAGTAGTGTCCTTCTTGTCCTCGACCTTAGCCTCCAGGTTGTTTCCTATCTGGAAACCCAATGAAGCCGTCTTGCCGGGAGACGGGGGGCTGTAAAGACCTCCCGACCATTTATTGTACTCTACGGTATGCTGTTCCCCATGGATGTCAGTATAGTTGTATACACGGTAACCGTTGATGGCCGTTCCCATCTCAGGCGCGTAGGACACTGACAGCGACGGGGATATCATGTGACGCACAGCCTTCAGCTTGCCTCTTCTGAAATTGAACATTCCATAAAGACGGGTGCTCAGTGACGCGCTTGCCGAAAAATTCTGCGTTATGCCGAAATCCTCGAAAAGTCCCGTGCGCTTGGTCTCCACCCTGTCTGTCTCCGGGTTGTAATACTGGCTCTGGGAACTGAAGTACCAGTTCATGCCGTATGACACGGAAGGCGCAAGCGTCAGGTACTTGAACAGGGTAAACGTGGGCAGACCTATAGAGAAGCTGTGAGTCATTCCGGTCTGCATCTTGTCCCAGAAATCAGGGTCATGGATCTCACTGGCCTTGAAGTTGATCTTGTTCTGCAATGTCGTGCTGTAGCTGAGGGCAAACTGCTCGTACCACTTCTCCCCTCCGACCCTGTCCTTTCTTTTGAATGGATAGAACCTATTGACATTCAACGTAATATTAGGAAGAGTGATCGCATAGGAACTGTCCCTTGAGTTCTGGCTGTGCAGGGCATTGACAGACACGCTCAAAGCGCTCCATGTCTTGGAATATGAAATGGATGACGACACCTGGTTGTTCAGAGCCTCATTGACATTCGAGTAGTTGTACTGGTTATTGGACGGACTGGAGAAATTGACGGACGCCCTGAACGAAGTTCCCGGATTGGCCTTGGAGTCCTGAGTATGGCTCCACTTGACACTGAAGTTCCTGGTCTGGAAAAAGTCTGCACTTCCTTTTTCCCCTGTCTGGTCATTGGAGAAGGACAAGTCAAAAGTTCCATTGAACTTATATCTCAACTTGTATCTGGATGACATGTTCAGACTCCACGAGCCCTTTGTATAGAGACTTCCGGTAAGAGCCACATCAAAATAGTCTCCCAGCACGAAATAGAAACCTCCGTCCTTTATAAAAAGACCTCGGGCAGCCTCTTCTCCAAAATTAGGGAAGAGTATGCCGCTGGCCCTGTCCGGACGTTTCGGCACAAAACCGAACGGAAGCATGAGAGGATACAGCGGAACATCGCCGAGCACGAGGTACGCAGGACCGAAGACGGTCTTCTGCTTCGGTTCCGTCTCTACCTTGGCCTTGGTCATCCTAAGATAGAAATGCGGGTGATCCAGATCGCAGACCGTATACTTTCCTCCCGAAATATTGATGGAACGGTCCGGAAGCATATTCAGATTGTCTCCCCTGAGCACACCGTCCTCCTCCGCCGTAACCATATTCTTTATGCGCGCCTTCCCAGTCTTGAAATTGTAGAACACATTGTCCATCGAATAAGTCTTGCCTCCCTGCGTCATCTCCGGTTTCCCGTTGACCACCCCGGCCGTATCCGCGACTCCTGCCGCATACACCACCTGCCTGTCCATATCATACTCCATATATTCCGCAGTCAGCTTCATGTCCCCGTACGTAACACTTGCGTCACCATAATAGTATATCATCTTCCTGCCGGAAGAGAAATCCTCTATGATCGAATCCACCGCCGTGGAAAATGCCGGCTGCTCAAGCATTCCGCCCTTTACCGTAGAATCAGGACGGAAAAGCGAGTCCGCCACCGCCGCAGAGTCCTGCAAGGAGAGAGAGTCCGGCACAGCCGTGGAATCCACCGCCGTACTGTCCGTCATAAGCCCATGGCCTGTACCACAAACGGCTCCTGCCTGCCATACCGATGATATGAAGGCCGCCATGAATGCGACAATAGTCATAAGTAACTTATGGGACTGCATGAAAACTAATGAAGATTCTGGTTCGTCTTAGAGTAATTGCCGACAAATATAGTCTTTTTTACACTTACCGCAAAACTCATTCCAAAATTTATTAACTTTGCTCCCGATATGATCAGGACAACAGGCATAATAATTCTGGCCGTACTGCTTCAGGCGGTATTCTCACCGACGGTACTGTCTGCCCAGAACAAGCAGGTCGTAGAGCTGCGGACAGTGGTCATAGACGCCGGTCACGGAGGGCACGACTCGGGAGCCAGAAACGGGAACATATATGAGAAGAACATCACTCTTTCTGTAGCCAAAAGACTCGGAGACCTGATCAAGAAGAACTATCCGTCCGTCAATGTCATCTATACCCGGAGCGATGACAGGTTCGTGGAACTTTACAAAAGGGCCGACATAGCCAACAAGAACAACGCAGACCTGTTCATATCCATCCATGTCAACGCTGCCGGAGACAGATCCGCAAGAGGCCACGAGACATTCGTAATGGGACAGGACATGAGCAAGTCCAATTTCGAAGTATGCCAGTTGGAAAACAGCGTGGTGGTTCTGGAAGAGGACTATACATCCAACTACCAGGGATTCGACCCCAACAATCCCGAATCGTACATCATCTTCTCCCTGCTTCAGAACGCCCATCTTGAACAAAGTCTCGAATTCGCCACACTTGTACAGAAATATGCCGACTCAGGTCCGGTATCCAACAATCGGGGTGTCAAGCAGGACAACTTCATCGTCCTTTGGAAATGCACCATGCCGGCAGTTCTGGTGGAGATAGGTTTCATCTCCAATCCGTCCGATGTCAAGATAGTCACCGACAGGAACAACCAGCAGCGCATAGCCGGAAACATATTCAAGGCATTCCAGGATTACAAGAAGGCATACGATACCGAATTGTATGCCCAGTCGCCGGAAGATGTTCCGGCGCCGCAGATCAGGATGCGTGAGAACAGCGACGGAAAGTTCGGCATACAGATTCTGGCCTCAAGAAAGCTGCTGCCGGACGATGCCGCAGAGTTCAAGGGATGGAGCTGCAGGCACATCGTATCGGGAAAGGTCTACAAATACTACATAGGCTCGTTCCACACGAGAAGCGAGGCCCAGAAAGCACTGCCCAGGATAAGGAACAGTTTCCCCGAGGCTTTCATCATCAATTTATCTGACTGACAATGAAGAAGGAAATAAAGACAGGGCTGTTCGCTGTAATAGTCATTATCGTTACTCTGTTCATGATCGAGTTCCTGAGAGGCAAGGATATCTTCTCAAGGAACGATACCTTCTATATAATATACCCGGAAGTGGAGGGCATCGGAGTATCGACAGGCGTCACAGTTGGAGGCTATCCCGCCGGAACAGTATCGGACATGACCTATAATCCAGTATCGAAAGACTACATGCTGACCGTAAGCATATCGAAAGAGTTCCGCATCCCGGCAGACTCGCGCATGGAAATATACAGTGCGGATATTCTTGGGACCAGAAAAATAAGGGTGCTGATGGGACAGTCCGACACATTCGCCGTCTCGGGAGACACGCTGTCCGGAACATCAGAGGCGGACATGATCTCCTCACTTGCAGGCAGCATACAGCCGACAGTGCTGCGGATCGATACACTTATCAGAAACCTCAACACTACCGTCACTGCCGTCAACATGGTCCTTGACGAGGAAAACAGGACCGGGATAAAGGAGACTATCGAGAGCATCAACAACTCGGCCAAGGCTCTGAGCATGATAACCGCCGGCATCAGCGGAAAGAGTCCCGAGATAGAAAACATTCTGCAGAACCTGAGTTCCATGACCGACAGGCTGGACTCCGCCTCGTCCTCTATCGAAGCTGCCGCCGTGAACGCAGAAATCATCACAGCCTCACTGAAGGATGCCCCTATCCAGAAGACAGCCGACTCCATCTACAGTCTCGTAAGCAGGATACAGAATCCGGACGGAAGCATCGGAAAACTGCTGGTATCGGACTCCCTGTACAACTCGCTGACAAGGCTCTCGAACAGTCTCGACTCTTTGGTCTCCGACATCAGCAGAGACCCCAAAAAGTATATAAAAATTTCTATTTTCTAAAATATTTTTGTAACAAAATCTTAACAAAAATTTTAAAAAAAATAAATCTTCTTGATAAACAATACGTTTAAATTTTCATCAGAATTTTTATTTTTTTAATTCGATTTTTTTACTCAATTTTGTTTCTCCGATAAGGAAAAAACTGAGTACTGAAACCTTTTACATCAACTAATTTTTGAGGAATGAATCATAAGGAAGCATGGGATAACTGTCTGCAAATCATAAGGGATAACATTCCCGAGAGCAGTTTTAGAACATGGTTTGAGCCTATACGGCCCGTCAAACTGGAGGGAAGTACCCTCACCATTCAGGTCCCGTCCGGATTCTTTCCTGAATACATAGAGGCACAGTACATCGACATACTGAGTTCGACCATGAAAAGAGTGATCGGGAAGGATGCCAGACTGGTATACGAAGTACCGATTGTCAAGAACACGACTGTCAGGTATCCGGCCGGCCGTAACCGCAGCGACATCGTCAATCCGAACATCTCGCTCCCCAAGGACAAAATAGAGAAGATCGACGATCCGTATATCATTCCAGGCATCAAAGGACTCACCGTCAATCCCAACCTCAACTACAACTACTCATTCGACAATCTCATCGAGGGAGACTGCAACCGTCTCGGACGCGCTGCCGGACTTGCGATAGCAGAGAATCCTGGAAACACTGCATACAACCCGTTTTTCGTATACGGAGGCCCCGGACTTGGAAAGACCCATCTCATACAGGCAATAGGAATAGAAATCAAGGAAAGATTCCCGGAAAAGGTGGTGCTCTATGTCACAGCCAACCGCTTCCAGACACATTACATGGATTCCGTGCAGAAAAACTCCCTCACGGACTTCCTGCACTATTACCAGTCTATGGACGTGCTCATCATCGATGACGTCCACGAGTTTGCGGAGAAACCAGGTACGCAGAATGCGTTTTTCCAGATATTCAACTACCTGCGTCAGTTAGGCAAACAACTGATATTCACGTCAGACAGAGCGCCTGTCGACCTTCAGGGACTGGAGCAGAGACTGCTTTCCAGATTCAAGTGGGGACTTACCACGGAACTGCTTCCTCCCGATATCAATACGAGGATAGCCATCCTCAAGGCCAAGAGCTTCAAGGACGGCATACAACTGAGCGACGACATCACCTACTACATCGCATCAAAAGTCACCGACAACGTAAGGGAACTTGAAGGCACGCTTGCATCCCTGATGGCCCATGCCACGCTTACGAAGAAGAAGATCACGCTCCAGCTTGCCCAGGAAATCATAGAGAAGATCGTCACCGTAAACAAGACGGACATCTCCATCACAAGGATACGCAACACAGTAAGCAGCTATTTCGGAATATCCAATGAACTGCTGCTGTCCAACTCCAGAAAGAGAGAGATCGTGCAGGCCCGCCAGATAGCCATGTACCTGTGCCGCAACCTCACAGGCAAGTCCCTCAACACCATAGGTGGAGAACTGGGAGGAAAGAACCACGCGACAGTACTGCATGCTTGCGAGACCGTGTGCGACCTCATGGCCACGGACCGGTCGTTCAAGCAATACATCTCCGATATAGAGAAGAAACTCAAGTCCAACATCTAATACATCTCATCATGACATCAGAACAAGTCCTTTCCCACTTCCGCGAGATACTTACTATCCCGCGTGAGTCCGGACACGAGGAGCATATTATCGCTTACCTTCAGAAATTCGCGGCAGACAGGAACCTCGACTGCAAGACGGACGAAGCAGGCAATGTACTGATCACCGTCCCTGCCACACCCGGAAGGGAGAACTCTCCAACCATAATTCTGCAGAGCCACTCGGACATGGTCTGCGAAAAAAACAGCGGAGTCGAGCATGATTTTTCCAAAGATCCCATCAAGGCAGTGGTTGAGAACGGCTGGCTGATAGCCAAGGATACCACCCTCGGGGCCGATTGCGGCATAGGTATCGCCGCCCAGTTAGCCGTACTCGAAGACAAGGAGATGCCCCACGGCAAGATAGAGTGTCTCTTCACCACATCCGAGGAGACCGGACTGGACGGAGCCTTCGCCCTCAAGGATGACTTCCTTACAGGCACCATTCTCCTCAATCTCGACTCGGAGGATGAAGGGGAGCTGTTCATAGGCTGTGCAGGAGGCATTGACACTACGGCAAAGTTCCACTATACTGCTGAGAATGTGCCTCAGGGCCATATCTGCGTAAAAGCAGGCTTCTGCGGAGGCATAGGAGGACACAGCGGAGACGACATCGACAAGGGACGCTCCAACGCGATACAGTCACTTGCCCGTTTCCTCTACAGGGCCAACAGGGACTGCGGCATCACACTGTGCTCGATAGACGGAGGCAACAAGCGAAACGCCATAGCAAGGGAGGCATATGCCGTAATAGCCGTGGCACCCGCTGACATCGATGCTGTAAAGGGCATACATCAGGATGTCCTTGCCTGTCTCAAGGACGAATACTCAGTCACCGACCCTGACATCAACGGTATCTGGGAAACGTGCGGGACACCTGATACGGCCATTGACAGCAATACGTCATCCTGTCTTATCGGCATCCTCAACTCCATTCCACACGGAGTACTTGCAATGAGCGCTGAAGTGAAAGGTCTCGTAGAGACTTCCACCAACCTCGCATCTGTCAAAATGCCGGAGAAAGGCATAATCCGCATCGGCACCAGCCAGAGGAGCTCCACAAACTCATCCCGCAGATATGCTGCAGAAAGAATCGAGGCCGGTTTCATACTCGCCGGCGCGGATGTCACGCACGAGTCAGAATACCCGGGATGGAAACCGAGCCTGAAATCACACATACTGGAAATATGCAAGGAGTCCTACATAAGGCTCTTCGGCAAGGAGCCAGTAGTAAGGGCCATACACGCCGGACTGGAATGCGGGCTTTTCCTCGACAAATATCCCAGACTTGACATGATCTCATTCGGTCCGACTCTGAGAGGCGTACACGCTCCGGGAGAGAGACTCGACCTGGCAAGTCTGGACCGTTTCGTCCTGCTGCTTGAAGACGTGATCAGACAATGCAAATAAGTCCTGTCCCATGAAAAGCCTAATGATATCCCCGTCCATACTCTCATCGGACTTCACACGTCTCGGTGAGACCGTGGACATGCTGAACGGTTCCAAATGCGACTTCATACATCTGGACGTGATGGACGGCGTGTTCGTGCCCAACATCTCATTCGGATTCCCGGTCATCAGGAATATCGCCGCCAAAGCCGCAAAACCGCTGGACATCCATCTCATGATAGTGGATCCGGACAGATACATGAATGTGCTGAAAGACTGCAGTCCCGAATTCGTGACCGTACACTACGAGGCATGCACCCACCTGCACCGCAGCCTGCAGAACATACGCCTGAACGGCATGCGGCCAGGAGTGGTGATCAACCCGCACACCCCGGTATCGTCGCTCGAGTATATAGCCGAATACTGCGACATGATAGTCCTCATGTCCGTCAACCCAGGTTTCGGAGGCCAGTCATTCATTGAAAGCACTTACCGCAAGGTATCTGAGACAAAAGAACTGCTCACACGCCTCGGTTCCGGAGCCTTGATCGAAGTGGATGGAGGTGTGAACCTTACGAACGCCGGCAGGCTAAGGGACGCCGGAGCCGACATCGTAGTCACAGGCAACGCCCTGTTCTCCTCCGATGATCCCGCCGGAATGGTGGAGCTGATCAAGTCCCTATAGAATATACCTTATTTCCTTGAAATAATATCCGGATACCTGCCCGTCCTCTTTCTCTACGAGAAGACGGGCAGTATGTCTTTCCACACCCACGATACGTCCTTTGAACCTGTGCGGAGCTGCCCCGGTGACGTATTCCGTCTCCTCGAACATGGCATACTCACCGAGACGATACAGCAATCCTGTATATTCATCCTCAAGCCTGTCCGCAAATCCAGCCCCATCCGATCCTGAATATAGGGCGAATATACTTTCCAGAACCTCATCAAGTTCTTTGTCAAGGTCAAAAGGCCCGGCATGTCCCGTTCCGGACGCCTCCGTCGCCAGTACCAACGATACCGGATTGGGCAGATCCTCCGGGAATACCCTCTGATTGATATTTATGCCTATTCCGGCTATGCTGACTGTCAGTCTGTCACCGGAGAGGACATTTTCTATGAGCATCCCGCATATCTTTCTGTCACCCACATAGATATCATTAGGCCACTTGATTCTGGCCGAGAGGCCCTTCATCTTCAGGTACCTGACTATGCCTACCGAGCATATCTGGAAGATCATATATTGTCCTGCAGCCCTGATTCCATGCGGCTTGAACAGGATGGAAAACATCAGGTTCTCCCTTTCCGCGCTCTTCCACCGGTTGCCTCTCTGCCCTCTTCCTTCAGTCTGGAAAGCTGCGCTCCAAACTGTCATATCCCCGGCAGTGTCCTTGTTTCTCCATGCGTCAAGGTTCGTGGAATCTGTCACATTAAGACGGTGAATCATCATGGCACAATTTTTATATCACAATAATAAGTATATTTGCACACAAATTTAGAAATTATTTATGACAGAAGTGGACACCATAGCGGAAGCTATGCTCGAAAAAAAAGGCAGGAATGTCTGTGCCCTGGACTTGAAGAAGATCGGTACAGCCATCACGGACTGGTTTGTAATATGCAACGCTGACTCCACCACACAAGTGGACGCCATTGCCGACAATATCGAAGAGAGGATGATTGAGAAGTGCGGACGGAAAGTCGTGCGGATGCAGGGCAAGGAAAACGGATTCTGGGTGATCATGGACTACCTGAACATAGTCGTCCACATCTTCCAGACAGAATACAGGAACTTCTACAGGCTGGAAGACCTGTGGGCCGATGCCGTAAGGAAAGACTACAACGATGAACAATAAAGACAAGATGAACGGTCAACAGAACAATATAGGAAACAAGGGTCCTGGCGGTAAAAGACCGGGACAGGGTCCTGCAAGGCCCATGAGAAGCATAATGTGGGTCCTGTACATCCTGTTCGGATTCGCCATGATATACATTGTCAGGATGTACTCCGGTTCAGATCCAGTAAAGACTGAATGGCTCACAGTGAAAGAGTCCATGATCCCGGGAGGCGACGTGGAGAAGATCACTTACATCACCAACCTGCACCGGGCCGAGGTATACATAAAGAAAGACTCCCTGTCAAAATACGTGAACAAGTATTTCGGCGGCAGGACTCCGGCGGCAGGACCTCATTTCTATTTCATAGTATCCAGCAATTTCAATGCTGAAGAGAATTTCGAGGAAGCCCGTCTGGCACTTCCTCCGCAGGACAGGTTCTCGATATCCACTGAGGAGAAGAACAACTACCTTGGACAGATATTCGACTGGATAATCTTCCCTCTGCTGCTTTTCGGACTCCTGTGGTTCATAATGTTCCGGCCGATGCAGAAGAACATGGGAGGCGGCCCCGGCGGAGGCGGCATATTCAACGTAGGAAAATCCCAGGCCAAGCTGTACGAAAAGGAGAACAATGTGAAAGTCACATTCAAGGATGTCGCAGGCCTTGAAGAGGCAAAAGTTGAGGTGATGGAGATAGTGGACTTCCTGAAGAATCCCCAGAAATACACCGCCCTCGGAGGCAAAATCCCGAAAGGAGCCCTGCTCGTAGGCCCTCCTGGTACGGGAAAGACCCTGCTGGCCAAGGCTGTAGCAGGTGAGGCCAACGTGCCTTTCTTCTCCATCAGCGGCTCGGACTTCGTGGAGATGTTCGTCGGTGTGGGCGCCTCCCGCGTGCGCGACCTCTTCCGCCAGGCCAAGGAGAAGGCCCCCTGCATAGTCTTCATCGACGAGATAGACGCCGTAGGACGGGCAAGGAGCAAGAACGTAGGCTTCTCCTCCAATGATGAAAGGGAGAACACCCTCAACCAGCTGCTCACTGAAATGGACGGCTTCGGGACCAATTCCGGAGTCATCATCCTCGCCGCCACCAACCGCGCCGACATCCTCGACAAGGCCCTGATGAGGGCCGGCCGCTTCGACCGCCAGATCCATGTCGACCTGCCCGAGCAGAACGAGCGTCTGGAGATATTCAAGGTACATCTGCGCAAGGTCAAGTTAGCGGAGAATTTCGACATGGAATTCCTCGCCAAGCAGACCCCCGGTTTCTCCGGAGCCGATATAGCCAATGTCTGCAACGAGGCCGCCCTGATAGCCGCCCGCAAAAACAAGAAGGCAGTAGACCGTCAGGACTTCCTCGATGCCATCGACCGTATCGTCGGTGGTCTGGAGCGTCGCAGCAAGATCATATCCCCCGCAGAGAAACGCACCATCGCATACCATGAGGCCGGCCACGCCACTGTCAGCTGGTGGCTGCCCAATGCCAATCCACTGCTGAAAGTCACCATTATCCCCAGAGGCAACGCCCTCGGTGCCGCCTGGTACCTGCCCGAGGAAAGGCAGATAACCACCACCGAGCAGATGATGGACGAGATGGCCGCCACCCTCGGAGGCCGGGCTGCCGAGGAGATCATCAACGGAAAGATATCCACCGGAGCCATGAACGACCTCGAGAAAGTCACCAAGCAGGCCTATGCCATGGTCACCTACTTCGGCATGAGCGACAAGGTGGGCAACATCTCCTTCTACGACTCCTCCGGCAACTCCGGCTACAACCTCAGCAAGCCTTACAGCGAGAAGACCGCGGAACTCATAGACGCAGAGGCCAAGAGATTCATCGAAAAGGCCCACAATACGGCTCTTCAGGTACTCCGGGACCATATGGACGGATTCACAAGACTGGCCGAACTGCTGCTGGAAAAAGAAGTCATCTTCAACGAGGACCTCGTAAAGATCTTCGGAGACCGCAAGACGGCCAAAAGCATAGGCGAGGAGATTGCCGGAATTGCGGAAAGCACCAATACGGAGCACCATGAAGAACCTGCTGACAAGAACGCTTAGCGGAGCGGTATTCCTTGCCCTGTTCCTGACGGCCCTGCTGTGGCATCCTGCCGCCTACGCCGTGCTGTTCATCTTCGCGGTGACCGTAATGATGACCGAGTATCTCAAAATCACCGTAGGACCTCACGAAGAGGCAGCAAAGGTCATTGCCATAGTTACTGGCATCCTGACTTTCCTGCTGATGTTCCTGTGCTGCGGCTACGGTCTGGACTGGAAATGGCTGCTGGTACTGCCGGTAATGGTCGCCTTGATCTACACGGCAATACTCTTCAACAAGGGAAGCGAGGCATACCGGGCCACTCCGTTTATCCTGACGTCTCTGATATACATCGTCCTGCCTTTCGCCCTGACCAACCTGATAGTGTTCTCCGATGACGGAGATTTCGACGGCCGGATACTGCTGGCCATCATGATCATCATCTGGAGTTCCGATGTCGGCGCGTACCTGAGCGGCATGGCATTCGGACAGAAACACGGGCACAAACTGTTCCCGTCCATCTCTCCCAACAAAAGCTGGGAAGGATATTTCGGTGGACTGGTCCTGTCGATGGTGTCAGGATGGTGCGTAAGCCGGTTCTCCCTGGTGGATTTTCCAGCAGCACACTCATTGATCCTGGCATTTTCAGTAAATATCTCCTCCACTGTGGGAGATCTGGCGGAGTCCCAACTGAAGCGCAACTTCGGAGTCAAGGACGCCGGCAGTATCATGCCCGGACACGGAGGCCTTCTCGACCGTTTCGACGGAGCACTACTGGCCTTCCCAGTATCAGTCCTGTACATCGAACTTTTTAAATTACTCTGATGCAATGAAGATTCACAAAGAAGGTACGGCCATAATCTCCATCTCGTTTGTCCTCGCACTGGTTCTGGGAGGAGGTTCTTTCTGTCTCCATTTACCGTCAGTGCTGAGCTGGATACTGACAGTTATTCCGATCGGATTCGGAATATTCTTCATCTGCTTCTTCAGGGATCCTGTACGTACCCCAAAAGGCGACAGTCACAAAGTGACGGCACCGGCGGACGGAAAGATAGTCATCATCGAGGAAGTCGACGAGCCCGAATATTTCCATGACCGCAGGCTGCAGATATCAGTGTTCATGTCATTCTTCAATGTACACATCAACTGGGCTCCCATAAACGGAATTGTGTCATTTTTCCGCTATCATAGAGGCAACTATCTGGCCGCCTGGCACCCTAAGTCCTCCACCAAGAACGAAAGGACGACCATAGTCCTCAAGAACGAGGACGGGACCGAGGTTCTTTGCCGCCAGATCGCCGGTCTGTTCGCAAGACGTGTGGTATGCTATGCCGAATACCGGAAACCGTTCAAGGCCGGGCAGCAGATCGGATTCATAAAATTCGGTTCAAGAGCGGACGTGTTCCTGCCGCTCGGCACTAAGGTAAATGTTAAGCTGGGGGACAAGGTTACAGGTGCAGAGACCGTGATAGCGACACTGTCCGGACAGGATGCCCCATCAGACAAGATACAATGTAAATAAAACAAGCTGATATGAAAAATTATTACCAAGCCAACAAGGACCGCTTTCTCAACGAGCTTTTCGAGCTTCTGAGAATACCATCCATCAGTTCGGACCCGGAACACAAGAGCGACATGTACGCATGCGCCCGCAAGCTCACCTCCATGCTCAAGGAAGCCGGTGCGGACAGGGCCCAGGTATATGAGACGACCGGCCATCCCGTAGTATACGCCGAGAAGATCATCGACCCTGCGCTAAGGACCATTTTAGTTTACGGACACTACGATGTACAGCCGGTAGATCCCATCGAGCTGTGGAAGTCCGCTCCCTTCGAGCCGGAAATCCGTGACGGGGCCATCTACGCCCGCGGCGCCAACGATGACAAGGGGCAGTCATTCATGCACATCAAGGCATTCGAATACTTAGTGCGCAACGGACTCCAGCGGCACAACATCAAGTTCATACTCGAAGGTGAGGAGGAGATCGGTTCTCCAAGCCTGGCTAAATGGGCCGAAGATCACAAGGACCTGCTCGCCTGCGACATCATGCTGGTATCCGACACCACCATGATCAGCGAGGACGTACCCTCGATCAACTGCGGCATGAGAGGCCTTACTTACATGGAAATAGAGGTTACAGGGCCCAACAAGGACCTGCATTCCGGCCACTACGGCGGTGCCGTAGCCAACCCCCTCAACGCACTCTGCAAGATAGTTGACGGTCTGATCGATGCTGACGGACACATCACCATCGACGGCTTCTATGACGATGTCGTAGAGCTTTCCAAGGCTGACCGCGAGCTGCTGGGGCGTGCCCCGTTCGACATAGACGAATACAAACGTTTCCTGGATATTCCCGAAGTGGACGGAGAGAAAGGATACACCACTCCTGAGCGCACCGGAATACGGCCTTGTCTGGATGTCAACGGCATCTGGGGCGGATTCACCGGAGAGGGAGCCAAGACGGTCATCCCCACCACGGCCCGTGCCAAGATATCCATGCGCTTAGTGCCTAACCAGGACTGGAGACGCATTGCGGAACTTTTCGCAAAGCATATCGAAAGCCATGTGCCCAAAGGAGTGCGCGTGAAGGTCATTACCCACCACGGCGGAAACGGATTCCTGATTCCCATCTCATCCCCCGCCTACCAGGCCGCGTCCAGGGCAATATATGAAGTCTACGGCACAGAACCAGTACCAAGCCGGGGCGGCGGTTCCATACCCATTCTGGCCGAAATGCAGCAGATACTGCACGCGGATCCTCTGCTCATCGGTTTCGGGCTCGAAAGGGATACTATCCACTCGCCCAACGAAAGCTACCTCCTCTCACAGTTTGAGAAAGGCATGGAGTCGATTGCCCTCTTCTACAAGTATTTCTAACACAGGACTCATATCCAGTCACGATGAACTGCAATCAACTATATGAGAATATCCGCCGCAAAGGCTCGTTCCTATGCGTAGGTCTCGACACTGATCCTGAAAAAATCCCGGCCTGCGTAAAGGAACATCACGCTGACGCTCCCATGCTGGCTTTCAACAAGGCGATCATCGATGCTACGGCTCCCTACGCAGTAGCATACAAACCCAATACCGCCTTCTATGAAGCGGAAGGCGTCTCAGGCTGGCAGCAGCTCTCCGAGACCGTCCGATACATACGTGACCGTTATCCGGACATCTTCATTATCGCAGATGCCAAGCGCGGAGACATCGGCAACACCGCCGACCGGTACGCCAGGGCCTTTTTCGAGACCATGGACTTCGATGCCGTCACCCTTGCCCCATACATGGGATCCGATTCCATCCGTCCTTTCCTGAAACACTCAGGCAGATGGGGCATAGTCCTGGCCATGACCTCCAACAAGTCCGCCGAGGAATTCGAGACTCTGCCGCTGGCCGACGGAGCTCCTCTGTACGAACGGATAATACACGACACTGTCAGAAGTGTGGATACTGAATTCGGAGATTCACGTGACCGCCTGATGTTCGTAGTCGGCGCCACAAGGCCGGAGAAACTCGCAGAGATCCGCCGCTACTGTCCCGACCACTTCTTCCTGGTACCAGGAGTAGGCGCACAGGGAGGCTCACTTGAGGATGTGGCCCGCTGCGGACTCAACTCCCATTGCGGCCTGCTGGTCAACTCCTCCCGCGGCATCATCTATGCCTCTTCCGGAGAAGATTTCGCCACAGCAGCCGCATCTAAAGCATCCGAAATGGCGTACTGCATGAAGGCAATGCTCTGACAAGCAGCCAGGTAGATAGGAAAAGAGACTGCACCGGAGCTCCAGTGCAGTCTCTTTTCCTATACATCAGCAGGCGGCTCTACCAGGTCTCGTAGAAATTCTCCATCTCAGCCTGGGAATGGAATGTCACTTCGTCGCCTTCGACCGTCACTCCGGCTGCCACTAACTTGAAATACCAGGATGACCCGTCATTGTAAAATCCCGTAGACATTCCGTAATAGTCACCTGTACGGGTATTTTCCTCTATATACTGGGCGAACGTACCGTCATATCCGGAATTCTCATAGCGTCCATAAAAATAATCGTACAGATTGTCCGGATAGAAGTCATCATACTCGCTATCCGTCATGACCGCGTATATGTACGGAGCTGTCTCATCGGATGGCTGGATGTCCACTACAAACTCTCCATTGGCCTCTCCTTCGATGGACAGATAGAATGTAAGTCCGTCGCCGGGATCTCCGCCCTGCTCTTCCGGAGCAGTGAACTCTGCAAATTCATAATTGAGATACGTCACTGTCTCTCCGGAAACATTATATCCGATGGCAAATACTATATAATCCCCTCCAGGAACAAGACTGTACATATATTCTTCTACACCCATAGAACCGTATTGACTCAGATAATCAACCACATCACCTGGGTAGGCCATGTCCTCGATATACATCGACGGCTCATACGAATAATAGTACGTCCAGTCTTCAATAGGCATCACATCATAGAAATAGGACGCTTCGTCATCGGTCGGAGTCACTCGAATGAACACTTCGCCTGCGCTCTGCGGATATATGTCAAAATAGAAGCCCAAGTCACCTCCGTCTCCTTGTCCGCCGCCCTCAGGCGTCGAGAACTCCTCATAATCCTGGGTCGTAAAAGTAACTGCCCCGTTGTCGAGATTGTACCCTATCGCAAACAGGACGTAGTCTCCGCCCGGCTCCGTCAGCACAAATGAGTCATAAGTGTAATTCTGCGTACCGGTCGAGCCATACTGCTCGAGATACCTGAACACGGTCATTCCATAATTGGATGCATATGCCTCGATTACATTCTGCGCACTGCCCTGATACGTGTTATACCAGGCATCAGCGGTAACGACATCGTAAAAATATGCGGCGGACTGATTGGACGGAATAACCTCCACATCCACCTCCTGAGGCCCTATTGGATTGATGTTGAAAGTAAACTCAAGGTCCGGAACGACTTCCGGATCAGGAGTACGCACATCTTCCCGACTTACATCGGTCGTCATCATGCCATCCTCATATCCGAACACCAGAACAGTGTAGTCATGTGACGGTACTATATTCTTCTCGTAAGTCATCGTCTCCTCACCTGTGCAAAGCGAGTTATCCGTCACAAGTCCGAGCAGGAAACGCTTCAGATCGGCGTCGGACAAGGCATCCACGGTTTCCTTGTCCTGGAGTATAATGGCATACTGATCCGAGTTCGAAGGAACGACTGACACCACTATCCTGGACTGGGTCTTCTCGACAATACTTATGTCAAATGTATTGTCCGACACAGGAACATCCACGGACACGACCACGTGCTCCACTTCTGTAGTAATGCCGAGTGCGGCGTCAATGCCTGCTCCCACAACGTGGAACTCAGCCTCCGCATATTCGGTTATGTCGTAATTCCTGTTCCTGTCCCCGGTCATTGCAAGCTCGGCATAGGCTGCTGCCGCATCACCGTAATATTGCAGATATGAAGCCAGCATATCCTGCAACACCGCCTCCGGCTCATTGCCGGCATCCTCATACATGGACCCGGGAACCGGTTCGAAATAGTAAGGCAACTCCTTGTCCGTAGGAGATGTCCTGACATTCAGCGTAAATCTGTCTGTCATTTCAGCCACAAGGTTGAGTTTGGGAATTTCTGAATCCTGAGACAACAGCGTAACACTTATCTCCGCCCACTCAGACTCAACAGAGGCAGAGGTCGATACCGCCTTTACCTTAACTGTATACATGCTGTCCGGTACCAGTCCGTCGAAAGTAACCGAAAGTTCCTCAGTACTGGCCTGATCTTCACCGAACTCGTAAGTATACATATCCGCATTCTCCACGGCTTCCCATGCCACCGTGAACGAGGTGGACGTCGTGTCTGCAATACTAAGGACCGGCGTACTCAACACTATGCCTTCCTCATCGGTATTACACGATACAGCAGCTGCAAGGAGTGCCGCACACAATAAAATAGATCTTTGCTTCATAGTGATTTATGTTAATGTTTTAGTATTTATTCCGATGGAGTGGTCACCATCTCACCGTATGTCTGCGGGCTATAGAACTCGACTGTCTGAGAACTGTTGTCCATATCCACGCCCACAGCCATGAACATGTACGAGCTCTCAGGGTATATACCGTCGTTCCAGTCATCGAATACCTTGTCCGTAACTCCGGTAGCGGCAAACATATACGCATATTCATAAGTCGTGATCATCCCCATTGTCACATATTCGAGGTAGGCATCGATATCGGTACCGAACTCCTCGTAATCGTAGTCAGGCATGGGTATGACGATATACTGCGCCTCCAAGTCCGAGGGGGTGACTACAGCATGTATCTCCGTAGGTCCCTGCACCTCTATAAGCCAGTCGAACGTAAGGTCCGCACTGCTGGATGCCTTGTCGGTTCTAACCCTTACCGTATCGATGTCCGTACTGAGAGCGGTGTTCCATCCGAACACCATCACCGTATAATCGGTGTCAGGATCCAGAGTACCCTCATTGTACCTCATATCCAGATAGCCGCTGTACACATGACCGTCATTGATGTATTCGCTATAGGTATATTTCAGCAGGTCCTTCATGTCCTGCTCCGAATAGTCCTCCATGCTGCCTTCTATCATAAGCATCGACCATGGATCGTCATTGGAAGGATCCACACTGACAACAGCACTCGATACTCCCACATTAGACACGACAATGTCGAATGTAATGTCTGAAGGAGGAACCGGACCGGAGTAGAACATCGTATCCACAACCGGCGTGATACGGTTCAACGACTCGTCTATACCGGCAACCAGCATATAAGTGGACTGGTCATAGTTGTACGAGAAGAATGAATTGACAGTCCCGCTCTCGCCTATCATCTGCAGAACGCTCTCACCGAAGAAACTTATGTATCCGGCCAGTGCTGTCTCCCAGACATCCTCAGGATTGCCTCCGAAATCCTCCCACTGCACATCAGTAAAAGCATCCCTGTAGAACAGCATATCAGGATCATCAGGAATGACAGTATAGTTCATTATCATCTTGTCCGGTTCGTCCACAAGCTCGAAAGTAAAGCCGTTGCCAGAAGTCGCAGCACCAGGAAGCTCCACTATGACCTCCGTCTCCGGAGAAGCCAGGAACAGACTCGCATCCGGAGATGGCAGAGAAGCCACATACACCGTATAGGCATTACCGGCCTCAAGTCCGCCAAATGACAATAACGTATCCTCGACAGTTCCTGTCTCACCGGACCATCCGCATCTGTAGGAATACGATGCAGCACCGGTCACCTCCTCCCATACAATAGTAAAGGAAGCTGCATCCAGACTCTGTACTTCAACTACAGGTGACGGCAGGGGGACCTTGTCCACTATATCCTCTCCGCTATCAACGGAACAGGATACCACAATCGACACAGCCGCAACAAGCACGACTGCTCTCAATAATATAAACGGTTTCTTCATATATGATTTGTATTAGTTCTACAAATATACGAAAAACGCTTCTGTGATTTCAGAAGCGCCCGAATGCTATTTTTAACGAGTTCGACAATTTGTCGAATTTGAAAGACGCCTCACTTCCTCCCTGTATTTGGCCGGCGTCATGCCCACTTTCTTCGAAAAAACGTATAGAACGTTGTAAGAGAGCTGAAACCGAGATCCAGGCTCAAAGCCTTCAACGGAATCTCGTTCCCAGGATCCGAAAGCACCTCAAGGGCTTCCTCTATCCGGTACGAATTGATATAATGGATAAATGACATCCCTGTCTTCTCGTTGATAACCTGAGACAGGTAGGTCCTGTTGGTGCCGAGCATGGCTGCGACCCTGTCCCGCGTAAGACTCTTTTCCCTGTAGACCTTGTCCTTCTTCATCAGTACCTCAAGTCTGTCAAGCAGGTCTTCCACTTTGTCAGAAGTTACTGTCGGCGTATCCTGATGGCTGCTCCGGAGCCTCTCCTCAAGTGCCTCGATCTTACGGTTCATGGCCTTCTCCTTGTCAAGGGCATCCTTGTACTGACGGACTATCCTGGCACACATCCTGTTCTTATGCCTGTACATTATATAGGTCATACCAAGAACCGCAAGTATAAGCAGAATGACGAACACAGCTGTCAGAAGCGCCTTGTCCTTGCGCACTATAGTCAAGGTATGCTGCTGAATCTCACGCGCATGCTTCTCCTGTTCGTATTTGCGGGCAAGTTCGTTCAGAGTCCGTTCCCTTTGTATATCGAGAACCTCCTGTGAGTTGACATGATACAGTCTGTACATCTCCAAAGCCTTTCCGTACATGCCCATGCGGTCGTAGGCATCCGACAGGCCAAGATAGAGACGGTACTTGAATATCCTGTTGTCTGTGGAGTCAGACAGCCGCACACCCTTGTCCAGGATGCCTACAGCCTCCATGTAGCGTCCGGCATCCACAAGAAAAGAACCGTAGGACAGGTACATTGAGATAGTCGTAGAGGACGAGGCATCCCCTGCTGCCCCCATAGCTTTCAGATAATAGGTCTCCGCCTCCCTGTCCATTCCCATGTCGTGAAGTATGTCACCGTAGAGAGCATATACCCCTGCCTGATCCGAATAATGCACAGCCAGCTGCACCGCCTCTTTTCCGTACTTGTACGCACTGTCCAGGTCTCCCTTGAGATAAAACATCATCGCAGAAGTGCTGGAGCCCGTGAATATAAGATACTTGTTTTCTGAAGTACGGCCATAGCGGTATATCTCGCGGGCAATCGAAAGTCCGGATGTGTCCTGACGCAGATTGTATGTATAGACCAGATTCGAGCCAAGAACCCCATAGTGATAGTAGGAATTCCGTTCCTCGGCCAGCTGCATGCCCTCCAGCAGGTACTCCATAGCCCTCTCGTAATTCATGTCCTTGACTATCGAATAGATGGCCAGTCCGTTGAAGGCAGCATAGGCTGCAGTAACGCGGCTCTCCGCATCACGCGGTCTCTCCGCACCGTTCCAGATACCGATACTCTCATTAAGATAGTGGTATGCCGAATCATATTCGTCCATCGCCAGAAACGCCTGCCCCACATAACTGTCGGCCAGCATACGGAGCGACATGTCCTCACAGGCAGAAGACGAGTCCCTGAGGACATACGCATATTCCAAAGCAGCAGGATAGTCTCCAGCCTGTATGGAACGCAGATACCCGTCAGCAAGTTCCTCTACTGTCAACCGGCCGTCCGTGCCGGCATACAGGCATACAGAAAACGCACGCGGGGTGAGGGCACACAGAATAAAAGCCAGAAGCGCAGTCCTAAGCAAGCGTCCCTGCGAACCGGTTGATACGCTCCTGTGCATAAGGCAATGTAATCCTGAATGTTTTCTTCCCGCTACCCGGCAGCTCGTACATAGGATCCATCATGACTGCCTCGCAGATGGAACGAAGGCCACGGGCGCCAAGTCTGTATTTCAATGCCGTATCTACAACAAGATCCAGAACCTCCTCATCTATGAGCAGCTTTACTCCGTCCAATTCGAAAAGATGCACGTACTGACGGACAAGCGCATTCTTAGGTTCAGTGAGTATCCTGCGAAGGGCATCCCTGTCAAGCGGATTGAGATAAGTCACTATAGGCAGACGTCCCACTATTTCCGGAATAAGGCCATACGCCCTCAGATCCTGTGGAGCTATGTATCTCAACAGGTTGTCCATATCTATGGAACTCTTCCTGTCACGTGCGCCGTATCCTACGACTCTGGTGTTCAGACGCTGGGCGATCTTCTTCTCTATCCCTTCGAAAGCACCTCCGCAGATGAAGAGAATGTTGGTCGTGTTGACCGGTATCATCTTCTGTTCGGGATGCTTGCGTCCTCCTGCCGGCGGCACGTTCACGATACTGCCTTCCAAGAGCTTGAGCATGGCCTGCTGCACACCCTCCCCGGATACATCACGGGTAATGGAAGGATTGTCGCTCTTGCGGGCGATCTTGTCTATCTCATCAATAAATACTATGCCTCTCTCGGCTCTGGCCACATCATAGTCAGCAGCCTGCAGCAGACGGGACAGTATACTCTCGACATCTTCCCCGACATATCCCGCTTCAGTGAGCACCGTAGCGTCCACTATGGCGAAAGGGACATTGAGCATACGGGCTATAGTCCTGGCGAGCAATGTTTTTCCTGTACCGGTAGGACCTACCAGAAGGATATTGGACTTTTCCAGTTCAAGTGCGGCAAGAGCTGACTTCTCGTTGTCCAGAACCTTGTCCGCCTCCGGCTTGTTCTCCACTGCCCCGGCAGCCGCATTCCTGAACGCCTCCCCTATCCTCTTGTAATGATTGTATACGGCCACAGCCAGGGATTTCTTGGCATCGTCCTGCCCTATGACATACTGGTCCAGGAAAGCCTTGATCTGAATGGGCGTGACGTCAAGGGACTCGCACTTTCCCGTGTCGCCTACCGGTGCCTTGTGATTGTCAAGGACTTCGTCCCCGAAAATAGTCCTGACATATTCCGCCACATTAATGGCACAGTCCACGCATATGGAACTTCCTCCTCCCTGCAGCAGCATCTCCACCTGATCGGATGTCCGGCCGCAGAAAGCACATTTATCAGTCTTCTTCCTGTCACTCATAATCTATTGTCTGGACGGTCTGGAAAGAATATTGTCCACCATACCGTACTTAACCGCCTCGGGAGCCGTCATCCAGTAATCCCGGTCGGCATCCTTCGTTATCCTGGCCTTGCTCTGACCAGTATGTTCGGATATTATGTCGTAAAGTTCGCTCTTCAGCTTCCTGATCTCCGCCGCCGCAATCTCTATGTCGGAGGCCTGACCTTCCGCCCCTCCCATGGGCTGATGTATAAGAACCCTTGAATGAGGCAGGACCGACCTCTTGCCCTTGGCGCCTGCTGTCAGCAGCACGGCTGCCATCGACGCTGCCATACCTGTACATATCGTCGCCACGTCCGGTGCCACAAGCTGCATCGTGTCGTATATGCCAAGCCCTGCATACACCATTCCTCCAGGGGAATTGATGTATATCTGAATGTCAGCCGACTGGTCGGTAGACTCCAGAAACAGCAGCTGGGCCTGGACGATATTGGCCACGTCATTGTCTATCGCCACTCCGAGAAAAATGATGCGGTCCATCATCAGACGGGAGAACACATCCATGGAAGCTACATTGAGCTGCCTTTCTTCTATGATAGTGGGATTGATGTAGCCGGAACACACCTTGGAATACGAGTCCAGACGGGCCGAACTGATTCCAAGGTGTCTCACCGCATATTTCTCAAATTCCGATACTGCCATGCGAAGGATATTACTGATTCATCTTGCGGAGTTCCTCGGAACTGATCTCCTTGTTGTCAAGGGTCACCGTCTTGCGTACAAAATCCAGGACTACGTTCTCCTGAGCCTTCTCATACACCCTGCGGGACTGGTTCTCATCCTTGAGAATCGTACCGACATAGCTTTCAAGATGCTCGTCAGGCACATTGGGAAGACCATACATAGCGAACTGGTAACGTGCCAGTCTGGCGGCCTGTGCCTTCACATCGTCCCTGGTGACCTCGAGCTTGTTGTCTGAAAGGATGCGCCCCTCCACTGTCTGCCATTTGAAATCCTTGATGAACAGAGGAAAATCCTTCTCGATATCCTCTTTTGTGAACTTGCCCTCGTTAACCTGATACAGCCATCTCTTCAGGAAGTCCTCCGACACTTTCACATCGGCCTTGTTCAGAAGATACTCCTTGGCATCAAGCATGAAACGATAGTCGCTTTCCTGCTTGAACTCCTCTGCCATCCTCTCCGACACTGCCTTGTCAAACTCAGCCTCGTCATGCACTTTGTCAGGTCCGAAGAGAGCATCGTAGAGCTCCTTGCCGGGAACCGCATCCACATAGTTCTTCACTTCCTTTACCACTACATGCCATACGGGCTCCGTGGAGGCGAGATCCTCCTTCTTCATATGAAGCATGGCGGCTCTGTCTGCCTCGCTGGGGAAGGTCTTGACCACATCGACATCCATCTCATCACCGGCCTTCCTGCCGAGGAACTGCTCCTTGGCCTCTCCATCCAGGACTGACATCGCGATATAAGCACCTTCCACCTTCCTGTCGGCCTGGGACAGATCAGCGACGACGAAATCCCCGTCCTTCACCTCGGTGCAGTTCTCAAGCCGGGCATACTGCCTGTATATGTTCTTCTTGTATTCTTCCTTTTCCTTGTCATTCACAGGAACAGTATAATAGGGTATCCTGTCTTCGGATGAAACCGTCAGATCAAACTTGGGAGCCAGCGCCAGGTCGAAGGAAAACCCGAACTCCTCCCCTGTCTCATAATCGTTCTTTTTCTCCTCATCCTCGACAGGCAGAGGTTCGCCTATTATCGAGAGCTTGTTGTCCTCTATATATTTATTGAGCGAGTCAGAAACAAGCCCGTTGACCGCCTCCACCAGAGCCTGTCCTCCGTAAAGTCTCTCAATCAGGGACATGGGAGCCATGCCCTTTCTGAAACCGCGCAATTCGGCATTGCGGCGGAAACGGTTGAGAATCTTCTTTCTGCTGTCAGCATAATCATCTTTCACAAAATGGAATGACAGTCTTATAGTCAGTCCGTCATTTACTAATTCTTTTACTTCCATATCTATTGCAATATTATAGTCATTCCGACAAGTGCGCAAAAGTAAATAAAATCATTTATTTTACAAAAGAATGAGCTATATTTGCCTATCACAAACAAAACAACAAATCCGTTTTTATGAGAAAGAGAATCGTAGCAGGAAACTGGAAGATGAACACACTTCCATCCGAAGGAGCCGCACTGGCCCGGAATATAATAAATGCTATCGGGGAAGTCCCCTCCGACGTACAGCTCATACTCGCACCGCCGTTCACCCACCTTGACCGCGTGTCAGGCATCATAGCGGACAGTCCTGTAGCCCTGTCGGCCCAGAACTGCGCCGACAAGGAGAAAGGAGCATACACCGGGGAGGTCTCAGCCGCCATGATCGCCGCCACCGGCTGCAGCTACGTCATACTCGGACACTCCGAAAGAAGAGAATACTATCATGAGACATCCGCGACCCTGAACGAGAAGATGCGCCTGGCTCTTGACAACGGCCTGAGTCCCATCTTCTGTGTAGGGGAAAAACTGGAAGAGAGAGAGGCCGGCAGACATCTCGGCATAGTGGAGGCACAGATAAAGGAAGTGCTGTTCAATCTCACTGCAGACCGGATGGCAAGGACTGTCGTGGCATACGAGCCGGTATGGGCCATAGGTACGGGCAAAACAGCCTCAGCAGAACAGGCTCAGGAGATCCACGCATTCATACGCAGGATCATTGAAGACAGGTTCGGGAATCTTGCGGAAGACATCCCAATCCTGTACGGAGGAAGCTGCAAGCCGGCCAATGCCCGTGAGCTGTTCGCCATGAATGACATAGACGGAGGCCTGATAGGAGGTGCGTCACTCAGGGCCGAGGAGTTCATCGCCATCGCCAGAAGCTTCTAAGATGGAATATATAGAGGTTTCGATAGGCATCACCCCTTTCAAGGAGGAGTATGCGGAAATCCTGACTGCGGAAATAGACAGTCTCGGTTTCGAGAGCTATCTCACCGAGGAACCGTACCTGAAAGCCTACATACCTAAAGACCTGTTCAGCGAGCCGCACCTGAAAACCGTACTCAGCCTCATACCGGAGACCGAGTTCAAGGTCCGCTACAATCTTTCCCTGATACCGGAGCAGAACTGGAACGCATTGTGGGAATCCTCGTTCGAACCGGTGGTCATAGACGGACGGTGTACGGTAAAGGCTTCATTCCACAAAGGTCTGCGCAGGACGAAATACACCATAGTCATAGATCCCAGGATGGCTTTCGGCACAGGACATCACCAGACCACTTCTTTGATTATAAGAAGCATGATGCAGTCCGAAAATGAGATACGCGGCAAGCAGGTACTGGACATGGGCTGCGGTACAGGCATACTGTCGATACTGGCGGCAAAAATGAAAGCCGCCGTTCCCGTCCATGCCATCGACATTGATCCCGTAGCGGTAAGCTCCGCAAAAGAGAACGCCGTCCGCAACCGGGCCGGAGACCGCATCAGGACACTCTGCGGAGACGCATCCCTCATACAGGCAGGCAAATACGACCTGATCATAGCCAATATCAACCGCAATATAATCCTCGAGGATCTGGCCACGTATTCCAGAGGACTGCGTCCGGACGGCATGCTCATCACAAGCGGCTTCTACGAGGAAGACTGCGCCATGATCGAGGCAGAGGCGGCAAGACAAGGTCTGGAGCGTATCAGTTCCGACAGCATGGAACGCTGGGCCACAGTCACATTCAGAAAGACATCGAATTTATAACAATCAATCAAAGAACAATATGAAAAGAATATTCTACCTGATGCTGTCCGCATTCCTGGCACTTCCGTTGCAGGCGGTGACATCACAGCTGCATGCCGGCCCAGTACACGGACCGGAGACTCCGCTCTGGATGAGATACCCTAGGATCTCTCCCGACGGCAGCAAAATAGCATTCTCTTACCAAGGTGACATCTACTATGTAAGCACAGACGGAGGCGAAGCAGTCAGACTTACAGCCACGGACGACTACGAGTCGCAGCCGGTATGGTCCAACGACAGCCGTACCATAGCTTTCGTCTCAGACCGGTTCGGAGGGATGGACATATTCACCACGAGCATTGAAGGAGGCAAAGCCACCAGAGTCACCACGCACTCCGGTACGGAGACTCCCCTGGCGTTCTCTCCTGACGACAAGTACATATACTTCTCGGCCACCATTCAGGACCCGGCATCCAGTGCCATGTGGTCCGCATCCTGGATGACTGAGCTCTATCGTGTCAAGGCCGAAGGAGGCCGTCCTGAGCAGATAACCGCCACACCTGTCTGCTCCATCAGTTTCGATGAGGACGGAGAGTCTTTCCTGTACTACGACCGCACAGGCAGCGAGAATATCTGGAGAAAGCACCACACATCGTCCGTCGCCCGCAACATATTCTACTACAATGCCGCTGACGGAACGCACACGCAGATAACCATGAACCCGGGAGAAGACCGCGACCCCATATTCCTCAATGACGGCAGCATGGTGTTTCTCAGCGAGAGGGACGGAGGCTCTTTCAACATATACAAAGCGCCTGTCGATGACGCAGACAATGCTGTGGCCCTCACTTCATTCAAGAAACATCCGGTCCGATTCCTAAGCATGTCCGGCAATGGTACACTCTGCTTCGGTTACCATGGGGAGATATACACCATGCCCATGGACGGGAAACCGTCCAAGGTGGATGTCAGAGTCGTGAATGACAACCTCAACCATCCAGACAACATTCATTTGGGAAGCGTTTCTGAGATGGTTTTCTCCGAAGACGGAAAAGAGATAGTACTGCTGAGCCGAGGAGAAGTATTCGCCACTACAGGCGAGTACAGCACCACAAAACAGATTACCGGAACGGCCGCTGCCGAACAGGGAATCACCATTTCCCCTGACGGCAAGACCATAGTATATGCCTCAGAAAGGGACGGCTGCTGGAATCTCTACAAAGCCACCATGGAAAGAGAGGACGAGTTGCATTTCGCATACGCCACTCTCATAAACGAGGAGCCATTGCTCAAGAATGACGGAAACGAACGCACCTACCCTGCCTTCTCTCCCGACGGGAAGGAAGTTGCGTTCATAGAGAACCGCAACATACTCAAGGTCCTCAACATAGAGAGCGGGAAGGTTCGTCAGATCACGGACGGCACCCAGCACTACGGAGAATTCCAGTACAGCTGGTCGCCTGACGGCAAATGGTTCGCACTCACGTTAATAACCAACAGGCGTGATCCATACAGCGATATCGGCATAGTATCCGCAGTGAACGGAGGAAAGATCCATAATGTCACCAACAGCGGATACATTGACCACTCTCCGCAGTGGGCAATGGACGGCAATGCCATAATATTCATCTCCAACAGACTGGGCTTGCGCTCACACGCCTCATGGGGCAGTCAGGATGATGTTTTCATAGCCTTCATGAACCGCGACACCTACGACAGATTCAACATGAGCGAAGAGGAATACGCCCTCTATAAGGAGAAGGAAGAGGCAGCAGAGAAGAAGGCCAAGGAAAATGAAAAAGCCGACAAGAAAGATGATTCGGATGAAGCCGGAAAGGATGATGATGCTGATAAGGACATTGAAATCGACTTCGACGGCATTGAGGACCGCATCATGCGCCTTACCCCCATGTCTTCCACACTCGCTGCCGCAGTTCTGACAAAAGACGGAGAGCATCTCTATTTCCTGAGTGCGTTCGAGGAAGGATTCGACCTCTGGGAGGCAGAGACCCGCACCGGAAGCATCTCCCTGCTCAAGAAACTGAACACCTCCTATGCATCCCTGTACTTTGACAAGGATGAGAAAAACCTGTACATCCTCGGATACAGGCCGCAGATCATGAACATGGGAAGCAAGCAGGTGAAGCCTGTGAACTTCAACATGCAGATGGAACTGGACCGGGCCGCCGAGAGAGCGTACATGTTCGACCATGTGTTCAGGCAGGAAGAAAAGAAATTCTACACCGATACATATCACGGTGTCGATCTGGAGCAGCTGCGCAAGGACTATCTGCCTTTCGTTGGACATATCAACAACAATTATGACTTTTCCGAGATGCTTTCCGAAATACTCGGTGAGCTGAATGTGTCCCATACTGGTTCCGGATACAGCGGACGCAGGGCAGAAAAAGTGACCCCGGCCCTCGGTCTGCTGTTCGACCTCAAGTACACCGGTGACGGCCTGCGCATAGATGAAGTGCTTGACCCGGGACCGTTCTCAGTCTCCGGCTCAAAAGTAAAAGCCGGAACCATACTTGAAAAAATCGACGGTCAGGAGATCAAGGCCGGCGAGGACTGGTTCCCTCTCATCAACGGCAAGCAGGGCGACCAGGTACTGTTCTCATTCTACGATCCTTCCACCAAGGAGCACTGGGAGGAAGCGGCCAAACCGATATCCAGCTATGCACAGAACGAGCTTCTGTACCGGAGATGGGTCAAGAGCCGCGCCAAGGAAGTTGACAGTCTCTCAGGAGGACGGCTCGGCTACGTGCATATCCGCACTATGGCTGACGAGAGCTACCGTGACGTCTATGCAGACATACTCGGAAGATACAATCTGCGCGACGGCATTGTAATTGACACCCGTCATAACGGAGGCGGCCGCCTGCATGAAGACATCGAGATACTGTTCAGCGGAAAGAAGTACCTCGAGCAGGTAATTCAGGGCACGGTTGTATGCGACATGCCGTCACGCCGTTACAACAAGCACTCCATCATGCTGGTGAGCGAAGACAACTACTCCAATGCCCACGGGACACCCTGGGTTTACCAGCATCAGGGTATCGGCTCCATAGTCGGCATGCCAGTTCCCGGTACAATGACTTCAGTCAACTGGGAGACCCTGCAGGATCCCACAATGTACTTCGGAATCCCCGTCATCGGATACCGTACACGCGACGGACACTATCTGGAGAACTCACAGTTGGAACCTGATTTCAAGGTCCGCAACAAACCGGAAGAGACAGTTCTCGGCCGCGATGAGCAACTTGAAGTAGCGGTACGCGAGCTTCTCAAGCAGATAGACGCGGACACGGACCGCTGGTAGAGATTACGGAGACGCGACATAAAACTCTCAGACAATCCGGAACGGGTATATCTTCTGTTCCGGATTTTTTACAGATTCTTGGTATGTAAGAATAAATTATATTATCTTTGCTGTCTGTTCGCGGGCGTGTTGTAATTGGTAGCCAAGCCAGACTTAGGATCTGGTGCCGCAAGGCGTGGGGGTTCGAGTCCCTTCGCCCGCACACTCTGAGATTGAGGATACTGATACCGGGTGTCACTTTCATCACCCTTCATCACCAGCAGCACCCGGCATCAGTTATCTCGGTGTCCGACTGACTCATAAATCCGCACTTGATATATGAAAGATTTCAAAGTCATCGCAATGATACCGGCCCGGTACGGATCATCCAGGCTTCCTGGCAAGATGCTTTTGCACCTTGGTGGCAGACCGCTCATTACCAGGACTTGCGAGGCAGCACTGTCCACAGGCCTGTTCTCGGATGTTTATGTGGTGACCGATGACGTCAGGATATGCGATGCGGTCAGGAACACGGGTGCCATGTGCGTCATGAGCTCCTGCGGGCACGCCACCGGAAGCGACCGCATAGCCGAGGCAGTCAGGGACATAGACTGTTCCATTGTCGTAAACATTCAGGGGGATGAGCCGTTCACAAACCGCAACACAATAGAAAAAGTCCTTACTCCTATGATAGAGGATGCGGAAGGGAGGATAGACTTGTGCACTCTGAAAGAAAGAATGGAAGACTGGGATGAAATCAGCAGTCCTGACAACGTCAAGGTCATAACCGACAAGGACGGATTCGCCATATATTTTTCCAGAAGCCCGATTCCGTACCCGAGAGATCCGGACAGCGGAGCCGCATATTACCGCCATATAGGCATATACGCATTCAGAAAAGAGACTTTACTGATGTTTCCACAGTTACCGATGCGTCAGAACGAGGCTGCCGAGAAAATAGAGTGCCTGCGGTTTCTGGAACATGGCAAGCGGATCAAGGTAGAGGAGACCGACGGAATGCAGGTATCCATAGACACACAGGCTGATCTCGACAAGGCTGAAAAGATATTGGCTTCAATGGAATCAGTACACCGGGATTCCGTCGCAGTCAAACTATAAAGGAGGCCGGCTTCCAACGAAGCCACAGCCTCCTTTTCCATTATCACGAGTCGTGGTCAAGCACATCCACGACCTGCAGGAATCAGACTATTTCTTACTGTCCATCAGTTTGCGGATGGCGCTGCCCAGTCTCTTCACGCCCTCGAGCATGTCCTCGTCGCTGACGTAGGAGAAGTTCAGACGCATGGTGTTCTGGCCGGTACCGTCGCAGAAGAAGACCTCACCGATAACGAATGCCACGTTCTCCTTGATGGCTACATCAAAGAGTTCTTTCGCATCCATACCCTCCGGCATGGAAACAAGCAGGAACAGACCGCCTTCGGGCCTTGTCCAGGTAACTCCCTCTGGCATGTACTCTGTCAGATACTTGTGCATCAGGTCTCTCTTATGACGGTAGAGGTCGATGGTGGTCTGGAGGTTCTTGTCATAGTAACCTTTCTCCATGTAAAGCGCGGCCACTTCCTGGTTGAGTATAGGGGTGCAGAGGTCAGCTGACTGCTTGGCCACGATAAGACGGCCGATAATCTCCTCTGGAGCGAGAACCCATCCCAGACGGAAACCGGGCACGAATGTCTTGGAGAATGTACCGAGCAGCACAACTCTCTCGGGTGCCATGGAGTACATGGTCGGGTAGGACTCACCTTCATAGCGGAGCTCCTTGTAAGGGCTGTCCTCGATGATGATCAGGTCGTGTCTGCGTGCGACATCGATAATCTCCTGACGTCTCTTAAGGTCCATTGTCACTCCTGTAGGATTCTGGAAGTCAGGGATTGCGTAAATGAACTTCGGCTTCTGTCCTACCGAGCAGAGAGCCGAAACGACAGCCTCGGCCTCCTCGTCGTGACGGATGCCTACGGGACGGCCCTGATAGGACCAGATGGCCTGAAGGGCACCCATATATGAAGGCAGACCGCAGAGAACAGTATCACCGGGATTGATGAAAATTCTGGAAATGAGGTCGAGGGCCTGCTGTGATGCAGTGGTGATGAGGATGTTGTCAATACCCACCTTTACTCCCTCCTTCTCGTATTTCTTCGCAATCTGCTTTCTCAGAGCTACGCTTCCCTCAGTAGAGCCGTACTGGAGAACCTGTGCCGGCCTCTCGTCCAGCAGCTCATTTATTATTTCCCTCAGATTGTCTACAGGAAATGTCTTGGCATTGGGGAAACCGCCGCCGAAAGATATGATCTCGGGCCTGTTGGCCACCTTCAGAAGGTCGCGGATAGCTGACCTTCTCATGCTCTTAGCATTGTCTGATAAAAAGTTTGTAAGATCAAGTGCCATAGTATAGTTATTAATGTTCAATATTTTCTATCCTACAAAATTAGGCAATTTATAATTAAAACCAAAGATAAAGTTAAAATTTTTAACCTTGACCGAATCACAACGACTACGTTCTGTCCCACACCTACAGCACTGTCACCGCAATGATGTCCTGACATGAAAGACTTTCCAAAATTATTACTATCTTTGAAAGTTGTACCATCTGCAACAGCTTATTATTTTAGTATGCCGACACTGAGACTGACAAAGGAATTCCGCTTCGAGGGGGCACATGCCCTGACCGGATATGACGGTAAATGCAGACACATACACGGGCACTCCTATATATTATATGTCACCGTGAAAGGCCGTCCGGCCAATCCTGACGGCACTCCGAAAGCCGGAATGCTCATCGACTTCACCGACCTGAAGAAGATCGTCAATGAGAACATAACAGACAGATTTGACCACACTCTTATACTTCGGGACACCGCTCCTATCTCTTCAGACATTGCTGATGCATACGGACGGGTCATGATTGTTCCGTTCCAGCCCACATGCGAGAACTTAGTATCCTATTTCGCGGAAATTATCCGCAAGGCTCTTCCGGAAGGCGTCAGCCTCCACTCCCTGCGCCTCCACGAAACAGCCACTTCCTTCGTGGAGTGGTTCGAAAGCGACAACGACTGACAAGAACACCTGACTATGGGCAACAGACTATTTATCATAGACGGCCACGCGCTGATGTTCAAGATGTACTATGCCTTCATACGCCGACCTATGGTCAACTCCAAGGGTATGGACACATCCGTGATCTTCGGATTCTCCAGATACCTCCTGGACCTGATTGCAAGAGAGAAACCATCACATCTGGCTGTGGCCTTCGACCCGCCGTGCAGGACATTCAGGCATGAAGCATACCCGGAGTACAAAGCCAACAGAAGCGCCACTCCGGAAGTCATAAAGGAGTCCGTCGGTCCCATTACGGAGATTGTCCGTTCACTCGGCATCCCGGTAGTGGAAATCCCCGGTTTCGAGGCAGACGATGTCATAGGATCCATGGCCGTGAGATGGAGCAAAGAAGGATTCGACGTATATATGGTTTCCCCGGACAAGGACCTCGGCCAGCTTATATCAGACCACGTCTATCAGATCAAGCCGGGCAAGGGCGGCTCCGAGGACGAAGTGGTGGACACGCAGTCCATCTGCGGAAAATTCGGTATACAGTCGCCGGCACAGGTAATAGATATCCTCGCCATCTGGGGTGACACGTCTGACAATGTGCCAGGCGTAAAAGGCATCGGAGAGGTAGGTGCCAGAAAACTCATAAGCAAGTACGGCACAGTAGAGGATGTGATACGGAATCTGGACCAGCTTCCTGCAAAGCAGGCCGCTGCCATGAGGGAGGCCGCTCCACACCTGGAGATGAGCAAGTTTCTGGTAACCATAAAGACAGATGTGGATACAGGATGTACCGAAAGGGACCTCCGGTTGGAGATAACGGACGCATCGAAGGCAGCCGGACTCTTTGCCACATACGAATGTCCGTCCCTGCTAGCCCTTCTGCCTGCGGCACACGGCACGCGGCTTTCCGAGACAGAGGAGCCTGGAACACAAAGACCCGCCTGCTGGTTTCCCGAAACTGATCTGCCGCACATGACAGAACTTGTCAAAGCCGCCGGGAACATGGCCCTGATAATAGACGAGAAGACAGGACCCCAACAGGACAGACGCTGCAGATGCTGGATATCCGCTCCTGGAACGGACGGCACCCCATCCCCCGTGTTCCGGACCGATGATCCTGACCATCTGCGAAGTCTGCTTGAAGACAGTTCCATAACCAAGACGGGCTGCCATCTGAAACAGTACATAAATATACTGCGGGGACACGGCATCAGCCTGAACGGACCGCTCGCCGACATAGAACTGATGCACTACATCATCAACCCCGAGACATCCCACAGGATAGAAACCCTGGTACCTGCATTTTTAGGAACAGACCTGGCAGCCTGCCGGAACCGGACAGACAGTCCGGAACATGACGATCCGGATCTTTTCTCACAGGCCGGGGAACAGGAAAGCGGAAGCACGGCCGATTACAGCAATTCCGCAGACGTATCACTGCTCATACCGCTGTTCGACGCTGTGAGAGCAAGCGGAGACCCGTCCTGCTGGAAAATCTACCGGGAGATAGAGATGCCGCTGCTGCGCGTACTTTCCGACATGGAGTACACCGGAGTAAGAATAGATACAGGAATGCTGTCGGCATACGGTCACGAACTCGGCAAAGAGCTGACTGTCATAGAGGACCGAATAAGAGCAGAAACCGGAGAGCCGGCTCTCAACATATCCTCCCCGCTGCAGCTGGGCAATGTGCTGTTCGGAAAAATGAACATAGACCCGAAAGCCAAGAAGAACAAAAAAGGGAACTGGTCCACTGACGAGGAAACCCTTGCAGCACTGAAAGACAAGCATCCTGTGGTCGAGGACATATTGAAGTTCAGGGCCGTCAAGAAGATAATATCCACATACATCGAGCCGTTCCCGTCTTTGATAGATCCGCGCGACGGAAGAGTACACACCACCTTCAACCAGACTCTTACAGCGACAGGCAGACTGAGTTCCACACATCCGAATCTGCAGAACATCCCCATACGCACGGAGATGGGCCGGGAGATCCGCAAGGCATTCGTCCCGTCAAAACCGGGAAATGTCATCATCTCGGCGGACTATTCCCAGATAGAGCTACGCCTTATGGCCTCGATAAGCGGAGACCGGGACATGATAGAAGCATTCAGACAAGGGAGGGATATCCATACTGCCACCGCCGCCAAGATATTCAAAATAAGCGAGGACGATGTGACTCCGGAGCAACGGAGAAAAGCGAAGACCGCCAACTTCGGCATCATATACGGCATATCTGTCTTCGGACTGTCCCAGAGACTGGAAATACCGAGACAGGAAGCGAAAGAACTGATCGACGGCTATTTCACCCACTATCCTGCCATAGCTGAATACATGGAGAGGACAAAGGCCGAAGCAAGGGAACATGGTTATGTGTCCACCATATTCGGAAGAAGAAGGTACATCAAGGACATCAACTCCCGCAATGCGACAGTACGGGGATTCGCGGAAAGGAATGCCATCAACGCTCCCATACAGGGCAGTGCCGCCGACATCATGAAAATAGCCATGAACAACATAGCCGCTGCCTTGAAAGCCGGTGGATTCCAGACGTCCATGATACTCCAGGTACACGACGAACTGGTATTCGACGCACCGGAACAGGAGGCCGCGGAAGTCACGGGAATTGTAAAGGAGCTGATGGAAGGCGCGGCCAGCCTTGCAGTTCCGCTCACGGTCGAGTGCGGATGCGGCTCGAACTGGCTGGAAGCACATTGACACAGACGATGATGAAAACTATGACAGAGCCTATCAACACAGATACCGAAACAGAGGATGCCGCACTTGCAATCAAGGCAAAGGAAGGGAACATGGACGCGTTCTCGGCATTAGTGTCGCGCTACACATATACGCTGCGCATCTACATACAGTCCATCTGCACCAATGCCACTGACGCTGAGGACATCTGTCAGGAATGCCTGCGTAAAGCATATCAGAACATCGGAGGCTACAATCCGGCATTCCAGTTCAGGACATGGATATTCTCGATAGCAAAGAATACGGCTATCGACCATCTGAGAAAGAAAAATTCTTTCACCACCGTGAAACTCGGTGAGACCGACGAGCCCGCAGAAGAGGACAGGGAACTCGACATCTCTCCTGAGGACAGTCTGATAGGCGAACAGTCATACGACCTGCTGGTAAAGTCCATAGCCGCCTTGCCGGAAAAATACCGTCAGCCCGCCGAACTCAGGATGCTGCACGATTATACCTACCAGGATATAGCTGACGAGCTGGACATTCCGCTCAATACAGTCAGAACCAGGCTGAGGAGGGCACGCCTGATGCTTGAAGAGACAATGAGAAAATGAACGAGGACATTATATTCAGATATTTCCCGGAAATGAGCGCGGAGCAAAGGGAACGGATCGCAATGCTCGGCCCGCTGTACTCCGGATGGAACACGAAAATCAATGTCGTGTCCAGAAAGGACATGGACAATCTTTACCTGCACCATGTGCTTCACTCGCTTGCGATAGTGAAGTTCATACGAAGTCACGGAATGAAGCCAGGCAGCATTCTCGACGCAGGGACTGGCGGAGGATTTCCAGGCATCCCGATGGCCATAATGATGCCCGAGTGCAGTTTCATTCTTTGCGACTCCATCGCAAAGAAGATCAGAGTCGTATCGGAAGTATCCTCCTCCCTCGGACTGCACAACGTTACACCTGTATGCAGCCGTACCGAGGCCCTCAAGGACATAACGTGCGATCTGGTCGTTTCCAGAGCCGTCACCGAGTTGCGCAAATTCCTTCCGTTAGTAAAAGGACGGTACTCGGATGCCGTTCTGTACCTCAAAGGAGGTGACCTCGAAAAGGAAATCGCTGACTGCAGACTGCCGGCAGAGACAGTCACCATTACTTCCATCGAAGAGTATTTTCAGGAGAAATACTTCGAAAGTAAAAAGATTATTTGCATTTTCAAGCAAAAGCACTAACTTTGCGCTCCATTTTACTGACAAATAATTAGTATACTGGAATATGAAACGTACATTTCAACCGTCACAGCGCAAGCGCCGCAACAAACACGGTTTCCGCGAGCGCATGTCCACACCCAACGGACGTCGCGTGCTCGCAGCACGTCGCCGCCACGGCCGCAAGAAACTGACAGTATCGTCAGAAGACCTGTTCTAACCGTTAAGACTCAGGCCATTTGTCGCACGGCAAAACAGAAAGCCTGTCCGGTACAAATGGACAGGCTTTCTGTTTTGCATGGTTCTTCATGAACTCAAGACAACCGTATGTTTTTTTGCGTATCTTCACGCCTGAATCACATAATCGCACATATTATGAATAAAACATTAGCAGCAATGATGCTTCCTATGATGATGCTGGCGGGATGTCAGTCAGACATTCAGACAGTGCCGGCAATAGATATTACCGACATGGATCTTACCGTATCGCCCGGTAATGATTTTTACATGTACGCCAACGGCGGATGGATAAAAAAGAATCCTCTCGGGGCAGAGTTCGCGCGTTTCGGCTCATTCGATGTTCTGCGCGAGAACAATGTCACAAGGCTCAATGACCTTTTCGCCGACATGTCCCAAACCTCCCCTGAAGCAGGAACTGTGGACCAGAAAATCGTAGACCTCTACAAACAGGGACTGGACTCCGCAAAGCTCAATGAAGAAGGCGGACAGCCTCTAAAACCATATCTTGACCGCATATATGCCGCTCCCGACAAGAAAGCGCTTGCCGTCGAGATGGCAGAACTCAACAAATACGGAAATGGCGGATTTTTCGGCATCAGCGTCCAGGCAGACCTGATGGACAGCAAGGTCCAGGTACTGTACCTCGGTCAGGACGGACTCGGAATGGGCGACAGGGACTACTACACTGACAAGGCAAATGCCGGACTTCACGACGGATACGAAGCCATGCTTGCCACGTTCTTCACACTGAGCGGATTGGATAATCCTGACAAAAGAGCGGCCAATGCAGTGAATATTGAGGACAGACTGGCCGAAGTATCGTGGACCAGCGTGCAGAACAGAGACTACACCAAGCAGTACAATCCGATGAGCACCGACGAGATCTGCAGCAGATGGACAGGCTTCGATTTCGCCGCTTTCTTCGAGACGCTCGGTATTCCAGAGCAGGACAAGATCATCGTGCTGCAGCCATCTTTCTTTGACGGATTCAGCAAGATATTCGCCTCCTCCTCCACAGACGAGATCAAGGACTACCTTGCAGCCGCACTGATCAACGCCGGCAGCGGAAGCCTTTCCGATGACTACTATAATGCCTCCTTCGACTTCTACAGCACACAGATGAGCGGTGTAACAGAGAAAAAGCCAAGATGGAAACGTGCGATGAGCGTACCCAACAACATTCTCGGCGAAGCCGTAGGACAGATGTATGTAAAGAAATATTTCCCGGAAGAATATAAAACAAAGGTTCTGGATCTGGTACGGCAGCTTCAGATATCTCTCGGACAGCATATTGACTCTCTGGACTGGATGAGCGACGCCACCAAGGCGTACGCCCGCGAGAAACTGGCGTCATTTACTGTCAAGATCGGTTACCCGGACAAGTGGAAAGACTACAGCACGCTGACCATAGATCCAGCCAAGAGTTATTACGAGAATCTCAGGGCAGCTAACTGCTGGTACGTGAAAGACAATCTCAGCAAACTTGGAAAGCCTACCGATCCTGATGAGTGGGGTATGACTCCCCAGACGGTCAACGCCTACTACAACCCCACCACCAACGAGATCTGTTTCCCGGCAGCCATTCTCCAGCCTCCGTTCTTCAACGCCGACGCGGATGACGCCGTCAACTACGGAGCCATCGGTGTCGTCATCGGCCACGAGATGACCCATGGATTCGACGACCAGGGCCGCCTTTTCGACAAGGACGGCAATATGAACAACTGGTGGGCGCCCGAGGACGAGGCCGCCTTCAAGGCCAGGACAGCCATTCTTGAGAAACAGTACAGCGACGTAGAGATACTTCCAGGAGTACATGCCAACGGAGCACTTTCTCTCGGAGAGAACATCGCCGACCAGGGCGGACTCAGCATTGCCTGGACAGCTTTCCAGAACTCTCTCAACGGCACCGAGCCCGCACCCATATACGGCCTTACGGCTGCCCAGCGCTTCTTCATCGGCTACGCCCACCTCTGGGCCCAGAACGCTACTGACGAAGAGAAGGCCCGGCTCAACAAACTCGACGTACATTCTCTCGCTGAGAACCGCGTCAACGTGGCTGTCCGCAATTTCCCGCAGTTCTTCGAAGCATTCGGCATATCCGAGGGAGACCCGATGTTCCGTCCCGAGGCCGAGCGCGTCATGATCTGGTAGTTCCTCTCCCGGCAGGCAGTAAAGCATATACCCTGAAAAGGACCAGGCCCTCCCACCGCTTTGCGACGGGCCCCTCCCTCTAGTGCCGAGGGCGGCAAGTCCTTTTCAGGGTATATGCTTTACTGCCTAGAACTCGAAATTCAAGCCGCCGATGACACTGGCCCCGGGCATGAGGAAACCGGCGTTGATCTCGTAGTGCTGGTCGAGAAGGTTCTCCCCGCGTACCCAGACGGACATCCAGTCAAGAATACGGAAGGAGGCGCGGATGTTCCAGAGGACGAAATCCTCCTGTACCGGAGAGTCGCCTACAGCCGTATACAGACCGGCTATGTACTGCACTCCGGTAGATACGTACCAGCGTCCGTGGGTAAAGAGACCGCCGACATAGAGCTTGTGTTCTGGTGCAGCTACCACAGGATTCTCCATATGCAGGAAACTGTAGTTGGCATCCACCGACCAGTCGCGGGCGATACGCCAGGCCACCTGAGTCTCCACTCCGGCATTGTGAATCTCTCCGGTGTTCTGGTTCAGCATCCCGGCTCCGGAAGGATTGGGCAGGGTCTGTATCATATTGTCCCCGTCGATGTAGAACACATTGACTCCGTATGATACTCTTCCGTCAAGAAGTTTCTGGGACAATGCGAGCTCATAGGACCACAGCCGTTCGGGCCTCAGGTCCGGGTTCTGGGGCGGGAACATGTACATCTCGCGGATGGTGGGATAGCGGAAGCCCTTGCTGGCCGATGCTTTAAGTTCAATGGAGTACGGCAGATGGAAGGCCAGTCCGGCCTGAGGCACCCACTCCGTACCGAGATGCGAATGATGGTCTACACGAAGGCCTGCATTGAAAGTCAGCCAGGTACCGATATTCTGGCGGAAGTCCACATAACCGGCCACCTCATTCTGCGCGATATCCACGATGTCCTCCCGCTCCCCGTTGCGTTCCCCGGCTACGTACTGGTTCCATGCCGACCCACCGAAACGATACCAGTCCACTCCGGCTGTCAGACGGTTGCCCCTGAAAAGCCTCACGCTCTGATATGCGGATATTCCCATCATGTCATCGTGGGAATTGAAACGGTAGTCCAGAGGAGTCTCGCCGTCCGAAGGCATATATCCGTCGTTGATATGATGGTCGCCCCAGTTGTAGAACACGCTCAGTGCACCGGATGTCCTTTCGTACTCGTTCTCCACGGCCAGGGATGTCATGCCCCGGGTGACACTCTGGTCGGCATCCACGAGAGGAGCCGACACCGTACCGGGATTGGAGGCGTTGAAATGGGTCACATTGACATCAGCCCTCACCCTCCAGTTGTCTGTAAAATCGTAGCCGAGTTTGGCATAACCTCCGTATTGCTCGAAACCCATATCGGCACGGTGGCCGTCGGTGCGGTTGTACGACAGGCTGACCACACTGGAGAAACCACCGAAACGCATACGGTTGGTCGCCTCTGACTGTACGGTGTTCCACGAACCGTAGCCCGCATTGATATTTGTCTTCACTCCGTCCTCCTCCATCCTGCGGGTGACGATATTGACTACTCCACCCATTGCATTGGAGCCATAAAGCACCGAAGCCGGTCCCCGGAGCACTTCCACCTGCTCCGCCATCAGGGACTGATAGGAGTCCGATATAGGATGGCCGAACATTCCCATGTACTGCGGATGCCCGTCTATGAGCACCATCACCTGACCTGAGCCGCCGCTGAGACCACGTACTGAGATGTTGCCGGCAGCTCCGCCTGAAACTCCGTAACCCATGATACCTCGGGACGTGGAGAAAAATCCCGGCACCTGCTCCGTCAGTACCGGCAGCAGCGACGGGGTGAAGGAATACTCTATCTCCGGCCTGTCCAGCACGGTGACGGTCAGCGGCAGATGACGTATGTCCGTCTTGTTGCGGGTACCCGTGACAACCACCTGCGAAAGGGTATCAGTCCGGATTCCTACGGCAGTATCCGCCGGTTCTTCAAAACTGCGGGCCTCAGCCCCTATAAAGGCAGCAACACACAGAAAGGCTGCTGAAAGGAAAATTTTTCTCATCTTGTTCGTTCATCCTGAGAGTGTACGGTTTCCAGCGATTTCGGGGACACTCTCCCTGCCCTGCAAAATCGTGAGACCGTCACAACAGCTTCCGGGGACGGTCGCCCGGATTTTCATTCCTGAGAGTGCACCGTTTCCATGCAAAACGGGGCACTCTCCGCACAAATTCGTGCTACGTTTTTTCAACAACTTGCTACCGAAAGGCGAAAAAAAACGTGAGCACCTACTCCACCCTGCTCATCAGCAGTTTTCCGTGCCTGACACCATTGATGGACGTAAGCCTGGTGCCAAGTTCCGTGAGTCTGGCAGCCTCCCCCTTGACTGTCACTACATAGAGACAGGCTGTATCGCTCACAAAATACACCGAAGATGACAGCACACAGCTTTCATTCTCCCGTATCACATCGGATATCCTGGCTGCGACGTCCCTCCTGTCCTTGTCGCACAAGACCAGCACTGTTCCAGCCACAATGTGATTGCACATCCATTTTTCCTCCGTCACATATTTTTCAATAAGGAAACGGATGGCTCTGGAGCGGTTAGAGAAACTGTTCCCTTCCGCATAATGATCCAGTTCTTCCAGCAGCTCACTTTCGAGCGACACTCCAAAACGCCTGATTGCCATAATTGTTTTTTTAACGGCACAAAGATATATCTTTATTTTTCCCTCCCCGATAACATATTTACCGATATGCATACCAATATTACTGCAAACCTCGGCTGTGCAAACTGAACAAGTTCTTTTGCACTGCTCTCGGCTTCTGCGGTATTCGGCTGCGCCGCTTATACTGTTCACGCCTCGGCTGTGCAAACTGAACAAGTTCTTTTGCACCGCTCTCGGCTTCTGCGTATATTTGCAGAATTATAAAACAAGAGCATATGAACATTTTCAGAAAGATACTCAGCCGACCATTCAAAGAATCATTCATAAAGAACATACTGCTTATCGCTGCCGTGATAATCGCCGGATATGCCGCCGTCATTATCTTCCTGAACATCACGACCCGTCACAATCAGGAACTCAGCGTACCTGATTTCTCAGGCATGACCATAGCTGAAGCCAAGGCTGTCGCCGAGCAGACCGGTCTCAGAATAGATGTCACCGACTCGGTCTACATAAGAAGTATGGAGCGGGGTACAATATCGAGACAGAACCCGGAAGCCGGAAGCAAGGTAAAGAAGAACAGACGCATACTGTTGGTCATCAACTCCATGCGTCCAAGACAGTCAGTCATGCCGTCCCTGACAGGATACTCTCTGAGGCAGGCGCGTACTGAACTGGCAGCCAACGGGCTCAATATAGGCCGGCTCATATATGAACCGGACATGGCCACTGACAATGTCCTTGCACAGCAGGTCAACGGCAAGGACATAACTCCCGGCACACATATCAACAGCGGCTCCAGCATAGATCTGGTTCTCGGTCTCAACCCTGCCGACAGCAGCACATTCGTTCCGGATGTCATAGGATACCGATACCAGATGGCCACGGAACTGCTGCACGACAATTCGCTGAACATCTACAGGTGCGAGTTCGACAGCACCGTGTTCACTTTCGCCGACTCGCTCGAAGCCTACGTGTACGGACAATACCCTCCGGCATCCGACTCCATCACCGTGCGCAGAGGATCTTCCGTTACCCTGTATCTGTCCAAAGACGTCTCACTTATCCCCGTTCCGGAGGAAGAAACCGACAGCACTGATGTCCAGATCTGACACAAGACCAAAAAGGGAAGACCAACTGGGACTTCTGCCATACTGCAAAGTGCAGGACACAGCACGTCAGGCACTGACGGACGGACCGGTCCCTGAAGACGAGGACAATCCTGAAGAGGAGAGCGACCAAGGCATGTTCGAGCACTACCGCGTGACTGCCGACAAGGGCCAGAGTCTGATCCGTGTGGACAAGTTTCTTACAGCCCACATCATGGGAGCATCACGCAACCGTATCCAGCAGGCCATAGATGCAGGATACGTGTATGTCGGAGACACTCAGGTAAAAGCCAACTACAGGGTAAAGCCGATGGACGACATCCGCATCTACCTGCCGTACCGCAGACGCGGATACGAGATTCTGCCGGAAAAGATGGACCTGGACATACGGTACGAGGACGAAGACGTACTGGTAATAAACAAACCGGCCGGACTGGTGGTACATCCCGGTTGCGGCCACTATACAGGAACTCTGCTGAACGGACTGGCATGGTACCTGGGACGCATCCAGGGACCTGATGCGGAAGATGACAGGATGGGCATACTCGTACACCGCATAGACAAGGATACTTCGGGTACCCTTCTGATAGCCAAGAACGACGAGGCCCAGGCTTGTCTGGCCCGCCAATTCTTCGTCCACTCCATCGACCGCAGGTACACGGCCATCGTATGGGGAGACATGGATGGTGACTCAGGCACAGTCACAGGAGACATAGGAAGGGATCCGGCAAACCGCATAAGATTCAAGGTCGTGGAAGATGGAACCGGCAAGCACGCCGTCACCCACTGGAAAGTCATTGAGAGGCTCGGATACGTGACCGTAGTCGAATGCCGTCTGGAGACCGGCCGCACACACCAGATCCGCGTACACATGAACCACATAGGACATCCCCTGTTCAATGACTCGATGTACGGAGGAGACCGCATACTGAAAGGCACCCTCTACACGCGCTACAGGCAGTTCATAGACAACTGTTTCGAAATTCTGCCTCGCCAGGCCCTCCACGCCGGAACGATAGGTTTCATACATCCGCGCACACACGAGAAAATCTCTGTCAGCAGCGAACTGCCGGCGGACATGAAAGCGCTTATCGGGAAATTCCGCAATTTCGTAAGCAGCCGTCGGCAGGACTGAGCCTACCGCCTGGGAGGTCTTGGACCATGAGGCCCGCGTCCCATGCCGCCCGCCATCCTGTCGAAATTGCCGAAACGGTATACCAGACTGATAATGAAATACTGGCCGAGAGTATTGTTATAAGTGTCCTCTATATAGTTGTCAGTAGTGGTGCGATAGTTGTTCCTCGACTGATTGAGGATATCATAGACCTTGAAACGCAGGGTCATCTTCTTCTTCAGGAAAGACTGGGATATCTCGGCGTTCCATGTCAGGGACGGTTCTCCGAAACCGGCGTCATAGCCGATATAGTAATTGTATCTGGCATCAGTAGCTATTTCCATACCCCACGGCAGGGTCGCAGTAACCTCGGCGAATACAGAATTGTCCCAGGTGTCCGAACGGGCCTGAGAGGCTATCTCGTACCAGGCCTTGCGGTACGAGGCCCTGGCTCCGAGACGGGTCTCGAGATAATCGTTGCGGTAGACAAATGTCAGGTTCTCGGTAAGGGACAGAGTCGTGGTTCTGCCGGCAATCAGGTCATCCATTATCTCGTCCAGAGTAGTGGCCGTAGTATCGTTGCCGGTATAGGACAGACTGCTGTTGACAGCCGCACGGGTAAAGGACATAATCGAGAAGCCGGATTTGGCTATCTGGGAATTGAGCATGAACATCAGGTCTCCTCCTATGACCGGCCGGTCCGAGTTGATAGGTGCCGTATACTGCACACCGGAGCCGTCATACCAGCTGGCGTTGATGATATCGTCCTTGGTATAATTGAAGCCTCCCATCAAAGCGTAAGTGGAGAACGTCTCCATATCGGTATAGTCATAATGCATTCTCAGCCTGTGCTGGAACTCGGGCCTCAGACCGACGTTACCGAGAGAAACATACAGAGGATCTGAGTTGTCCGGAACAGGCATCAGCTGGTTGACCGTCGGCTCCTGAGTACGGCCCCAATAGAAGACGCGCAGGAACTCGTTGTCCGAGAAATTGTAGTCAAACCTGGCCGACGGCGCGAAATTCCACACTGTGTAGGAAGTATCCCTGGCCGCCCCCATCTGCCCTACGGTTCTGGTCGTGGACGGCTCGGCGTTGACTCCTATCTGAAGATTGTACTTTTCCTCCTGCTTCATCATGCTCACCTGCATCCTGTGGCTCAGGAAAGTGTTGGTCATCCGGCTGGAATAGTCTTCAATCAGGGCATTGCTGCCGTTGTCATACGTCATCTTCTCAGACTGGTACTCCTGCCAGTCGAAACGGTAGGATCCCAGAATGAAGAAGTTCTTTCCAAGAGGCTCGGTATATGTCAGGTCCGCCGATATCGAATAGTTCTCGTCTTTCTGGTCGTACCGCTGGTCTATCAGCTCTGTTCCGGTAAGTATATCGTCAGCATAGGTATTGGTCTCGGAGTAGTTGGTTCCGCTGTAATCATTGCCGGACAAAGAGTAGTCCACATTGAGTGACAGTGTACGGCCCTTCGTCTCCCCTATCTTCTGGCGCAGGAGCAGCCGGCCGCGCGTCCTCCAGGAGGTGCCGTCCGATATGGCCTCGCTCCGTCCGTCATTGACCTTGCCGCTGACAGAGTTGTCCGTGGAATACTCGCTCATCTCATTGTAACGGCTGCGCCCGTAGTTGAAGCGGGGACGGAACAGCAACGATGTCTTGTCGTTGAACTTGTAGTCAAACTCCACGCCTCCACGATGCCCGTCACTGAAAAAACGGCTGGTCTCGTTGTTGTCCGTCATAAGACTCTCACCGTCATTCAGGAAAGTAGTCCTGCTGCTGCGCTCCTCCACATCCCTTATCGAGCCGTTGTAGAGATAATTGCCGCCTAATTCACGGTCCTTGTCCCCGCCGATGTTCATATTGGCGTTCACTCCGGCCATCCAGGACGTGGTGATTCCACCACGGTCACCGCCGAAACCGCGTCCGCGCATACCGCCTCCCATCTCGCTGTTCATATCGTTGAAACCGCGGTTGTTGGTATTGTTGCCGTTGAGAATGAAACTGATCTGACTGTTCTCCGTGAAGCGGCCTATCATGCCTGAAGCCTGATAACGGGCAGCATGCTCATCGGTCTGCAGATCATGCCCGCCTCCGGCCGTTATATTTCCGAACCATGCCTCCAGCATACCTGGCTTGACACTCAAGTCTATGACCTTCTCCTCATTACCATCGTCGATGCCGGTAAACTCGGCCTGGTCGGACTTCTTGTCCACGATCTTTACCTTCTGGATTATCTGGGCAGGAATGTTCTTGGATGCCAGGGACGGGTCGTCCAGAAAAAACTCCTTGCCGTCTATCATTATCTTGTTTATCGTCTCTCCTTGATAGGTTATGGCACCGTCGCTGTCCACCTCCACACCCGGCAATTTCTTCAGCAGATCTTCCAGCACGTCATTGTCGGTGGTCTTGTAGGCCGCCGCACTGTACTCAATCGTATCTTTCTTTACAACTATCGGGTTGCCTACCGCTGTTACAACCACCTCGTCAAGCATGGCAATGTCAGGCTGCATCAACACTTCCTCGAGGTCGGTCACTCCTCCTTTCAGGTTCACATCCCTGATAAGTTTCTTATATCCCATAAGGTCGGCCGTAAGGACATACTTGCCGGCCGGAATGCCGGATATGGCACCGTTCCCGTCAGCATCCGTGACAGCTGCATAAAAACGACCCTGAGAAGTTCCGTCCTTCGAGACAAATATAGTGGCGAAAGGCACAGGCTCACCTGAAAGAGAGTCGGTGAGCTTCATTTTGAGTGTGCTTGTCACGGTCTGGGCCGAGAGCCCCAGACAGGTCATTACAGCCATCAAGGCTATAAGAAGAATACGTCTGTATACCATCTGTTATCAGAATCTTTAACGTAGCTTTTGACAATTGCGGACTTTAATGGTTTAATCAACGGATACGGTCCGGATGGGACTTTATAAACTGTGCCCAGTCCGTAGAAGCCTCCCTGTCCGCAAACGGGTTGACCAGCTGGTAGAAATGGCACAGTGCAATGGCCAGTGCATCCGTAGCGTCGAGATATCCTGACTTAAGCTCCACGGACAGTGTCCTGGAAACGATAAGAGCCACCTGCTCCTTTGACGCCGCTCCCTGCCCCGTCACGGCCATCTTCACTTTCCTCGGCGCGTACTCGAATATGGGCACACCCCTTGCGATCGCAGCAGATATCGCAGCCCCCTGCGCTCTTCCAAGCTTGAGCATGACCTGAGGGTTCTTTCCATAGAAAGGAGCCTCGACAGCCATGTCGTCCGGACAGTAACGATCGATAACGGCCCCAACCTCGGTATATATGGTGTTCAGCTTGGCGAAATGATCCTTTTCCTTCCTAAGATCCACTACTCCCATGTCCACATAATGGACACTGCGTCTGTCCACAAGAACGACCCCGTAACCAAGTATCATGGTTCCGGGGTCTATTCCGAGTATTATTCTCTGACCGTCATCCATCAATACTGTCAGTCAATCCTGATAAATCTGGTATACTCCTGAAGCACTTTGGGAATATTGATTCCGTCCGGAGTCTGGTTGTTCTCGAGCAAAGCCGCAACTATCCTTGGAAGAGCCAGCGAACTTCCGTTCAGAGTATGGGCAGGGAGGGTCTTTCCTTCTGCATCCTTGTATCTGAGCTTGAGCCTGTTGGCCTGATACGACTTGAAGTTGGAAACAGAGCTGACCTCCAGCCACCTCTGCTGGGCCGCAGAGTACACTTCAAAATCATAGGTTATGGCAGAAGTGAAACTCATGTCCCCACCGCAAAGACGTACTATCCTGTAAGGCAGACCGAGAGAATTGACAAGCCTCTCCACATGCAGAACCATCTCGTTAAGAGCTCTTTCAGATGCCGAGGGCAAAGTTATCTGCACGATCTCCACCTTGTCGAACTGATGCAGCCGGTTAAGCCCGCGAACATCCTTCCCATAGGATCCGGCCTCTCTTCTGAAGCATGGAGTATAGGCTGTCATCTTTATCGGAAAATCCGATTCCTGAAGAATAGTGTCACGGTAGATGTTGGTAACAGGCACCTCCGCCGTAGGAACCAGATAAAAACGGTCCTGAGCCGCAAAGTACATCTGCCCTTCCTTGTCCGGAAGCTGTCCTGTACCGAAACCGGACGCCTCGTTGACCAGGACAGGAGGCTCTATCTCCAGATACCCGGCCCTGGTGTTGAAATCCAGGAAATACTGGATGAGCGACCTCTGCAACCTTGCGCCCTTGCCTTTGTAGACAGGGAAACCGGCACCCGTCAGCTTTACTCCGAGATCGAAATCTATGATATCGTATTTGGATGCTATCTCCCAATGAGGCAGAGCATTCTCAGGCAGCTCCGGAATATTCCCGCCCATACGCACCACCACATTGTCATCCGCATTCTTTCCAGGAGGAACTATCTCGTCCGGAATATTGGGAAGCTGTACAAGCAAGTCATTCTGCAGGCGCTGGCTTTCGTCCATCTTCGCCTCAATATCCTTGGAACGGGTCTTCATCTCCGCAACTTCCTTCTTGACTGCCTCCGCGTCCTCCCTGCGGCCTTGCTGCATCAGACTGCCAATTTCCTTGGCCTTGGCCTTCTGTGCCGCCAAAGACGCGTCAAGCTCAGTCTGGCACGATCTCCTGATCCTGTCCTGCTCCAGAATCCTCTCTACTATTCCTGCCGCATCGAAGTTCTTCACGGCCAGCCTTTCTACAACATACTGGGGATTATCCCTCAAAAGCTTAAGAGTCAACATCTGTCATCTGAATTTAATTGTGCGCAAATATAAATAAAATCGGGCAGAATCATCATCTGCCCGATATGTCAATCCAAATACACCGCATTAACCTGCAGTTGGAGGTATCACTGAGACATAGGACCTGTTTTCCCTTGTCTTACGGAAAGACACCACTCCGTCAACAAGAGCATAAAGCGTGTGGTCCTTGCCCATTCCGACATTCTTGCCGGGATAGTGGACTGTGCCTCTCTGACGTACAAGAATGTTACCTGCCTTGGCCATCTGACCGCCGAACAACTTCAGTCCAAGTCGTTTGCTGTGCGATTCACGACCGTTCTTGGAACTACCGACACCTTTTTTATGAGCCATAATTCTTTCCTCCTATAATTTAAGCGATCTCCTCGATGAGAATCTGGGTTAAACACTGGCGGTGACCATTGAGCTTCTGATATCCCTTGCGACGTCTTTTCTTGAACACCAGAACCTTGTCAGCCTTTACATGATCAACTACGGTAGCCTTTACCGTAACACCCTCGACATAGGGGGCACCAACCTTGACCGAACCGTTGTCGTCGGTCAGAAGCACTTTTGCGAAATCAAGAGAAGCACCCTTCTCGCCCTCGAGACGGTTCACGAAGATCTTCTTCCCTTTCTCCACTTTGAATTGCTGTCCTGCAATATCTACGATTGCGTACATCTGATAATTTGTTAAAAGTTAACGGCTGCAAGCGGCTGTCCTGTCTCAAACAACTCTTATTCAATAGCTTAACAACCTGCATCTAATATTTTCGGACAGCAAAAGTAATACTTTTCATTTTTTTTCACAAATTAAAGACAAAAAAGTTACTTTTTTCCTTAAATTTGCTTCCCCAAAAAGGAAAAACATGACATCCCCCTTCACGCATAACCGCACCGCATCAGGAAATGATTTCCTTTCCAGAAAAAAAGACGTGAACCAGATTGCCGCCAACATAGGCAACGGCACACATACAGTGATATACGAACCGCCAAAGACGGGAAAGCAGTCCGCCGTAAGAATGGCTGTCTCCATGCTGGACCAGTCAGCATACCGTCTGACGGATATTGACCTGCAGAACGCACCGTTCATAACCGATCCTGACTGCAGGACAGATACCAGTGACATACTGACATACATATTTCCGAAAAGAAAGGACACATCCAGACGGGACATCGTGTACATCCGGAATTTCCAGAACATCCTGAAACTGGACAACTGGGACAGAGTGCTGGCAGCAGCGTCCAGGGAGATGCCTTCAGACGGATCCACCGTATACGTCATAACCGGTTCCGGCATCAACGCAATGAAGTACATTTTCGAGGTTCAGAAGCATTTCTACAGGATGTACGACAGAGTAACGCTGTCTCCCATCGACGAGAGAGCCGTCACGGAACACATCTCGAAGACATTCCTCAGAGTAGGACGGGTCGTGGAGCAGGAACAGGCAGAGTACATATACGATATCGTTGACGGACATCCATGGTATATCTGGCAGATAGCCGACATCTGCTTCAACCTGACCAAAGGCTACCTCAGCAACACGGTCATAACCGAGGCGATAAGCACCATGCTGTACATTCATTCCGTACGGTTCTCAGGCATAATGGACAACCTCAGCAGATATCAGGTATATTTCCTGAAAGCCGTATTCGACGGCATAGCGAAGGCCAGTTCCGCCGATGTCATATCCGCATACCATCTGAACTCGTCAGCCAATGTGCACAGGCTCAAGGAGGCCCTGACCAAGAAGGAGGTCCTTGTATTCGATTCTCAGGACACCCCGAGAATCATCGATCCGCTGTTCCGGCTGTGGCTTGAGAGATTTTACTTTAAGACTGAAGAATAAATGAAGAGATTAGCTGTGCTCTCCGGTGCAGGGGTAAGCAAGGAGAGCGGTATAAATACATTCAGGGACTCCGGCGGAATGTGGGAGAAGTATCCTGTAGAGGACGTGGCCTCCATTGACGGATGGTACCGCAATCCCGGCCTTGTCCTGGATTTCTACAACGGACGCAGGCGGGACCTCAGGGACAGACAGCCCAACGATGCCCACAAAGCCATCGCTTCGCTGGAGAAGGACTTCAAGGTGACTGTCATCACACAGAACGTGGACAACCTGCACGAACGGGCCGGATCCACTGACATCATCCACCTGCATGGAGAACTGACAAAAGCCAGAGGAGAGCTTTCCCCGGCTCCGGTATACGATATCGGATACAATGACATCCACTTAGGAGACAAGGACAGCCGAGGCGAGCAGCTCCGCCCTTTCATAGTATGGTTCGGAGAGGCAGTCCCGCTTATCGAGGACGCTGCTGAGAAAGTGTCCGAATGCGACATTCTGCTGGTAATAGGGACATCTCTCGCTGTCTACCCGGCTGCCGGACTCGTCAACTACGTAAGAAAGGGCGTTCCTATATTTCTAATCGACCCCAATCCCATAAATATCGGATACAGCCTCTATACGCAGATACAGGAAACTGCCGTTGCAGGAATGCGCAGATTTATGGATTTAGTTCCGGAACTGAGATGAATGCCGGGACAGTCTCGACAACGATAAAGCCACAACAGAAGAAGTGGTACGTGCTGTATACAGCCTCCAGAGCCGAGAAAGCCGTGGAAAAGAGACTGGCTGCGCTCGGAGCCGAGGTATTCCTGCCATTGTACAAGGAAAAGCGGAAATGGTCTGACCGGGTGAAGGTAGTGGAATGCCCCCTCTTCAGGTCATATATCTTCATTCACTGCACCAGAAGCCAGTTGTCCGGACTGTCATCCGTGGAAGGTGTAGCCTGCACCGTATACTGGTGCGGCGAACCGGCCATAGTCAAGGACAGCGAGATAAAAGAGATACACAAGTTTCTGTCCATCATGGAGCATAACCGTATAATATCCGAAGGAGACATGGTCAGCATACTTGGAGGTCCTTTCGAGAAACGCTACGGCAAAGTGATACGCATTGAAAACAGGTTCGTGTACCTCGCCCTCGAGTCCGCCGGCAATCTTACCGTATGCGCGGAACTGCGTATAGACAAGGAGATGATTTCCAAACAGCCATTATGAAAAAAAACGGCTGTGTCGATCGGGACACAGCCTTATTGTTGAAGTAAGCTGACCTTTGATGCTACTTATTTCTGCCTGTTCTTGTAACGCTGATAGAACTTGTCCACGCGGCCGGCAGTATCCACAAGTTTCATCTTTCCAGTATAGAAAGGATGAGAGGTATTGGAAATCTCGACCTTTACGAGCGGATATGTAACACCTTCTATATCAATAGTCTCTCTCGTATTAACACAAGAGCGGGTGATAAACACATGCTCGTTGGACATATCCTTGAATGCTACAAGACGGTAGGATTCGGGATGTATACCTTTTTTCATGTTATTGTTGTTAATTAATGTTTACCGGCGCAAAAGTATATCATATTTGCCTAACTCACAAATTTTTTTATGCAGTTCAGTGCCTGTACGTGATCTCCCTCTTCTCAAGTTTTGTAGGGACATCGTCATGGTAAGTCACCTTTTCGGTCCAGTTGCCGCACGAGTCTGTCTTGAACGTAAACCGTACCTGCATCTCCGGTCTGTTCTCACCTGAAAACCTCATACCCGAGCAGAAACCATCCTCGTTGTAATCCATTTCGGTCACCATACTGCCGAACAGCAGGCTCTTGGAATCAACCGACTTTCTGCGTCCCAGAGAATCGTACCGTATGACAAACTCACTGAACTGCTTACCTTTTGAGGAATAGGTAACAGCCTCCGTATTCCGGCCCTCCGAATCATACTTCATGATCCTGTAGCCACTTGGCTCCTCCCCTTCCTTGAAAGTGAACAATGCCTTTATGCTGTCTCTGCCGAAATAATCATATTCCTCATGTTTCTTCAGACTGTCATTACCGTCCTTTACCGTCATTGACTGCAGACGCCCTCCCCGCCTGTACTTGTACACGGAAGACTCCAGGATCTTCCCGTCCGCCGACACCAACTTTGAATCGGATACCCGGCCGTTGCTTCCATACTGAATCCTCATCTCGGAGACCGGCTCACCGGACTTGTTGAAACGTTCCATAAAGGTCACCCGGCCATTGTCGTCGAACTCGAGATAGATATTGCTTGTAGATGCGGCAACAGAGGACGCCACATAACCGTCCTCCGACGAATCCACATCATAGACAATATTTCGTACTGACGCCACGTCTCCTTTCAGATCGTACCGGTCGAGGTTCATATCCATCTCCGGGGAAGGGGACGGAGCCCATGTACTGCATGAGGCAGCCACTGACAGCGACAGACAAACTGCCGCATACTTGATTGCTGAATAGTTGTTCATATTACATTACTGCTTGTTACTGTTTATTGTCTTGAAAGTCTTTACCCTGCCGAGCTGTTCGTCATACAGCATATACCTCCGGGCCTTGCGTATCCACTTCTGCTCTTCCACCTTTATATGTTCCTTAAGGTCTTCCCACTGCAGACCGCCAGTGACATATGAGAACATGAGAGCGTCACCCAGCACAGATGCCAGACCGTCCACGGAGACCCGGATTCCGTCTCCAACAAGTTTCCGCAGGATTCTCAATGCATGGGCCACCGAATGGTATGGAATCCCGGGCTGCGGAAGCATCTGAAATCCGAAACAGGTCTCGTCCTTATAGCGTCCGAAACGTGGTGTGAAGACGGTCTTCCTGAGAAATACACCGGAATCCGAGAATCCGGACACATCCTCAGCATGCATGTATTCCTTCATATACGGAGCACCGAACTGCTCATAAGGCCTTGAAGTACCAGATCCGTAGCTGAGATCCGTACCCGACAGCAGAGTCATTCCGCAGTGGAAATTGGAAGTGAACAGCCCGGGAACATCAGCCCTCGGCGGAATACTCCACGGCATAAGATACTGAGTTGCAGGGCGTACCATATACGATATAATGTGAAGCGGGAACTTTGCCCCTATCTCCGAATAGAACAGATTGGACAGTTCTCCCAATGTCAGTCCGTGCCTGTGAGGAAGTCCCTCAATTCCGGCGGTACGGTCTCCGTCTGACCCCAGAGCCGTACCTTCCACCCACCTGCCGCACATATTCTCCCTGTCAAGCACATATACAGACAACTGCAGACCGCTGCCGTGAATCAGTTGAAAGAGCTCGTAAAGAACGGATGTCACTGTATCATACCTGGACCCTGTATCCTGATACTCAACAATCAGGGCGTCTATGTCCTCCAGCATTCCGGGCTGGAAACAGCTTTCCTGATTCTGGCGGAGAGGGATGAATGCGCAGCCATCCAGTCCGAGATCGGCATACGACGCATCAGTTCCACATGCCTCCTGCCTCAACTCTCCGAAAATACCATCGGCGGGGAAGAATACCTTCACCAGCCGTCCCTTCTTATAAAGCTGCTCGAACAGGTACTCTCCCGTACCGGGATTCCATGCCGACTGATTGCACAGGACCGCCAGACGGCCCCGCCGTAGCACCAGGTCCTCCTGACTGTCCAGAGGCGTCGTTCTGAATGAGAACATGGCTAACCGATTATTTTTCGTGCGATATCCATCACCTCCGAGGCTATCCTCTCAGCAGTCATCTCATCAGAAGCCTCAGAATATACGCGTATTATCGGCTCGGTATTGGACTTGCGGAGATGGACCCACATCCTGTCCTTGTCAAAATCTATCCTGACACCGTCTATATCCGTTATCCTCTCCGATGCAAAACGGTCCTTGATCTCCGACAATATACGGTCAATCAGACTGCGGTCAGACAATTCTATCCTGTTCTTGGAAATTACATAACGGGGCAGCGATTCCCTTACTTCCGAGACTTTGCGGCCGGACAATGCGATACTGCTCAAAAACAGAGCCGTACCTATCAACGCATCACGTCCGTAATGCAGATCAGGCACTATCACGCCTCCGTTGCCTTCTCCGCCTATGACCGCTCCGGTACGCTTCATCTCGGTTGTGACATTGACCTCTCCGACAGCAGAAGCGGTATATGTGCAGCCGTGGGCCTCGGCCACATCCCTCAGAGCCCTGGACGAGGAAAGGTTGGAAACAGCCGGACCGGACTTCCTTGAGAGGACATAGTCGGCCACGGACACAAGCGTATACTCCTCGCCGAAAAATGTACCGTCCTCGCACACAAATGCCAGACGGTCCACGTCAGGATCCACGGCTATGCCCAGATCGGCCTTCTCGGACGCCACTCTCGCGCACAAGTCCGTCAGATGAGACGGAAGCGGCTCGGGATTGTGGGCAAACTGCCCTGTAGGCTCGCAGTTAAGGCATACACATTCGACGCCCATGGCTTCAAGCAGTCTGGGCATGACTATGCCTCCTACCGAATTGACCGCATCCACAACCACTTTGAAATGCCTTTTCCTTACAGCATCCACATTTACCAGCGGATAGTCGAGAACCGCCTTAATATGCATATCGGTAAACTCCTTCTCCGTATAAGAGCCGAGACTGTCCACATCACAATATGCGAATTCTCCGTTCTCGGCCGAACGAACCAGTTCCGCACCCTCCTCGGCATTGAGAAACTCCCCGTGCCCGTTCAGCAGCTTGAGTGCGTTCCACTGCCTCGGATTATGGGACGCAGTGAGTATGATGCCTCCGTCTGCCTTTTCGAAGACAACCGCCATCTCCACTGTCGGAGTGGTTGCCAGTCCTGCATCCACTACATCTATCCCGCATGATCTGAGAGTACCGCAGACGATACTGCTCACCATCGGTCCCGACAGACGGGCATCCCTGCCCACGACGACCTTAAGCCTCCTGTCTCCGCAGCGGCTGTGCAGCATCCCCGAATATGCCGATACAAACCTGACTATATCCAGCGGAGTAAGGGCATCGCCGCACGCCCCGCCTATTGTTCCACGTATTCCTGAAATCGATTTGATGAGTGTCATAGTCCTATATTTTAAATTATTTCCAAGTCTTTATTTTCCATCCAGCCCTGCCTGCCATCCGAAAGTTCTATCCGGATCCAGTCTCCGAGGGTATCCACGACAGTGACCTTCGTACCCTCATGCAGTATGAAGAGAGACTGGTCCGTAGAACTGGGCGAGCTCTTGACACTGCAGACCGGCACAGTCACCACTCCCTCGTTCCCGTTCTCCGCTACGGAACGAAGACTGAAAGCGGACACAGCCGATATGATCACGAATACAGACGCCACTATCGCCAGAGCAAAAGCCGTCCTGCGCAGCGGAAGGGAACCGGAGAACCGGAATACCAGCACCAGAACCGCCACTGCAAGCAGCAGCACCATTGCCGTCCAGGCCCATGCATCCGAGGACATCAAATCCCGGAACGACCTGGCCCATGTGACAAGGATGAACTCCGGCACGTCCTCTATCCTGTCCACAGTATTCTCCATCGCTTTCCCGAGATTGAATGCCGCATCCTCATAGGACGGTTCGAGCTTCAGTGCCTTCTCGTAGTAAAGTATGGACTTGCCAAGAAAATGCCCGGTCTTGTAGTAACTGTTAGCTATATTGTAATACAGCTCGGGAGACTCGTATCCCAGTTTCTCTATAGCCGTAAATCCGGCGACAGCAGCCTCGAAATCTCCGGCCGCATAATCCGCTGCCGCCTTGTTCCAGAGTGAGTCAGGACTCTGCGCCGACATCACAAGCGGCATAAGCGGCACCAATATGGATAGTACAAGCAATCGTTTCATCTGATATCAACTTTCTATTTCTGAAATAACCTTTTCTGCCTGACGGTAGTCCCTGTCCATCGCATCCGTTCCCCCTGCCGGAGCATATCTGGCATACTCACAGGCATCCAGCAGGTCGAACAGTTCCTTTACAGTCTCTCCGCTCCTGCCTCTGGCCTTAAGCTCATCCTCAATTCTATCACGCGTAAGGTCAGCCACCGGCAGCATCAGCTTGTCCGACACATAACCTTCCACAGCCTTATGCAGCTCCTCATAGAATGCTGAATAAAGCCCCTGCTTCAAGAACATGGACGCATTCTTCAGACGTGCCCGAGCAACCTTCAATGCCTTGCGGTTCCTGGTTCCGGCCACGTCACCCCTGCGCTCTGCCATTCTGGCAAGCAGAATCCATGATACCACGAACAGAATTATCGTCAGAAGCGGTACCACGTATATGACCGGCGTGTCCACAACAAGCCTTCCGGACGCGCGAAGTCTCCCAGGGGAAGTTGCCATGAAACGGATGTCCTCACCTATGTTTTTGACACTCTGCTTGTTCACTCCGGACGGAATGACGGCGGCATCTGTCCTGTTTCCTTCTCCCACCTTGATTTCAAGAGGTTCCGAAGAAATAGTCCTGTAACGGCCGGAGGATATGTCGTAATACGTGAACTCCACAGGAGACATGCTGAATGTCCCCGGAGCCCTCGGTATGAACGGATACTCGAACGTGACAGTTCCGGACGAACCGGAGCCACCGGCCTTTATGTTGTCCGTCTTCTTCATGTCGTACACCTCGAAATCTGACGGAAAACTGATTTCAGGAGCATTTATAAGACCGAGATTGCCTGTCCCTGACACAGTCACCTTCAAGGAGGATGCCTCATGGGCGCTCACACTGTCCTTGTCGAAAGACACCGACATGCTGAACGATCCTACTCCTCCGGTAAATGACTCAGGAGCCCCGGACGGAAGCGGGGAGACGTGTATTGTCACCGGCTCACTGGTCACTCTCTTGCGGACAGTCTGATACGAGTCGAAGAAATCATCGAAGACAGATCTCGGCCCGGAACGCCGGCTCCTGACCTGCAGCAGGCACACCAGTTCCGCCGGATCAATGCTCAGGTCTCCTGTCTGCTGAGGAAGAAGCATATATCGGCATAGAAGGGCAGCATTGTATATGTCCCCGTCATATTTTTCCCTCTCAAAATGTATGTTCTGAGGTGAATCTGTCTCCTGGCTCCAGAAACCGTCAAACGACGGAAAACGCACATCCTCGAATCCGGATATCGTAGAGGACTGCACATAAAGTTTCAACGTTGCTGTCACCGGCTCACCCACAACGGCCTTGGTCTTGCTCACTGTCAGTACAAGCTTTATGTCATCACCGGCACTAAGCGTAGCCGACTCCTGGCCATTTCCAGAATCCTGACGGGTACCCTTTATCACCTCCACTGTCTTTGTCCCACTTTCATACAACTTGCCGCCTATCTTCACAGAAGCTGACGGTATCGTCACATATCCTTCAGTGCCCACACTTACTGTATAGGTATAGCTCTGCGTACGGACAGTGCTGCTCTTTCCATTGCTGCTCTGGAAACTCATCGAAGTGGACGGAGCCGGTCCGGCAAGCACTTCCATTCCTTCAAGATCCGGTAAGGAGAAATCCGACACACGGCCATCCTCATACGTCGCCACATACATGATACTGAATATCTCCCCCGTGGAGACCACAGAGGGTGCCTCTATGGTGAAGGAATCCTGCGCTGCGGAAGGCAGCACGCATGCCGTACACGCCAACAGGGATATAACAATTCTTCTTATTATTCCTATCTTCTTCATCTTACCAATTTTTCTCTTTTTTTCTGGACTTCTGCTGCAAAGCCTTGGCCTTCTTCACCTTGTCCTGTGTCTGTTTCTCCTTGTCCTCTATAGCCTGAAGCAGCTGCTGCGCTGCCTGAGGTGAAATTTCAGACTGACCATCCCCCTGCTGGCTCTGGTTCTGCTGCTGATCCTGCTGATTATCCTGGTTGTTCTGGTCCTGATTCTGCTGACTGTCCTGATCCTGTTGCTGCTGATTGTCCTGGTTCTGTTGCTGATTCTGATTCTGATTCTGTTGCTGGTTCTGTTGCTGTTGCTGCTGCTGTTGCTGCTGCTGGCTCTGTTGCTGGTGCTCCAGCATCTTCTGGGCATAAGCCAGATTCGACTTTGTCTCCATATTGTCTGGCATAAGTCTCAGTGACTCCTTGTAGGCATCCACTGCCTCCTGATACTTTTTCTGCTTGAGCGCAAGATTGCCGCTATTGTGAAAAAAGTCCGAAGCCTTGGATGAAGAAAGATTCTTCAACGTATCTCCCAGACCTTTATAATACAGTCCGGCCTCATTGTAACTCTCGGCTTCGTACAGCGCATTGCCGAGATTGTATCTGGCCGTAACAGACGCTGAGTCCTTCAGCAAGGCTCTCTTGTATTCCACCTCAGCCTCACGGTACTCCCCCTTCTCAAACGCCCTGTTGCCTTTTCTGACTTCAGAACGGTCGTCCTGGGCCGACATGGCCACAGGGAACAGAACGAGCACAGCCGCCACTGCCGCAAGGCCTTTTCCGCGTCCGAACAGACTCCTCCGGTTGCGCGTACCTGATATGCAAAATTCTATCATCATGAAAAACAATGCTATTGCGAAAAAGTACATATACTGCTCGTCGAACTCCTCGAAGACTACCGACTGATACTTCTTCGCGTCAAAGTCCCGAATCTCGTCTATTATGGGATTGAGACCGAATTCCGTATTGCCGGCTCTCACGTATGTTCCGTCCCCGGCAGCCGCCACCTCTCTCAATGTGGCTTCATCAAGACGGGTCACGACGATATTGCCGTCCTTATCCTTGAGCAGGCCGCCGTCCATCGGAACAGGCTTTCCCTCGGTAGAGCCGACACCTATGCAGAATACTCTGGCACCCATCTCCACGGCATCCTTGGCGGCAGCCACCGGATCATCCTCATGGTTCTCTCCGTCCGTTATAAGTATGATGGCCCGGCTGCCCTCGCTGTCGGATGTGAAACTGCGCACAGCCGTCCTTATGGCTTCCCCTATCGCCGTCCCCTGCACTGGAACGGATTCCGTGGTGATGGAATTGAGAAATATCTTTGCCGAGACATAGTCGGATGTTATCGGAAGCTGCACGAAAGACTCTCCTGCGAATATTATAAGTCCTATGCGGTCTCCCTGCAGGTCGTCCACCAGTTTTGATATAGCCAGTTTTGCCCGTTCCAGACGATTGGGAGAATAATCCTGGGCCAGCATGGAATTGGAGACATCCAGCACGACCATAATCTCAGCTCCGGTAACCTCCCTCTCCTTGAGTATGGCTCCAAGCTGCGGCCTTGCCATCCCTATACTGAAAAATATCAACGCCAGGGATATGAGCGTCAACTTCAACCACCCTTTCCTTACAGGCACAAGCGGTGTGAGACGGTCAACAAGCCCTGCGTCCCCGAAACGGGCAATCCTCTTTTTCCTCAACCTCCTCATAATCCAGTATGCCACATACAGCAGCGGCACGAGGCAGAGTAACAACAGGTATAATGGTTGTGCCAGATAAATCATGCTATCCTCCTTGCTGCGAAAATTCTCAAAACTATCTCCAAAAGGAACGCGGCCAGAGCCAGCACGGCGAAACGGCCGAATTCCTCTGTATATACCGGAAATGAGTCAACCGTTATCCTGACCTTCTCCATCTGATTGATTTCCCCGTAGATCTGCATCAGCTTGGTGTTGTCCGTAGCCCTGAAGTACTGTCCTCCCGTCTCCTCAGCCACCTGTCTGAGCAGTTCCTCGTCTATCTCCACGTCCACGTTCATCACCTGTACCCCGAAAGGAGTCATCACCGGATAAGGAGCCTTTCCATGTGCCCCCACACCTATAGTATATACCCTTACTCCATAAGTCTTGGCAATCTCGGCGGCTGTCTGCGGCGTGATCTCTCCGCTGTTGTTGACTCCGTCTGTCAGCAGTATCACTACACGGCTCTTGGCCTTGGAATCCTTCAGGCGCGCCACTGCGTTGGCAAGTCCGTTACCTATGGCCGTCCCGTCATCTATAAGGCCGCACTCTATCTCCTTTATCAGGTTGATCAGTGTTGCCCTGTCCGTAGTCAGCGGGGACTGTGTATAGCTTTCTCCGGCAAAAACCACGACTCCTATCCGGTCAGAAGGTCTCTGCGATATGAACTCTATGGCAATATTCTTGGCCGCCTCTATCCTGTCGGGAGTAAAATCCCTTGCCAGCATACTGGTAGACACATCCAGAGCCAGCACTATGTCTATGCCTTCCGCGTCGGTCTTGGTCACGTTGGATGATGACCTCGGTCTCGCAATGGCTATTATAATCAACGCAACGGTTATCATGCGCAGCACGAACGGCAGATGTCTCAGGACACCGGCCGGACCGGCACTCCGCCGCCCCAGTCCGGCTGTCGTCGACAAGGATACATACGGCCTTTTCCTGCGCAGTTGAGACCACACATAGCCCGCTGCCATCGGTACAAGGAGAAATTCCAGGTACAGCACCCATGGATATTCGAAAAACATGTCACTCATCTTTTTTATCAGCCTCCAGTTCCTGCATGAATGTATCGTTCACAAATCTTACAGCGACAGGGACGGCATTCTCATTATCGGCCTCCGATGCCATATATTTGGCGAACTTGACGAGATCCGCCGTAGTGAAAAGTTCCCTGACAGCCTCGAAATCGGACGGGGAGATTTCCTTGGTGGACAGGTCCGACAATATCTCGTTTGAAGTACGCTCTATGGTCCTGATCCCGAAACGTCGTTCAATATAGACCCTGAGAGTGTCGGTTATATCCGTATAATACTGCTTCTCCTTGCCTTTCTGCCACAATTTCTCACTTCTTATCCTGTCCAGGTCTCTCAAAGCCACTATGTGAGGAGGATCCTCATGGCCCGGCTTGCTTCCGAAGAGCGGCCGGCTCTTCCTGCGTCCTGATATCAGGCGGAATATGAGGTACACTGCGGCCGCAGCCGCCACTGCAATCAACACCCAGGGGTACACTTCCTTGAAAGTCACAGGATAACGGAACTGGGGCCTGATACCGTACATCTTGTAGGAAGCCGTATCGACAGGTATGGTTGTCACTTCAAGAGGCACTTCCGGAAGTCTCATGGTATCAGCCGCCTCCCCGTGCCTGTAGAAATAAACCACCAGAGGCGGAAGCATGTAGCTGCCGCTGTCAAAAGACGTGATCAGGGCTGTTGTCTCCACTTTTGAGAAATCCCTGCCCCTGTCCACCGTATCAATCTTGAACCCGCCTATAAGCTCGACTCCCGGAACTACATACCCGGACATCGAGTCTATGCTGACGGTCATGCCGCGAGGCACCTTTATCTCCGATTTCCACTCAACCTGATCACCTATGAGTATAGTGTCCCTTGACACGGAAGCCGAAAGTATCTCCTGAGCTGAGACGGCCGCCGCAGACATCACCGCCAACACCGCCACAGCGGCCGCGGCACGCAATCTGCCCACTATTCTACGCCCTTGTCTTGAAAAGGGCGACAAGACTCCTGACATAATCCTGATCCGTTCTTATACTGACTGTATCCACTTTGTATTTTCTAAGCAGCACAAGGGTCTCCTGATAAGCCCCCGCCGCCCATCGCGCATAATGATCCCTGACCGATTTCAGGGATGTATCAACGTACTGTATCCGACCTGTCTCATTGTCCCTGACAGGTATCAGCCCCACATCAGGAAGACTGCGGTCCCTCTCGTCATATATGTTGATTACGGATATATCGTGCCGGTTCACGGCCACTTTCAAGGCATCCTCGTAATTGGGATGCATGGTCTCCTTGTCCACGTCCAGCATATCCGAAAGAAGGAAGGCAGTGCAGCGTTTCTTTATCGCATTTGTAAGGTAACGGAGCGCCTCTCCTATATCGGTACCTTTCTCCTGAGGCCTGAACTCCAGAACCTCCCTGATGATTCTGAGAAGATGGCTGCGCCCTTTCTTCGGCGGAATGAACTTCTCCACCCTCGTACTGAAGAACAACGCCCCCACCTTGTCATTGTTGCTGGACGCCGAGAACGACAGCACGGCGGCAATCTCGGCGGCAAGCTCCTTCTTGGTCTTGGAAACAGTGCCGAAAAGTCCCGAGGCACTGGCGTCTATCAGAAGCATCACTGTCAGTTCCCTTTCCTCCTCGAACACCTTTATGTGAGGGACTCCGGTACGGGCCGTCACATTCCAGTCCATATTGCGGACATCATCCCCCGGCTGATACTCCCTCACCTCGCTGAACGCCATACCGCGTCCCTTGAACGCAGAATGATATTCGCCCGCGAAGATCTGACTTGAAAGAGCCTTGGTCTTGATCTCGATCTTCCTTACTTTCCTCAACAGTTCGTTGCTGTCCATAGACTACGGAACCTCCACTGCATTTATAATATCCGAAATGATGTTCTCACTGGTGAGATTCTCCGCCTCGGCCTCATAAGTCAGACCTATACGGTGACGGAGCACCTCATAGCACACCGCCCGTACATCCTCCGGAATCACATAGCCCCTCCTCTTTATGAACGCATATGCCTTGGACGCCATGGCAAGAGATATGGACGCACGGGGAGAAGCACCGTAAGATATCATGTCACTCAGAGATTTGAGTCCATAGTCCCCAGGAGTACGTGTGGCATAAACGATATCCACGATATACCTCTCTATCTTCTCGTCCATATAGACATCCCTCACCACGGAGCGGGCTTTTACTATATCCTCGGGCTGAAGGACAGCCGATGCCTTGGGAAACGTGCCGCCGTTGTTCATGCGGACGATGAGTTTCTCCTCTTCTTTCTTCGGATATGACACCACGACCTTGAGCATGAAACGGTCTACCTGTGCTTCAGGCAACGGATAGGTCCCCTCCTGCTCTATCGGGTTCTGGGTAGCCATGACCAGAAAAGGCTCCGGAAGTCTGAATGTCTGGTCACCTATTGTCACCTGACGCTCCTGCATGGCCTCCAGAAGAGCTGACTGCACCTTCGCAGGAGAACGGTTGATTTCATCGGCGAGCACGAAGTTGGCGAACACAGGGCCTTTCTTGACCTGGAACTGCTCGCTTTTCTGACTGTATATCACTGTCCCGACAAGGTCGGCAGGCAATAGGTCCGGAGTAAACTGGATTCTGCTGAACCTGGCATTCACACAGGAAGCAAGGGTATTGATCGCCAATGTCTTGGCCAGACCGGGAACTCCTTCAAGAAGAATATGCCCGTTGGCAAGAAGACCGATAAGCAGATTCTCCACCAGATGCTTCTGTCCGACTATCACCTTTGTCATCTCCATGGAGAGGATGTCCACGAAGGCGCTCTCTTTCTGAATCCGCTCGTTCAATTCTTTAATGTTTACGGTGTCCATATCAAAATATTTGTATTTTTGCTGTCTGATTTTACAAAAATAACGATTTTCTTCCACAATGAGGTTTTTTGCTTCAATATCCTATAACGGCACAGGATTCAGCGGCTGGCAGTCGCAGTTGAACGCCATCGGCATCCAGGATGAGGTCCAGAGGGCGCTGTCCACCGTACTTGGGAAGAAAACCTCCGTCACAGGAGCCGGAAGGACCGATGCAGAAGTAAACGCCTCCATGTTCACCGCCCATTTCGACTCAGATGACACTCACATACTCAAGGAGCACGACCGCATAGTCTACAAAATAAATGCCATCCTGCCGAAAAACATAGTCATAAACCGCATCTACAGAGTAAGGGACGACGCACATGCCAGATTCGATGCCGTTAGCAGGACATACAGATACTACATTCACAGGGGAAAGGACCCGTTCGCATGGCAGTTCTCATGGATGTGCAAGTTCCCGCTCGACATGGAAGCCATGAACAAGGGGGCCGGATACCTGACTGGACGCAAGGACTTCAGCTGCTTCGAGAAGGCCGGCGGCTCGTCCGGATCATCTATCTGCGATGTCACACATGCCATTTGGAGCCCCTACACTCCGTCACCTGTTGCGGTGCCTGACACCGAATACATGGTTTTCACCATTACCGCCAACAGGTTCCTGCGCAATATGGTAAGGGCCGTTGTAGGCTCACTGGTGGAGATAGGCCGCGGAAAAAGACAGCCTGAGTGGATACTGGACATACTGCTGTCCGGAGACAGAAGCTCGGCAGGACAGTCCGTACCAGGACATGCGCTTTTCCTGTCAGATATCGGATATCCTGACAGCATCACCGATTTCCAATAATATTAACTATAATCCAATCTCATTTTCATTGTTATGTTATCGAATTTGTTGCAAGTGAACCCTGAGATCCTGATCCAGGAGACGGCCCAGCCCGAAAAAATGTCCCTCATCAAAATGGCAGTGGCCGGAGGATGGCTCATGATCGTACTTCTGATACTTTCCATAATAGCAGTCTACATACTGGGCAGCAGATGGTGGGCCATACGGCAGGCATCCAGAACTGCTCCCGGCTTCATGAACAACATAAAGGCCCTGATACTTGAAGGCAAAATAAATGCGGCCACAGAAATGTGCAGGGAGAACGGATCTCCTGTAGCCAACATGGTCGGAACCGGACTCAAAAGAGCCGGCAACTCCCTCCAGGACATCCAGACAGCGGTTGAGAACACTGCCAATATCGAAATCGCCAAGCTCGAGAAAGGACTGCCCATGCTGGCCACAGTTGCCGGAGGCGCCCCTATGGTAGGATTCCTCGGGACCGTGATCGGAATGATACAGGCATTCTACAACATGGCCCAGGCAGGCAGCAACATTGACATCACCCTGCTCTCGGGCGGTATATACACGGCAATGGTGACCACAGTGGGAGGACTTATAGTAGGCATAATAGCTTACTTCGGCTACAACTATCTCACAGCCAGGATCAATGACATCGTATTCATGATGGAGAGCTACACCATGGAGCTCATGGACACACTGAACAGCAAGAAATCCGGAACAGGAGAAAACGACTGACAATGGCAATCAAACGAAGGACAAAAGCAGAGCCGGCTTTCTCGATGTCGTCCATGACCGACATCGTTTTCCTGCTGCTCATATTCTTTTTAGTGACATCCACACTGATCAATCCTAACGCGCTGAAGCTGCTGCTGCCCAAAAGCACCAACCAGATTTCGACCAAGGCAACGGTCAGTGTTTCCATCAAGCATTACCCGGAACAGGGCACTTTCACATACCACATCAACGGCGGATCCACCCCTGTCAGGTTCGACGAGATAGAGCCGGAACTGCAGACGCTGCTCCAGGACTCCGATGACCCCACATTCTCCATCTACGCGGACAAGACAGTCCCCATAGAAGAGGTAGTCAATCTTATGAACATTGCAAAACGCAACAAGTACAAGGTAATCCTGGCCACTTCCCCTGAATAGAGAATGAAAGATAAAGAGAAATATGCCGGCATAATACTGACAGCTGCTGCACACTGTCTTCTCCTGATCATCCTGACAACGGCAGGCATCAGGAAGACAGACTATGAGCCGCCGGTCAGCGGAATGCTGATAGAGTTCCCTGACCCCATGCAGGAAGAGCCTCCGGAACCGGTTCCCATACGGACGGCTGTCGGTGTGGAACCGAAGGCGGAGGAGGCTTCTCCAGAGAAAGAGGTCACCCTGGTCCAGAAATCCGAAGCCCCCGTGGCAGCCGAGGCTGACAACACCGGTCCGGAAACCACGGTCGGCAATGACGGAGACATCGATGTCCAGGAACCTCCCAGACCGAAACCTATAGACAGAAGAGCACTGTTTTCAGCCAACAGGAATGATGACAAGGACAGTGCCGCCGTACAGGTGGCGGAGAAAGTGACAGACAGACTTAAGGCCGGACACACGCTGGGAAACACGGATGAAGGCAACCCTGACGGCATGCCCACCGCCAGACTTGAAGGCCGCACGGTAATGGGCAACCTTCCGGTTCCGTCCTATACTGTCGCGAAGTCAGGCACCGTAGTGGTCCGCATCACCGTTGACCAGTACGGGACCGTCATCAATGCCATACCGGGCGTAAAAGGCACTACCGTGCAGGACGCCACCTTGTGGGAAGCTGCCAGAAAAGCCGCACTGGAGGCAAAATTCAACATAAGCCAGTCTGCACCGGCCGTTCAGGAAGGCACCATATCCTACGTATTCACACTGAAATAGATTCCGGGGCCATGCAGAATACAGGCCCGGTCCGGCAGGAAGTCACACCTTGCTTGAACGCATGGCCCTGATTCTGGCTCGGATAACTTCAACCACAGCCGGCATGAAGGAAATGACTATGATTGCGAGCAGCAGGATCTTGAGGTTCTCCTGCACAAAAGGCAGATCTCCGAAAAAATATCCGGCAAAACAGAAGACACACACCCACAATGCCGCTCCGGTCAGATTGTACATCATGAAATAATAGTAGTTCATCCTGCCCATGCCTGCCACAAACGGAGCGAAAGTCCGGACAATCGGGACAAAACGGGCCAGTATTATGGTCTTTCCGCCGTATTTGCGGAAAAAACCGTGGGTCTTCTCCAGATAGCTCTGTCGGAATATCCTTGAATCAGGATTGCTGAACAGTTTCTTTCCGAAGAAGTGCCCTACAGCATAGTTGCATGTGTCTCCAAGAACCGCCGCCACGAACACTACCGGCACCAGACAGCCTATCTCCAGCGGCATGTCCGGCAAAGCAGTGATGGCCCCGGCCACGAACAGCAACGAATCTCCCGGCAGGAACGGGGTCACTACGAGTCCCGTCTCACAGAAAATAATGGCGAAAAGTATGGCATAAGTCCAAAGATGGTAGTTCTGGACCAGTTCGATCATATGCTGGTCAATATGCAGTATGAAGTCAATTGCCTGTTGCAGTATTTCCATTGTCGCGTCCTTATTACGAATAACGGGCACAAAAATATGCAAATCCGGCATACTCTGCAAGTCCGGCACTGATTATTCAGAATCCGGCTACTCATAGCGCAGGCACTCTATAGGATCCATGGCGGCCGCACGCGTAGCCGGAATATAACCGGAGAATATCCCCACTCCCATGCATATTGCAAGAGCCATCACAATCCAAAGCCATGGTATGACAAATGACGAATGCATGAAGGCAGCCACCACATTGCCTGCCAGCAGGCCAAATACCGTCCCGACCATACCGCCAAGCTCCCCTATCAGCACGGATTCCATAAGGAACTGAGCCTTTATACGCCTGGAAGAGGCACCCATGGCCTTCCGCGTTCCGATCTCCTTTGTCCGTTCGCGCACCGACACCAGCATGATGTTCATAAGTCCTACCGCAGCACCTGTCAGAGTAATAAGCCCTATCACCATCGCCGCCGCCGTAAGTGTTCCCATTGTGTCGTCCAGTTCAGCCATCACTGCCTCGCTTCTGTTTACCCTGAAGTCGGATTCATCCGAAGGAGCAAGACGACGGACAGCCCTGAACGTCATCTCCGCATCCGACGCCGCTTCTCCGGCGGCAGTTCCTGCCTCAGGCAGAATGCCTATGACGAAATCAGGCCGCGACGAGACAAGATTGGCCACGGCATTGGTATACGGCACCAGTATGCAGTCGTCCATCCCGCCCGAAGCCGTATTACCGACCTCCACTGCAACTCCCACCACCATATAAGTACGTCCTGATATGTGCAAGGCCTGTCCGACAGGCGAATCCTGGCCGAACAGAGCCACGGCCACATTGCTTCCCACGATACAGTAAAAGCGTCCCGCATCAATGTCCTCCTGAGTGAAATCCCGGCCGTCCTCCACTTCCAGCATACTGTATCTCAGATAATTCCTGTCCACCGCGATGACACTGACAGTCGGATTGGTCCTGCGGCTTCCGGCAACGGCCCGGACATTGTCCGCGACTGTCGAGAATATGGACACAACAGCCGGACTTCTGTAATGCTCCACGAACCGCTCCGCCTGGACTCTGGATATCTCCACAGGATTGCGTACGCGTCCCTTGCCGGACGGAACGGTATACTGCGACCTGACAGTGATGACACCGGCCCCCATGCGCCCGTATGCATCCCTGAGCGCAGCATCCATCGAGTCCACGGCAGTAAGAATGCCTACAAGCGACGTGATACCCAAAGCGATGATGGCTATCGTCAGAAACGACCTTAGCCTGTTGGACCGTATGGCCCTGAACGCCATGTCCGCGTTCTCGGCCAGAAGGGCCATCCGTCTCCTGAACCGATACGTTTTTCTCCTCTCCATAACTTCCTCACTGATGAATCATAATGTAAAAATAGGAATTTATCTCCGTTTGACATACCTTTGCATCCAAATTCGACAAAATATTCAACATCCAATGAGACCTCGCATTAAAAGATCACCGACCCGGGAGGGGCTTGATCACAGATTGTCCATAGAGACAACAGACAACAGAACCCGCACAGAGAGCAAAGACGCTACCTGGCATTCAAGAGAACGTAAACCGCGTACAGCGGACAGAGAGGGCACCAGGCCTGCACGCAAGAGCAGCGGAAGGACTTCTCAGAACCAGAAGGGCCAGAAGAAATCGCCGCATACCGGACAGGCTCCCCGTGCAGCCAGAAAAAACAGCGGACAGCAAGACAAGGAGTTCCAGTACAGGATAAGGACTCCGCGTCCGAAGGCAAAGGCACCTGCAAACACCGTTCCTGCAGCCAAGGACGATGACGGGCTGATCCGTCTCAACAAGTTCATCGCCAACTCGGGAATATGCTCCCGCAGGGAAGCCGACGGATACATCGCGGCAGGACTCGTGACTGTAAACGGGAATATCGTAACCGAAATGGGCGTAAAGGTCAAGCCGGACGACGACATCCGCTTCAACGGGGAACGTCTCAAAGGAGAAAAAAAGGTATATGTCCTGCTCAACAAGCCGAAGGACTTTGTGACTACCCTGAGCGACCCTCACGCCGAAAAGAACGTGATGCAGCTGATAAGCCGCAGTCTGTGCCCAGAGAGGATATTCCCTGTAGGACGTCTGGACAAATCCACCACGGGAGTGCTGCTGCTTACAAACGACGGGGAACTGGCCGAGAGACTGACGCATCCGTCATACCAGAAAAGGAAAGTGTATCAGGTCACTTTGGACAAGAATGTCAAGTCAGAGGATATGGACAAGCTGGTAGACGGCATTGACTTGGATGACGGTCCTGCATACGCCGACGAGGTTGCATACAACGGAGATGAGCGCAATATCATCGGCATAGAGATCCATTCCGGAAAGAACCGCATAGTCCGCCGCATGTTCGAGGCACTCGGCTACAGGGTCCGCAAGCTGGACAGAGTGTACTTCGCCGGACTCACCAAGAAGAACCTGCGCCGCGGCCAATGGAGATTTCTAAGCGATGAGGAAGTGAACATGCTCAAATCCAACCTATATGAGTAACCAGCACCACAAAGCCGGGTTCGTCAACATCGTAGGCAACCCCAATGTGGGCAAATCCACTCTGATGAATGCGCTTGTAGGAGAGCGCCTTTCCATAATCACATCAAAGGCGCAGACTACGAGGCACCGCATTATGGGCATAGTGAACGGGACCGACTATCAGATAGTCTACTCAGACACCCCGGGAATACTGAAACCGGCATACTCGCTTCAGCGCAGCATGATGGAATACGTGGACACAGCCATAAGCGATGCGGACATCATCCTGTACGTGACCGACGTTGTCGAGAAAAGCGACAAGAACTCAGGTTACGTAGAACGTCTGAAGTCTGTCAGATGTCCTGTCATTATAGTTATCAACAAGATCGACCTCAGCGACCAGAAGACAGTAAGCAGCCTGATCGGGAAATGGGCGGAAGATGTTCCTGATGCGGACATCATGGCAGTGTCGGCAAAAGAAAGATTCGGACTTGACAGCATATTCGACCGCATACTGGAGCTGTTGCCGGAAGGCGAGCCGTGGTACGACAAGGATTTCCTCACGGACAGGAATCTCAGGTTCTTCGCCTCAGAGATCATAAGGGAGAAGATCCTGACAAACTATTCGAAGGAGATTCCATACTGTTCGGAGGTCGTTATCGAGGAATTCAAGGAATATGAGGACCGGTACGGAATCAGGGCCGTCATCAATGTCATGCGGGACTCGCAGAAAGGCATCATCATAGGCTCCAGGGGATCGGCTCTCAAACGCCTGGGTACCCAGGCCCGCATTGACATGGAGGACTTTTTCCAGAAAAAAGTATTTCTCGAACTGTACGTCAGAGTAGAGCCTCACTGGAGGGACGACGAGCGGAAGCTGACGTCCTTCGGCTATTGACGAGCCGGTATTTTTCCGAAATTATTCTTATTTTTGCCGTTCATAGAAAGAAAAAGCACACACCATGAGCAGAGATGATGAAGAAATAGAAGACATGGACATCATGGATGAATTGGACGGGAACGACGGAGAATCCGCGTCCAGCAAGTTCGACAAGGTCATCTCCGACGGTACCAAAAAGTACAAGCTGTCCGGGATGTACAGGGAATGGTTCCTGGACTATGCTTCGTACGTGATACTCGAACGTGCTGTACCGCATATAGAGGACGGACTGAAGCCGGTGCAGAGAAGGATTCTGCATGCCATGAAGACACAGGACGACGGACGTTTCAACAAAGTCGCCAGTCTGGTCGGAGCGACAATGCCGTATCACCCTCACGGAGACGCATCCATCAAGGACGCATTAGTCCAGCTTGGCCAGAAGGAGCTGCTCATAGACTGCCAAGGAAACTGGGGCAATATACTGACAGGAGACCCCGCTGCCGCCGGAAGATACATCGAGGCACGCCTGACACCGTTTGCCAACGAGGTGCTTTTCAATCCCAAACTCACAGAATGGGTCAATTCCTACGACGGACGCAACCGCGAGCCTGTCAACCTGCCGGTAAAGTTTCCACTGCTGCTCGCCCAAGGTTCTGAAGGCATTGCTGTCGGTCTTGCCTGCAAGATACTGCCGCACAATTTCAACGAGCTCATCGACGCATCCATTGCCGTACTCAAAGGCGAGGACTTCTGCCTCTATCCGGACTTCCCGACAGGAGGATTCGCAGATGTGTCGGCCTACAACAACGGCCGCCGCGGAGGCAGGGTAAGAGTCAGGGCCGACATCCGGAAAGTAAACAAGAACACGCTGGTCATCACCGAGATACCTTTCGGGACTACCACCAGTGAGATCATAGACTCCATACTGAAGGCCAACGAGAAAGGCAAGATAAGAATCCGCAAGATAGACGACAACACAGCCGAGCACGCCGAGATAGTAATACAGCTGTACAACGACATCTCCCCTGACAAGACCATAGATGCCCTGTACGCATGCACTGACTGCGAAGTGAGCATTTCTCCAAACACCTGTGTCATCAAGGACAAGAAGCCCCACTTCATGGGCGTAGATGACATTCTCAGGGACAATACGGAAAGGACCAAGAGCCTGATACGTCAGGAACTGGAGATAAGGCTCGAAGAGGTGCAGAGCGAATGGCACTATACGTCCCTTGAGAAGATATTCTTCGAGAACAGGGTCTACAAGGTACTGGAGAACGACGCCAGGACATGGGAGAGACAGCTCAAGGATGTCAAGACCGCCATGCTGGAATACCAGCACCTGCTCCGCAAGAAAATCACTGACGAAGACATCTCCAGACTGGTGGAAAAGCCGGTAAAGAAGATATCCAAGTTCGATATAAAGGCTGCGACAGACAAGATTGCGGCCATAGAGAAGAAGGAAGCCGAGATAAACTACAACATAGAGCATCTTACCGAATACTGCATAAAGTTCTTCCAGTCCCTTAAGGACAGATACGGAAGCAGGTATCCCAGGCGCACGCGCATAGCCTCATTCGAGGAGATAATAGAATCGAAGGTCGTGGTAAACAACGCCAGGCTTTATGTCAACCGCAAGGAAGGATTCATCGGATTGTCTTCCAAGAAGATCGAGGAGGCCGAGTTCATCTGCGAGTGCTCCGACATAGACGAAGTGATAGTATTCCTCAAAGACGGCCGGTACACGCTCAGGAAAATCTCCGACAAGCAGTTCGTTGAGAAAAACATCATCCATGCAGCCATATTCAAACGCGGAGACAACCGGACAGTATACAATGTCATCTACCGCGACGGCAGGAACGGATACATGTACGCCAAAAGATTCACCGTTCCGAGCATAATAAGGGACAGGTGGTACGACCTTACCAAAGGCACCCCGGAATCCCAGGTGCTCTGGTTCTCGGCCAATCCGAACGGCGAGGCTGAAACGGTGAAGATCTATCTACGCCCGAGACTCAAGCTAAAGAAGCTGATCATGGATTACAACTTCTCCACTCTTGCCATAAAAGGACGCGGCTCCATGGGCAATATCGTCACCAAACATCCTGTCCAGAAGATACTGCTGCGATCAGCCGGTGTCTCCACGATAGAAGGCAAGCAGATGTGGTTTGACCATGACATTGACCGCCTCAACGAAGACGGAAGAGGCAAACTGCTCGGAGAATTCAGAGGAGACGAGCACATCCTGGCCATATGCCGCGACGGATCGTTCTATACGACAGGACTTGACCTGAGCACCCGTTTCCAGGGAGACCTGCTGACCGTGGAGAAGTACGATCCCGAGAAAGTGTTTACGGCGATATACTGGGACAAGACATCCGGCTACTACTACATCAAGCGCTTCACTCTCGAACTGAGCGACAATACAGCCCAGTATTTCATACCGGCAGAAGACGGAGCCCGTCTGATCGCCGTATCGGAAGATCCGTGGCCGACAGTACGCATAGAGTTCATACCTACCGGCAACAGACCGAAAGAACCGACAGTGATAGATGCCGGAGAGTTCATCGGAGTAAAGGGATTCCGGGCGAAAGGCAAGAGAGCCGGCGAGAAAATATCCGCCATAGCATTCGGAGATCCTCTGCATAAAGACACTACCGGACCGGAACAGGCACCACTGGATCTGGAACCGGACCGGACATCCGAATATGAAGATTCCGGATCCGGAAGCATAAAAGCCGGTGAGAGCATCGACCTGATTCCTGATTACGGGGAAGAAAACATACATGGGGATGAAAGTCAGGACAACGAGCCGACACTATTTTAAACCAAAAGACAAATGATCATATCACTCATCGGTTTCATGGCCGCCGGAAAGACCACTGTCGGAAAGGAGCTGTCGGAAAGACTCGGAGCCCCCATGATAGACACTGATGCATACATTGAAGAGAACGAGGGAAAGACCATATCCGAAATATTCGAGGAAAGCGGAGAAAGCGGATTCCGCAAGATAGAGGAAACATGCCTTGAGGATATTCTGGAAGAGCATATTGCGGAACACCCGGAGACCCTTGAAGACAAGACCAGATGCACTTTGGTCCTGTCATTGGGCGGAGGCATTGTAACGACTCCTGCGTGCCGGGACCTGATATCCCGCTTCACTTACTGCATCTACATTAAAGCCGACATAGAGACCCTGTTTGAGCGCCTTTCCAAGGATACCGGCGGACGCACTCTCCTCGAGAACCGAGGCGATGTTCCTCTCCGTCAGGTCATCGAACGTCTGTACAAGGAGCGCGAGCCTTTCTATGAGGCCCTTGCCCGCACGACTGTCTGACCTTCACCGGCCTGCTTGTTATATTGAACTGCAACCGTGCGTACCAGAAAGGAGGGAGGGACCGAGAACGATGCGGTAGGTGGCGACGGCCTGGAGACGCAGCCAGGTAAGGCCGGATATATAGCGGCGGCATGGAACGGTATTCAGGAACGGGTCCTTGTAGTTGGCTTCTATGACGGTCTTGCCGGACAGTATGTCCGGGCTGACGGTCAGCAAGTGCCGGATGGTGGTGACGGGACCGGGAAGGGAATATATTATGACATCGGAATCCCGGATGGCCGCCAGCAGTTCATCAGCGGCAGGCCGCATCACTGCAGGCAAAGGGAAACGGCCAGGGACGGTACGGTCTTCGGAGTTGATTTCAACAGAGTCCAATCCGACAATCTGTGGAACGGCACTGCACGAATGAGGATCGTATGTACGCAGGTGCTCCACATATTCCAGTGACCTGCCAATGGTACGGTTACAGACGGTTGTCTGCATACCGGTCTCAAGAGCAGCTGCTGCGGCTGCCTTACCAGCTCCGCCACATCCGATTACCAGTGCCTTATATCCTTCAGAATCAGAATATTCTTGCCGGATTATCTCCTGAACAGCCTCAAAGTCGGTATTGTACGCCATGATTTGAAATGCGCTGTCCGAAAATGGAATGGTGTCTTCCACACGTTGTCCTCTGCCTGCCGATGGAACAGTTCCGTCTCCGGCCTGCCGTGCAACTGAACAGATGCCATCCACCGGTATCTTGACCAGCAGATTTGCTGCCATACACCGCAGGGCGGAATAGTCGTAAGAGTCTGCGGCGCGGAAAGCATCCTCCTTGAAGGGAGCGGTAACATTTACGGCGACATAGCCCCGTAGAAACACTGAATATGCGTCGGAGAAGTTGTCGCGTTGAATCAGATCGTAACTCCAACGCTGCAATATGTCCGGTCTGTCAGCGAAATATTCCCGGAAAAGCACAGGACTCCGGCTGTGCCCGATCGGATTGCCGATAAGGCCGAGTCTCCGGCAACCGATGGGGATAGTGTCGCGGTCAGTCATGGCAATGATGTTTAGAATGTCGGACAATTGCGTCAGTAACGTACAGTGATACGGGCTATGTAGAGGAGGTCATGACGGTACGGCGCTGCCGGAGAGCCTCATAACAAAGGACTGCCATGGATGCAGAGACATTGAGGGAATCGATGTGACCCAGCATCGGTATACGGATATGAGCGTCGGCGGCGCGTCTCCATATATCGGTGAGGCCGTCGGCTTCCGTACCGAATACCAGGGCGGCAGGACGGGTCATGTCGGTGTCGTAGTACAGTTCCGAGTCCTGGAGCTGAGCTGTCAGTATGCTTATACCGTGTGATTTTAGCCAGGCAACTGCATCAGCCGACGAGCATACGGCTATATTGCTGGTAAATACCCCTCCAAGACTGGCTCGGATCAGATTGGGATTGTAGAGATCCGTATGCGGGTCGCAGACCAGAACTGCGGATACTCCTGAGGCATCGGCTGTACGGAGCATTGCCCCCAAGTTGCCTGGCTTTTCAACCGACTCTACGACAACAATCAAGGGAGCGTATTCAGGGACAGGACAATTTGTGCCGGAACCTCCGAAGATTATGCGGTCAAGAGCCTCCAGCGACCGGTCCTGCGCACTGCCGCAGACCACTGCAAGGATTCCTTCCGTACCTCTTCGGTAGGCCATTTTCCCATAGACCGCTTCGGAAACTTCGAAAAATAGCGTCTCTCCTTCCGAAGGTGGAACGGAGGGCAAACCGCTCTGCATACCCTTGGAACAGATCTCTGGACAACAGAACACCGCTCGGAGACGGAAACCACTCTCGAGACAACGCTGTACTTCGCGCAAACCTTCTACGACAAACAGACCCTTCTCCCGGCGGAGGGAAGAACTGCTCTGAAGGGCTGTAACTTCCTTGATCCGAGGATTCTGTAGGGAGGTAATGGTCTCCCGGTCGTGCCGGTTATTTTTCATTTGCTGTAGATGCTTCAGTATTGTCCTGGGCGGCGGGCTTTTTCTCCGGACGCATCTGAGGGAAGAAAAGCACGTCCTGAATGGTAGTGGCCCCGGTCATGAACATGGTGAGGCGGTCGATGCCCATTCCCATTCCGGATGTCGGAGGCATGCCGTACTCGAGTGCGCGGACGAAATCCATGTCGATGTACATGGCCTCATCGTCTCCCTTGTCCTTGAGCTTGAGCTGCTCCTTGAAGCGGTAGAGCTGGTCGATGGGGTCGTTGAGCTCGCTGTATGCGTTGCACAGTTCCTTGCCGCCTACGAATAGCTCGAAGCGTTCGGTCAGGGACGGGTCGTTGCGATGACGCTTGGTCAGAGGCGAGGTCTCCCACGGGTAGTCGGTGATGAAGGTGGGCTGGATCAGATGCTTCTCACAGTATTCGCCGAAAATGGCATCTATCAGCTTACCCACGCCCATGGTCTTGTCCACCTCGATATGCAGGTCCGTGCAGACTTTGCGCAGGGCCTCCTCGTCCATTCCGCGCACGTCGACTCCGGCGTATTCCTTTATGGCGTCGAGCAAGGGCAGGCGGCGGTAGGGCTTGCGGAACTCTATCTCGTTGCCTCCGATGGTCAGCAGAGTCCTGCCGTTGACGGCCATGGCCACTTTCTCCAGCATGTTCTCCACGAACTCCATCATCCAGATGTAGTCCTTGTAGGCCACGTATATCTCCATGCAGGTGAACTCGGGGTTGTGGGTCTTGTCCATACCCTCGTTGCGGAAGTCCTTGGCAAATTCGTACACTCCAGCGAAGCCTCCTACAATCAGTCTCTTAAGGTAGAGTTCGTTGGCTATTCGCAGATAGAGAGGAATATCCAGGGCATTGTGATGCGTGATGAACGGACGGGCACTGGCACCTCCGGGTATGGGCTGGAGAATGGGAGTCTCCACCTCCAGATAGCCGAAGGAGTTGAAGTATTCCCTCATGGTCTGCACTATCCTGGTCCTCTTGACAAACACGTCCTTGACCTGTGGATTGACCACCAGATCCACATACCTCATGCGGTAGCGGAGCTCGGGATCTGAGAAGGCGTCGTATACCTCGCCGTCCTTTTCCTTGACGATGGGCAGCACTCTGAGGGACTTGGAGAGGACAGTCAGACTCTTGGCGTGAATAGAGAGCTGGCCGGTCTGGGTGATGAAGGCGTAGCCCTTGACACCGATAAAATCGCCTATGTCGAGAAGCTTCTTGAAGACCGTATTGTACATCATCTTGTCCTCGCCAGGACATATCTCGTCCCTTTTGACATAGACCTGAATACGGCCTTCGGAGTCCTGCAGTTCGATGAATGACGCGGCCCCCATGATACGGCGGCTCATCATCCTGCCGGCAATGGAAATCTCCGCAAAGGGGCATTTCTCAGGATCGTATTTCTCCTTTATCTCTGTAGTGGTGGTATTGACATCATAAAGTGCGGCGGGATAAGGCTCGATACCCAGTTCCCTGAGTCTGGTCACAGCTTCGCGCCGGTTCTGCTCCTGCTCGTTCAGCTCTGTATTATTTTCCATTTTAAAAACATTAAACTTTGAAATGGCAAATTTAACTTTTTTCTTTTAATAAGAATCTTAAAAAATGATTATCCGCAAACAAACCACATGTCTTGGCGGCACGTCTGTCTGGAAAGCCATCCTGCGGCACAGCAGCAGTGCCCAACTTACTAAAACACTGACATCCAGATCAATATCATGAAGCATGCTGCACTATGGTCTGTTTTTTAAGACTATGAGGTGTACGGTAAGAGTCCCGAATATCTTTTGAGAAAAATTTAAACGGCTTCTAAACATTTTGAATAAATATGTTAATTTTGCGGTCATGGCAATCGAGAAAAAATGGATAGTTAAAGAGCAAGGCAATCCCGCAGCTGTCAGAGCCCTGTCAGCAGAGCTGGGCATCGACCAGGTATTAGCGAACTTATTGGTACAACGCAATATAACCACAGCTGACAGAGCAAGGGAATTCTTCAAGCCGGATCTTTCAAAACTCCATGACCCGTTTCTGATGAAAGATATGGACAAGGCCGTGGAGAGACTCGGGAAAGCCATTTCCAGTGAGGAAAAAGTTCTCATATACGGAGACTACGATGTGGACGGGACTACGGCCGTGGCACTTATGTACACGTTTATCCGCAATTTCAACCCAAACGTAGAATACTATATCCCGGACCGCTACGACGAGGGATACGGAATATCCTATAAAGGCATCGACTGGGGACACGAGAACGGATACACCCTTATCGTAGCATTGGACTGCGGCATAAAGGCCGTCGAGAAGATTGCCTATGCCAGATCACTCGGTATGGACATGATCATATGCGACCACCACCTGCCGGATGAGGAACTGCCTCCTGCGGTGGCCATTCTCGACCCGAAACGTCCTGACTGCAACTATCCGTTCGATGATCTGTCCGGTTGCGGCGTAGGATTCAAGCTGATACAGGCATACGCAATGCGCAAGTCCATTCCTTTCGCCTGGGTAGAGTCTTTTCTGGACCTCGTTGCAGTGAGCATTGCCGCAGATCTGGTATCAATGACAGGCGAGAACAGGATCCTCGCCTACTACGGACTTGAGAAACTGAACGAATCGCCCAGAAAAGGCCTGCAGTCCATAATAAAACTGTCCGGACTGGAGAACCACAAGATAACAGTGGACGACATCGTATTCAAGATAGGCCCAAGAATCAACGCGGCAGGCCGAATGGAATCCGGCAGGACAGCAGTCCATCTTCTGGTATCCCGTAACGACGAGGAGGCACAGAACATTGGCAAGATCATCGACCTTCACAACAAGGAACGCAAAAGCGTGGACAAGCAGATAACCAAGGCCGCCATAGACTCGGTGATGCACGACAGGGATTTCAGGAACAGGAAGTCCACCGTAGTATTCGACCCCAAGTGGAACAAGGGCGTAGTGGCCATAGTGGCATCAAGACTTGTAGAAGCATTCTACCGCCCCACCATAGTACTCACAGAGTCAAACGGTCTCATCACCGGCTCGGCACGAAGCATCGCCGGATTCGACCTTTACGAAGCCATCAAGGAATGCTCCGAATACCTCGAGAACTACGGAGGCCACATGTATGCTGCAGGACTCACCCTCAAAAAGGAAAATTTCAAACCGTTCGAGGAAAAATTCGAGAAAGTAGTGGCCGAAAAGATCACCGAGGACATACTCACTCCCGTCGTACAGATAGACACCTATCTTGATTTCAAGCAGATAACCCCTAAATTTTTCCGCATCCTGAAGCAGTTCCAACCTTTCGGCCCAGGCAACCAGTCACCCGTGTTCATCACGGAGAACGTCTACGACAACGGCAACGGACGGCTGGTCGGCTCCGGCAACGGACACATGAAACTGGAACTCATACAGGAGGACGAGCCTTACCGCTACATTTCAGCGATAGCATTCAACAGGGCCGAGCATTTCGAGCACCTGCATGCCGGCAACCCGGTGGACATCTGTTATTCCATAGCCGAGAACTACTATCGCGGCATCGCCAACATACAGCTCAGAGTCAAGGATATACACAAAAAAGAACTCTTTTAGCATTTCCACGTATATGCTCAATTTCGAATGCGACTACATGAAAGGAGCCTGCCCGGCGGTACTCCAGAGACTGATTGAGACCAATATGGACGAGACCCTCGGTTACGGGGCCGACCCCTATTGCAGGTCCGCCATAGAACGTATAAGAGCGGCCTGCGGATGCCCGGAAGCCAGAGTCTATTTCCTGACCGGAGGCACACAGGTCAATGCTACTGCCATGTACGCTGTACTGAGACACTGCCAGGGCGTGATATCGCCCGCCACCGGACACATCAACCATCACGAATCCGGTGCTGTCGAAGCCACCGGGCACAAGGTCATTGCCCTGCCCGGACACGATGGAGGAAAACTGAAGGCGGAAGACGTGGAAAGATACCTCAAAGACTACTGGGCCGACGAGAACTACGCCCATATCGTGGAACCCGGCATGGTCTACATCACCCATCCCACCGAACTCGGTGCGCTCTACACTATGGATGAGCTTAAGGCCCTGTCTTCCGTATGCAGGAACTACCGCATTCCGCTGTATCTGGACGGAGCCAGACTTGCATATGCCCTCGCATCAGACAAGACGGACATCACGCTTGAAGACATCGCCTCACTCTGCGACATATTCTATATCGGAGGTACAAAATGCGGAGCCCTGTTCGGGGAAGCCCTCGTGATTCCGCGTCCGGAACTGACTGGCGAGCTGTTCTCCATCATCAAGCAGAGAGGAGCCATGCTGGCCAAGGGCCGGCTGCTGGGCCTCCAGTTCGATACCCTGTTCACCGACGGGCTCTACGCCCGGAACGGCCTGAACGCCATCGAGACAGCCGACTTGCTCGCCAAAGGGATCAAGGACAAAGGCTACAGTTTCCTGATACCGCCTCAGACCAACCAGCTGTTTGTCATCATGGAGAACGGCAGGATAGAGGCACTGCGCAGGGAGGTCTCCTTCTCCATGTGGGAGCATGTGGACTCGGACCGCAGCGCGATACGACTGGTCACCGACTGGGCGACCTCAAAGGCCGACATAGAGGCCCTGCTCGCTCTGCTGTAGCCCCTGCAGCCGCTCAGTCATTGAGCATTATTAGAAGCTGTTTAAATTTATTTATAATTAGTTGTAAATCAGTGGATTAATTGGGATATTTTTCGTAACTTTATGGTTATCAAGACATTAAAGTTATGCATAAGTACCCAACCAACCTGACTGATAAACAGTGGCAAGTTATAAAAAATATG
>OLJB01000018.1_pt1 | contig 107518 bp, 103 predicted proteins | sample 1601391 | NCBI WGS metagenome assembly OLJB01 (sample SAMN01915215, study PRJEB22387) | human gut metagenome | isolation source: stool | host: Homo sapiens | place: USA | reverse complement strand
TATAAATAGAATAGCGTTCAAATTATTCATTGTATTTTTAATATGTATTCTAACCTTACCTGCTTTTGCACAAGATGAGCCTGAATCTGCAAAACCTTTAACCAACGCTGTAATAATGTGCCGTAATGTCTTTCTTGACATTGAAGGGGAATATTTTGATGACGTAACCATAACTTTTAAATCTATCAGTCCTGATTATTTTTTCACACATACATATAGAGTTAAAGTAACTGACAGTAATAAAAAAGTAATCTACAATAAAACCTTGAAAAATGCTTTTCTATACGTATTCTCTGATGGGCAAATACAAGTAGGCAGAGTAAATTTGACCAAATAATCATTTACAATTACAACGGTGACTATTACGGCACAATCAGAGAAAAAAAGGCATATACTAACATTCTATTACTTGTTGACGAAAAACTTGCAAGTTATTTACAGCATTGCTATAATGTAAGCATAACATTGCAAAAACTACTGATATTAAACAATATAGTCATCCTATTTAAAAAGAAAAATATATACAAAGAAATATAGTTCTGGCCCTCTTTACAATATGTGATTCACTGAAAGGATATATTTACAAATAAACTTTCCCGGATGGAAAGGTTTATATAGGACAAACAAGTCGCGACCCTCAGATAAGGCACAGAGAACATATCAGTCATTGTCATTAAATGAAAAACCCCACAGGACAGAAAATGCAGAAAGTACAGACAACTCATACCAATCGTACTTCATACCTAGAAAACAATCCCACAAGACACCATAGACGAGCAGTACCGGACTCATGCCACGCGCTTCATATCGCCATCGGTTTCAGAGACGGATTCCGGCGCGTATACGGCTCAGTGAAACAGGAGTAATGCCTAACCATGAGGCCAGATGCTCCAGCGGGACACGCTGCAGAAGTTCCGGGGAAGACTTTAGCAGATGTTCATAACGCTTTGAGGCTGTTGTGAAAAGAAGAGGAATGAAACGTTCTTCTGTAAGCAAAAACTCCCGCTCTGCAAACCTGCGGCCCCAGTTGGCTACATGAATATCCTCCTCATACATCCGGAACAGATCATCGTGCCCAAGACGGTACAGCACAGAGTCCTCCATAAGCTGTACGTTCTCGTATCCCGGCCGGCCCGAAACATAGCTGTTGAGTGAGAGCACGGCCGTACCCTCTGCTCCTATCCAGAATGTAACCTCCCGACCTTTCTCGCTCACCACAAACGCACGCGCTATCCCTTTTCCAATAAAGAAAACATCCGACTCGACCAGTGACGCCTCTATTATCATCGAACCTTTACGACAATGCATCTCATCGGCACACGACATCAGCCGTCCAAGGGAGACGTCCGGCAGGTTGCCTACAGCCAACAGTATGTCTTTAAGTTCCATAACCATCCAATGTATTGATTTGCCCTGCTAAACTAAGAATTTGATTCCGATTAAAAAAATATATTATTTTTGCGCTTCGGAAAATACTTGCTATCATGACAGACATCATATCACAGATGGCCGCACTGTTCATCCTGATTCTCGTAGGTTTCGCAGCTGCAAAAATGAAAATAACCGACGGACGTTTCTCCCAGCAGTTGTCCGTGTTTGTGATAAACATAAGCAGTCCATGCCTTATCCTCTCCTCCGTGACAGGAGACATCACACCGGACAGAAGCCTGATACTGCCCGTACTCGGCATCGGTATCATAACGTATGCATTCTTCGTAGCTGCTGCACTTCTGCTGTCCAGACTACTTTCCAGAGACAAGAACATGCAGGGCATCTACGGTTTCATGCTCACTTTCGGCAATGTCGGTTTCATAGGATACCCCATCGTAGCATCTATATTCGGCAGTTATGCCATATTCTATGCCAGTCTGCTGAATATTCCGTTCACACTTCTGGCATTCTCATTAGGACGTAAAATGATACAGGGAGGAGACGGAGGTCTGAAATTCGACTGGAAAGTCCTCATATCACCGGCCATGACAGCCTGTTACATATCCGTGCTGATTGTTGTGCTGGGCATACGGAACTTGCCGGAAATCATCGTCACTCCCCTGACCCTGCTCGGAAACATCACAGTGCCAGCCGCACTGCTGATCATCGGAACGTCCATGGCCCAGATGAATCTGCGACAGATTATATCAGGAAAGCTGGTGTGGATTGTATCAATTCTGCGTCTGCTGGTTCTCCCTGTTGTCATACACTACATCACCAAGATAATCGGATTCAGCGGTGACATACTAAGTATCAATACAGTCCTTGCCGCGATGCCGGTCGGGACATACGGAGCCATGTTCTGTCTCCAGTACGGCAAAGACGAGAGGATCATGGTACAGGGAATACTTATCTCTACCCTGCTCTCGGCAATCAGCATACCTGTCATAACACAGATTCTCTAACGGCAAGCCGTAAAGAAACTCCCGTTTTTATCAAATGTAAATAGCACGAAGAACCTTGTAACGTAAATTTGCGTCCGTTTTCTAAAACACTCAAAAGTGAAAGGTATGAACTGGGTGATTCTTATCATAGCCGGGCTGTGCGAGACCGGCTTTGCATTCTGTCTCGGGAAAATGAAAGGGCTCTCAGGTCCGGAATACTGGCTATGGGGAGCGGGATTCCTGCTGTTTCTTATAGCAAGTATGGTCTTGCTGGCCAAGGCTGTACAGACCATACCCATCGGTACTGCCTATCCGGTATGGACTGGGATAGGTGCTGTGGGCACAGTTCTCATGGGTATTTTTTTCCTGCACGAACCTGTATCGTTTGCACGGATATTCTTCATCTGCACCCTGATAGCCTCAATCATCGGCCTCAAGATGTCCTGAAACGGCAGGACCCAGACCGACCATATCTCTACTCAGCCGACTTGAGACGCTCTGCGTTCTCAGCAATAGTCAGCTGGTCAATGACCTCCTGGATGTCACCGTCCATGAAGACAGGAAGATTGTACATCGTGTAATTGATACGGTGGTCCGTCACACGGGACTGAGGGTAGTTGTAGGTACGTATCTTGGCGGAACGATCACCGGTAGAAACCATGGTCTTGCGCTTCTTGGACATCTCGTTGAGATACTTCTCGTACTCCATATTGTAGATACGCGTACGCAGCTCGGCGAGGGCCTTGTCGAAGTTCTTGAGCTGGGATTTCTCGTCCTGACACTGCACCACTATACCGGTGGGGATGTGAGTCAGGCGGATAGCCGAATAAGTGGTATTCACCGACTGGCCACCCGGCCCTGAGGAGCAGAACGTATCCTTACGTATATCATTCATATTGATTTCCACATCGAACTCATCAGCCTCCGGCAGCACTACCACGGAGGCAGCCGATGTATGTACACGCCCCTGGGTCTCGGTCTGGGGTACGCGCTGCACACGGTGCACACCGCTCTCATACTTGAGCGTACCGTAAACACCCTGGCCAGACACCTTGAATATTATCTCCTTGTATCCGCCGGCAGCTCCCTCCGACTGGCTGTTGATCTCTAATTTCCAACCCTTCCGCTCGCAGTACTTGGCATACATGCGGAAAAGGTCTCCGGCAAATATTGCCGCCTCGTCCCCGCCTGTACCGCCGCGTATCTCCACTATCGCATTCTTCTCGTCCTGAGGATCCTTGGGAATCAGCAACAACTTTATTTCCTCCTCCATACCGGGCAGCTGCGCCTCAATGGATGAAACTTCCTCCTTGGCCAGTTCACGCAAGTCCTCGTCCTTCTCCTTGGACAGAATCTCCTTGGCTCCTTCCAGATCACCCACCATCTTGACATACCTGTCACCTGCCGCCACTATCGGCTCCAGCTCCTTGTACTCCCTGTTGAGCTGGATATACTTCTTCATGTCCGACATCACATCAGAACCGGAAAGCTGCTCTGAAAGAGACTCGTATTTCTTCTTAAGCTCCTGTAGTTTCTCTGTCAAGGGATATTCGCTCATATTATGACACTATTCAAAATAATCGGACAAAGATAATAAAAATATAGTTCCGCCCATTATGAAAAATGGCTGTGCCCAAAATAGACACAGCCATTTTTTGTCCTATAACCTATGCCGGGGCCGGTTATTCGTACTGGTCGAGAATACCTTTGACCTGTTTCGGGTCAAGACGTCCGTAGACCTTCTCGTCCACGAGCATCACGGGAGCCAGACCGCACGCGCCCACGCAGCGCAGGCACTCGAGCGAGAATTTCCCGTCAGGAGTAACTCCACCGACATCTATCCCCAACTCTTTTTTCAGTTCTTCCAGGACTCCCTCCGCACCACGCACATAGCAGGCCGTTCCCATACATACGGAGATGGAATGGCGTCCCTTGGGCTGCATTGTGAAGAAAGAGTAGAATGTGACAACTCCATACACCTTCGCCACCGGGATATTGAGATTGCGTGCAATCTCACGCTGCACCTCCTCCGGCAGGTAGCCGAAGTGTCCCTGGCACTTGTGCAGGACATTGATAAGTTCTCCGGGAGAGTTGCGGAACTCGGCGCAGATCTCGGCGATCTTGTCCTTCTGGCATTTATTCAGTTCTATTTTATCCATAACATATTATTCTGAAGATTAGTCATGCTTGTCGAAATAGCGGGTATGCAGCAGATGATGCGCCTTCTCGCTCATAGGATGCCCGAGGAACTCCTCGTACAGCCTGATGATGTAAGGATTCTCATGCGACTTGCGGATCTTCTTCCCGGCATCCTCCCTGTATATGGCATCCATCCTGGCTTTGATGATACTGCCGTCTCCGTGATGGAAAGGCTGTCCTGCACCTCCTATACATCCTCCGGGGCAGGCCATGATCTCTATCGCATGGAAATTGTACATGCCGGCACGTATGCCGTCAAGCAGCTTGCGGGCATTGCCGAGGGTATGTGCTATACCTATGTTGACCTTCGTTCCGTTGAAGTCAATAGTCGCATGACGGATACCTTCCATACCGCGCAGTTCGTTGAAATCAATACGGTCCAGCTTCTTGCCTGTGAAAAGTTCATACGCAGTCCTTACAGCAGCCTCGATAACACCTCCGGTCGCCCCGAAAATGACAGCCGCACCGGTGGACTCGCCCAGAGGTGCGTCGAAATCCTCATCAGGAAGAGAGAGGAAATCTATGTTCGCGGACTTGATAAGGGAGGCCAGCTCGCGGGTGGAGATGGAGAAATCCACATCAGGATTGCCGTCCACCTTGAACTCGTCTCTCTGGCACTCGTATTTCTTGGCAAGGCACGGCATCACGGATACCACCACCAGATCCCTGCGGTCTATACCCATCTTATCTGCAAAATAAGTCTTGGCTATGGCTCCGAACATCTGCTGGGGCGACTTCGCCGACGAAGGTACGTCCAGCATATCCGGATAGTTGTGCTCGAAGAAATTGACCCATGCCGGACAGCATGATGTGAGAATCGGCAGCTTGACAGTCTTGTCGCCTCCAAGGAAACGACCAAGACGGTCCAGCAGTTCCGAACCTTCCTCCATGATAGTCAGGTCAGCGGCAAAGTCTGTATCGAACACTTCGTCGAATCCGAGACGCCTGAGAGCGGCAACCATCTTTCCGGTCACCAGAGTGCCTGGTTCCATGCCGAACTCCTCTCCAAGGGCTGCACGCACAGCCGGAGCTGTCTGAACGATTACCTTTTTTGTAGGATCTGCAAGCGCCTGGATTATCTTTCCTGTATTGTCCACCTCCGTCAGGGCACCAGTGGGACAGACTGCGACGCACTGGCCGCAGAAAGTACAGTTGCTGTCCACAAGTCTCTGTTCGAAAGCCGGAGCGACCACGGCCATGAAACCTCTGTTCACCGCGCTGAGTGCGCCTACGCTCTGTACATCGTTGCACATGGTCTCGCAGCGGCGACACATGACACATTTGTCCATATCCCTCTTGAGAGAAGGAGATGTATCTTTCTTATAAGTGGATACTGCCGCATTTTCAACGGAATGTATCTCTCTGATACCCAGACGGGCAGCCAAGTCCTGAAGTTCACATCGCCCATTCTTGGGACAGACAAGGCAGTCTTTGGGATGATCCGACAGAATCAGTTCAAGGACTGTCCTGCGGGCATTGATGACCCTCATGGTGTGGGTATGCACCACCATACCGGGTGTACATACTGTAGAGCATGACGGAGCCAGGTTTCTGCGTCCCTCGACCTCCACCACGCAGATGCGGCAGCCGCCGGGACGGTTCTCTACTCCGAGATTTTCCAGTCTCATATAACAGAGAGCCGGAATGTCTATTCCCATCTGCCTGGCGGCCTGGAAAATAGTCGTTCCTTTCTCCACCTCGGTCTCCCTGTTGTCTATTGTAAGTCTAATTTTATCCATCTCAGTTACGATTATTGAACGATTACCGCATTGAATTTACATTTGTCGAAGCATGCACCGCAGCGGATACATTTCTCCGTGTCGATGACGTGTGCCTGCTTGACCTCACCCTTGATCGCACCGGCGGGACATGCCCTGGCACAAGCCGTACATCCCTTGCAGCGGTCAGGGTCTATTGCGTACACTCTCAAGGCCCTGCACTTGTGAGCCGGACATCTCTTGTCCACAATGTGAGCCACATACTCGTCGTAGAAGTTGTCAAGAGTCGAGAGCACCGGATTAGGCGAGGTCTGTCCGAGACCGCAGAGGGCCGTATCCTTGATGACCTTGCTTAGGTTCTTGAGGTAATCCAGATCCTCCATAGTGCCCTTGCCCTTGGTGATCTTGTCGAGAATCTCTTCGAGACGCTTGTTGCCGATACGGCAGGGAGCGCATTTTCCGCACGACTCGTCGACGGTGAACTGGAGATAGAACTTTGCCACCGAGACCATGCAGTCATCCTCGTCCATGACGATCATGCCTCCCGAGCCCATCATCGAACCGGCGGCGGTAAGATTATCGTAATCAATAGGAGTGTCGAGATGCTTCTTCGTCAGGCAGCCTCCTGAAGGACCGCCAGTCTGGACGGCCTTGAACTCCTTGCCGCCCTTTATGCCGCCTCCGATGTCATAGATTACCTCGCGGAGGGTCGTGCCCATCGGCACCTCTATAAGGCCCACGTTGTTGATCTTGCCGGCCAGGGCGAATACCTTGGTCCCCTTGGATTTCTCGGTACCGATAGAGGCAAACCATTCAGGTCCCTTGAGGAATATCACAGGAATGTTGGCGAAAGTCTCCACGTTGTTGACATTGGTAGGCTTGCCCAGATAACCGCTCTCCGCCGGGAATGGAGGCTTCACGGTGGGCTCGCCTCTCTTGCCCTCCATAGAGTGTATCAGGGCCGTTTCCTCACCGCATACGAAAGCTCCGGCACCGTAGCGGATCTCAATGTCGAAATTGAATCCGGAACCGAGTATGTCATCTCCGAGCAGACCGTAGTCGCGGGCCTGCTTCATGGCAATCTGAAGACGCTTCACCGCCAGAGGATACTCTGCACGGATGTACACCAGACCTCTGGATGCCCCGATACAGTAGCCGCAGATGGCCATTGCTTCTATGACAGAATTGGGGTCGCTCTCCAGGATGGAGCGGTCCATGAACGCACCCGGGTCGCCCTCGTCGGCATTGCAGACCACGTATTTTTCCGGGCCGGGACTCTTCGAGGCAATCTCCCACTTCAGACCGGTGGGGAATCCTCCGCCGCCACGTCCTCTCAAACCTGACTTCTTGACTGTCTCGATAGCCTCCTGCGGAGTGCCCTGCAGCACTTTGGCCAAAGCCTCGTATCCGTCACGTGCTATGTATTCGTCTATATTCTCGGGATTGATGAATCCGCAGTTTCTCAAAGCGATGCGAAGCTGTTTCCGATAGAAGCCCATGTGCTTCGAATCGCTGATATGCTTCTTGGTGTCGGGATCCTCATAAAGGAGACGGGTCACCTTGCGGCCTTTTACCACATGCTCGCGGACAATCTCCTCAGCATCCTCCGGCTTGACATTCGTATAAAAAGTATTGTCAGGTATCACCTTGACTATAGGGCCCTGCTCACAGAAACCGAAACAGCCAGTCACCACCACCTGCACGTCATTGTCCATTCCGGCAGCGGCTATTTCCTCCCTTAGTCTTTCCACGATCCTGACGCTCTCGGATGCACGGCATCCCGTACCTCCGCAGCACAGTAAACTCATCTTGTAGTTCGGCATGACGGACTATATTTTATCCTGGATTGTTTTATAGTTGACCGGAATGACACCGTCGACAAGTTCTCCGTGAAGGACATACTTGTCAAGGATTTCCATGGCCTTGTCCGTTCCGACATGGCCGAATACTACCGGATCCTCTCCGGGGCGCTTGACTTCAATTGTAGGCTCGGCATAGCAGTATCCCATGCATCCGCCCTGCGTTACGATTACAGGCAGCTTTTCTTTTTCAACCCGGTCTATGATGGCATTCATCACGGTACGGGCGCCCGCTGCTATACCGCATGTGGCCATGGCAACGCGGATCTGGACCAGGTTGTCGGGATTGTTGCTCTTCTCCCTGATGTCCATCTCGCTCTCCAGCCTGGCCTTCATTTGACGAAGTTCGTCAAGAGACTTGATCTTACTCATACAGTTTGGTTAATAAATTAGTGTTGAAGTATGCAAATTTATGAAAATATTTAAGAGTTCCTAATCTCCGCAATGTTTTCTTTAAGCATTTCCTCAACTTTTTTTACGATTGTCAAATTCCTCAACGCACCGTTCCCGAAAACCGAGCGTATTTCTTCGGTACATATAGAGAACTCCTCTCCTTCGAAGCGGTATACCAGCTCGAAATCCATCTCTGGATGGGAAGCAGCCGTAATCATAAAGACATTGGCAACATCTCCAAGCGGAGGCCGGTCTATGTTCGAATATCCGAAAACCGCACTCACTACAGTCCCTTTTCCTAGTTCGGAATCTATATGCACATACCCGCCGCTCTGCGCAGCCGTCTGAGCCAGAAGCGGTATTCCCATACCGACCTTTCTGTACAAACGTGACGTGAAAAACGGATCCTCGAGCCGGCTTACCTGTTCTCTTGTCATACCACGGCCGTCATCCCCTACAACGACAGTCAGCAGGTCTGCGGCAGGGTTCTCATCCACGGTCAGTGTAACACGTGCCGCCCCGGCACTGACGGAATTCTGGATTATATCAAGTATGTGCATGGAAAGGTCATTCATCGCATATATGTTTCAAGGTAAGAAAACAAGTTCATTCCAAGTCGGCACTCCTTCCGTCCACTCCATCCAGAGCCATCCGTATCTCACGGAAAGAGCGGCCCGGCATATTGAAATAAGTTGCAGCCTTGCAGAAGTCGTCCGGATAATGGGCATCGGAAGAACGGATAAATGTGGGATTCAGTTTTCTCAGGCAGGGATTCCTCTCCAGCAGCCCGTCCAGATCGCATCGGGCCGAAATTTCCAAAGCATCGAAAGGCAGATCCGGAGGGACGAACCCAAGCTGGGATATCACGGAATTCTGCGGTTTGTCAATATGGGCCGGAATAAAAATACCTCCTATCGAGGACACGAATACCGCAACTTCCTCCAAACTACGGTCAATGGCCGATACGAGCAGGTACGGGGCCTCGTATATTACATTGTCATGCTCGTCCACTGCGAGCTGGTATCCGAATACATCCTCATTGCCAGGTATATGAGGCAAACTGTCATCCAGAAAACGCTGCAGCGCGTCCAGACTGTCATCACTGTCCGCAAACGCCAGGCAGTGTACCTCCTCACGGGTCGTTATCTCAGCTCCGCAAAGGATATACGGCTCCCCTCCACCTACTATCCGGCGTATCTCCCGTCCCTGTACAGTGGTATTATGGTCCGTTATGCCGATTATGTCGTAACCTTTCCTTAAGGCAGCTCCGATGATGAATGACGGCACCATACCTATGTCCCCGCATGGGGACAGGAACGTATGATTGTGCAGATCTGCCCTGAAACGGTTCATGACGCTATCCTTGTAAAAGGAGATTGTATATCTTTCCGGCAAGTTCGAAAGTCTGCTCGCCAGACCCGAGAATAGGAATACCCTCGTCTTCCGACACAGCCACGGCATCCTCCTCCGGCTCCAGACCTTTTACAATAATGACCGCAGCCAGGTCCTTCAACGTAGCTATGGCCATGACATTCTTATGAGTCTGGAGAGTTATCCACACAGAGCCGTCCTTAGCGAATCCCATCACGTCGGACAGCAGGTCCGACACATAGCCGCCGGAAACTTCCCGGTCCAGCGCGTTTGCTCCAGCAAAGACCCTAAGATCAAGTTTCTCAACAATTTCCCTTACTGTCATAATCTCTACTATCGTATTTTTCCTTATTTACAAATCTGTCCTTGCCCCAGACTTTCTCCATCAGGTCTATGGCCTCTCCTACCTGCAGGGAGCCTTCCTTTTCAAAACGGGCCTGCATGAATATGCAGTTGTTCAGCGAGGCATCATCACGGACTATATCTGCAGCAAGGGCGTCACAACTCGGAGCGCCGCAGGCCCCGCAATCTATCTCGGGCAATATCCTACGCAACATGGCAGCTGCTTCCATTTTCTTGATTGCCTTGTTGATATCCTTGTCATACTTGACCATAGAGCGAGGCTCCACACTATCCATCTTTATATACGCAGAGCACAGGCTCTCATACTCCGGAGTCAGTCCGTGCGTCTTAGGAGCAGTATCCGCGGCAGTCCTCAGCACATCAGCAACCATGAACCGGTTTCCCTGCACCAGGATGCCGCCCGGACAGGACTGGTCACAGCCTCTAAGTTCCAGATAGTCGATACTGCCCTCCAGTTCCTCATCCTCCAACTTTTCGAGGAACTCTATCACGTTGCTCATACCGTCTATGGACAAGGCCCTGCCCTCCACGAGCGATGCCTCACCTCCCGTCAACGGCCACCTCAGACCTTTGTCCGACACAGCATCATTGACAGCTTCGGCACCGCATCCGGATTCCGGGAACTTCCGGTTCTTGTACGCATGCATGACCCTGTTGAATACATAATCCATATTGATGACTCCGTTTATCGGAGACTCGTATCCGCCCACAGGCGATTTCACAGCAGCGATTTTCGCTATGCAGGGAGTAAGATAGAAAACCCCGATATCTCCGGCATCCTCTCCCTTCATCTGCCATTTGCGCACATAATACTGAGCCGCCACCTCGACAGGAGGCAGAAGCAGCATTATGTGATCCACCAAAGACGGGAAACGTACCTGAACAAGCCTTATCACTGCCGGACAGAACGAAGATATAACGGGCTTTGCCACAGCCTTGGCAACATAATCGTTTATCTCACCTACAAGAGTGTCGACACTCTGCTCCACCGTGCATATCTCGGAGAAGCCCATATCTCCAAGGATATCGTTGATCACGGGCACAGGCACACGGTTCTCGAACTGGGCATAGAATACAGCCGGCACCAGCAGTACCCTGTACCTGTACGAAAGGATATCGCCAAGGTCATCATCCACTACCCGTATTGCACGGCTCGGACAGACCCTGAAGCACCTGCCGCAGTCTATACACCAGTCCGCATACAGCAGGGCCTTCCCGCCTGATACCCTCAACGCCTCCGTAGGACACACCTTGATGCAATGAGAGCACCCTATGCAGAAATCCTCCTGAATCTCCAGTGCCCTATGAAATGTATTGTGTTCCATAACCAGCTTCAGAATTTTATGAATATACGCAGAGTCGTCCCCCGTCCCACACCTGTATCTATCTCCAGTTCATCGGCATTCTCCTTTATGTTGGGGAGTCCCATTCCTGCGCCGAAGCCCATCTCGCGCACTTCCTTGGAGGCAGTCGAGAATCCTTTCTGCATAGCCTTCTCCACATCGGGTATTCCCGGCCCAGTATCAGCAAGCACCACATTGATTCCCTCCGGCTCGATATCCGCAACAATACTGCCTCCGAACGAGTGGGCCACGATATTGACCTCTGCTTCGTAGACCGCAATGACCACCCTTCTCACCACCGACGGAGACACCCCGAGTTGTTTGAGAGTCTTCTTTATGGATGAGGATGCATAACCGGCCCTGGTGAAGTCACCTGCCGCGACACCGTACTCCAGTCTCATGTCAATACACTGGTTTTATACCGGCACCGTACAGGATGCCGGAAGTCTTGAACATAGAATAGTCCGTACGTATCAACACCATGCCGTTGTCCTCGGCCAGAGCGTACATTTCCTCAGTCACGTCCTTGCCCCTCACGAAGAGAATGTACTCCACATCGGACATTTCCGCCGTACGGACTGACTGCACATTGGCCAATCCGGTAATCAACAGAAAGTCAGCGGTTTTGATCGTCAGCACATCACTCATAAGGTCTGAGGCGAATGCGTAATCCACATTCTCGTCCAGACGTTCCTGCCCGCACAGCACCTCTCCCTGAACGGCAGCAGCTATATCCCTTAGTCTCATACTACTCCGCACTGAAGATAAGTGGTGTCGTGTACAGAGTGTACCACTCGCACATCAACCGGTAGTACTGTGGATAGAGCTCTGGGGTTATAAGCTGGGTCCCGAGCTTGAGAGACAATATGAGGGTAGTCTTTCCGTCCTTTTGCTCAGTCCTGAGCGACACGGCACCGACAGAGTTGGACACTGTCCTGTCCTCCGGCAGGACCACAGGAATCATTCCGTCCTCATTGTCCAACACATAGGTCAGAGTCTCCTCAGGAAGATAAGGTAGCAGCAGATTGACACTACGGGTAGTATTGGCGGTTGTGGAAGCATATACAAGCCTGAGCCACTGAGAATCCCCTTCCGGAAAAACGAAAGAGTAATAGCCTTCACCCAGAGCCTTGCCATCAGCAGCTGATATTCTGAGAGTATTGACGATCTCCAGAGACGCATCCGTTCCGCTGCCCTCAACTTTGCTTCCATCAAGATTGCACAGAGAGACATAATCGCCTACGGACATATAATTCTTGAAACTCCGGTCAGAGCATACCGGCGAAGAGGATATCGCCATAAGTGAGGACAGTCCGGCCGCAGCCTCATCCTCAGTCAGCGGGAACGCCAGACTCACGTCCGATTCCTGTCCGGCAGCCTTTACAAGAGCATCCGCCAGCAGCGCCCTCTCGGCAGATGTGGCATATGCACTGCCGATGACTTCGGCGGCAGGACGTACCCTGTATCCGGTCTGGGACAAGGTCAGACGGCTCTGTCCGAGGCCGGAGATTAAGTAGTCATTGATCTTGTCCAGCACGGAACGCCTGTCGGCAACTCCCTCGTCAAAGGATGCCAGCAGAGCCTTCACAGCCTCTTCGTCAGGACTGTAGGCCTGAGATGACAGCACATTGAGGATAGCCTCACGGGATTCGAATGTGGTAGCGGCCACTGCCTGCAGGCTGCCTGCCTGAACTGATACTGGAAGATAGCGCGGACGGGGTTTTACGTTCTTAAGAGTCCATGCAACCGTACACATGCCGTCAGCCGCAGACACCTTGGGTGCGGCTTTGCCGTTAAGCAGTTCATAATGCAGAGGTGTTCCGTCCGGTACACTGATGCTCAGTTCATAGTTCCTGATGGGCGAAAGTTCTTCCACCGGTTCGAAGATGTCCAGGGCAGGAAGTGCTCCTGCCTTGGTGAAAATGGTGTAATCCAGATAAACGGTAGCCCCAAGTTCCAGTCCGGTATGGACAACAACCATCTCTTTAAGGCCATTATACTCTGGAGCATCGGCCGCTGCGGAAGGCAGCACCTCCACAAAAGCGTTCGCCGGAGTCATAACTACTGTCCCGTCTTTCTGCCGAGTATAGGACTCATGTATGACAAGTTCCTGATATGATGGATCATAGATTATAAAAGTCTCGCCATACAGGTCGTTCATTGCCGCATGGGTATATATAGTCAACTGCTTCCGGACACGCATTTCCTGACTACCGTCCGGATTGAGGATATAGGTCTTGACGAGCTTGTCAAACTGAGCCTCGGCCTTGGACGCCGCATTAGCGGGTAATGCCGACAGCAACACTAAGGTGGGAAGGATTATGCTGAGAATTATCTTTTTCATAGTCATTTACTTTTTGATTACGACATATTCACCATAGGCCTTGTGTGCATTGACCGCATCACGGAAGCTCTCCCAGTCGGATGGCTCATATACTCTCTTCTTGAGTGCAAGTACATTACGCAGAGTAATCTGTCTGCCGTCCTGAGTAAGAGAGCCGATAAAGTCAGCACCGCTGCCCTGCATCTCATCGGACTTGGATGCGGTCACCATGGTATAACCGTCAGGTATACGTATTACCTCATCCAATTCTACCAGACGCGAGCATGCGTCCTTGAATCCGTATTTCCTTTTCTCGACAGAAGTGTCAAGCCTGAAATAAGTACGTACGGTATTGTACAGACCATTCATGACCATGGGACGGAAGATCATCACACTGTCCCCGACCAGAGCATACTGCGGTATCTCGTACTTGAACGTAATCTTGATGGGAGCCGCCTGGTAGTCCTTTGGATCCGGTCCGTAATCAACACTTATGAGTCTTGCCTTAGGCGAGACATTGAGAAGCTCGCGCTCCATTGCGTTGTGCCATTCACTTCGGAATCCGGTTGTGAACACTCTTCTGACCCTAAGGTCGCTCTGTCCTTCCGCCGACACCGTAAATGTTCCTTTCAAAGTACCGTCTGTGTCTATACTGTTATCTGCATCTATGCGAAGGTAATGGTTCTCAGGCGCAGACAAGGGAGTAACACAAAGACCCGATCCTTCCGGAACTCCAGGAAGATAATTCTGCTGCTGCTCCGCACTGCTCCACAACTCCCGGCAGAAAGGCACCCAGGTAGGGTCAAGAGGCATGTAGGTGCCGTCCGACAGTTTGACAACTGCCACACAATGATTGAAATGGTCGGCAGGTATGGACTCCACCCGGCTGCCCGCCATAGTCATGGCCGGATAAGCCTCGAAACCTGCCATGCGCAGAAACGAAATCAGAGTACCGGCAATATCCTTGCACACCCCGCAGCGGTCAGTATAGTTCATCTCCGTATTGTGCAGCGTATATCCCTCGCCCTCACCCATGGAAATACCCGCATAGCGGATATTGTCAGCCACCCAGTGAGTAAGTACAGCTATCTTCTCCATGTCGGTCTTCTTTCCTTTGACAAGCTCATTTACCTTCTTCTGTGCAGGTGCATAAGCATCAAAGCTGCCGTAGTCCTCATTGACTTTATTAAACCACAACGATTTATCCTTCCAGTCCGGAGTCGTAGACATCATCAGTTTCGGAGCAGCGTCAAACAGATCAACCATTCCGGACTCCTTGCTGAAAGGCATAACACCGCCGACCGCGAACTTGAACACCTTGCGGCCGTCCGCAAACCTCATGGACGACTCGCACTCACCCTGATAAAACTGGAACTGCACGTCCTTCTCCATGGGGAAGGACACCATATAAACCTTACGGACAGTCGGGTCCTGACACCAAAAAGGAACTATATCGTAAAACTGGCCTCGCATCGGGGGGATGAAACGGGAATCATCCTCCGCCGCCGCTTCTGATGACAGCAAAGCATAGGTGAATCCTTTCTTGGCTATCTCATATTCCAGAACATCCCCCGGCCTGAGAGCGCCGACACCTATCATTATCTGACGCGCGCCCCAGTAAATCGCCCTGGCAGGAGCCGCATAGTCCACAGCCGATGACACATCGATATGATCTACGCTGCCGTCTGCTCTGTATACCGTCACGTTCCGGAACTCAGCAAACGCAGTGAGCGGGTCATAGTCGTATTTTATGACCCTGTTGGCCAACGCACCTTTAGGGGTCTGTACTTTTACAGCCTTCTTTACGACAAAAGAGCCCTGTCCTGTAGACTCCACTGTTACTGATGTGCTGTCCAGCAGGACCACGCAGTCATACGACGCATAGTCCGGACTGTCAGCGGCGCATTCATACGGCTTCCAGTCCTGGGCATAAACAGCCGCAGACACCAGAAAGACGCACGAGAGCAATGTTGCAATCCGTCTCATATTCTCTATTTATTATTTATTTTACGCAGTAATGAAAAACTTTGCCAAGTTAGTAAAAATTCCGGTATACCCGTCAAATATCACGTATTTTTAAGTTTCCGGCAAATAGTACGCAGAATAATGCTTAACTTTGCCGAAAAAGATGGATGATATGGGAAACATGAAGGACATGTACGTCAGGTTTGACTGGGCTATCAAGCGGCTGCTGAGGCAGAAGGCCAATTTCGGGGTGCTGGAGGGCTTCCTTACTGTGTTCATCGGTGAGCCTATTACTATCGTTGAGATCCTGGAGAGCGAAGGCAACCAGCTTTCAGCGGATGACAAATTCAACCGCGTGGATATCAAGGCACTCAACAGCAAGGGGGAGATCATCATCATTGAGGTGCAGAACACCCGCGAGCTGTACTATCTGGAACGGGTGCTGTATGGAGTGGCGAAGGCCATCACCGAACACATCAGCATGGGAGACGCATACAGCAATGTCAAGAAGGTCTACTCTATCAGCATCCTGTATTTCGACATCGGCGAGGGCAAGGACTACCTATACCACGGCAGGAGCCATTTCATAGGAGTACATACGAGAGACGAACTGGTTATCAACACTAAAAACCGCGATGCCATAGTACGCCGTCTGCCTTCCGAGATATTCCCGGAATACATAATAATCCGTGTGAACGAGTTCGAGTTCGACAAGGCGTCCGTGACTCCTCTGTCAGAGTGGATGCGTTACCTGAAAGAAGGCGTGATCTCTCCAGACACGAAGGCTCCCGGTCTGGGCGAGGCCCGCGAGAAACTTACTTACTGGTCGATGTCCGACAGTGACAGGCAGGCTTACGAAAAACACATGGACGCAGTGGCCATCCAGATGGACGTGCTGGACACAGCGAAGATAGAGGGTCGCGAGGAAGGACGCAAGGAAGGACGCGAGGAAGGTCGCGAGGAAGGACGCAAGGAAGGTCGTGAGGAAGGTCGTGAGGAAGGTCGTGAGGAGGAACGTCTCAGGAATGCCCGTGGCATGAAGTCCGAAGGTATCGCGCCTGATGTCATTGCACGGATTACCGGACTTACGGACGAGGAGATAGCATCCCTATGAACAGACAAATGTACTGACAAATAAACTGAATGGCTGCCACTGAACCGATAAAAGTAATCCAAGGCGAAATCTTCAACGACTACCGCGGTACGATCCACTCGATGAATACATTTTCATTCGAAGGGGTCGAGCGGTACTATTTTATACAGAATGTGAACACCGGACTGGTCAGAGGATGGCACGGGCATCAGTTCGAACGGAAATGGTTCCAATGCGTTACAGGGAGTTTCACAATGGCATTTGTGGCACCGGATGACTGGAAACATCCTTCCAAAAGTCTGACACCGGAAATCTATCGTATCTCGGAACGCAAAAGCGAGATTATCTGCGTACCGGCCGGCTATGCAAATTGCCTGAGAGCGGAGGAGCCCGACTCTGTACTTATGGTCCTTTCCGGCAAAAGATATCCTGAATGTCTGGAGGACAGCTGGAGATATCCGGCTGACTACTGGTTCGATTGGGCATCGATATAATAAGCCTCACCCGAAGTAAAGATCATCCCATTCCACAACGGCAGCAAATCCCGCGATTCGGTGCCGTTGCTTTAAGTGCTTTAAGCACTTTTACCGAGCGGTAATATGCCTGACTGCAGCCTGGGCACAGACGCATCCGAATACTGCCGGCAGGTATGAGATAGTCCCGACCTGGGACTTCTTGTTGCGTTCGCCCTCTGTGGGCACTATCGCGTCCCGCTCTGGCAGCTCCTCCGAGAAAACCACTGGAAATCCTTTGGTTATACCTATCTTGCGAAGTTTCTTCCGCAGAATGAATGCCAGCGGGCAGTTGTAGGATTTGGAGATGTCGGTCAGACGGACTTTTGTGGCGTCCAGCTTGGCACCCGCTCCCATAGAGGAGACCAACGGTATTCCGCTATGGATGCAATGGGAGATCAAAGCTATCTTGGGAGCCAACGTATCTATGGCGTCTATGACAAAATCCGGAGCAAGTCCGGTATTGGCTACCGACTCATCCGTCAATACTCCATCAGGGTCAGAGCTTCCGCATAGGGCCATCTCCCTAAGCGCATTCTCAAACACCCCAGGGATATTGTCCTCCGTCAGATACTCCGGAACTTTCACGATATGCAGTTCCGGATTGATGTCCAGCAGCCTTTCCGCCATCACCTCCGTTTTCAGCCTTCCGAGCGTTGAGTTCATGGCCAGCAGCTGACGGTTCTTGTTGCTTTCACCGACCCTATCCGAGTCGATAAGCACCATCCGTCCGACCCCGGCCCTGGCCACCATCTCTGCAGCGTATGCCCCTACTCCACCCAGGCCGGCCACCACGATGACCGCATCCCTCAGCTTCAGAAGAGTCTCCTCCCCCAGCAGCAAAGCTGTACGCTCCTGCCACTGCGGACTTTGCCTACGCTCAGATACAATTCTATCCGCTCCAGGATTATTTGCTGTATGCTCCATACCGGACGATTTTCCAGACTGCTCTACTTTTTCTGGTTATTTCCCTGTCCATCTGCACTTTCAAGTTCCTTGGCCTCATTCCACAGGGCATCCATCTCAGCGAGCGTCATGTCCTTGAGCGAGCGGCCCTGACGGATGGTGTGCTCCTCCAGATAGGTGAAACGGCGGCGGAACTTGGCGCAGGTCATCTCCAGGGCGGTATCCGGATTCAGGTCGTAGAGCCTGGCCGCATTGACCACCGAGAACAGGAAATCGCCCAATTCTCCCTCGGCCCTCTCCACCGACTTGGGGTCCGCCTTGTCCATCCGGTCCAGCTCCGCACGGAATTCCCCGAGCTCCTCTCCTACCTTGTCCCAGACCTGGGAGCGCTCCTCCCAGTCGAAACCAACAGCCCGGGCCTTGTCCTGCATCCGGTAGGCCTTCAGCAGCGGCGGCAGGGAGACCGGAACACCGGAAAGCACCCGCTTGTTGCCGTCCTTCTCCTTGGTCTTCAGCTCCTCCCAGTTCTGCACCACCTGATCCGCCCCGTCCACATGCACCTGGCCGAACACATGGGGATGGCGATAGACCAACTTGTCGCACAGCCGGTTGATCACATCCACGATATCATATTCGCCTTTCTCCGAGGCTATCTTCGCATAGAAGACCACATGCAGCAGCACATCGCCCAACTCCTTGGAGACCTCCTTGCCGTCCCCGCGCAGGATAGCGTCGCTCAGCTCGTAAGTCTCCTCAATAGTCTGAGGGCGAAGGGACTCGGTAGTCTGCTTACGGTCCCACGGGCATTTCTCCCTAAGCTCATCCAGTATATCCAGAAGGCGGCCGAAAGCCTCCAGCTTGGCCTGCCTCGAAGTCATCTCGTTTCTGCTCATCATTCTTGAATTTTGAGACGTAAAGATAAATCAAATATCTGTTGGAGCGGTATTTTTTCAACTTGCGCTGCGGCAAACCACATCATGTGCTGCGATACGGCACAAGCAGTCACTATATTTGCAGGTACAAATGCAACAGATATGAGAACAATTGACAACTACGATGTGAGAATATTCACCGACAATGTCGAGGAAACGGCCATAGAGCAGCTCCGCCAGCTGATGTCCATCGAGGTATTCAGCGGCTGCAAAATCAGGATAATGCCGGATGTACATGCCGGAGCTGGGTGCGTGATAGGCTTCACCGGCGACTTGGGTGAAAGGGTCATCCCCAATATCGTCGGAGTGGACATAGGCTGCGGCATGCTGGTTCAGCCGTTCGAGTGCAGCGGAGAGATAGACTTCCACGAATTGAATCAGTTCATTCTGAGCAGCATTCCATCAGGCCGGGACATACGGAGCCAGGAAGGTCTGGTCCAGCTGCTGCCGTACATGGAAAGATACCAGGAAGCGAAAGAGCTGGTCAAGGAACTGCGCTGCTTCCGCGAGCTGAAAGATGTCAAAAGGCTGTACAAGGCCGCAGGCACCCTCGGCGGAGGCAACCATTTCATAGAGCTGGACCGTGACGGCCAGGACAGAATGTACGTGGTCGTCCATACCGGCAGCCGCAACTTAGGCAAACAAGTGGCAGACATCTACCAGAAACAGGCCGTGAAGAACATGTCCGGCTGGGACAAACTGATGGAAAAGCAGACTAAGATGATAGAGGAATACAAGGCGGCAGGACGGAAAGCCGAGCTGCAGGAGGCCATACGGGAGCTGCACAACTCCTTCAGGATGCAAAAACCACCGGTTCCCGCGGAACTCTGCTGGCTCGAGGGACAGCCGCGCGAGGACTACCTGCACGACATGCGGCTGTGTCAGAGATGGGCGCAAATCAACCGGGGTATCATCATGGACCTGCTTGTAGAATACCTGCGGGCCAAAGACAATATCTGCAGTACACCGGAGACATTGGCCTCAGAGCGTTTCGAGAGCGTCCACAACTACATCGGGGACGACGGCATCATCCGCAAAGGAGCCATCTCCGCCCGCAAGGGAGAGAAATGCATCATCCCCATGAACATGCGGGACGGCTCCCTGATATGCACCGGCAAGGGCAATCCGGACTGGAACTGGTCGGCCCCTCACGGAGCAGGCCGCATAATGAGCCGCGCACAGGCATTCCAGCAGCTAAGCATGGAAGCCTTCACCGACTCGATGAAAGGCATCTACAGCGAGACCGTCTCCGAGCAGACCATCGACGAGTCCCCCATGGTCTACAAACCGACGGAGGAGATCATCGCCAACATCCGGGACACCGCAGATATCAGCTGCGTCATCAAACCGGTATTCAACTTCAAAGCCGCACAATGACAATGAAGTAAGGAAGCTTTTCAGAAGAGCTTTCTCATGCTGTTCTATTCAGCAGCAACATGACCTTGACATTTTCATTCCCGCTACTTGTCACTGCTGTGCCGAACATGACATTCTCATACCCCAACCGCTTATGCACCGCCTTACGGAATGCCTCCACTTCCAAGTCTTCCAACGGATAACGGGAGGGATAAAGGACAAATACAACCGCATTGTCATATCTGGCTAAATCCAGCTGCTGGTATTTGGTCATGGACTCAAGGATGTAATCCAGGCGCCCGTTTGTTCCGCAGCCGACTGAGTAATAGTCATACCGCATACCATAGTCAACGCCCAACAGAAACTCCACATCACTGCGCGTGAAGGTGCTGCCCTGAACGGTCAGCGTCTGAATCAAGGTTTCGCGCCGCGACATGGTCGCAAGATATTTTATTCGCCTGTTCTGACGGTATTTCCGTTTTCTCTTGGCGCGGTTCATCCGCCTGCCGCACCGCTCAAATGCAAACCACCCGGTTATCAACCGTTCTCCGCCCTCACCTCTTAAACGGAACTTGCGGGGAGTCTGCCGTCTCCAGATACTTTCCTTTAACTTATCCAATGCCGCCTCATAACGGTTCTGCGGCTTTTGCCTGCCCAACATCCCGGAGAATGTGTCTTTGACACCCACAGGCGAAAAACCGTAAAAGGTAATCTCCCACAGGCAGTGCATGGCAAGTTCCTCCATGCTGACCGACAGACCGTCCGGAAAGACAAGTCCCTTAGCCAGTTCTTTCTCCCAGGCATCATCGTCCAAGTAACATACACGTGTGGTCCTTGTCCCGTCCTCCCTTATTGAAGTTGTCACGGTCGCCTTCCCACGATAATCCCTGTCCGGCTCCATGCCCCGGAGAATATCGTATGCCTCACGGAAGGCGTAGATGTTATCCAAATGTCTATTTTCCCACTTTTCCAAATACGGGAGAAGGCTGTCGAAGTCAACCTTCATAACAAGTTCCTTAAGCGTCATTTTCTGTTCCGTTTATGATTTGACAATATTGATTCAGAGCGATGTCCTGTTCTGGGCGGAGGGGTATGGCAAGATTATGGTCGAGCAAGAACTTGTTGCCGGAGTTCAGATCATTCCAAGTGCCGTATTCCACCGCGTAAATGTCGTTTTCCCAGCCGAAGATGTCTCCGTCATATTCCTGCGCGAAGCGAACGGCATACATCGTTCCGCTGACAATAGGGCACTGCACCACGATAACCGACCGGGCCAGAGCCACTTGCATACGGCAGCGGGCGACCAGTCTCGTCGGATTGGCCTTCACCCCGAAGGGATGCTCAGAGACTATGGCTCCACCCTTCGCCACAATCTCCTCCTGCAAGTGCTTATTTACCTTGGGATGAGTGATGTTCAGTCCCGAAGCAACGATGGCGACAGTCTGCCCCTCCGCATCGAGACAGCCCCGATGGGCAGCCATATCGCAGCCCAATGCCAGTCCGCTGATGATCACGTGTCCCTGCCCTCCGGCCTGCCCGGCAAACCGGTATGCGACATCCAATCCTTCCGCATCGGCACCACGGGCACCGATAACCGCCACAGTATCATCCCGGTTAAGCAACCCCAAGTCGCCTGACACATGAATGAGCGCAGGGGCGTCATTGCACAGGTTATTAAAATGCCAGGGATAATCATCAGCATAATACGGGACTGTGATGACTCCAGCTTTGGTCTGCCTGTCCAGTATCCGCCTGGCTTTGTCCATTTCGCGCTGAGCCTTTGCAGCCGTCTCTTTCAATTGCCCGTTTCCCTCAATGCCCATCCCCACTATCTGTCGGGAAGAATATCCCGACAGCTGCAGGCACAGCAACTCCTCGACTGACGGGCAGGAAGCCTTCCATTCGGCTTTTTCCTGCTTCCTTCTTCCGACTATTTCGTTCAACTTTTCCTCCCAACTGGTCATAAATTGTTTTTCCGCAAAGAAAATCCAGACTTGCGCCAAATCACGGCACAAGTAGATTATTTTACTGCGTTAGCTAAAGATATTGGTCGCACAATGCATCAGCTATTACGTACTGCATAAAATACTACATATTTTGTGCAATACACATTGTTTTTTTGAATAAAAAATAGTAATATTGTATCCGAATAACAGTACAAAAGATGAAAACAATCATTCTAAATCAGCGCAAAGAACGTGATGAACTGATGTCTCGTCCGTATCTGATACGTAAGAGCCTCCAAGATACAGATTTGCTATTGAGCAGCCATCTGATCAAGTTGATAACAGGTCCCCGCCGGGTGGGCAAATCCACTCAGGCATTATTGATGCTGCGGAACAAGAATTTCGCATACTTGAACTTCGACAATTATCAATTACTGGAAGCCTGGGACGCAAATCTGGTCATGCGGATGCTGGATGATGTCTATCCCGGGTACGAATATATCCTGTTGGACGAGGTTCAGAACCTTGACGCATGGGATTTGTGGGTCAGTGAACTATATAGAATGGGAAAGAATCTTGTAATAACAGGCAGTAATGCTAAAATGCTCAGTAGCGAAATGGCTACAGTATTGACAGGCAAGTATCTTCAGGTAGAGATGCTGCCTTTCAGCCTTGAAGAGTTTTTCGATTGGAACAAGCTTGACATGCACGCACTGAAACCGGAACACAAAACAGAGTCTCTTGTGCTGACAGATGACTATTTGAGGAACGGCGGCTATCCGGAAGCAGTCGCCTCACGCCTGTTGACCCGCAGTTACCTTGATACGTTGTTTGACTCCATTATATGGAAAGATGTGGCCAAGCGTCATAATGTCCGTAATGTGACAGATCTGAATAACCTGGCCATGTATCTTGTCTCGAACTTCTGCAATCCTGTAAGTGCTAATGAATTGACATCTGAACTTGATTTCTCCAGTGTCAATACGGCCAAGAAATATATGGACTACCTCCATGAACCATACCTTTTCTATTATTTGTCACGCTACAATAATAAGCTTAAGCTGATGAAAAAAGCCCCAAGGAAAGTATATGTCGTTGACAACGGTTTTGTGGCATCAAAAGCATTTTCCTTGAGTGACAATCTGGGACGATTGCTTGAGAATCAAGTTTTCATAGAACTTATACGCCGGGGCTATGATGTTGAGAAGACGATGTTCTATTATCGCTCACGGAATGATAAGGAGGTTGATTTTGTCCTTCGTGAAGGCACCCGCATATTGAGGCTTATTCAGGTATGTTATGATATGGGCAGTCCTAAAACGGAGAAGCGGGAAGTGGACAGCATTGTTGAATGCGCCGGAGAATTAAAGTGTGATAATCTTGTTATTGTAACTTATAACGATAAGCGCACAATTGAGAAAGACGGTTATAGGGTAAATGTAGTGCCAATTACAGAATTTTAAACAACAAACACTTTTGCAGAAGTGCATTTTAGGCAAAATTTCACTTTTATAAAAGTGTCACGTCATGCAGGGCGGGGATTTGAGCCAGCGTTTCCGGTTCACAAGTTTGTGGTCCACAAGTTTGTGAACCGCAAATCATAAAGTTGAGAGCAGTTCGTCCAGGGACTCAAGGCTGGTGATGCGTACCTGACGGGGTTTGCTGCCCTCGGAAGGACCGACTATGCCGGCATCCTCCAACTGGTCCATGATGCGGCCGGCACGGTTGTACCCAAGACTAAGCTTTCTCTGGATAAGGGATGTGGAGCCTCTCTGCTCGCGGACTATCAGTCTCGCCGCCTCTTTGAACAGGTCGTCTCTGGCATCGCCGGAAAGCTTCTTCACCGGGCCGTCCTCACCATCCTCCAAGTCACACTCAGGCAGCTGATATGCACCCCCGAAACCGGCCTGGGCCGATATGAAATTGACCACATTCTCCACCTCGGGCGTATCGATGAAGGCGCACTGCACGCGCACGGGCTCGCTGCTGCCGATGGAGATGAGCATGTCGCCGCGGCCCACCAGCTGATTGGCGCCGGTCTGGTCCAGAATGGTCTTCGAGTCAACAGTGGACATCACACGGAATGCGATACGGGCAGGAAAGTTGGCCTTGATGGTTCCGGTAATGACGTTGGCCGTAGGACGCTGGGTGGCTATCACCAAATGGATACCGATGGCCCTTGCCAGCTGCGCCAGACGGGCTATGGGCTCTTCAACCTCACGGCCCGCGGTCATAAGCAGATCAGCGAACTCGTCGATTATCACCACGATATAGGGCATGAACTCGTGCCCCTTGTAGGGATTCAGCTTACGGGACAGGAACTTCTCGTTGTACTCCTTTATAGTACGGACGGATGCCGCCTTCAGCAGGTCATACCGGTGGTCCATCAACTTGCACAGTGAGCGGAGGGTGTAGACCACCTGCTTGGTCTCTGTAATAATGGCATCCTCTGCGTCCGGCAGCTTGGCCAGATAGTGCTTCTCCAACGGTGAATACAACGACAGCTCCACCCTTTTGGGGTCCACCAGCACGAATCTCAGTTCCGCCGGATGCTTGTGGTAAAGCAAAGATGTGATAATGGCGTTAAGGCCCACGGACTTGCCCTGTCCGGTCGCTCCGGCCACCAGCAGGTGCGGCATCTTCGTAAGGTCAAAAGATATCACCTCGTCAGAGAAGGTCCGCCCTATCACCACCGGCAAGTCGTATTCCGAGGCACTGAACTTGGGATCTACCAGAATCGAACGCATCGGCACTATGCTTGGCGTCTCATTCGGAATCTCTATTCCTATAGCATTCGCATACGGCAGGTCAACAACCCTAGCCCCACTGACTGCCAGGGAAAAGGCAATATCGTACTGTAACTTCATGATTCGGGCCACACGCACTCCAGGAGCAGGCACTACTTCATATACCGTCACCGTAGGCCCCACCCGGGCCGATATTGTGGACACACCTATCTTATAACCCCTTAGGACAGAAATGATTCGATAATAGTTCCTTTCCAGCTCTTCCTTCGATACCTCATAGACTTGCTCCGAATAATCCTTCAACAGAGAAAGATCCGGCATCCGGTAATCGGGCATACTCAGCTTAGGGTCATATCTGATCTTCCACTGCTCATCCGACAGAGCCGCAGAAAAATCCTCAGGGTCTTCGCCCCTCACTTCCACGATATTATTTTCTTCTGATTTCATATTTGCCTCCTTTATTTTATCATTTGACCACAAAATTAGACCGAACTTATGCCAAATTAAGGCCCATGGCGCGAAAATGACTACATGCCTAATCTATCCGCACGAGGAGCGCTTCATTCAACCGTCCGCCGTCCTGCATGAGAGCCGCATTGACATAGACAGTTCCGTCCTTCTCCGTCATGCCGTACCCCGCATGGACATGGCCGAAGAGACAATAAGACGGACGGACCTCATGTATCCTCTGAGCAAGACTCTCACTGCCATAATGATAAACCTTGCCGGACTCACCGGCCTCGTCCAGCACACCGAATGGAGGCTGATGCGAGATAAGCACGTCCACACCGGACGGGACTGCCTGCACACTGTGACTTTCAAGCCCCTCGATAAAAAACGGCAGACCGTGGAAATGCACACCGTCAAGCGTTACGCCATTGCCGGACAGGAAATAACAGTTCCCGTCCAGCCCCTCAACACCACCGCCGTAAAGACACACGTCATGATTGCCCACCGTAAACAGCTTGTACCGGTAGGGCTGATCGCAGAACCAGTTGAGAAAATCCAGAGCCTCCGCCTCTGTCCCGTACTCAGTAAAGTCTCCACAATGCACCAGTACGTCGGCCTGAGGCAGATTGCTGAGACTGCGGTGCCGGTTGTGCGTGTCCGACAGACATAGAATCGTCCTTATCATAATATCTCACTGCAATACTGTCCCGAAACTTCCATTTTTAAGCAGACGGTCATACAGCACGATACTGCCCGCCGCCGACACGTTCAGCGAATACTCCCCGGGAATCTGCACCACATCCGTACAATGCTCCAACGCCTCGGCGGACAGTCCCTTATCCTCCGCACCGAGCAGATATACAGCCCTTTGCGGATGGCTGTACGATGTAAGCGGCACACTGCGCGAGTCCAGTTCCACACCGACCAGTTCAGCATCCTTGGGCATAGCCTTGTAGAAATGCCCGAAATTCTCGTATTCGAACAACGGTATATGCCTCCAGCTCTTGAGAGTGTCCGTAGCCACTTTTGTATAACGCCGCCCTATGACGAACATGAAGTCTGCTCCCATGATGTGGGCGGAACGCCACAACGTACCCACGTTCTTGGCTGTAATAGGATACTCTATGCCGATACCGAAAAAGCCCCTGCCGCGCTGAGGGACAACTACATTTGGATAATTCTTCCTGCACTTGCCGTGCAATACTTCCTGCTCTTTAGTTTCCATAACTATTTTGCTTTTGTTCTGGGGACAAAACTAAGGGCAGGTTAAGCCAAAAAGCAGCACAAGTGTAAAATATCCGAAAATATCAGGAATAATTTACCCGGTCGGCGGATATGTAAACTGTTCCAATCTAAATACAGGTAAATTTAAATCGTCCCAAAGACTGCAAAAATTTTACGGTTACGACAAACGGGAAGTACGGACATCGCTTTATTTGCCAAAATACTGTTAATCAATGTATTCGTCACACATCCAATGGATTTCACCGCCTCACAAGACCTCGAAATCCATCCCTAAAATCCGTAACATAATGATAATCAAGCGACTGTCTAAAACACCGATACCCGCACATCCCGCAGATAAGACGATATGAACCCGAAATCCCGCCGCAGATTCTCCCGTCATCAGTCAGGTGTGCTATCAACGTACATCGTCGATAATTTCCTTAGCTTTCGAGAATTTAGGGTGATGACGGTATACATCGCCCGTCCCGACGGGTACGTGAAGCGTGATTCTGTCTGATATTGGCAGCCGGCCCACTAACTCCGGCGATAAATCAGCCGGGGCGTCATAGTGAAGTATCAAAGAGGAAATGCCATCACAACCATCAAATGCCCAGTCAATATCAGTTACGTTGCTCGGAATCTCAATGGACCGAAGGCTATTGCAACCATAAAATGCCATAGAACGTATAGACATCAGGCTTTGGGGGAATATTACTGCCTCCAAGCTCTCATAACGCATAAATGATTCGTATCCTACACTGCTTATACCTTCTCCTATCCGTACTACCTTGATCTGATCATGATAAGCGAACCACGGATAAGAACACCTGATCGGATAATAAAACGCATGTCCTTCATAATCGGTAGCATCTATCCGGTAATCAAAATCATCAACAAACAAGTCCATACTGCCATTCCCGACTATCATCAGCTCTCCTGCATGTGTCAGCACCCACGACAACTCAGTGTCTTCCTGAGCAAAATGCCCTGACGCCATAACCCCAAGGTCTTCCAGTTTTTGTATAATGTTCATCGGACCATTAAAAATCATACAATTTTTTCTGACTTCACCGCCATTACGCTCCAATATCTGAAGCAGATATTTCTCGGAGCGCTCATCCAATTCAACATCTTCCATAACAACCGATTGCAAGACAGAACGGTTATGCAGTCCGAGCCTCTTTATCGCGGAAAAACAGATATTCAATTCGCGCAAGGCAAGGTTTCGCGACAGATTCAACTCGGTCAAGTCTTTACACCAATTGCACGTCAGCTTCTCCAACTCCGGATTGGCGGAGAGATCCAATGTCCCGAACGTTCCATTTTGACAGTCCAACTCTTTCAACAATGGATTACATGACACATCCAGAGCCTCGGCTCTATTATTCCTAAAATACCTCAAAGAGGGACAACGCGATACATCAATCTTACTCCACGAACATGTAGACCAAATTGATCCCCCGGCATCAATTCCAATAATTTCGCCACAGTCCTCCGCAAAGATATGTACACAGCGACATGGAGAACCACCATGACTGATATGCTGCCAATCCCCCGTGCCGGTATAGTGCTCCACGAGATCTCCCCATTCCACAGTCCAGCCACATCCGGGCGTAACATATACTTGCAAATAAGGACCGAATCCTTCATAATCTAAATACACCTCATTATTCATAATTTACATTGCTTGAATTTCTAAAAAATCCCCGTTCCCACCCTCGTATCATTACAGTCAGTATTCGGTAATAATTCTTAAAATTGGCTCTTATCGGCCTTGCGCTCTGCACCTTGACGCCATTGAAAGCATTGATGCTGGAAATGAAAACTAAAGTTCTACGGCACTGCTCTCGGTTCCCGCCGATAGCTCTTTACCCCATGCTCTTCCCCGCATACAAGATTTTACCTTGACACAGGACTACACTCGCCCTGAAATGATACTACCCTTTTGTAATGCCTGTCAATTGTCAGTCACACGGTTCAAGCTCGAACATCCAGTTGGCTTCCTGAATTCGAAGATCCACCCTCCGCAATTCGGCTGACAGCCTGTCCACCTTCTTCCGCAGTTCCGCCGTATCTATCGTCCTGACGTACTTTATCTCATTACGGCTGTATCTGCTCTCCTGTGCCGAAGCTACTTTCAGCACATTGCGCAAAATACCTACTTCCCTCGTCAGGACATCCTTCCTAGCAATCAGCTTGGTAATCGGCACTCCGTCCATGACTGCGTGAAGATTGGTCCGGTTGACTCTGTAGATAACATCCTCCAGCTGTACTGACGCGTTCTGAAGTTCCGACAACAGATCCTCCGCAGCCTCGTCCGGCTCGTCGCCCTCCTGTATTTTCACAATAGATTTGAGCCGGTCCTCCAGCTGGTCAATCTTGTTCTGTAGGTCTTTTCTGACCGATAATGCCTCTGCTAATTTCATATTGGCCTCCTTTGTTTTTATCATTTGACTGCAAAATTACTCCGCACTTAAGCCAGATTAAAGCTCATGTGGAAAATATCCGGTTTATTTTTTCTGCTTCAACAAACATTTTAGGAACCAGTCCTCCCTTCTGCCGATTATGCCGGAATCGTCATAAAGAACATACTCCAAGACCGTCGGGTCAGGCAACTTGATTTCAGTCAAAGCCGTACAGCCACTGCAATCCAAATGACGGAGTTTCCGACACACGGACAAATCTAACGACTTCAGATTGTAACACCCATTTACATCGAGTTCCTCCAATTCCGTATTACTTTCCAAATACAGGCGCTCAATATCCATCGTCTGACACGTCAACGCTTTCAAATTCGGACAACCGGACACATCTAAGAATTTCATATTGCGACCAGAACCACGAATATAAAGTTCTTCCAACTCCACATTTGATCCTATATTCAAATTGTCGAACAAAGGCAGCTCACAGCGCAACACTTTCAAATGTCGGTTATAGCTCAAGTCCAAGGCCGGACCGTCTTCAATCCGCAACTCACGTAAAGAAAGACAACGGCTCGTATCCAAATGAGACACATAGCGTTCATAAATATCAGTGTATGTCAGGTCCAGCCCGAGAATCTCACAGCCGGCATCCGCATAAATCGACACACGGTACTCGCATATGTTTTCATTTTCATGATAATCATAAGAAAAATATCTCCACTCCCCCTCACCTTGGCATATATACTTTGTGCCATCGCCCCAATCTATCATGAAACAGTGTTCGGGAGCTGCCAGAATCTCAAATCCGAAAAACCTCAACTTATGACGAATGCAAACATCGAAGACAATATCTGCTGCCTTATTACTACTCCAGATGTCCAAATCTTCCAACTTCATATAACTATCATATTTAGCTTAACGCAAAAGTAGGACCAGCTTATGCCGGATTATGACTCAGGATATAAAAAATCCGCATGCTCTAAAAACATGCGGATATCCCTAATCGCTCAGACCACAACCATAAGCAGCTTAGAGCTGTTCCAGAAAAGCCAAGGCTGTCTGAATACGATCTAGCCCATCCATATTAAGCAAGATTCTACCGGTAAATCTGAACTTTCCAGCAACATCAATATACTCAGAATCATCCGATATCCCATCCTTGTCGCAAAACCTTGACATAAAATTTTTAGCTATGATACGCTCACTGTTCCGCACTGAGATTTCCCAACCTTCAGATACACATTCCATCGTCAAGCCGTCGCCTATCCACAACTGACCGTGAGCAGAATTATCACTTTCCGCCACCAGACAATACTTTCCTTTATACAATTTTTCCACAGTATAACCATAAGGATCTACATTATATCCTCTTATCGGCTGAGTGCTAAAAGTCTTAACCGCCCATACCCTAAACTCATCCCCTCCGTTGTGTATAAAATAATGGCACGGATTTCCTTGATACTTATGATTATATCGGGATGCAACAAACTCAGGATACTTGTCTATATAATACGCCATCCGATCAATTGTAAAAGACATTATTGGCTCATTCTTCATCCAAGCAGTAAAGGCTCTTATCGTCTTATCATATCCTCTATCAGAGGTTGGAACTGTAAAAATGTAATTCCACTTCCCACCAACTCCGTAGAAATAATGATTGTACATTGGGCAGACACCTTCAAATCCATAAGAATTCAACACCTGTATACGCCTCAGATCATCCATTGAGACAAACTCGTAGAAACGGTCAATGTACGCAGATATATCATCGGCCTCTCTCAGCGATGGGATCAGAAGATTGAAACAGTAATACAGTTCTGGACAAGTGGACAATTCACGGACTGCATCATACCGTTCTGTGCCATAAAATGCAGCTTTGTCCCGTTCAGCTGCCAAGGAAGTAAATGTTATGGTACCAAGAGCCGCAAACAAGTCCGGAGAAGCCGACAATGCTCTAATAATCTGAGCCGCCTCGTAATAATCTGACAAACGGAGATTGGTATTGACCCGCAGTCCATAAGTAAGACGCTGGCGTTTTCCTCGCGACCAGCCCATAATTATCCGCAGGAAATCCAACATACTGCCATAATTATCTTCTCCGGCAATACAGTCAGGATGATCAAGCAGCCATTCAAATACTGCCCACAACTCTATCTCTGTGACAGTCTGTAGCTTTCCTTCCAGACACAACATCACCAAGTCCACTGATGGAGCATCAAAAAGATTGACCTTAAATGTATGCAATCTATCCAAAGACTCCGTAGAAACAAATAGCTGTTCGAAAAACGGGTGGAATCCGCCATATTTCTTCCATATATCCACCAGCAAATCCAATATGCGGAACAACTTTATTACATTCTCTTCCTTCTCATACACCGCCATCCGTGATATGTTCCTATCACGGTCATACAGTGCCCTGATTTCCTTGACTCCTTTCTTTTTAGCCTCAGCCTCAACGTCCGGTAATGATGAGAAATACACAAATCCGGACACATAGTCCACAAGATTCATAAAGAACTCGTCTATCCGGGGATATATCACCCTGCTGCGCTCATTGTCCGACAAACTTTTCCAACGGCCATAGGCTATCGGCCAAAATACGTCACACCAATCATGTTCTACAGCATACTCAAAGTACTGCAAATAGGTAGGACTCGGATTATACGGAACAGAACGGTACTGGTAGCATGCCTCGGGGAACCTCGCTTTCAAGAAGCCTTCGAATTCCGCTTTCCAATTTTCAAACTCAGTAAGTAATTTCCCCCTGGAATTCATTTTTATATACAAATCATCATCCAGACTCAGCTCCTCCATATCCATGTATTCAAACACTACGGGATTTTCTTCAAAGAAGCACACTGCCATATCCTCCAGTTTACCAGTATACTTATCTTCTCGCAACATACAGTCTGCCCGGTCAAGCAACTGCAGCATCGCCACTACGGATGGATCTAAAAGCCATCTCTCAGAAAACCAACCGGGGACTTTCTTGATATGATCAGATATCGTCCCATATCCTTCTGGAAGACGGTAAGAGAACAATCCCATACAAAACTGTTCTGTAGAAGGACGGGCTGTATAGGTCAGTGGTTTCAACTTATCAGCATACCGCATATCAACTTTCTGATTAAGAAGCCAGCCTATCAGCGCAAGCGTTGTCAGACGCTGCTGACCATCAACAGGTTGAAAGATTTTCTCATCATCTTTCCTATCTGATGAACCGTATATAAAATCTATCTCCAGCCGGCCATTAGACAAAAGTGCATCAAAAATAGATGCCAAAAATCTGTCACGTTTCTCAAAGTTGGCGTCTGCACCCTGTACATAATCCCGCTGTATTATAGGTATCGCAACTTCATATTCGGATGCGAAATCATTATATCTTTCAAACATGATTAAAGCCTCTTAAAATAATTGTAAGTATCCTGTATTACTTTTAAGTAATTCTCTCTGTCTTCTTTACGCCACAGACGCATGTCTCCTGGAGATGCACGGGAATATTCCTTACTAAAGACTTTCAGCGTAGCAGGAAGCGCATAAGTCTCTTTTTGTGCATGACGGCTCATAAGAATATCCCGTTTCCTGTCAAGGAAATAATTCTGGAGGGCAGAATTAGTAGGCTGATCCACTAACGCAAGATTTGAAACAGAGTGAAGTTCCGACTGTGTTATACCTGAGATATCTCCAAAAAAACAATCCAACACCCGCACTGCCTCATCCACTTCATCCCTTTGGCTATCATCAGCATAGTCGTTCTGCGTTACCGACCGAAGTTTCTCCAATGCATTTGCCGCACTCTGTTGCAATGAGCCCTCACTGTCAGTTACACATATCTCCTCAAAATCCATTCCTCGGCGTCTTACCCACTCCATAAAATCGTCATACGGAACTTCCGTCGTTATATTCTGAGGATGTATATGCTCCAACGATGTCTCATTGAATTGCTCAAATAAGTAAAATGCGAATCGTCCCCCTCCGGCAATATCCGACATAGCTTCTCTTACATTTAGAAGTTCCAGAATCTGCACTATCACGCCCCTATGTTTTCCCTCCGCATAGCTCAGATCCTTCAACTCCTTCACATCTTCAGGTAATTTAATCATATCCGCTATCGATTTTTCCAAACGCTCAGTAAACTGAGGGCGGTCAATAGCCCTACCATCCTCACCCACAGACATCAGATAAACATCTCTGACAAACTCTCTTCTGGACTTACGTTTACTTTTGGGTATCAGAATCCTGAGCAAACCTATCAAATGATACCACACAATATTGTCATACCAATTAGATATCAGATTAAAAGTCATGCGTATCCTGTTCCACACATCCTCCACAGCTTTCTTGTTACGGCTCAGATACTCATTGACCACATTGTAGTTAAAATAATCGCATGAATCACGACTAAGCAAATACATTCTGTCTTTGCGGACAAACGGGCATTTCCCTGTTTTAGAATCTTTCATCTCCTCATTCAATTCATCTGCGACAAAATCCAGAACAACATCAAATTGCGAAATTGATGATTCCGATGTATCTGCAAGCATTGACCAAAGGTATGGATTCTGAAGCGTCTGTTCCATAAGATCCCACTCCAAAGCCCGGCGATATGCAGCACCCCGCCTGTACTCTCCGGCAGTACAAGCGATATCTCCCTTGAGCAGTACCGCCTTCACAAGTTCCGTAGATGTCAGAGGAATCTTACCATAATTCAACCTTCTGAATGCATCCAAGGCCGCCCCCCCAGACACCTCATACCATATAACACGAACATCCCGATTTACCTCATCTTCTTCAGGGGTATAAGCAAACAATCTTCTGAAATAATCTTTGTTCTGCGCTCTTGACGTATCCTTTGCGAACCATCCGGCTATAGTATCATACGCCTGACGAATATAGAAAATATCAATATTCCCAACTTCTTCTTCACTTGCCTGATTTTTAAACTTTTTATTGCACAGATATTCCTCCTCTACATCTCTGGATGGCATTGACAGTGAAAATATCGGGAAGTTCCACTCCTGTTCATTTCTCAAATAATGCAGTAGAAGAAAAACAGTAGTCAGACGCTGTTGACCGTCCACAACTACATATCCCCCCATATGCACATCAGGCACAACCACAACAGGCTGAAGACAATAATATGCTCCAGTCTCTCCGCCTGACATATTCTTCTTGACATTATTTTTTATAAACTCCTGTAGGTCATTAAGCAGAGCCTCCACCTGCTCTTTATCCCACCTGTACCCCCGCTGATACGGCGGTATTATGAACTTCTTCTTTAGAAGTTTATAAAAGGGAATAACACATATCATAACACTCGTTCGAAATAAAATAAGTTATTAATTACTGGAGTAAAGTAATTGAAATTTTCCACATAGCCGACAATTACATGAGCCCTTATAAATCCACCTTATGAATCATGGCCTCATAAGGCTCCCACATGTGCTTTCTGAAATTGTAAGATGGATGGTAAGTCCTGAACGCATATTTAACTGATGGATAAATACTGCTGTCTAAATTCAATAATGCCAACTGCCGCAAACTCCAATCTCCGAAAGGGGCATAATTAGAATTATTTATTCCGACTTTCCTTTGTAACTGTCCTTCCCAGAATGCCTCTGGCCCTGTGAAGAATACCACCACTTGCGGCTTGACTATATTGATTTCATCTTTTATCACATCGAAACACTCGCTTTCTATCTGCAACAAAATATCTTTCTTCGAATTCCCTTTCAAGTTACGCCCCAGCTTTATAATATCATTCCATACATAACGGACTTTCATATCCTTAAACTTACCATTGAATCTATCTATAAATAAGTTCATTCCACCGCCCATTCCTTTAGTTCTCCTTTTACCGTTCAATTCGACAGAACCTTCTTTATTGTCAAAAGTCCTTATCGACATCATGCATTCAGACAGTGGTTGAGTATGACGATTATATTCGTACCATGACCCCTCAGACATATCCTGTCCGAAAAACATTATCTTAATATCCGCAGAATCAAAATCCTCCACATCTTTGACACCTAATAATAACGGATTGTACTCATACCCAGCCAACCCTCTCTCGTCAAGAACTTTACACAAGGTACTCCATTTTGATTCATACAAATGCATTAACGCTTCATTAGTGTTCATTTCATTAATTGTTATTTGGTTATTAAATCAACTATTCTCATCAAAATCAGATAAGGGAGATAGGCTCGGTGCCAGTACTCTCCCTTATCCAATCAAAGTCGGCTATTTCTTGGGAACGAATACGTAAATCTTATTTGCCGAGTCCACAACCTGGGCCGTTCCTCCCATTTTCTGTGCGGCCTGTATCATTGCACTTTGGCTGGGATAAGTCTGAGACTGACCGTTTGCGAAATTTAAAGTGTACATAAAGTTTAGTGTTTTGTCTGCCGGTGCCGGATCAGGCTGTTATAAAATGCAGAAAGCATGGCACCGAAGCCTATTTCAGCAAGCAGGTTCTGGAATACCTTGAAGATAAAATAGGCAGCAGCCCCACGCCCATACCGGTAACGGATATGACGTGAGATAATGTCCGCATATTCTCTCTTCAATGAATTTTCCAGATTCGCTTGCGAGAATAAACTTACACTCTCCGTGTTTGTCAATATGTCGTTCAAATATAACAAACTTTTCATTCAATACATCATTTATTGTCTAAAATATGCATTTCCGGTCACTGGCGGACATTGCGCTGCTGCCCGGTCATTTTCCGCAAAAATAGCCGCAGCCTATGTCAAAAAGAAGCTCACGTTGCGGGACTGAGCAACATTTTACTAAATTTGCATAAAACAGCGTAACTATGGCCAGAGACTTGTTCAACCGGTATATCTGGCTCGTGGACACCATCCACAGGGCCGGAAAGATAACATTGCAGGAGATCAACAGCAAATGGCTCCGCAACAGCATGAGCGGAGGAGTGGAACTGCCCTTGAAGACTTTTCACAATCACAGAAAAGCGATTGAGGAGATCTTCGACATAAACATCGCCTGTGACAGGAAAGACGGATACCGCTACTACATAGAGAATTCAGACGACCTGAAGAGCTGCAGCATCAGGGCTTGGCTGCTGAACACATTCGCTGTCAACAACCTCATCAACGAGAGCCAGGACCTGAAAGGCCGCATCCTGCTGGAAGACATTCCCTCAGGACAGAAGTTCCTGACAACCGTGATAGAATCCATGCGGGACGGCCACACCCTCCGCATGACCTACAAGAGCTTCTGGAAACCCGATGAGTACACCGTGGAGGTCGGGCCTTATTTCATCAAGATATTCCGGCAGAGATGGTACATGATAGCATCGGTTCCGTCGAGAAATGCGCTGCGGACATACGCCTTGGACCGCATTCTGAGCCTGGAGGCGACTGAGAACACTTTCAGCATGCCCGAGGACTTCAATCCCAAGGAATATTTCCAGAACTCATTCGGAGTAATCCTGGACGAGAAATGCCCTCCTGAATTCATTGAGCTGAAAGTTTACGGCACCAAGAGAGATTACTTCAGGACGCTCCCCCTGCACCATTCGCAAAAGGAGATAAAGACAGAAGAGGACTACTCCATATTCCAGTACTACATCTCCCCCACATACGACTTCATTCAGGAGATACTCTCGCACGGCTATGAGGTCGAGGTCGTATCCCCCTCGCACCTGAAAGGGCACATCAGATGGCAGGCAGAGACGATTGCATCCCGTTGAACATTTAAAATCAGCAACCTAAATGAACGACAACAGCCCTGCATACACTACAGAATACATCGCGGACAGCGCACATTATGAGAAAGTCATAGCCCGCGTTGCAAGCGTGAAGCGTCAGTTGTGGATAGGCACGGCCGACATCAAGGACCTGTATGTGGCACAGGGCAGGCAGACCGTCCCGTTTTTAGCCATAATAGCCGGGCTGATAAAAAAGGGCGTGGAGATACGCCTCATACACGCCAAAGAGCCGGGCCAGGCATTCCGGGAGGACTTCGACCGCTACCCTGAGCTGGCAACCGGACTGGAACGGATACTGTGCCCGCGCGTCCACTTCAAACTGCTGATATTCGACATGAAGACCGCCTATATAGGCTCAGCCAATCTCACCGGTGCCGGCATTGGCATGAAAAGCCCTCTGCGCCGGAACTTCGAGGCCGGCATCCTCACCGACGACCCCGCGCTCGTGGACGCCGCCGCCAACCAGTTCGACAGCGTATGGATGGGCTCGCACTGCCGTAAATGCGGACGTAAGGCCTACTGCGGCGACCGCATTATCTGAGCGGGGCTTTACCTCAGTCCGTTTTTCTCTAAAAACTGCTCGATCTCCGCACGGCTGACATACTCCCGCATTATCACCGAGAACGTAATGACCCTCGCACCGCCGCTATTTCCAAGGCCCTTGGATGCAATGGACATACGGATCTTCCAAAGACCGCCTCCGAGATCCGTTCCGAGATTTGGATTGGCTTCCAACTCCTCAAGCCAATGCGCATAATCGTCAACAATTGACGTATAGCGTTTACCAAGATGCTTGATATCTTTCTTGAACGTAGCTGATACCCCTATCCTATAATTCATGACGAAGTTCCTCCAACAGCTTGCCTGCCAGCCACTCACGGTTGCGCTTACTCAATGAGAGGGAGTCGATATACCGCCACAGGTTCTCCATTGACGCTGATACTCTCATCTTTTCTCCTCCTATTGATTATTCTGCAAATATACTGCCGAGGCGCAACAGTATAAATGACGAAGTCAAATGTAACGAGAATCCGGGAGAACTGGAAATTTTTATCATAAGACTCGCAGCCTGACACCACAACCAGAGAGCAGCGGTCAATGCCGGCCTTATGATTGGTATTTTCTGGAAAGTCAGGGAATGCATTTTATAACGAAAGTGCTTATTTTCAGTGACTTGCAGAGTACAAAGGTGCCCCGTTCGGCTTTCAAACCAGAACAGGGCACTTTTTTATCCTGTTAAATCATTGATAATCAAGATAAACAGCCAATCAAAGCATTCCCCTGAAGCAAAAGACCGCAGCAGAGGGTTACAGTATTCTGAGTGCGATGGCGGCGCAGGCCTCCGCATCCGCCAGCGCGTGATGGTGCCGCGTCAGGTCGAAACCGCAGCGGGCCGCGACGGTCTGAAGCTGGTGGTTAGGCAGCTCTCTTCCGAACACGCGCCTGGAGGCAATGCAGGTGCAATGGAAAGTATAATCCGGATAGTCCATACAGTAAGTACGGAACACCGCCCGCAGACAGCGCTCGTCGAAACTGCTGTTGTGGGCCACGAGCGGCAGTCCTCCGATAAGCGGAGCGGCCTTCTCCCACACCTGAGGAAATACCGGAGCCTCAGCGGTATCCTCCATCGTAAGGCCGTGGACGCGGATGTTCCAGTAGCAATAATACTCCGGCTCGGGACGAATGAGGCTGTAGAAGCGGTCCACGACCTCCCCGCCGCGGACAACCACAAGCCCCACGCTGCACACACTGGACGGCTCCCTGTTGGCCGTCTCGAAATCTATAGCTGCGAAATCTCTCATACCATCTTCCAATAAAGCGCACAAAAATAACACATTTTCAATTTCTGAATCCTATGCGTGTCCCTGTCTGCCGGCTGATTCTCTCCTCACCACACAGCTTTTCTATCGCCTCCATCGTCGGCACTCCGCCGTCCAGGACCTCCATCATGGCGACCTTACGGACGATATTGTCGATCTCACCGCCGCTCAGGTCGTAGTCCGAAGCCAGGCGGGCGGCATTCTCCACACTGATGGCAGGCAGCTTGTCCTGCCATATCCGGCACTTGACCTCCTCCGATGGCCTGTCCAGACGCACCTTGAAAAGGAAACGCCGCTCGAAAGCCATGTCGAGATTGTCCGCCAGATTGGTCGTGGCAATCAGGATACCGTCCAGCCTCTCCATCTCTTCCAGAATGATATTCTGTATCGTATTCTCCGTCTGGTCAATACTGCTCCTCCCACTCCCATTGCTCCGGCGCTTGGAGAATATGGCATCAGCCTCATTGAACAACAGTATGGGCTTGATCGCAGAACTCTTGCACTGCCGCTTGTACCTCGTGAATATACCCTTGACTATCTTCTCGCTCTCGCCGTACCACATGCTCTTCGCCGCACTTATGTCCACGTGGATTACGTCCCGTCCGCTCTCCCGCGCCCACTGCATCACCGACTCGGTCTTTCCCGTACCCGGCGCACCGTACAGCAGGACCGCAATACCCTTCGACAGCCCCTTGGCCTCCAGCCGGGCCGTCAGCGTCCGGTAATTCTCCTCCTGAAGGGCATTGCCCACCATGGCCAGCTGCTCTCCCTCCCTTCCGGTAAAGAACAGCCTTTTCTCCTTGATGTCCTTCGCCAAAATCAGATCCTTACCTCCGGTACTTTCCATGAACAGCTGCGCATCCTCCTCGAAATAAAGCTCTTTGCCCTTGTCTGTCAACTGAAGGGACGTATATTCTCCGAACAGACCGCTCTCCGTCCTCATCTCCACAAGATCCAGACGCTGCAGCTTGTGTGTCTCGTCCTTAAAAGCCTTCAAGTTGGCATTGCGCTCCTTAACAGGATACAAGGCCCTCAGCTCCCGCGAGAGACTGACACCGTCCCCGTCCGCACAGGCATCGCATACAATATAGAACAACACCCGGACATCCACCTCGCTGATAATCTCCCGAATCTTCGCAAGATTGCCCAGAGAGCGGTTCGAATCCTCCATCAGGCAGATACGCTCCGCAAGTCTGTGCATTACCATTTGATGCTCCAGATCATGCTGCCTGCTGTGAACAAACTCCTTGACTTTCCTGACGAAAGAATAACGGTCAAGTCCCGTGTACTGCTTGCTGAATATACCGAAATCCTCCCCGAGAAAAAGCCGTTCTCCTTTCACTGTCAGGGCAATACCGTCTTTGTCTCCGGTGACTTCCACAAGCCCGGCCTGCACAAGCGGATGCGTCCCGTCCAGCAGTGCCTTCCGCTCCCGGAAACGGATGCCGTAAGTCTCGTACATATCGTCCAGAGTCCTTGTTATATCGGACTGTCCATCCCCGTTACTATGGTAGAAGTCATAGCACACCTCATAAAAAAGCGCACGCGCTGTCAATTCCGGAACAACAGCCATCAGGTCCCTCACCAGCGGCATCTCACTGTTGTCGCGCTCCACATTCTCCAGGAACTGGCACAGGGCCTCTGCCGTCACATCACTGTCCTGTATCTGCGAGTCAACCAGCCGGCAGAAATCGTACCGGTCAAATTCCTTGGCAAGGGCCCGAGCCTCCCGCACATCCGGTACCCGGTTCTCCAAGATGCAGCCGATGACATAATTGGCCACCATGAAGCTCTGATGCACCAGCCGGCACTCACTCATGTCCGTCTGCACCACCAACCCCTTCTTCAGCAAGGATTTCAACGTAGGCACATACTCCATGACATCCAGCTGGGAGCAACCGAAGTACGATGCGATGTCCTCCAAGTCGCTGTTCCTGCCCGCGCAACTGCGGTCGAAGATAGCAGTAAAAATCACCGCCTCGCTCCTGTTCTCCAGCCCGAGAGCCTCCGCCGTACCGTCCAGCACAGCTCCGATCTCCTTACCTCCGAGCCTTTGAAGTTTGCTGTCCCGCAGCTTTGATGCCGCAGCCTTGATAAATTGAATAATCGTTTTCATGACTTCTTCTGTTTTACGATGCAAAAAAATGAGCTCTTACGCCAAAAGAAAAAAGTACGCTCTGCACAGGCGTCATCGACAATTTTGACGACACAATCCTGATATACCGTCCGGCCTTCTTGTAGAATTCCGCACTGAGACCCGAGTTCTTGCCCAGTTCCATGATTTTCTCCATTGCCTCCAGCAACTTAGAGGTATTGTTCTGAATCTTTTCCATAGCGTCCCTTTACTTTTACGCAGCAAAAGTCGCGCAAACATAGGAAACACAATGGCACAATAGCAATATTTTTAAAATAATCATTACAGGCAGCAATCAGCACTTATGCCATTATATTTCACAAGTTCTTACTACCTTTGCAGAAAATCAAACACCGCATCATGACTAAAGACCTCTTCGACAAGTACATCTGGCTCGTAGACACAATTCACCGCGCGGGCCGCATCACTCTCAGGGAAATCAATGAGAAATGGGCAATCTCTCCCCTCTACGACGGCGCCGACATCCCTCGCCGGACATTCAACAACTGGAAAGACGCCATCCAGCAGGCATTCGACATCAATATCGAGTGCAAGCGCACCGGCGGCTACCACTACTACATCGAGAATCCGGAGGACCTGGAGAACAGCACCACTCGTTCATGGCTGCTCAACACATTCACCGTCAAGAACATCATCAGCGAGAGCCGGAGCATCAAGGAAAGGATTCTCATAGAGAACGTCCCCTCCGGTCAGAAATACCTCACGCCCATTATCGATGCAATGCAGGCAAGCAAATGGATGGAAATAAATCACGGCAGCTACTGGTACGACAGACCGTGCGCCTATACAGTACAGCCCTGGTGCCTCAAGCTCTTCAACCAGAGATGGTACGTCTGCGGTTACTGCCGTGAAAGGGACGCCATGCGCACATTCGCACTGGACCGCATCATAGAACTTACAACACTGGACGAGACATTCGAATACCCCGATGATTTTGACCCCCAAGGCTACTTCGCCGACTTCTGCGGCATCTCTACCGACAATAACAGCCCCATAACCACCATCCGCATCAGAGCCTACGGTATTCAGGTCCGTTACCTCCGTTCCCTTCCCCTGCACCACAGCCAGAAAGAAATCCAGACCGCACCGGACGGCGAATGGGCAATATTCGAATACCGCCTCCGCCCCACCTGGGACTTCACCAGCACAGTCCTCTCCCGCATGGAACAGATGGAGATCCTGTCCCCGGCATCACTCCGCGAGGACATCCGGAACCATATCAGGCAGATGGCAGAACTTTATGAGAACAATCCCGAACAAACCGGCACAGCAGTATCATAGTGGCCTTACTCCCTCAGAAAGAGTGGAATTAATCTTTCAAACTATAGATATACTTGACATTTTGGGGAGAACATACTTTCCCCGGTGATCTGAATTTTATAATTCCATTTTCAGCTCTTCATACAAGTCCACAGGTCCCAAATGCCAATATTTGGTATTCTCGGTCGACAGTTTTCTGTAAAGCTCCGAATGATAGATGCGGTTCAGGCATTCCTGTAGAGTGAAACCGTAATCATCATGCAGATATTCCACCAGCCAACTCACCTTTCCTGGCAGAAGCAGGTGGAGATTACTTTGATCAACTTGGAACATATCATTTTTCAATTTTCGCCTTTTCTGTATGGAAAAGGTATTGGTCAACCAACTTGTAAGTTGTCAACTCACGTATAAGAGTCTCGATGCTGATGGCACCAGCCTCATATAAGCCAAACTGAAGGTACACTCTATCGTTGGCGACCGGACCATACACTATATCGTAATCATGTGCAAACCCTTTTTGGGTTCTGTTGGCCATGACAAACTCTGCCCACTCCTTGTTTGGTTCAGAGAATATGAGGCTTTTGAATTCCGGCATTCTTTCAGCGTCAAACTCATACACATTCACATAACCATACTGGGACTGCTTCTCAAGCATACGTCTTTCTACCCATTCTTTGGATTGTTCCCATGAGGTCGTAGTATAGAACCCTTCGCCGTAATCCAGTTTACGGTTAGGCCGGAGTATCACAGGATGATCTACCACCTCCAAACTGCCGTGATATATCTTCATGCCTTTTTATTTTTTCTGATTGCAATAAACTCGTCTATCTCATCCATCAACCACCGGCGGCCCTGTGTGTGAAGCGGCTCATAGCACTTGCTGAGATAATCGATAACACCGTACTGCGAAAACAAGTCAAGCACCTGTCCGCCGGTCAATCCCTTGGCGGCACCGTATTCTTCAATGCAGAACGCAACGAAAAGGGCAATATCTTTGTCTTTCCTACTCATTTTATTATGCACAAAAATAGCAAGAAATATCTTATTTTCAAGTAATGTATATCGTGAATCGGATATAAACTATATCGTAAAGTGAGCATTACCCATATTCCGTGAAATTGGTAATTTTTCATGTAATCCAGGCAACTGCAGCCGTTCGGGAAAAAGTAATTTTGTATCTGTTAAAATTTACATTTATGAAAAGAGCTGTTTATACGACAATCATCGCCCTGCTGGCGGCAGGGGCAGTGGCCTGTGCGTCCAATGGCCAGAATACAGGCAACCAGACAACAGGCGGAAGCGGCAATGACGGCGACAGCGCATCCTCCGCTGTGCCTGTAGTTTACATGATTGAGGAGATTAATTCCGAGAACTTAGTGAGAATATATGAGGCCCTGGGCCGCAAGGCGACCGGTAATGTAGCCGTGAAAATCTCCACCGGAGAGCCGGGCGGACACAACTTCCTGCAGCCATCCCTGATCAAGGACCTGGTGCAGAAGGTTGACGGCACTATAGTGGAGTGCAACACCGCTTACGGCGGAGGCCGGGCAAACACCGAGGCACACCGGAAAGCCGCTGAGGACCACGGATTCACGGCTATTGCCGATGTGGACATCATGGACTCCGAGGGAGAGGTGCATCTGCCTGTGGAAGGCGGCTCGCACATCGATTACGACATCGTGGGCTCGCACTACCTCAACTACGATTTCACCATCATCCTCTCCCACTTCAAGGGACATGCGATGGCCGGCTTCGGCGGAGCGATAAAGAACATGTCGATCGGCATAGCCTCCTCCAACGGCAAGCGCTGGATCCATTCGGGCGGTACCAGCACCGGGAGCTGGGGCAATCCCACTCAGGAGGAATTCCTCGAGACAATGGCCGAGGCTGCCAAGGCCGTGGCGGATCACTGCGGTGACAATATCCTATACATCAGCGTGGCCAACAACCTGTCAGTGGACTGCGACTGCGACTCCTCTCCCGAGGATCCCCGAATGGGCGACATCGGCATCCTCGCCTCCCTCGACCCGGTAGCCCTCGACAGAGCCTGCACCGACCTGGTCCGTTCCTCCGATGACCACGGCAAGATCCACCTCATCGAGCGCATCGACTCCCGCAACGGCATGCACACCCTCGACCACGCGGAAGCCATCGGCATGGGCAGCCAGAACTACGAACTCGTCAGACTCGACTGAATACTGACGAATGCTAAAGTTCAATCATCAGACCTATTGACATCCTGGGCGGCTCATAAGGCAAGGACGAATGACGGAACATATTGGTGAAACGGTACTTGCAATACACAGAGAACGCGTTTATTCCCAAAGCGGCATAGACACCTCCCTGAAGCGGCAGGAACTTGTCACCGTCCCGGTAATGATCCACCTCCTTGGAGTCACCCAGGAAATATTTCACCTTATACTGCCGGCTGAAAGCCCAGTCACCCCATGCCCCGATATCCATATACACCTCGCTTCTTAGCGAGAAATAGAACCGATGATACAGTCCCAGTCCGAAATTGTCGGTCTTGAATATCTCCCTATTGACAATTGTCCCTGCAGGATACTGTGTTATCAGCCCGCTTAAAGCCAAACCCTTGCCCCTGTAGTCATAGTGAGAATACTGGAATGAAAGCCCGAAAGCATAGTGCCCGGCCTGAAACCACTGTTTCACACCGAAAGTTATTTCGAAGCTGTTTCCATATTTCACGGGCATGAGCGGAGTCGGTTCATAGCTGCATCCCTCTACCGGAAAACTGAAGCCGAAAAATACATCCATGTAATCGCTCACATGACGCCTGGGACGGCCGGACTCCATATTGTCGCGCACACGACAGTCATCATTATCCTTAGGCGTATATACTTTCACCGGAGACTGAAGCCTGATGGTGGTCTTGCCTATCTCGATGTCCGCCTGTGCATAAGCCATCCCTGACACAGACAGCAGAACAGCCGCCGTGCAGAAAGATATAAAATTCATTGCCTTTTTCATATTCTACAGTTTTTTCACTTAATTCTGATTTCGTTATTCAATAATGCATCCTGCATCTGCTCATCAATATCTCCGAGCATTTCCATCAGCAACACGGCGTCATTGTCCACGGACACCATAAGAGCTTTGCCGCAATCTGCATCCACATATACCGACATCACACTCCCTTCATTTCCGATTGATACAAGATACAGCCTCTCAAGCCCTTGCGTATATTTACCGACATCCTCAAGAAATCCCGTCCTCAGAGAATCCCCGTCTTCCGCAGTAAGACTTATAATCTTCAGATCAGTGAGTTTACGCAGCAGGTCATTGTCATCCCGTCTCGCTATTCTCTGCAGAAGCGATCTGGACATAGTCACCGTAACCACCCCTTCATTCGGGCCATATCGGCTCACCAGTTCATCAAAGGACTGCGCCGCCCCCCACAACGGAGCGACAACAACCATTACCAGCATGATTACAACCTTCCTCATATCCTATTTAATTTTGAATTTCAACAATACACTTTCCTCCAATGCCGCCACTGCCGAATCAGACTGAGCCATCCTAACCTGCACAGCCCCCAAGCTCTGGTCCAACGCCATCTGTACATCTTTCAGGCGGGACAGTCCAATATCCGCTATCTCCATGGCAAGAGTCTCGTCCGCCACCTGCCTGCCCCCCACAGTAAGCACATATCCGGCATTGCCCTTGGACCAGTCAGCCGGAACAAACACCCATACTGCTGCAAATACAGCTGCAATGCCGACAACAGCAGCAGCAATACCCAGCATACGCCTTCTCCTGCTGCGGATTTTTGTCCTTCCAGCAACTAAAATGCCGGCATCAGCCCTTTCCTGCGCAATATATCCGAACAATGGCCCGTACCCGGCACAGTCTTCAGGGACATCCCCTGCAAGAAACCTCCTGCGAAGTTCCTCCTCCTGAGCGGAAGATGTACTTCCATTAAAATAAAGCTCCAGCAATTTTCTAAAATTGTCTTCTGATTTCATCTCCTTCAGCATTTTATTCTCCTGTTTTCAATAAATACTCACGAATCCTGCACCTCGCCCTGCTCAACAGCTTTCGGGCATTGTCTCCACTGCATCCTATAACAGAAGCGATCTCATCCATCTCATATCCCAGGATATCCCTGAGAATGAATGCAGAACGCTGCTGCTCGGGAAGTTCACGGACTATCTCCCGCACCCGGCCCACCTCATCCTTCAAATCTACGCGCAGCTCTATGTTCTCCCCACTGTCCCGCCATCCGACCGCCTCTATGCCTGTCCTCCTGCTGTATCCCGCCGACCTGACTGCATCAAGAGCCCTGTTACGGGCGACTTTCATCAGCCAGGCCCCGGGGCAGCTGACATTTTTCCCTTCTGAAACCGCTTTAAGACATGTCAGGATTGTATCCTGAACGATGTCCTCAGCCAGATCACTGTCTCCGACAATGTTCCTTACGAAGACATACAGACGCCTGCGGTTTGCCTCTACTTCACTTGTTATTTCCAAATTCATATTACTAAGACGTATGAGCACATGGATTTGTGACAAAGTTGGAGAAATTTCTTAACTTTGCACTCAACTAAGCGAAGAGTTAATTATCAATTATCCACAAATATGCATAAAGATATCCATTTTGTAAGCGCGGACGAGGCTGTCAAGGTCGTGAAGTCCGGTGACCATATCCATTTCAGCAGTGTGGCGGCAGCCCCCAAGGTGCTGATTGATGCCCTCTGCCGCAGAGGCGATGCCGGTGAGCTCAGGGACGTGAAGATCCATCACCTGCACACCGAGGGACCAGCTCCCTACACCGATGCCAAATATGAGGGAATCTTTTTCCATCAGGCATTCTTCGTAGGAGGCAATGTCCGCAAGAACGTTCAGGCCGGGTATGCCGACTACATTCCCATCTTCCTGAGCGAGACCCAGAGGCTCTACCGCAGCGGCGTACTGCCCTGCGATGTGGCCATGATCCAGGTGTCCCTCCCCGACAAGCACGGCTATGTGTCCATGGGTACCTCTGTGGACGCCTCACTGGCGGCAGTAGAGTGCGCAAAGCACGTCATCGCAGTGGTAAACAAGCACGTACCCCGCGCCTGGGGTGATGCCATCATTCCCCTGTCGATGATTGACACCTTCGTGGAATGCGACTCAGAGCTGGAACCCGCCCATTTCTCCGAGCCTTCCCCCATCGAGGCCGCCATAGGACGCAACTGCGCCGCCCTGATTGAGGACGGAGCTACCCTCCAGATGGGTATCGGAGCCATCCCTAACGCAGTACTCGCACAACTCGGAGACCACAAGAACCTCGGCATCCACACCGAAATGTTCGCCGACGGTGTACTGCCCCTCGTCAAGAAAGGCGTCATCAACGGAGCCGAAAAGGGCATCGACAAGGGCAAGATGGTATCGACATTCCTCATGGGCTCGCAGGAAGTCTATGACTTCATCGATGACAATCCAATGGTGGCAATGATGGACGTAGGTTACACCAACGACCCCTATGTCATCGCCAAGAATCCAAAGGTGACAGCAATCAACTCAGCCCTACAGGTAGACCTCACCGGCCAGGTATGCGCCGACTCCCTCGGTACCAAGTTCTACTCCGGTGTCGGCGGACAGATTGACTTCGTATACGGAGCTTCGCTCTCCAAGGGAGGCAAGGCCATCATCGCCATGCCTTCAGTGACCAACAAGGGCGTCAGCAAGATAGCCCCCATTCTCACTCCAGGTGCCGGTGTCGTGACCACCCGCAACCACATCCATTGGTTCGTGACCGAGTACGGAGCAGTCGACCTCTACGGCAAATCCCTCCAGGAAAGAGCCAAGGCAATCATCAGCATCGCCCATCCCGACCATCAGGAAGAGCTGGACCGCGCCGCTTTCGAACGCTTCGGCCCGCACTACCACTTCATCGGCTAAAACGCACACGGACCGGATCCGCTACCGGCCGGGCAGCAAGAGAAAAGGCAGTTTCCATAATATTGAGGACTGCCTTTTCCTTTCTCGTCTCCAATCAGGCTCATCCCGAATCAAAAGAATAACGATATTGCTATCAACAACTTTCGGCAAGGTCAAATGTCTTATGACCCAATAACGGATATTCTCGGCCGTTAAAACATTTTGCAACGCAGTACACTTTGCGATATCAGCTTAAATATCAGAGTTTTAATAAGTTTTGAGGTCGCTTTATGGGTGACATGTACAGCAATGTGGATTCCTGACATGGTGCCAAGACATGGGGTAAGTTTGCGTATAATCATTTTATTTTCATCCTCATCGGAACAACACACACAACAAAATCACTCCAAACACCAAATTTCCAATTACAGTCCATATCAGAAAATGGAATATCCAAGTGCTTGTTGAATTTGAGCAGTGAGTTGTAGGTCTGCTGGATAGATAGCCTGTAACCTGTTCTTTTCTCCTCTTAAAGACAATGAATGTGCTGCCGGAACAATTCCCCAACTGTAATAATCTTACTTGGATTGGAGACATTCTCAACAAGTGTTGTGGCTGAAAACTCCTTGTCCTCAGATTTCAGCTCCACAATTTTGCTTTTAACTTCACTGATTTTGTTGGAAATCAGTTTCTCAATCAATTCTCTATTTGGGCAGGTAGGCTTGGGCTGGTTCTTCCCAAAGTCCCAATACTCCGCTTTGGTAGAAACACCAAGATTGATATACCTTGTCTTTCTGTCTTTGCAAACTCTGATTTTTAAAGGTAATTCTCCTGTTTTCAAGGGCTTGTACTTGTAGCAAATAACATCTACTGTAGTCATTTCGGTTAAAACATTGGAGAAAACATTTCCCTGTTTTACCCTGCATTTCAACCATATTAGAGAATAAAAAAAGAGAGCTACTTTTTCGTAACTCTCTGGTTTTCAAGTGGTGCCACCGGGAATCGAACCAGGGACACAAGGATTTTCAGTCCTTTGCTCTACCAACTGAGCTATGGCACCATTCCATACCTTGTTGCGGTTTGGGAGTGCAAAAGTAAGAGTTATTTCGGAATTTCCAAAATTTTCTTAACAAATCGAATAATTAACTACCTTAGCGGAGTGTTTGGAGATTGCCCACAAAAACAGGAGGATTAAGGCAAATGAAATACGCAGATGTTGTAATACCGCTGAAATTCAAGGACTCAGTAACATATTCAATACCCGGCGAACTTGAGGACCGCATAGTTCCCGGCAGTATAGTCAAAGTCACTGTCGTAGGAAGAACGTACACTGCCGTAGTCCTCCGGATAAAGGACAATCCCGAGTTCGATCCGTCCAGAATCAAACCAGTCAGGGAGATTGTAAACTTTCCTCCTGTCACCAATGAAAACATGGAATTTCTAAGACTGGTAGCCGGATACTACATGTGTTCCTTGGGCGAGGCATTCAGATTCGCGGCCCCGTCTACCGTCAAGCCCCTGAAACGAACAAGGACTGCCGGAGATACGGATGTCACAGACGACTGCGACAGTAAAATCACACTGCCGGTACTGTCGGAAGAACAGGAAACGGCAGCCGGCAAGATAAGGTCGTTTTTCAAAAACGGAAGGAACGTACTGCTTCACGGTGTCACCGGTTCCGGCAAAACCGAAATCTACATCACACTGGCTGCCGAATGTATGGAAAAAGGTCTCAACGTACTGTATCTCGTACCGGAGATTGCGATAAGCCGGCAGATACAGAGTCGTATGGAAAAGCACTTCGGAGACCGCCTGATGGTCTATCACTCGGGACAGACACCCACCCGTAAAAGAGAGGTGTACCGCAAAGTAGCAGACAGCAGCAAGCCATTCGTCCTTTTAGGATTGCGTTCCGCATTGTTCCTGCCCTTCCGGCAGTTAGGTCTGGTAATTGTGGACGAGGAGCATGACAGTTCGTACAAGCAGAGCGACCAGGCTCCAAGGTATCACGGAAGGGACACCGCCCTCATGTTGGGAATGGTGATGAAATGCCCGGTACTGCTGGGTTCCGCGACACCCTCATTCGAAAGCATCTACAACGTCCGTTCCGGGAAATTAGGACTCGCCGTACTCAGTCACCGCTATTATGAAAGTAAAGACTGCCTTGTGAGAATTATAGATATGGTCAAAGAGAAACGCAAGAATGCGGTCAAAGGGCCGTTCTCTCTGATACTTCTGAAAGCCATTGAGGAAAGACTGGCCAAGAAGGAGCAGGTCCTGATATTCCGGTCCAGAAGAGCCTACGCATCCGCCCTGCAGTGCTCCGAATGCGGAGCTGTTCCCAAATGCCCGAGATGCAACATTCCTATGAGCTACCACAAGTTCAACGACAGTCTCAGCTGCCATTACTGCGGCTGCTCCATTCCAGCACCACACATATGCCCGGAATGCGGCAATGGTTCTTTGAAGCTGCTCGGAGACGGCACCGAACGCATTGAGGAGGCATTAAAGGAAATATTTCCTGAAGCGAGGACAGAGCGGTTTGATGCGGATACTGCACAGGACATGAAAGAAGAGAGCAGACTACTGAGACAATTCGCCGCTGGGGAAATCGACATCATGGTCGGAACACAGATGATATCGAAAGGTTTTGACTTCAGCCAGCTCACTCTCACAGCTGTTCTAAAGGCAGAGGCCATGACACAGGTATTCGACTTCAGAGCTGACGAAAGAGCGTTGCAGCTTCTGACACAACTTATGGGACGTGCAGGCAGAAGGAATGTTCCTGGAGAAATGATAGTGCAGACCAACCGGGCAGATCATCCTGTGTTCGAAATGCTTCTGCATCCAGGTGCCGCCGACGGCAATATACTGATCGACGAGAGAATGGAGTTCGGGTATCCGCCATTCTCACGGATAATAAAGATAACCGTAAAGGATACTGACAAAGAAAAGGCTGCAAGACTTGCGGATGAAGTACGCAAAAAAGCCTGTGATGCCGGATTCGATGACATCTGCGGCCCTGCACCGCACCCCATGGAGACATATGCTGGAGAACACAGAATGCAACTTATCATAAAGACCGGGCGCTCCAGAAACTGGTCCGGCCCAAAACAGAAACTATATGCATGTCTCCGTGACATCCCGTCATCCAACGTCACTGTAGATGTGGATCCTGTAAGCACATAGACAGCAGGGATGGTTGTCACACAGGCATATATGGCTCGAAATCCCTACCGACCACAACTCTGAGGGCACGGGGCAGTACCTCTACGGTAAGCGGAGTAGTACCGACCACCTCTCCGTCTATCTCCACCCGGTCCGGCATTCTGGTTATTACCGCTGCCCGGCTGAAAGTCTTGTGAGACACTTCTTTGATATTGTAGATCGTACCTTTAAAAAGCTGCTTGAAAAGAAATAGGAACTTGAGCTTGGATACCTTTCGGGCCACCATTAAATTGATCTTCCCGTCATCAGCGACAGCATCCGGCACCTGCATCATACCGCCACCGCTGTACTTTCCCACCCCCATGCCTACTGAAAACACACGTCCGGAAAAGAAACTTTTGCCGTCAACCACCACTTTCGCATGATTGGAACGACGGCCGGCCAGTGCCTTGAACGCAGCCTTCACATATGCCAGGTCTCCACCCCTGCCCTTGTTTTTAGCAACATTGCAGTAATGACATATATTCGCGTCCAGCCCCACTCCGGCCACATTGACCATATAGCGGACATTCTTGACTCCTGCCTGCATATATTCCACCCGGCCTATATCCTGACAGACTGTCCTGCCCTCCATAATTGTCTCAACTGCCTTTCTACAGTCATTCGGAATACAGTACATCCTGGACCAGTCGTTGGCCGAGCCGGCCGGCAACACCGCCAGAGTCACATCTTCCAAAGGCACTTCCTGTTGGTGAAAAAGACCGTTGACCACTTCATGAAGAGTCCCGTCACCTCCTACCGAGATGATATTGCGGAATCCGCGCTTAAGCGCATAGATGACCAGTTCAACAGCATGGTACCGATGAGTCGTGAACACTTCCTCGAACGGGAGTCCCATTTCCTTAAGCATATTAGACAACAAAGGCCACTCTGACGCGACCTTTCCTCCTCCCGCATTGGGGTTCACCACTGCAATCCACGTACTGCCGTTCATCTGTTGATAAAATTTCCGCAAAACTAATATAAAACTGACATTAATTATAGACATGATGAAAAGATTTTTTAAATTTGCGGGTTAGGTTAAGATAACAATATGGGGAAAATTATTGCTATAGCGAACCAGAAAGGAGGAGTAGGAAAGACAACCACCGCCATCAATTTAGCTGCCTCCTTAGCGGTTCTGGAAAAGAAAACACTGCTCATCGATGCTGATCCGCAGGCCAATGCGACATCCGGCCTGAACTTCGACCCTGAATCAAACAAGGGGAAGACACTGTATGAAGTGCTCATATGCAGACAGGACATACGCGATGTCATACTCGACACTGAGATCAAGGACCTCAAGCTGGTTCCGTCCAACATCGACCTTGTCGGTGCCGAGATTGAACTTGTCCGTCTCGCGGACAAGGAAAGAGAGCCGGATAGCGCGATCAAGGGCATAGACAAGGAGATGCTGCTGAAAAACGCGGTCAAGGAGATAGCCGGTGAATTCGAGTATATCATCATAGACTGCTCTCCGTCCCTTGGACTGATAACCATAAACGACCTTACGGCTGCCGACTCGGTGATAATACCTGTCCAGACAGAATTCTTCGCCCTGGAAGGACTCGGCAAGCTCCTCAACACAATAAAGCTCATTCAGGCAGGACTCAATCCAGACCTGAGAATAGAAGGATTCCTTCTGACAATGTACGATAGCCGGCTCAGACTGGCCAACCAGGTGCTGGAGGATGTCCGCCACCATTTCGGAGACATGGTATTCAACACCATCATACAACGGAACGTAAGACTGAGCGAGGCCCCTTCGCACGGCAAGCCCGCGATACTTTATGACGCGATGTCGGCCGGTACCAACAACTACCTCAACCTCGCGAAAGAAATAATTTCCAAGAACGCATAACCTGACGAAGATGGCCAACAAAAGAGACGCTTTAGGGAAAGGGCTCGGGGCGCTTATTGCCGGAGCGGACAACAGCATCGCTAAATCAGTCACACCCCAGGACAGCAACACTGCAAGAGGGCTTGCATCCATCTGCGAGATACCTGTTGACAAAATCACGGTAAACCCGTATCAGCCAAGAAGCAACTTTGACGAGACATCCCTCGATGAGCTGGCCGGTTCCATAAAACAGCTCGGCATCATACAGCCTATAACAGTTCGCAGGATAGGCATGAGATATCAGATCATCAGTGGCGAACGCCGCTTCAGGGCTGCCAGGAAGGCCGGACTTGAGACAATACCCGCATATATAAAGGAGACCGACGACCATGGGATGCTGGAGATGGCCATAGTGGAGAATATCCAAAGGGAGGATCTGGATGCCATTGAAGTCGCGCTCAGTTTTCAGAGACTCATGGACGAATGCGGCCTTACACAGGAATCCATGGCCGACAAAGTGGGCAAGAAACGAGCCACGGTCGCAAACTACCTGAGACTTCTCAGACTGCCTGCCGAAATACAGGTATGCATAAGAGACAAGAAAATATCAATGGGCCATGCAAAAGCCATCCTGTCACTTACAGACCCTCAGGCACAGATCAGCCTGTGCGATGAAATAGTCAGGAAGAGCCTGTCTGTCAGGCAAGCTGAGACAAAAGCCCAGAACATGCTCAGGAAAGCCTCAGAAGAGGAACCGGAGTCTCCGGACCAGACACGTCAGGAACTGCCTGATTCATACTACAAGGTTCTTGAGATAGTGGGAAGGTACTTCAACAACAACATAAGCCTTAAAAGATCAGATCAGGGCAAAGGCAGTATAACCATTCAGTTCTCCTCCGACTCGGAAGTGGAATCGTTTTTGAGAGCAATAGAGAGGATTAACTGAAAACACCCTACTGACGTGCGGAAAACTGTACTATTAATCATAATATTGCTGCTCTCAGCAGTTCCACTTCAGCTCTCGGCCCAGTTTGTCAACAACGGATCCGGCGGCGGGATGCAATCTTCCAGCGACTCATCCTCCAGAGAGGAGAGCTATACATTGAAACGTTATTTCAACTCCCTTGCCCACAGAGACAGCATGGCCATAGGCTGGGCATTCGGAGGTTCAGTCATACTGCCCGGAACGGCTCAGATATACAACGGTGACTACTGGAAGCTGCCTATAGTATATGCAGGCATGGGAGGCATGCTGGGAGGAGGCATCTACTACAACTCCCAGTTCAAGAAGACAGGAAGCGAGTCAGACAAACTGGCAAGAAACCTTTTCTTCGTAGGTGCCGCACTGTTTTACTGGGGCCAGATGCTTGACGGGGCTGCCAGCTACGACTCATACAGAAGCCACCTGCCTGGCAGGGCCACCATATATTCCGCCCTGCTGCCTGGACTCGGACAGATATACAACAAAGAATACTGGAAACTGCCGATATATTACGGCGGTCTTGCTGTAGCAGGCTACTGCTGGTACTACAACAACTTACAGTACAGACGTTTCCAGCATGACTACAATATGGCCACCAACCCCAACGGCAACTATACGGGCTCGATGTCCGTGGACAATCTTCAGTACTACAGAGACTACTACAGGCGTTTCAGAGACTACTCAATCGTAGCCACAATATTGATATATATCCTGCAGATCATAGACGCAGACGTATTCGCCACCATGAATGAGTTCGACATAAACCAGAGTCTCAGCGTGGACATACAACCAGTGATAATAGAACCGCTCAATTACGACTTCACGTCCAACTACACATCCATCATGCCGGTAGGCAATGCTGTCGGTGTGGGAATGAGCTTCAAATTCTGATCCGAATGATGAAAAGAGCTGTTACAATACTTATGGCCGCAATCTTCTGCATACCTTGCATATATGCCGCCGACAACAACAAACCGGTAAAAGACCGAGAGAAAAAGAAATTCTCCCTGTCACTCTATCCTGACAGGAAAACACTTCTGAAAGAGATAGACTCGCTTACCAAGGCAAACGAGATACTGAACATCGAGCTGGACAGCCTCTATGAGGCATACAGCGAGCTTGCCGTTTCCATGGAACTGGGTTCCGGAGACACCCTCGGCACGGAAGTAATTGGAAGCGCCTGGTCCGTCCAGTTTGCAGCAGACACTCTGCCTGTGTCAAGAGACTCCCTGCTCAGCCTGTGGTATCAGAAAAGAGACATTGACCTGATCGATGTGGAGCCATCCGACATAGATACCATCAACATGACATCCGACATACCGGACTCAGTATACCTCCGGAGACTCCAGAAACTGAATCCATACATATCAGTTCCATACAACCGCATCATCCGTAACCACATCATCTATTATACTCAGAAAATGCCTGACAAGATGGAGCGCATACTCGGACTTGCCACATACTATATTCCGATTTTCGAGGAGATATTCGACCAATACGACATGCCCCTCGAGCTCACCGCAATGGCTGTCATCGAATCCGCCTTGGACACCAAGGCCGTATCAAGAGCCAGGGCCAAAGGCATGTGGCAGTTCATGTATTCTACCGCCAAACGGTACGGACTCAACATCAACTCCTTCGTGGACGAAAGATTCGATCCGATAGCCTCAGCCCATGCTGCGGCAAAATATCTGAGGGACTCCTATCTAATATTCGGGGACTGGACTCTTGCCATAGCATCATACAACTGCGGTGCAGGCAACGTGAACAAGGCCATCCGCAGATCTGGGGGATCCAAGGATTTCTGGGAGATATACCCGTACCTGCCCCGTGAGACCAGAGGATACGTGCCTTCTTTTTTCGCCGCCCTTTACACCATGAGATACTACAAGGAGCATAATCTGACACCGCAGGTCATCAGCCTGCCTCCGCACACAGACACAATAAAGGTAAACAAGATGCTTCACTTCGAGCAGATAGCGCATTTTACAGGTATTAGCATCAAGGAGCTCAGGACACACAATCCACAGTATCTACACGACATCATCCCCGGTACAGAGAAAGAGTACACACTGCAGCTTCCATACACTTACACCAACGCCTTTATAGAGCATGAGGCTGAAATATACAGCTACAAGGACTCGGTATACTTCAGCCCGGCGGCTCTCAAGACAATACAGCAGTCCGCCACTCCGAGCAAGATAATCCACAAGGTCAAACGAGGAGAGACTTTGAGCCACATTGCGTTGAAATACGGAGTATCAGTCCGTAACATCCAGAGGTGGAACGGTATAGGAACCAACATTCGGGAAGGACAGAGGCTTGCCATCTACACCAACGGAAAAGGTCCTTCGGCATCGTCATCGTCCGGCAACAGCGCACCTTCAACCAAGGTATCCAACGGATATGTGATGTACACCGTCCGCTCCGGTGACAATCTGTGGGATATCGCCAGGAAATTCGACGGCGTAAGCATGAACGACCTCATGAAACTCAACGGACTTTCCAAAAACAGCAAGATATACCCAGGCAAGAAACTGAAAATCAAAAAGGCACAGTAAGCTGGAACCTGAGTCCGAGACTGTCATCATCCCGATCCGAATACTTTGAGGCCGAGCATTTCAGGCTCAGGCTGATCCACCTGACAGGCTTGTATGTCACCATGGCGTACAGTCCGGCACCTTTTCCATAGAACGCAGGAACCGAAAAGGCGCCGGGTACATCCCTTTCGTAACAGTATATCCTTGTAGCCCAGTCCGGTGCATAAAAGAATGTGGCCCTGACAACACATTTCAGTTTATCAGACGGCAGACTGTAGCCGGCTTCCTGATAAAACAGGAAACCGGTCTTCCTGTCATGGCTCATCTCTGCCCTGGTGACAAACTGCAGTCCGTTCATGAACCGGCAACTGTACTGAGTCCTCAACCTGAACAGACGGGTGTCTCTCCCGTTATCGTACGTACCGCTCAGTTTCAGGTACAGTGTATGTATATCAGAAAGCGTCCACTCACAGTCAAGAGCACCTTTCAACGAGCCTGACGGTTCCCGGACTCCAAAACGGGAAAAGGGATAGCGAGTGTACTCCAAACTGCCGGAGACTGCCAGATCAGCCACAGGTGTCCACCGCAATGCAGTGGACAGTCCGTGCTCATTGTTGCAGTTGCTGCGGCAATATGCTCCGGCATGAGTGGCTATATAGTCCTTGGAATAGTATCTGTACAGTACCGACATTTCCATATCGGACCGGAGCGGCAGGACCGCCCCGGCTATGACGGCCGGATGGATGTCCCTGTCAAGAGCCGTCTCCCCGAATATCCTGTAGCCATTGAGAGAAAACATAAAATCCACGGACGCATTGCCCCACCAACCGTCATATCTCAAATGTGAATTATAATACGATTTGCGCCGTCCGTCCCTGCAGCTGTACCGGTATGCTGCTACAGTCACCCCGACCTTTGCCCAGCCGCACCGCCATGACACATTGCCTCCTGTCACATACTCCCTGAGTGCATTCCTGGCCTTGACATCTGCCTCGCTGTCATGTATCCCGTCATCCGGCATGGTCACGAAATACCCATCCTCTATCCTGGCATCATGACCGTTGTCCGAATAAAAAAGGGAAAGCTCCACATTGCCAGGCACCTCCATAGTGACACCTGCTCCATGAAAGTACCTGTTTTCGTCCACGGACCAGTACGGCCGCACCGCCGCCTCTTTCCTGAGAACCGATGCCGGTGACGAAAGGCCGGACATGGAAAATGAGTTCCACAGCACCAGCCCCTGACCGAAACGAAGGGAATAGTCCCCGACAACAGCACTGACAAGGTTGAAACGACCATCCGCAGAAAGACTTATATCCTCTGCACTCAAGTACATTGAATAGAAGTCCGGGAACATAATCTCTCCGACATCGGTTTCCAGGACAAGCCCCACACTGTAGCGGCCTCCCAGGTCAGCCTTCATTTTTGTAAGCAGAGGTATGGGCCAGCCGTCCGTATCCCCGTCCTCCTGCGTTCCACGTACTGCCTTCCAGCGACTTCTCACCATCCATCTGCCAGACAACCTCATCCTGTCGCCGGTATTCCGGCCTTTCTGATGCCCGAGGACAATGAACGGCAGCATTTCCTTGACACGGACGGCATCGAAGCCGTCCACCAGTGAAAGCTCAGCCACTGACGCAGGAGGTCCGAACTCCTCCCGGTATTCCAGCAGGCTCTCGACCATAAACGGTGTCATCAAAGGAAATGCCTCCAGCTCATCCCTGCCGGCACTTGAAATATCCATGGGCCTGTCCATAAGATCCAAAAAATACAATGTCAGGGCTTCTGGATCACCTCCCCCGTCCTCACACTGCCTCTCTATCATTCTCACCACAGCATCAGGCAGTTCTTGAGCCGTCAGGCACACGTCAAAAAAAAGAGCCGTCCCGAGAAGGACGGCCCCGCATGCCGCTGTCTTCCCCACATATCTACCCCACATAACAGACTTATAATTTGTTCCAATATCCTTTTCAGTCTACCTTGAACTTGTATTTTATTTCCTTGAGTTCCTTATTGGCCTTATCTATCTTGGAGGCCAGGTCTTTTTTGAATTTCTCGACTTTCTCCATGACATCCTGATCCCCGACAGCAAGTATCTGGGCAGCCAGTATTGCCGCATTCTTTGCTCCGTCCAGGGCGACAGTGGCCACAGGTATACCGGAAGGCATCTGAAGAATGGACAGTATCGAGTCCCATCCGTCAATGGAATTGGATGACTTTATAGGCACCCCGATTACGGGAACAGGAGTGTACGCCGCGATCACACCTGGCAGATGAGCCGCACCTCCGGCCCCGGCTATGATGACTTTTATGCCCCTCTCCTTGGCCCCGGTGGCGAACTGCATCACCTGTACGGGAACCCTGTGGGCCGACAAGGCATTGATTTCAAAAGGTATTTCCATTGAATCGAGGAACTCCGCAGCCTGTCTCATGACCGGCATATCGGAAGTACTTCCCATGATAATAGATACAAGCGGTCTCATCATATTCTGAATAATTAAGTCTACGGCAAATTTAATCCAAAAAAACTTAATTTCTACATTTTTTTAGGTTACTTTTGCATCATGGACAGAATAAAACTTCACGACAAGCATTTCAAGCTGTTTATCCCGAACAGCAGGATTGAAGAAGCCATCCGCGCCGTAGCCGGCCAGATCAACAGGGACTACCGCAACTCTGACAGCATACCGGTTTTTCTTAGCGTACTCAACGGGTCTTTCATGTTCACCGCATCCCTGATGAAATATCTTGAGATACCATGCGAGCTGTCATTTGTCAAGCTGGCATCATATAGCGGAACCACGTCCACAGGAAACATAAGACAACTGCTCGGACTGTCAGAAAGCCTGAAAGGCCGCAGAGTGATCATCGTCGAGGACATTGTGGATTCAGGCAAGACAATCACCGAACTCCACGCCATGCTGCTGGAGGCAGGGGTGTCCGACATAAAGGTATGCACACTGTTCCTGAAACCGGCCGCATACAAAGGAAACATCCATATCGACTACCATGCCATGGAGACAGGTAATGAGTTCATAGTCGGATTCGGCCTTGACTATGATCAGCTTGGAAGACAGTATCCTGACATTTACATTTTAGAGTGACACCGACTGAACTAACCAACACACATATATCATCATGAGATATTACATACTACTCGGCCCTCCCGGAGCCGGCAAAGGCACTCAAGCCAAACATATAGCGGACAGATACAATTACCTACACATCTCCACAGGAGACCTCCTGCGGCACGAGATCGCAGCAGGCAGCGAACTGGGCAGAAAAGCCGCCGAGCTTATCAACAGAGGCGACCTGGTTCCTGACGAGGTAGTAGAGAACATGATACGTAACAAGATCACCGGCAATCAGGATGTCAAAGGATTCCTGTTCGACGGATTTCCGCGCACCATTGCCCAGGCCGAGGTTCTGGACTCAATGCTGAAGGAATTCAACGGGAAAGTGGATGCGGTCCTTTCCATCACCCTGCCTGACGAGATGGTGTTCGAGCGCATACTGCACCGGGCCCGGATAGAAGGGCGCAAGGACGACACTGACCGCAATATAATCGCCAACCGCATCTCCAACTATCACGAGAAGACCGAGCCCCTTGTCAACTACTACAAAGGCAAGGGAAATTACCGTGAAGTCGATGGCAATGACACCATCGAATCCGTGTTCAGAAATATCGCAAGTATATTAGACGAATAATCCGGCCAGTTCCTCCGCAGTCACAGGTCCGAAATACTCCGATAGCGGCATGGTAGAAAGAATGGCCTTCACAGCATCGTACGAGTGGGGCAGTCCGGCAATGGCCTGCTCCACTTCTTCCGTAGGACGGATGAAAAAGTAATCCCCACGGATAGAACATGTACGGATGACTCCTCCACGTACATCAAGGGAAACTTCCACGAACCCCCAGGGGAAACGGCGTGTCTGATTCATTCCATAACGGGGAGAATGTCCGTAGTTCCAGTCCCATAAAGCATATTTCCCTTTCCTCAGGGCATTGATGGATACCTTCTCGTCCTCTGTATAATCACGGCATACACATCCGGTACGCAAAATTACGAAATCCCGCAGGTACAGAATAAAATCCTCCACACTCATGCTGCAGCCGGCAGGCAGGTGCTCCGATATATTGGTCACTCTCGCCCTGTTGGACTGCACGCCCTTTCCAGTGAACTTTTCAGGACGGGTGTTCAAAGCCGCCGACAGGTCGGTGACCGACGATGCGAAAAGAAGAGTCCCGTGCTGCAGCACTCTGTCTCCCTGAACGCACACAGCATTGCCCGAGAACTTACGGCCGTCTATCACCAAGTCGTTACGACCCTGAAGCGAGGCATCCACTCCTATTTCCCTCAAAGCCTCCAGAACAGGTGCTGTAAAACGACGGAACATCGCCGAAGTATCCTCTCCGGGCACTTTCTTGTCGATGAATGTATAATTGACATTGCCCAAATCGTGAAATACAGCTCCACCACCGGTAAGACGGCGTACCACCGGTATGCCATGACTCTCCACATACCCGGCGTTGATCTCCGCCGCAGCATTCTGGTACCTTCCCACTATGACGGAAGGAGAGTTGCGCCACAGCCTGAAAACAGGCTCCTGCAGACCGGTGAACAGGAACTCCTCTGCAGCGAGATTGTAATACGGATCGGTCGTTATGTCAGTAAAGCACAGCATTTCGGTCATATTTTACAGATATCAGTCCAAGTATATACCGATAGCCCCAGTAGACTATGAATGCGGCCAATACACCAAACAAAGCACCGCAAAGTACGTCAGTCACAAAATGCCTGGCAAGATAGATACGGCTGAACGAAACTGCCGCAGCCCACAGCAACATTATCCATGTATAAGGACAGCGTCTGAAAATCAAGGCAGTAAGCACAGCCAGCCCGAATGTATTGGATGCATGGGCGGAAAAGAATCCGTATTGGCCGCCGGTCCCCTGCGGCAGATGCAGCATTCCTTCCAACAGCGGATCATGGCCGGGTCTCGGCCTTTCTACAAGATTCTTGACAATATTGGTCAACTGGTCAGTAATGCCGAAACACAGTGCGGCAGCAAGGACACCTGTCAGCCCGAGCACCAGCAGAGGCACCTTCGTCCCATACCGGAAAGCGACAGATCGTCTGCCGTACCACCTGGGAACGAACATCAGGACTGCAATAAGGACGTACAATGGTATCCATGCCTTGCTGGATGAAAGAAAAAGCATCACCGCATCCCAGAAGGGCGTATGCATGGAATTCAGAGCAAGAATTATTTCGTGGTCCAATCCTATAAGCCAGTCCATCATAGCACGGTGCGGTTTAAAGTGCTCCACAGCATGTCCTTGAGCTGAGGTATATTCTCTCCGCTCACGGATGAGAAAAATATCGAAGGCACACCCTCAGGCAGTTCCTTACGCAGGCCGTCACGCAATTCATCGTCCAGAATATCGGCCTTTGAGATGCCTAAGACACGGTCCTTGTCCAGCAGCTCAGGATTGAACTGTTCCAGTTCACCCAGCAGAGTACTGTACTCGGCCCGAATATCCCCGGTGTCGGCCGGTATGACGAACAGCAGCATGGAGTTGCGCTCAATATGCTTTAGAAACCTAAGTCCCAATCCTTTACCCTCGTGGGCTCCCTCAATGATGCCCGGAATGTCGGCCATCACGAACGAGTGGTCGTCCCTGCAAGAGACGATACCGAGATTGGGCTCAAGAGTTGTAAAGGGATAATCAGCTATTTTGGGTCTTGCCGCCGAGACCGCCGACAGCAGCGTGGACTTACCTGCATTGGGAAAGCCCACCAGACCGACATCGGCCAGCAGTTTAAGTTCCAGGATAAACCATCCTTCCCTGCCAGGCTCGCCTTCCTGGGCGAAGCGCGGGGTCTGCATGGTCGCTGACTTGAAGAAGTCATTGCCCTTGCCTCCGCGACCTCCGCGTACCAGTATCTCCTGCTGTCCGGCCTCAAGTATCTCGCACAACTGCTCCCCGGTCTCAGCATCCCTGGCCACTGTACCTAACGGCACGTCAAGGACGATATCCTTACCGTTTGCTCCGTGCCTGAGGCCACCGCTTCCGGCCCCGCCGTGCTCAGCCTTGATATGCTTGCGGTACTTCAGGTGAATCAGTGTCCAGTACTGCGGATCACCGCGAAGTATAATATGTCCTCCGCGACCTCCGTCACCACCGTCCGGACCACCCTTTGGTATATATTTTTCCCTGCGCAGATGAGTAGAGCCGTTTCCCCCGTTACCCGACGCGCAGAATATCTTCACGTAGTCTATGAAATTGCTTCCTGGCATAAGTTTCTATGTAATAACACTTTCGCTTCGCACCCAGATCTCTTGTCGCTGGAAATCCGGCACATACGGACAAAGATAGAAAATCTTTTGATGTCTTAGAGAATTTATGCCGTTTTTGGCGGAATGTTTTTGGATCACCGTGCTTTATCTTCCATGAAATACAATTAAGTTCCCCTCCATGACTGATTATATTTGAGATATCAACTGGTTCGATGCGATATTGATAGTCTGGAAATGCCGCCTCAATTTGCTGTATTGATGTATGCCCAAGAATGTTCCCTGTTCCTTGGGAGAGTGGATTATTTCATGACTATAACATCATAGTTCCGTTCCAACTCTTTGAGAAACTTGTTTGCAAAGTAACGGGACATTTCGTAAGCAGTCAGTAAGACTGTATTTCCGTTAACCCAACGGACAATGCCAAAAACAAAACGCTAATTCTACAAATGGAACAAGAGTCGCTTGACATAAACACACTGCATATCGAAAAGTCGAGACCATTGCCAAGTTCCTCTCGTATTGGCATCATATTCAAACTACTTGTAATCAATCCGTTCTGACTTTACCATCCATCCCTTTCTGGGATTAGTACATACTGTTTCAACAATTCCTTGCGTCAGTAGATTTTCAGTGAGGTATGGTATGCATACTGTTACTGTAAAATTACGGACACAATGGGGAACGGCCTGTTGATTTCAAGCGAGTCATACTTCAGGTGTTGATGTGTACCTCACGTCCAACAAAGTGCGCTTACAGAAATACCTGATAATCAGATGCTCTGGGAAAATGTATCTGCTGGACTTGTGAGGATATGGGGCTGGAAGGCCGTTTGGTGGCGAAATATGCCGGGTCCAGCAAGTTGCTGAAACGTATATCCTTGATAATAAGCGGTATGAATTTTGGTGATATGCTGGACATTGCAAAATGGCTGCGCATGAGACGCAAGTGCCCGGGACGCGATCTCCTCCTCATGACCGTCTGCCGCACCGGCACCGGATCGCGGGAAACGCTGCCGTTGTGAAATCCTGCCTGGCCGTAAAGCTGCCTTGGAACACCGTGAGGACGGGGAGGCAGAGAAACGCACGACCGCTGTTCAGAGAGCCCTCGCCGCTGTTCCTTGGCTGCGTGTCCCTGCGGTTACAGGAGGAGCAGCTGCAGTGGATGAGCAGGGCGGTGACAGTAAGAACCAAGATGAATCCAGGCTTCATGGCTGTGCGGTATGATTTTGAAACGTGGAACTGAAGATGCGGCGGATGATGGCGGGGGCGTCGGATATCGGATGCTCGTCAGGCAGGGCCAGGGAGGAAAGCTCGAATACGCGGTTTATGCCGAGGCTGCGGTATTCGCTCTCCGGAACCTGACAGAGTCCCGTGACTACCCAGATCGGCTTGCCGTAGCGGCGGCAGAGGGTGGCTATGCCTGCCGGGAGCTTTCCAGTGAGGGAGGACTTGTCGAAACGGCCCTCTCCGGTGATGACTAGGTCGGCGGATGCTATTTCCTCCTCAAGGTGAAGCATTGCTGAGAATATCTGCCAGCCGGCCGTGAGTCCGGCTCCCAGAACGGCTTTCAGGGCGTATCCAGTACCTCCGGCTGCTCCGGCTCCAGGGAAGTCCGGGACTCCTATGACTTTCACCCAGTTTTCAAGTGCGCTTTCAAATACGGGAATGTCCTGCTTGCGGCATCCTTTCTGCGGGCCGTACACAGTTGTCGCTCCGAGAGGACCGAGTAACGGACTGCTCACGTCTGTGGCTACGGTGATGCTGGTCTGACGCAGATGCGGGCAGATATCCGTCACCGAGCGGTCCGAGACCGCTTCTATGCCGCTGATGAAAGTCGGGATGTCCTTGTTGCGGAACGGGCTGCTGTTGGAGAATGACCATCCGAGGGCCGCGAGCATCCCGAAGCCTCCGTCATTGGTACCGCTGCCGCCTATGGCCATCAGTATATTCCGCACTCCGTGTGTCTCGATGCATTCGCGCAGGACAGTGCCGAGGCCGTAGGTAGTTGAGCGGAGCAGATTGCGTCTGTCATGCGGTATCATGTTGAGGCCGCATACGGATGCCATCTCCACGAAAGCGCTTGGGGTGTTGTTTCCAGAACTGAACAGCAGTACCGGAGCCATGACTGGTGTCCCGAGATGGTTGGTGCTGTCTATGAAGATTTTTTCATAGGGGACGTCCCTCTCCAGCAGGACTCTTTCCATTACACCCATGCTGCCTTCCCCTCCGTCCGCCATCGGCCTTGGAATAATTTTCGGAATACCTCTTTCAGGGAATTCCCCGTTATTGTCCATTTTCTGTCCGATACCCTCCAGAATGCCGTCACGGATGGCTTCGGCTGCCTGTGCGGCAGTCATTGAGCCCTTGAACTTGTCAGTGGCAATTACAATTCTGTTAAAACACGCTGCCATTGTTCCTGTCGGGCCTTTCATTGTGAAATGTGATTATCTCAAAATAATTGCAAATTTATCATTTTCTACTGGGAAATATTATATTTGTAACCAATTTTAAAAATATTTCAAGAAAATGAAAAAATCGACATTGATCAGCTTTATGCTGCTGCTTCTGCCCTTGATGCCTTTGAAGGCTGACGAGGGCATGTGGCTGCTTCCGCTGCTTGAGAAGATGAACAGCGGAAGTATGACAGAGCTTGGGTTTGAGATAACCCCTCAGGAAATATATGATCTTAACAACAATTCGCTGAAAGACGCCGTAGTGATATTCGGCAACGGATGTACCGGTGAGATAGTATCGGACAAGGGACTGGTATTCACCAACCATCATTGCGGTTACGCGGCTATACAGCAGCTCAGCTCCGTAGAGCATAACTATCTGAAGGACGGATTCTGGGCGATGAACACCAATGAGGAACTTTATGCGGAGGGACTTACCGTCAGCTTCCTGGAGAGTTTTACCGATGTTACCGATCAGGTGGAGAAGTCTCTGAAGAAGATCAAGGGGCAGGAAGACATGATCGAGGCTCTGGACAAACTGGAAGGCAAGCTTGGCAAGAAGGCCGGTTGTGACGGCAAGTTTCTCGTGGGTCGTCTGACTTCGTTCTACGGTGGCAATACATACTATTTCATAGTGTACAAGATATTCAGGGATGTCCGTCTCGTCGGTACGCCTCCTTCCTCGATCGGCAAGTTCGGTGCCGATACCGACAACTGGATGTGGCCACGTCATACCGGGGACTTTTCCATCTTCCGCGTCTATGCCGACAAGGACAACAATCCCGCGGAGTATTCTGAGGACAATGTCCCTTACACTCCTGAAAGGCATCTGAAGATTTCTCTCGCCGGTTACGAGGAGGGTTCTCCGGCCATGATAATGGGATATCCCGGAACGACAAACCGTTTCATGACTGCTTCCGAACTTGCCGAGCAGCGTGAGAGGAACGAAGTGGCCATCAAAGTCAGGACAGTGCGCCAGGATGTGCTTATGGCAGACATGCAGGCTGATCCCAAGATCATGATCCAGTATGCCAGCAAGTATGCCGGCTCGTCCAACGGCTGGAAGAAATGGATCGGAATGAACGAGACTTTCGCCAAGTTGGGAGTGCAGGAGCGTCGTGCCGAGGAGGAGAAAGCTTTCACGGAGTGGGTCAATGCCGGAGGTCAGGAGAGAATGGACCGTTACGGCAAGGCTCTGGATAATATCGATGAGGCTGTCACAGGACGCAAGGCCGACAATCTGCTGATGAGCTATCTCCGTGAGAGCATCGGCAGTATCGAGCTGGTGGGCGCAGCAGGCAGGTGCATGAAGATCACCGAGGCCATGGCCGCAAAAGACCCTGCTGAGAGAGAAAGGCTTTTGGAAAATGTCAACCGTGGTCTCGAGTCTTTCTACGAGGACTATTCCCTTCCCACTGACAAGAAAGTGGCTGTAGCCATGATACAGCTGCTTGAGGAGAGCGTCCCGGCAGACAAGCTGCCCTCATTCTACAAGGACATCGACAGCCTCTTCGGAGGAGACGTAAACGCTTTTGTGGAGGACCTCTACAGCAAGTCCGTATTCACCTCCATAGAGAAAGTGCAGAATGCGATTGCCGCAGGAGATGTGGAAGTATTCACCCACGATCCCGCTGTCAAGGTCCGCGGCTCCTACACAGCTGCAATCATGCCCCTTACCGCCAAGGTCATCTCATTTGCGGATCAGTTCGCCGAGGGCAAGAAGGACTATATCGCCGGTACTCTCGAGATGCGTGAGGGCGAGGCCATCTATCCCGACGCCAACTTCACCATGCGTCTGACTTACGGGACAGTCCTTCCCTACTATCCCCGTGATGCCGTGTTCTACAACTATTACACCACCCTCAAGGGCGTGATGGAGAAGGAAGATCCTTCGAACTGGGAGTTCGTAGTGCCTGAGAAACTGAAGGAACTGTACAAGGCCAAGGACTTCGGGCGCTATGCCAATGAAAAGGGTGAGATGCCCGTGGCATTCATCTCCAACCTCGACATCACCGGCGGCAATTCCGGCTCTCCGATCATGAACGGCCGCGGCGAACTCATAGGTCTGGCATTCGACGGCAACTGGGAGTCCATGAGCGGTGACATCATCTTCGAGCCGGAGCTCCAGAGGTGCATCAGCGTGGATATCCGCTACGTTCTCTTCATCATCGAGAAGTACGGCGGAGCCACCAATCTCATTGAGGAACTGGATATCGTTGAATAACAACTTTTACGCTGAAATGATTTTAGATACACTTTCAAAGATCATTCATCCGGCGGCTGACAAGGATATAGTATCCCTGGGTCTCGTCGAGGACATCAAGCTCTTCGACGGGAACGGGGCTGCCGTCGAACCTGCGGATCCGCAGGCCGGTGAAAAGGCCGTGCTGGTCCGTTTCAAATTAGTCGTGCCGTCTCCTGACCCTCTCCTGTCCTCTATCAAGAAGCAGTGCGAGGAGGCCATGGCGGCAGAGTTCCCTCACGCCAGGATCTCTATTATTGAGCTGGTGCGGGAGCGCAAGCCGACGAAGAAGACGGTCAACGACCTGGACGACACCCAGCTGCAGAATATAGGCAAGGTCATTGCCATTGCATCAGGCAAAGGTGGAGTTGGCAAGTCCACTGTCTCGGTCAACCTGGCAGTCGCCCTTTCCCGCAAAGGGTACAGGGTCGGACTCGTGGATGCAGATGTCTACGGTCCCTCCGTCCCCAAGATGACCGGGACTGAAGGCGAGGTGCCCTATATGAACGAGGAGAAAGACCTGATCATCCCTATTGAGAAATGGGGTATCAAACTCCTGTCGATAGGCCATCTGGTAGCTCCCGAGCAGGCTCTTATCTGGCGCGGTCCCATGGCCAGCAACGCCATGAAGCAGATTGTCATGCAGGTGGACTGGGGCGAGCTGGACTACCTGCTGATCGATCTCCCTCCCGGAACGGGCGACATCCACATCTCCATGGTGCACGACATCCCTTTGACCGGAGCTGTCATTGTCACCACACCCCAGCAGGTAGCCATCGCCGATGTGATAAAGAGCATCAACATGTTCCGCCACAAGGATGTGAACGTACCCATCCTCGGCCTGGTCGAGAACATGGCCTGGTTCACCCCCGCAGAGCATCCCGATGAGAAGTACTACATTTTCGGACGGGACGGCGGACGCAGGATGGCTGACGAGCTGGATATCCCGCTCCTTGGCAGCATTCCCATCTATATGTCCGTGGAGCAGGGCGGAGACACCGGCAAACCGGCCGCATTCTCCGACGGTCCCGATGCAGCAGCCTTCGCAGCCATTGCCGACAGGCTGTAGAAATGCCTTTAGTCATTAAATGTGATTTGCTGCGGGCAACTTTTTTGGGGATCAATGGTCTCAGGCGCAGCTATTTTGCAATGTCCAGCATATCACCGAAACTCATTCCGCTTATTATCAAGGATATACGTTTTGACAACTTGCTGGACCCGGCATATTCCGCCACCAAACGGCCATCCAGCCCCATATCCTCACAAGTCCAACAGATATCTTTTTTCAGAGCATTTGATTATCAGGTATTTCTGTAAGCACACTTTGTTGGACGTGAGGTACACATCAACGCCTGAAGTCTGACCCGCTTGAAATCAACAGGCATTTCCCTATCGTGTCCGTAATTTTACAGTAACAGTATGCATACCCCACTGGAAATCTATTGACACTAAAAGAAGACGGATGTGCAGCACATTCTGTAACAATCTGATTTACAGGAATGTTTTTCGTAGTGAGGGTGAGCGTCCCATACTCCTTCAGAAGGAGTGCAGGGTAGATTTACGGTGAAAGTGGCTTTAGGAGAGGTTTCTTGCGATCCAGGAGGTGTTTTCGCGGATAGTCATATAATAATAACTTGATATTTCAAAGAATGTTCCGTAAATTTACCGTCACAACAAAGACAATAATACTATCCATCTATGAAAAACACATATTATCTTACTTTGTCGCTGCTGGTATTGTCGCTTGTGTCATGTAAAAAGAATACCTGGACAGACGACAGTCCTGTTATCCGGTTCCAGGACGAGAAGTTCCTGCAGGCAATACTGGAAAACCCACGCAATACCGTGGATAAAAACAACGACGGACAGATTACCGAAAAGGAGGCCCGGACGGCAACAGTCTTAGATGTCCGTTTCGCCGGTATCAGCAGTATGGAAGAGATAGAGTACTTTACTTCCCTGACAGAACTCTATTGTTGGGGCAACCAACTGACTGCCCTTGATGTTAGCGGTAACGCCTCCCTGACAAGATTGAACTGCGCCTCGAATCAGCTTTCCACCCTTGATGTAGGAAACAATCCTGAACTGATATTGCTGAATTGTTCCCATAACCAGCTGACAGCCATTGACGTAAGTCGGAACACCTTGCTTGAGATATTTGATTGCAGTTTCAACTCGATTGCTTCGCTTGATGTAGGCAGTAATACAGTTCTGGAAGATTTTCATTGCAGTTACAACCAGATAGCATCGCTTGATATTGGCCGGAACGCATCCCTGCAAGTATTGCATTGCGACAATAACATTATTGAAGACATGGATGTGAGTGCCAATCCGGCATTGACCATATTGAATATCAGTTCCAACCGGATCCATGAGATCAATTTTTACGAGAATACGGCACTGGTGGAACTGTATTGCGATGACAACCTTCTGACCTCACTGGACTTACGGTACAACAAAGAGTTGGAATATCTTTCCTGCTCGCAGAATCAGCTGAGCCGGGTAATCCTGTACAGGCATCATAAGCTTTCGGACGCAAACGTAGCTGAGATAAGAGAAGAATACGGAGATATCATAGAATACGAGTTTGCAATGGGAGGATGACTCAAAACAAATGTCAAGGCAGACGGCTATAATAAAGGCCGGCGGAGTGGTGAACGGTTCGCTGAAGAAGTCCGTGGCGCATTCGCCGGCCCTTTTACGTATGCCCACTATAGTGCCGTGGAACTGTCTGACAACTCAATTACGCCGGTCCAGCTTCCGTCCCAGAAATATCCGGCATCGTCCTGGAACCTGAAGGATACGGTGTATGTGCCGTCCTCGTTTTTCGATATTGCCAGATCTCCGGCTGTGGCCGGTGCGATCTGTACTGGAACTCCTTCGGAGTCCAGTTCGCCCACATAAAGCGTACCTCCGAAATAGGAGCCCATGGCATAACCCATAAGGTATTGGCCCGGAGCCGGAAAGTCTACGATGGCCGTGTACGTGCCTGGAATTATGCCGTCAGAATAGTTGTTGCTGTTGCATACGAAATCTGCGAGGAATGAGTCCTTGCTGGTTGTGGAAGAGATGTTCAGCCGCCAGTTTCCTCCTCCTGTCCCGTAAAAGTCGCCCATGAACTCGGCTGCAGCAGTAGCATTGGCTATATCCAGCGTGTAGTCTTCTGTCAGAGTCGATACAGGCTCGGGAATGCCTTCCACTGTCAGAGGCCCTTCATACGTACATGCAATTGTATGCCCTTCTTTTGTGATAAGGCTGCATTTGATGCTGTATCCGCCCTCGACTGAGGTGATAACTGCATCTCCTTTGTTGATGAGCCCTATCGATGACTGATAGTTCTCGTCAAAGTGCTCGGCGTATGTGCCCATGTACATGATATAGCCCATGAATTCAGCGGCCTCTCCAGGATAAAGGCTGGAGGGCTCGAATACTTTGTCGGAAATCGAGTATGTGTCTGCAGTAATGCCTCCATTCTCATTGAAGGGCATGAAAGCGTCCAAAGTGAGAGTTGTTCCGGAGTCGGAGAGGAGTATGTTTACTTCCATCACGTCGTCTGTCTTCGATACGAAGAAAGCAGAAGCTCCTGAGGCCGTAAAGGATATGTCGTTTTCTATCACAGGGGTCGAGGGAGTGTCGTTTGTACTGTAGTCTGCCGGACCGCTGTATCTGATATGATGGGTCATGTTGTCGGCATCTGTCAGAAATGCTTCCAGGATCATATATTCGCCGTTATATGATATGTCGGCGGTACCTTCTATGAATACGGTGTCGAAGATGTAGTCTCCGTTCTCTGTTGTGCTTGTGGCCTTTGACAGATCCGATGAGAAGGTCATCTCTTCAGTCTGGCCTGTCAGGCTCAGGGTGTATCTCCCGGCAGGAGGCAGGACCTTGTCAGGATCGGTGGGGGCAGGTGCGTAGAAATCAAGCATGTAGTACGTTCCGCCTTCCTGGATGTAGTCTCCGTTGCCGACCATGGGCATGTCGGAAATGGTAGTGTTGTAATTGTGCTCTCCTCCGATACCGTAATTCTCATTGTAGATACCGTAGAAGTTATCAAGGCTCAGATACTCGTAGTCATAATGGACTCCTCCTTCCTGGATGACATTGATCTCTTTGTAAACAGACTTGTCTCCGTATGTGTAGGTGACTCTCACTACGGAGTTCCTGCTCACTGTGTCGTCATTGCTGAGATGCCGGAATCCAATCTCACCGGGCGTGCTGTAATCGAACCCGGTAATCCATGTTTCCGTGGCGTTGGCGGAAATGTATCCGTTTTCAACAGCATTGACAAGCTCGTACTTTATTGTGGCGGTACCGGAGTCAGACGGGATATTGAGAATTTCGCTGATAACTATTTCCGGTGTGCCGGTGTCCTGGGCTGGGTCGCAGCTGGCGGCCAGTGATAATATCACGGCGGAGATGGCGAATAAATATTTTTTCATATAAGTCAGTGTTTTGGACAAAATTAAACAGAGGCTTCCTGTATTTCAAATTATAGTTTTGATATTTTGTATAATTTAAGAATAGTTAAATGCCTGATGAGCTCCTTTCCTTGTTCATACGTACGGTCTCGTCCCGGTACCGGTCGGCAATAATCCCAAGAAAACCATCAGTTCTGGCTGCGTCCAGCGTCAATTGATGCTCAGAATAAGCAATGGTCATGGGCAAGTCAGGTTCCATCAGGCAAATGCTCCTCATCTATTATGTTCTGTGGCAATGCGCTTTTTTCTGAGGCGTCTGGCCTCATCCCTGTACTGGCCGGGGGAGCAGCCGGTCTCACGCTTGAACGAGCGGTAGAAGACTTGGACGGAGTTGTATCCTACGATGTCCGCTATATGCTTGAAGGGGACGTCTCCACTGTCGTTATCGGACAGTAGCGCAACGGCTTCCCGTATACGGTACATATCTACGTAACTGAAAAATGTCTGTGAGGCACAGGTGTTGATGGCTTTTGAGACATAAGTTCTGTTGGTGGACAGCATTTCTGCCAGTCTGTCCAAAGACAGGTCTTTCTGCCGGTATATTTTCTGTCTCTTCATCAGCTCCTCTATACGGCAGAACAGCTCATGTTCTGCAGATAGGTTCTGGTTGTGACTGTCAGCTCCGGCAGTACCGGGTCCGGCGGATTCTTTATCCAAAGGCAGAAGACGCTGCATATAGGTCTCGTACTGTTTTACCAGAAGCTTGTTCGCCCTCCGCTGCCTTATGTAGAGTATGCACAATGACAGGGTCAGGATGACTATGATTACGGAGATTAGAACGGCCGTAGAGGTCTTGCGACGGGCTTTCAGCAGGGCCAGCTCCTTGGCCTGTATCTCGTGCTCGTGCTCTATTCTGGAATACTGCAGCAGCCGGCTGTTGAATTCCTGTTCCTTCTGCAGGTTGGATATGCTGTCGACATAGGATTTGTACAGATATGAGAACTCAGCTGCAGATGCTCTGTCTCCAAGAATCTGATAAGTGTCGGAGATGCTGCTCAGAAGCTCGCGCCGGAATTCCAGACTGTTGTGTCTGTTGGATATGTCGAGGCCGGTCTTGTACTGTGTCAGTGCTTCTGATGGAAGGCCGCGCATACGGAGAAAGTCTCCGTAGTCAAGATATATCATGGTGGCTGTGCTTACTTCGGCGTATTTTCCCCACTGCATTGCCTCTAAATATTCCCGTTCTGCTTCCTTGTACCTTCCTGTATTCTGATACATATTGGCATACAATAATTTGCAAAGTGAAACCAGAGAAGTGTAATGATGTTTCCCGATCATGCTTTCGGCCGTATTGATATAAGCAGCGGCTTCCTGTGTGCGTTCCGCCAGCAGCAGCATCTGTCCCATGAGCAGATTGGCCTGGCATCTCGGGAAATCCGCCACTTCCGCTCTGGTGGAAATCTCATATGCCTGCCTTGCGTAATCGAGCCCCAGTCTGTCTTCTCTGACATAGAATATATGTGCGATGTTGGCCAGAAGGACTATGTGGTTGTCCGGGTCATTGCCCAGTTCGGCCCATCTGCAGCCCTCACGGAAGGATTCCAGCGCAAGGGAGTAATTCAATTCGGCTTTCAGGTGCAGGAGCCCCTCGACTATGCAGAGTACCGTCTGCAGCGAGGGATCCTGTCCGCTGTCTCTATAAGGTGCGAGAAGATTCATGCAACTGCGCACTGAGTCCATTTTCTCCTGGGAGAGAAATGCCTGCGCGGTGTAGGATCCTGCCAGCAGTACTGCTGCCGTATCTTGTGTCTCAATGGCGTTCATAAGTACCGGTCTGGCTGCCGCAATGATGGAGTCATAGCTGCCCTCCATGTTGTAGTGCCGGAAGACAAGGCGCAGGGAGTCAGCCTCCTCTCCGGTCTGCTGAATGCTGATGCCGGAGGTGCTGTTGTTCCTGCAGCCGTTTGCCAGGCAAAGCGCGGATACCGCAATGCATATAGGGATGATGATTCTCTTTGTCAGTTTCATGGCAAGCAAATTTACGAAAAATCCCGCCGACTTGAGAGGCCGTTTTGATTTTCTTTGCCACGCGCTATGGGCTTTTGTCTGTAATTGCTTTTGCAAAAAAAATCTGAATCCGGATTATTTGCTATCTTGCGGCATAAAAATAAAAACTAAACTCACTCATGAAAAAAAGTCTTGTCTTACAGCAGTTGTATTTCTGATGATGTTCCCGTTCGCTTTCCCGGCATTTGCACATTCAGAGGAAGTGCCGGTGGATGAGAAGGAAAGGGCACGGGGAGATTTTACGGTAAATATCAGTCTGGCGTTTCCGGTGTTCAGCAGCGGACCGGAGACTTACGGTTATGAAGCGGTCGGTTTCGGCTACACTTTTCTTAACAACAACCTGGAGGCCGGTCTCAATCTTGGCGGCATTGTCACAAAGGGTACGCTGTATACCGATTCCCGCATGAGGGGCATGGCGATGGGCACGGCCTATCTTTCCCTTCTCTTCGGCAAGGAAACGGGGAAGCTCACCATTTGTCCCACAATTGAGGCAGGCGTGGGGTACGGCACCACCAACCGTGTCCGGGAGTCTATGAGAGCCGTCTTCGGTGTAAGTACAGTCCTGCTGTACCGTCCCTTGAAATGGTTCCATACAGGTATTGACCTCAAATACGTATTTCTTTCCAACAGTGATAACCGCTGGCTTATGCTCGGTTTCAAGTTCGGTGTGGACTTTTAGAGGTATAGCCGGATATGTGAGGTTATTTTTTCTACCTTTGCATTTGCAAATTTTCGACAAGTTATGTACAGGACACACACATGCGGCGAGCTTCGCCTTGAGAATGCGGGCCAGAAGGTGACTTTGGCCGGCTGGGTCCAGAGAGTCAGGAAGATGGGAGGCATGAGCTTCATCGACCTGAGGGACCGTTACGGCATCACACAGATCATAATAGACGAATCGGTCTCCAAAGAGCTGAACGAACAGGTGGAGAGGCTGGGCCGCGAATATGTAATACAGATTACGGGAACTGTCCAGGAGCGTCAGAGCAGGAATGCCAGGATGGATACTGGTGACGTGGAAGTGCGTCTGGAGTCCCTTAACGTACTAAATGCGACAGTTACTCCTCCGTTCACCATCGAGGACGAGTCGGATGGAGGAGACGACCTGCGTATGAAATACCGTTATCTTGATCTGCGCCGCAATCCTCTGAAAAAGAACCTTATGCTGCGTCACCGCATGGCCCACGAGGTACGCAACTACCTCGATGGCCAGCGATTCATGGAGATAGAGACCCCTTACCTGATCAAGTCCACTCCGGAGGGTGCCCGCGACTTCGTGGTGCCTTCGCGCATGAACCCGGGCCAGTTCTACGCCCTGCCCCAGAGCCCCCAGCAGCAGAAGCAGCTGCTCATGGTGGCCGGCTATGACCGCTATTTCCAGATAGTCCGTTGCTTCCGGGACGAGGACCTGAGGGCCGACCGCCAGCCGGAATTTACCCAGATAGACTGTGAGATGTCCTTCGTGGAGCGCGACGATGTGCTGGAAACTTTCGAGGGCATGATCAAAGCTCTCTTCCACAATGTGCTCGGCAAGGATTTTACGGAGCCTTTCTACCGGATGCCCTATTCTGAGGCCATGGACTCCTACGGCTCCGACAAGCCCGATATCCGCTTCGGCATGAAGCTGCACGAGATCACCTCGCTGGCTCACGGCCACAACTTCCCCGTCTTCGACTCGGCCGAGTATGTGGGAGGTATCGCAGTGCCCGGATGTGCCGGATATTCCCGCAAGCAGACCGATGAGCTGACCGAATGGGTAAAGCGTCCCCAGATAGGCGCGAAGGGTCTGGTCTACGTCAAGTGCAATGAGGACGGCACTTTCAAGTCATCGGCCGACAAGTTCCTCAGTCCAGATGTCCTCGCCGCTATGGCGGAGGCAACGGAGGCTCGTAAAGGTGACCTGATCCTCATTCTCGCCGGAGCACGGAACAAAATGCGTACGGCTCTCGGCTCTCTGCGTATCGAGATGGGTAACCGTCTTGGTCTGCGCGACCCGAAGGTGTTCGCACCCCTGTGGGTGGTGGATTTTCCCCTGCTGGAATGGGACGAGGAAACCTCCCGTTTCTACGCCATGCACCATCCTTTCACCGCTCCCAAGCCCGAGCACTTAGAATGGTTCTACAGCGACCGCAAGGAGGATCTGGAGCGCGTCTGCGCCAATGCCTACGACTTCGTGCTCAACGGCACCGAGGTGGGCGGCGGCTCCATCCGTATCCACGATTCCAAAGTGCAGGAGCGTATGTTCGAGGTTCTCGGTTTCAGCCATGAGGACGCCGACTACCGCTTCGGCTTCCTTATCAATGCCTTCAAGTACGGTGCGCCTCCTCACGGAGGCATCGCATTCGGCTTCGACCGCTTCTGCGCCCTCTTCGGCGGACAGGAGAGCATCAGGGACTTCATCGCATTCCCCAAGAACAATCAGGGACGCGACATGATGCTCGATGCTCCTTCGCGCATTGACCAGGCGCAGATGGACGAGCTCTTCCTGCAGAGTACTTTCAAAATTTAAAAAAACGTAAAATATGTCACTCGAACAGCAGATACAGTCCGACATCAAGGCGGCCATGGTCGCCAAGGACAAGGTGGCTCTTGCGGCTACACGTGCAGTGAAAGCCGCGATTCTTCTCGCCAAGACCTCGGAAGGAGGGGCAAAGGACAGCCTCGAGGATGCCGAGGTGGTCAAGATAGTGCAGAAATTAGTGAAGCAGCGCAAGGAGAGTGCGGAGATTTATTCTCAGCAGGCTCGTCAGGACCTTGCTGACAATGAGCTGGCAGAGGCCGCCGTGATGGAGAAATACCTGCCCGTCGCCCTTTCCGAGGCTCAGGTCGAGGAGGCTGTCAGGGTCATTATCACCGAAGCCGGTGCGTCTTCAATGGCTGACATGGGCAAGGTGATGGGCATCGCCACAAAGAAACTTGCCGGTCAGGCCGACGGCCGTCTCATCTCCACTATCGTCAGAAAGCTGCTGCAGTAGCCGGTCAGAGACACTTTGCCTGACCGTCAATGAAAGTCTACAAAGTCATAATATTTCTGGCTCTCTGTTATGTTTTTGCTTCATGCGGAGACAGGAAAGCGATGCGGGACGGGTGTCTTGAGGCTGATGCAGTTCATGGAGACAACCGTACCTGCTGCAATCTGGCCTCATACAGGGTCGGGCAGGCTGTCTGCGACAGCATCTACAGGCTTCAGCAATACGAAAATGATTCCAGCCTGTATAGAAAGGGTATTGATTGTGCGTTCTATCTGCTCTCCGCTGCGGAAGATATATCCGATGAGGAGCTGGCAGTACATTCCCTGTCTGCCCTGAGCCGTCTCTATATTGAGGTAGGACGGTATGACTCGGCCTACATCTACGTAGTTCAGGCTTTGGAGTTGTCGAAGAAGAAGCATTCGGTTACGCATTTTGTGGATATTTATAACAATCTCGGAAAGATTAATTTTTTCTGCGAGTATTATGACAAGGCGGCTGAGTATTGGGATATGGCTATATCATTCCCTGAAACTCATGGTACTCCCTATTCCAAAGTGCTGGTTATAAACAACTCGCTTTCTCTTATAGGCGATACTGTAGAAATCAACAGAAGGCTGGAGCAGGCTACGGAAATATGCAAGGACAATGACATGCCGGCAATGCTGTCTTTTCTCTACGTCAATGCAGCCCTGTTGTATGTCAATTTCGAGGATCTTGAGACCGCCCGTTTCTGGATGGATGAAGCGCTTTTGTGGCCACAGTCGAGGGAAACTGAATGCAATTATTGGAAAAATAAAGGAATAATAGAATTTGAGGCCGGTAATTATGAGCTGGCGCTCAAATGGTTGAATAAAGCTCTTGACTTTGCGGCGGAAAACAGAATGGAGACCTCGGAGATTTTGCGGGTGCTCAGCTATGTGTATGCGTTCATGGGATTGTGGGAAGAAGCCTATTCCACTCAATATGAATATGAAAGCGACAGTGATCTCCTGCCGAAAGGGCAGGTGCTCAGAAATTTTCTCGATATCCAGAAAAATACGTCTCTTGCCATTGAGAAACAGCACAACATGTATCTGACAGCAGTGATGGTTGCTGTACTGATAAGCCTTGTTTCCGCCTTTTCGATATTCTACCTGAGCCGGCTCAGGCATCTTAAAGAGAAGGAGGCGAAAATCACTCTTGATAACGAGGTGGAGCGCCAGAATATAAAGCGGCGCAATAATATTCTGTCCATGAAACGCCTGCAGCAGTATCAGGAAGAGACCCTGATAAATGATATTATCGGCAAATTGCGGAATGTCAATATAAGCGGAGAGGGGAGCAAATCCATAAAAGACCTGATAAGCGAGCTGGAATTTACCAAGAACAACCGGATGTGGGAGGAGATAGAACCGTTTTTAATTGAGACGGACAGCACATTCTACAACAACCTGCTGAGAGACTTCCCCGACCTGACCGTCAATGAAAGACGCTTATGCGTGTTTCTCCACATGAACATGACGACAAAGGAGATTTCCATGGTCACGCATAAAAGCGTAAACAGTATTACCACGGCGCGTTCAAGGCTGAGGGAAAAACTGAACATTAAAGGCAATGATGTCTCCATAGTCTCTTTCCTGGACAAATATTCCAGTTAGGACACTGTAATTTTGCTATTTCTATAAAGTATTCATTGTGACTGTGTTGCATTTTTTGTATTGTAAATGTAACATGGAAATGGACGGATGTACGGAGCCGTATAAAGGGAAAATTTTGTACGGCTGCATATATTTGTACTCGCTGTTAATTTAAACTAAACAATGATGGAAAAGATAACGAAAAAGGTGGTTCTGACCTTCGCTATTGTCTGTTCGGTCTCTCTCAATCTGGGGGCGGTTCCTGCCAGACCGACACCGGTTGTCATCACTCAGGCAGACGGGACAAAGCTTGAATTGACCGTCAAGGGTGATGAATTCTTCCATTACATGACCACATCCGACGGATATGTGGTGTCGGACAAGGACGGAATTTTTTACTATGCACTGTTCTCGGGTAACGCAATGGTTCTTTCTTCGGTCAAGGCAAACGATCCGTCAAGGCGGACAGCCGAGGAAAGGAAGTTTGTATCTTCCATGGCTGTAACTGCACCTCCGGCCGGATATTCTTTGTCATCACGCAGAATGTCCGGTGCATCAAGGGTCGGAGGACTGACAACTGGTTTCCCGACCAAGGGAGAGATACGGTCACTGGTGATTCTGGCCAACTTCAGTGACACGCAGTTTCAGAGTCCTGCGGCGAACAGTGATTTCAGCGATATGCTCAACCAGTCCGGGTATTCTCAGAACGGAGCTACGGGAAGCGCACTGGATTTTTTTCTTGAGAGTTCATCCGGACAGTTCACTCCGGTATTTGACGTAGTCGGTCCGGTGACACTCAGTCGTCCATGTTCATATTATGGGGAGAATAAAGCGGATGGAGATGACAATGATGCCGAGGGCATGATTGCGGAAGCCTGCCGTCTGGCAGATGAGGCCGGGGTCAATTTTGCCGATTACGACTACAACAATGACAACATAGTTGACAACGTTTTCGTTTTTTATGCCGGTACAAACGAGGCTGATGGCGGCGGAGCTGACAAGATCTGGCCTCATCGTTTCAATCTGGAGTTGGGAGAGGCCGTGTTCGACGGTAAGTCAGTGTATGTCTACGCATGTACCTCTGAACTGAAAATGACCTCCTCCGGTCCGGAAATGGCCGGAATAGGTACTTTCTGCCATGAATTCTCCCATGTTCTGGGTATTCCTGACTTTTATGATACAGACGGATATACCGGCGGATACAGCGAAGGCGTCGGTACATGGTCTATAATGGATCAGGGGCCGTACAACAATGAAGGACGCACTCCTCCGGTGTTCAATGCCATGGAGCGCAGCATAGCCGGCTGGATAGAATTGGAGGAGATTGTCAACACTGGAGACTATGTCCTGAACGATCTTCAGGAATACAACGAGGCATACATGCTGAGTACCGACACTGAAGGCGAATTCTTCGTGCTTGAGAACCGTCAGAATTCCCACGGATGGGACGCATATCTTCCCGGGCATGGCATGTTGATATATCATGTCGACCGGTCTGACCGGATGGTTGTCGGACTGTCTGCAATAGACCGCTGGGAATACAACTGGCCGAACAACGTCTCCTCGCATGAGTGTTTCAGGATAATTCCGGCCTTGCTGAATGCCGGTCTGGGAGACGAAGCCTCGATGCCTTGGCCGGGAGCATCCGGCTACGATGAGTTCTCGCGGAAGAGTCTTCCTGCCAACACCTCATGGTCAGGAGAGAATATCCCTGCGGAACTGTTTTCGATAAGCGAGGAAGCCGGGACGATATATTTCAGGGCGGTTACTCCGGAGGGAGAGATAGTCCCTGTCAGTGGCGTGGAACTGTCGGCACGTCAGAAAGTGATAGTCTACGACACTGTACAGGTAAGGGCGCACATAATCCCGGAGAATGCCCATAATCAGAAAGTAACCTGGTATTCAGAGTCTCCGGAGATTCTGTCTGTTGATACTCTTGGCCTGGTGAAGGCTCTCTCCAAGGGTACAGGTGTGATACGTGCGGTTACAGAGGACGGAGAGTTTGCAGACGAGATAGAGATTACGGTTACTGACGGAATGCTGCTGAGGGCCCGTACGGTTACTTCATCCGGATTTCCTTTGGAGGGCATTCCGGTGCAGATGGAGTCAGGTACAGACAGTTACACTTTCACATCAGGTCCCGGCGGTGTATTCTCACAGGAAGGTATTGTGCCTGGAGAGTATCTGATGGAGGTGTCTGGCCAGGATTATCCTGTACAGCGGAAAGTGATTACGATAGTGGAAGGAGCTTCTGTTTGCGATATCATTCTCTTCAGTGCGGAAGAACTGGAGAAAGGGACCGGCGTCCTGAATCCGTCCGTTGTGGAATACGAAAACTCCGCATACCTGACATGGAAGCCTACCGGTGCCCTGCGGTACAGGGTCGAATGGTATCCGGCAGAAGAACCGGAGAATGTGGAGTATATTTTTACCGAGGTATATAAAGCTGATATAACGGGTCTGAAAAGAGATACGGAGTACGAGGCGATTGTCTATGAAAATGACGGAATCATAGACGGGGATTTCAAGAAACTGTCATTCAGGACAGCACTTCCGTTCTCTGAATATCCGCTTATACTCCTTAACTCCATCTACCTTGAAGGGGAGACCATAATACTGAAAGCGGCAAATATCCCCGAGGACGCGGTCATGGAATGGTATGTGGACGGAGAGCCTTTCACCGGTGAACTGGAACTGAAAAATCCTGAGTACAGGATAGACCTGGTTTTGAGTACTGACAGTGATACCGCAGTGGTGACGAAATATATATCGGTTGTAAAACAGAACAAAGAGTAGGCAGTCATGAGAGTACAGTATTTTATTATATTTTTTGCCGGCCTGTTGCTGGCAGCGGGCTGCAGCCGCAGACACGAGCTGTCTCCGGCCGGCCAGACATTTGTCAATCAGTCGTCTATGGGACTTTACGGTGACGGAGTCTCTTATATGCAGTATGAAAAATTCAGTCACCAGTTTTACCGCAATTATTCCGGAACGGAGTTCAGACTGTCCAATGACAATCTGGAGGTCTATTTCTCCTGTGTGTTTTCTTCTGCTCCGTCTATGGGCAGCTTCATCGACGTGCATATCGAGACTGCGGGTCTCGGCCTGGAGGGGGATATCGACGGAGTGTTCTACGTTGCGAAAGTGGACGGCAACCTGTGCTGGATGTGGTGTGAGGAGGAAAATATCGGAATCGTAGCTTATGTTGAACATTAATAACCTATTAAAATCTATTTTATGAAAGTATTGCAATTTCTTCTTCTTTCGGCCGCGGCTGTGGTTCTGTCCGGATGCCAGAAGCAAACCGGTCCCGAAACATCCGGGCCGGACGGCAAGGGACCGGCAATAACTTTGGAGGGTCGTGTGGCTCCGGACTCCAAGGTTTCGGACACTTCTTTTGACAACGGTGACGAGATCGGTCTTACTGTCGTCGGATGGAGCGGTGAGGAGCCGGCGGCTCTGTCGGACTACAGGGATGAGGACAATGTCCGGTACGTCTATGAGGATGGTCTTTTCTCCGCTTTGTCAACAGCCTGCTATCCCAATTCTGAGGACAAAGTCACGCTTTGGGCCTATTATCCGTTTACATATGGCGGCGGTTTTGTTCCTGGCAGCGACGAACTCCATGTCAGGGTACTTGCCTCGCAGGACAATGAGGGTGATTTCAAGGCTTCGGATTATCTGGTGGCTGAAGCATCTGGAATTTCTCCTTCCGATGCGGCCGTTCCCATGGAATTCCGTCATATCCTGGCCAAAGTGCGTCTGAATGTCATCCTGGATGGTGCATCAGAAGAGAAGGTCTCTGCAGTGATGCCGTATGTTGCGGCTTCCGCAGTGTATGACATGACGGAGGGGACATTGTCTTCTCTTGCGGACCGCTGTGAGATTGCCATGTTTCCTGTCTCCAGTCTTTGCGTTGAGGCCATTATCGTACCGCAGACGGTAAAAGCCGGAGACTATCTGTTTTATATTACAGTAGGAGAAAGGACATTCACTTATGCGGCTGCGGAAGACATGGTGTTCGCTGCAGGAACCATAAATGAATTCAGGGCACTTGTGCCTCAGGATGCGTCTGTCAAATCTACAGTGCCCGTGCTCTCCCGTTCAAATACCTGCATATGGTAATATTTAAATTTACAGTTATGAATATAAAGGCATTTATCATAGCATTTGCAATACTGTCCTGTATGATGGCAGTGTCATGTGAGAAAACACCTGCAGAGGAACTTCCTGTGAATATAGCATTGTCCGTAACAGCTTCATCTGACGGTATGCTGGAATTCAAGGACGGAGATGTGGTCGGAGTCTATGCATCGGAAGGGAACTCGATATCCAACGAACGTTTCCTGAATAATGAGAAATTTACTAAACAGGACAGTATATTCTCTTCTTCAAGATCAATAGGATGTCCGGAGCAGAGTACGCTGTTTTCCGTGTACTGGCCGTTTACTATGGATGGCGTGGCTTCAGGAAATGATACCAGAACCGTATCGGTTGCCGAGGACCAGTCTTCATTCGAGAATTATGTCAACTCGGATTTTCTGCTGGGAACAGCTGTCTGGGAACCTGGTGCGGAACCTGTCATCCCCGTGATGCTGAACCGTGCAATGGCGAAGGTGAATATCTCCGTCAATACAGGAGGTAGTCTGGATGCAGACATCTCGGCTGCTTCTTTGAGTTTCCGCCTGAATACTTCAGCGGTGGTGAGCCTGTCTTCAGGGACTGTCTCTTCGCCTTCTGATGAGGCTTTGACCGTGCCTTACGGTTCCCTGACCTTGAACGAGGACGGTAAGTATGACGGACTTTCATTCATTACGGTACCTCAGGATGTGACGGCGGACAAAGAGTTCGTCAACGTTACATTGGGTGATGAGTCTGTTGCCTTGCCGTTAGGAAAAGCTGTTGAGTTCAAATCCGGCATGCAGTATCATATCGAATTGCTTATAGACAGGCTTGGTTTCGATTACAAGCTGGATTTTACAATATCTGAAGAACCTTGGACCGACGGCATTGATGTCGATGACAATGTGGGGATAGAAGGAGGAGCTGATCTGGAGTATGTTACGGATATAGACAATAACCAGTATCCGGTAGTCCGCATCGGCAAGAAATTGTGGATGGCAGAGAACCTTGTTGTCACAAGATTCAATGACGGAACTGATATCCCGCTCCGGCTCTCAAGTACAGAATGGTACGAGGCGGCGTTCTCTGAGACTCCGGGATATTCATATTTCGAGATGAATGATGTCAATATAGAAAAATACGGTCTGTACTATAACTGGCATGCCGTGGAATCCGGCAAACTCTGCCCTAAGGGCTGGAGAATGCCGACCCTTGCCGACTATGAGGAGATGGTGGAGACTCTCGGAGGTGTGCAGGCCGCACATCCGGCCATGAAAGCTACTTCCGGCTGGGTGGATATGAATTATCAGGAGCTCCCTCAATACCAGGGGACCAACAGCAGCGGTTTCAACGGTGTTCCGGCGGGCTGGAGATTGGATGGAGGAGATTTCCGCAATGCCAGAGAATTCGCATATTTTTGGACATCAACTGTTTTCGAAGATTATCACAGCTATGGAGTTGTTCTTGCATCCGAGAATACGGAGGTCCTGTTCACGGACTTCCATAGAGGTATCGGAATGGCCGTGAGATGTGTGAAGTATTAATTTAAAGGAATTTACAGTATTATGAAAAGATATTTTCTCAATGATTTTACCGTTATCATATCTGCGGTTGTCCTGCTCGGTGCCTGCGAACGTGACAACGGTCGTTTCTCCGGCTCGGCAGAACCAGTGAATATTGTAGCTGAATCCGCGTCGGAACTGTTTCAGGACGGTGACGGGGCGGGGCTGTACATGATTTCATCTACCGAGCCGGGAGAGAAGGCTTTAAGTGCGGAAAGGCAGCTCGACAATGTTCTGTTTACCATGGTCGATGGAAAATTCATCTCGAATCCGGAGTCATTCTTTCCGGAAGATGAGAATGTCTATAACTCCATTTTCGTATATAGTCCTTATAAGACTGATGCCGTGGCCGCCGGAGATGTGTCCATGCAGGTATCCGTATCTGATGACCAGACTGTGAATTTCAACTTGAATGATCTGATGTATGGTGTGGTGCATGATTACCAGCCTTCCTCATCAGATCTGGTCATGCCGTTCAGGCATGCACTGGCAAAGGTGAATGTACAGTTAAGGCCGGGCAGCGGCTTCAATACGGCGGAGTCAATGGGAAATCCCTCCGTTATGCTCAAAGGATGTGTTCTGTCAGGGACATTTGACTTTAAAGATGTTACGGCCGATTATTCCGGAGATGTCCATGATGTGACTCCCAATGGTTTCTTTACGGCTTCTGACGGCACTCTTACAGGGGTGTCGGCCATATTGATTCCGCAGACGCTCAAAGCTGGAAATCTGTTGTTCGAGATAGTGGTGGACGATGTGAAGTACGAATATGTTCTTGAGGAGGATATGACCCTGGCCTCAGGCACCGAGAACACTTTCACGCTTACTGTGGATCGTGGCTTCGACGGAGTTACTGTGACTGTAGGTGACTGCGAGATAAATGACTGGGCAGTAGAGGAGCGGTCAGAAGATCTCGACGAGTATCAGGAACCTGGGAATGTCGTGGTGGATATAGACGGTAACGAGTATCCCGTAGTTAAAATAGGCCGACAGTACTGGATGGCTTCCAACCTGCGTGTGACCAGACTGAATGACGGAACGCCCATCAGGAAAAACGAGAATAAGCTTTCCGAGTGGGCAACGTACGAGGAACCGGCCTACGCGGCTTATAACTTTGACGAGACACTGGTGGAGCAATACGGCTACCTGTATAACAAATACAATGTGAATACCGGCATAATATGCCCTGAAGGCTGGAGTGTGCCTAATGATACTGACTGGCGGATTCTCTGCGAGACATTGGGTGGAACTGAGGATAATTATGGAGCATGGAGTGATGTAGGAAAGGCCCTCAAGTCCTCTACCGACTGGAACGGTACCAACTCCAGCGGCTTCAATGCTCTTCCCGGAGGTCTGCTGTTTACCGGAGGAAGTGCCGAGAATACTGTTTTCCAAAGTTTCGGCAGTGAGGGCAACTGGTGGACGACAACCGGCAACTATACGAAGACTCTTGTCTATGGAAATGACCTGGAGAGATACATGACGTCTGCAAAATGCGGAGTCTCCATCAGGTGCATTTATAATATGAAACCCATTAAATAAAGAATAACCACATGAAAAAATATTATTTGCAATTCAATACGGCACTGTGTGCCCTGACAGCGGTGCTTGCCATGTCATGTGAGATGAGGACACCTGACAACTGGACTGAGCTTCCACTGGAATTTGAACTGTCGATCGGCAATGACGGGACAAAAGCGACTTCCACTGCCTTTGAGGACGGCGATGTTCTCGGTTTGTATGGGTTCTATTCTGCATCCGGAGGTGTGGAGGAATCATTTGCGACTACTCCGTGCATAACCAATGAAATTGTAGATGTTACGGGAGGACAGGCATTTACACGAAATGCTGTATATTTTCCGGATGATAATGGAACGGTTGACTTCTGTATGTACTACCCTTATCAGGATTATGAGTTCAACGGCAGCTTTCTGACATTCTACTTGATGCCGGACCAGAGTGTCGAGGCCAATTACAAAAATGCCGACATAATGGTGGCCCATGCAGTCGGAGTTGGGGAAAATCAGTCTCCGATCCAGTTTGTATTCGACCGCCTCATGTCCAAGGTCAGCCTGGAGCTTGTGCCCGGTGACGGGTATTCGTCAGCAGGTGATCTGTCCGGTGCGGAAGCCTTATTCTACGATATGAAGAAGAATGCAGTTACATATTTTGCGACAAAGACCGTGGATGCCATTGATTACAGCGATTTTATCCCTCATGGTCATTTCTCCGTAAGCGAGGACGGCTCCTGCGTGTCCGGTGTATCAGCCATTTTCCCTCCCCAGACACTGGAGAAAGGCAAGCTGTTTTTCAACATACAGGTGGCTGGAAGACTTTACGGACTTGTGATGCCGGAGACTTTGGAGCTGCTTCCCGGAAAAGAATATGTCTACACTCTTACACTGAACCGTTCCGGCGGAGACCTTATAAGCATTCAGCCGACTGTACGTGACTGGACTTCAGGAATAGAGCATGAATTCACGCCGGATGAGACAGATCCGGAACTTCTGCCTGTCTATGACTATGACGGTAACCGGTATGATGTCGTGAGAATAGGTGAGCAGATATGGATGGCCTCCAATCTCCGGACTACGCATTTCAACAATGGAGAGGAAATACCTTTTCTCGAGAGTCAGACAGATTGGGACTATACGGATGTCTCGGAGTCTCCTGCATACTGCTATTACGGCATAGATGAGGCAAACAGAGGAAAATACGGACTGTTGTACAACTGGTTTGCAGCCCGTGAGGATGATATCTGTCCGGAAGGCTGGCAGGTTCCCTCTTCTTCGGACTGGAATCAGCTGATAGAGTATCTGGGAGGAGCAGGTGCGGCTGCCAAACTGAAATCCACTTCCGGATGGCTCGATGCTGACGGGAATGAGGATCCGGCCTGGCAGGGGACCGATGACTATGGATTCAATGCACTTCCCGGTGGTTACAGACGGCACCGCGTGGATTTTGAAAATATCGGAGTACAGGGCAAATGGTGGACATATGAGCTGTCATCCGAGGACAATTCCGCAGGAAATTACTTTTATATGATGTATAATATCCAGGATGTCAAGAAACTGTATCACTTAAAGGAATATGGTCTCTCGATAAGGTGTATAAAAAAGGAGAAACCTTCGGAGCCGGAACTTCCGGGCGAGAACGACTATGTTGAGAACGGAGTAAACCATGGCCCGGGTGTCGTTATCGACGGTCTGCTGTGGGCTCCCGTGAATTGCGGTTATGATGAGACCGCTTATCCTTATGGAAAGCTTTTCCAATGGGGACGCCCCTTCGGCCAAGGTTATGACGGGGTAGATGAAGGCGGGTCCTATACGCTGGGAGATAATCTGGTATCCACAGCATCCTCTGAGGCTGAGGGCGCGGATCTTGCGAATAAGGACAAGCATTTCAGACAGAATCCGTACGGTGACTGGTGCTCGTCCCGCGAATACTCACAAACATGGAAAGAGGAGTATAGTCCCTGCCCTGAGGGTTGGAGAGTACCTACGTCTGCAGAGATGCTTTCTGTTGCCGGACATTCATCGGATTTGGTGACAGTAGACGGAATTACAGGAGCGTGGCTTTCCGGTTCGGCAGAGTATGCAGATGGGGTAACAGCCATCTTTTTGCCTGCGGCAGGAAACCGTGATGTCACCGGCCGCTCTGACTGGCGCGGCACCGATATGGTCGCATACTGGTCGGCTGACTGGACTGGAGAGAAGCCGGGGCAGCTTTATAAATACGGCTCCTATGTTTCAGTTCTGGAAACATCAGCTGCGGCTGCATATCCTGTAAGGTGCGTTAAGGATATGTTTTGATTTTTATTTTTTCAGCGGTGCCAGCATGATTACATTATTGTCCTCATCGCTGAGGTTCTCTAAGATGGTGGAGATGCGTTTGCGGGCGGCGTTGCTGAGATTGCCTTCTTTCATGGCTTTTGCGGATATCTCTATGAAATGTTCCGGACTGTAGGACTCTGCGAGGTATCCGCATTTGAAAGAGGGACTGGTCTCGTCCATCGTCAGGATATCGTCAATGACTGTGCGGCGTGAGACCTTCCCGGTCCGGCGGTCCAGGACTATTGCAGGCAGCAGATCTGTCTCCAGGCTTATGCTTGCCCCGGAGCCGGTGTTTCTGCTTGTTACCATTTTTGTCTGGCTGATGTTCACAAGTACGTAGTCCGGCAGGATACAGGGCTCATGCAGATAGTCTCCATCGTTGAATGTCAAGGCGTTGGGTTCTGTGGTCTTTCCTAACTCCATCGTAAGCAGCGGATGCAGCTCTCTGTCCTCGATGACGAACAGGGTGTCCTGCTGGGTGTTCATCGACCACTGGGATATATCCAGAGCTCCGTCCACATTGAGAGAGGTATGGAGGCTGAGTATGGCATTCTCCGGTATCGTTCCTGTTTTCGGAATCTCCCAAAGGACATTGCCCTCGTAGTCCTGGCACCAGGCGATGACCGGGCATCCGTCGTCAAACGGAGTCGTGGCTATTGTAACGGTCTGCGCGGAGCCGTCAACCATGAAGTTGTAACCTTGATTCGGGTTGCCTTCTGCCTCGTAAGCTAAGGGAAAGTCTTCCAGGAACCGGCCGGTGCTGATGTCGTATGTATGGATTTTGTTGTCATACAGGGTGCTTATCCAGATTTTCCCTCCGGTCTCATCTATCTGCGCGAAGGATATCCGGTTGTATTCTCCGGGGCCGCGTCCTATGTTGCCGACATTACAGAGGAATTTTCCGGTAGCGCGGTCAAAGAGCTTGAAGGGCCTTTCCGTGTTGGGGAATACTCCGATGTAGTGCTCTGAGACGGTGAGGTTGCCGCCGTCAGTAAGTGCCTCGGGGACACTGCTGTCCAGTGCAATGAATTCCGGCTCTCCGACCCATTCGGACAGCAGCAGGTCTTCTCCCTGGGGCAGCTTCTCGTACTGTACTGAGATAAGGCCGCCGTCTGTCACCGGTTTCTGGCCGCAGGAGGTCAGGGACGGCAGGAGCACCGCGAGGCCAAGGAGCAGTATGTATGCGTATGAGTGTTTCATGGTGAATATAGGTTACTTGATTTTGTACAGGACCAGGATGTTGTTGTCATCGTCGGACAAGTCGGAGAGGATGGTGCGGAGCTTGTCCTTGGCCGCGTCTGACAGATGTCCGTTTTCTAAGGCGGTGGTTGCCGTTTCCCGGAACGACACGGGGTCGTATGAGTGTATCAGATGGCCGTAAGATGGTGACGGAGAGAGTTCGCCTTTGCCTATATAGTCGTTGATGATCACGCACTTGTAGGCTTCTCCGCTTTCTCTGTCGGTGATGACCGTCCCTGATGAGATGAATCTTATGATGCCGTTCTCTATCGGTTTGGGTGTATTGATGCTTGTCAGTATCTTGTCCGGCAGGAGGGTGCTTTTTGCCGTTATGTTTATGTTGTCCTGTGTTCCTGCTTTACGGCCCAGGTCTATGGTGAACACAGGGTTCATCCTGCCGTTTTCGGCTATGAATACAGTGTCTTCTACGGTATTGAACGTGTTGAATGAGGCATCGATGCCGTTGCTGACATTCTTGCTGCTGCTCAGGATCCATGTGCTGATACCTTCACTTTGGGTTGACGGCATGCTCCTGCCTTTCTCGGATGCAGCCCACAGCACATTGCCTTTGAAATCCTGTTGCCAGGCTATCACGGTGTCCAGGTCTTCTGGATAGGGGACTCTGACGCAGGTGATGGTTCCGGATTCGGGGTTGACGATGAAATCGGATTTGTAGAAATTATAGTCCCCGAGTCCGTAGGCTAATGGCACGTCCTCTATGAATTCTCTTGTCTTCAGATCATAGGCATAGAGTTTCTCCGGAGCATAATGCAGCCATATCCGGCCGTTCTGCTCGTCAATGTACGAACTTAGTATGTAGGCGTATTCGCCCGGGCCGCGTCCTATGTTGCCGACAGGTCCCAGGTATTCTCCTGTATTCCTGTCGTACAGCTTGTACGGTATGCTTTTGAAATATCCGCCGGAGATACCGATATAATTGTCCGATAAGGCGTTTGGCTGACCGGATATATAAGCATCTGTACTGCGGCTGTCGAGGACTATGAATTCCGGCTCTTCGAAAAGTTCCGAGAGATTTACGGTGCCTTTGTCCTGCAGGCCGTCATATTTTACAGTAATCAAGGAAGGCGCAGTTGACGCATTCTGCCGGCTGCCGCATCCGGAGAGGATGAGCGGCAGACAGCAGGCTGCGCAGATAAAGGATATTTTATGCTTCATCATATCGGGTGAGATCTTGATTTGTAACTACCTGTAAATGAATTGCTTTTAATTTTGAAAGGTGCCGCGTTCAGTATTGGAAAGCCGACGTGACACCTATGTAAAATGTAGTAGCTTGACAATTAGCTTGTTGTGATTTTGCGGAGTGCCGGTTTGTCAGGGTTTCTTGTATGTGATGGTGCCGGTGGCCTGGTTGGTGGGCATGACGAGGACCTCGGCGATCTGCATGTATTCCGGTGCGCTGGCGGCGAACCATGCGACTTCGGCGATGTCGTCTCCGGTCAGAGGGTGTATGCCTTTATATACATTGTCGGCTTTGGCCTTGTCGCCGCGGAAGCGGACGACGGAGAAGTTGGTCTCCACGAGCCCGGGCTTGATGTTGGTGACTCTCAGAGGGGTGTCCACAAGGTCTATGCGCAGGCCGTCGGAGAGGGCTTTCACTGCTGCCTTGGTGGCGCAGTACACGCTGCCTCCGGGATAGGCCGCGTCACCGGCTATGGAGCCGAGGTTGATGATGTGGCCGCGTCCTCGCTCCACCATGCCGGGTACTACGAGACGGGTCATCGAGAGCAGGCCGCGGATGTTGGTGTCTATCATGATGTCCCATTCGTCCAGATTGCCCTCGTGCTCCTTGTCGACGCCGAATACCAGGCCGGCGTTGTTGATGAGCACGTCGATGTTCTTCCATTTGCCTTCAAGTGAGTTGAGGGCTGTTATGATTTCCTCGCGGTGACGTACGTCGAACGGCAATACGAGTGCGTCGGCCCCGATTTGGGCCAGCTCGGCCTTCAGGGCCTCTCCCTTTTCAGGTTTGCGGCAGTTGATGATGATGTCGTATCCGCCTGCGGCGAATTTCCTGGCGCAGGCCTCTCCGATACCGCTTGTGGCACCGGTGATAAGTGCGATTTTTCTTTCCATATTTCTTTATTGTCTGTTGTTGGTTATTGTCCAAAATCCTTTTTTGTCAGAGCCTGTACGGCTGATTATTCCGAGTTGTCTGCAGAAATCCTGGTCGTTCAGGTCCTCGTATGCCGACAGTGCGTTGTATGTCCTCAGATAATTACGGTAGCTGTGGAGTGAGTCGGGGTTGAGCATATCAGTATCAGTTCTTCCTTGGTCATGATGCGAATTTACGCAAAAATCCCTGATAACAATCCGGTCACTGGGAAAGTACCGGGATTTCCCGCGAAAATGGTTTACTTTCCCCCGTGGCCGGCCGCGCCACCGGATCTGCGGTCCCTTCTGCCCGCATCGACTTTCTCCCTGAGTAGTCGCCTATGCGTAAAATGGTGTAATCCATTCGCATTTCATATTCTTGTTACAATTCTGTAATAGTTTTGTAACATGACAGCCATACTTTTGCAACCGAAATTTACACACGTTATGGAGTTTTTGTATATAGGAATCATCGTTTTCCTTTTCTGCCTCGCCATTTCGGACATTATTGTCGGCGTGAGCAATGATGCAGTCAATTTTCTCAACTCCGCGGTAGGTTCCAAGACCGCGAAATTCCGGAACCTCATCATCATCGCATCTATCGGAGTGTTCCTCGGGGCGTCCCTGTCCAACGGTATGATGGACGTTGCCCGCCACGGTATCTTCCAGCCGCAGTATTTCACTTTCGCAGAGCTGATATGTATAATGCTTGCAGTGATGGTGACGGATGTGATCCTGCTTGACGCCTTCAACTCCAGAGGACTCCCGACCTCGACCACTGTATCCCTCGTGTTCGAGCTGCTCGGAGGTACGGTGGCCCTTGCCATGATAAAGAACATACAGACTGACGGTGCCCTGACATTCGCCCAGATGATCAATACGGACAAGGCTCTGTCGGTGATTCTCGGCATATTCCTGTCCATAGCGATTGCATTTGTCTTCGGTATGGTCATCCAGTGGATAGTCAGAACTATCTTTACATTCAACTATAAGCCCAGGCTTAAGTATCTTGCCGGGGTATTCGGCGGCGTGGCGACTACAGCCATCGTGTACTTCCTTCTTATAAAAGGTCTCAAGGATTCCTCTTTCATGACGGCTGATGCCAATGCATGGATCAAGGAACATACAGGCATGCTGATTCTCTGTCTTTTCGTAGGCAGCAGCATCATCATGCAGGTACTTTACTGGTGCAAGGTCAATATACTGAAGATCATCGTGCTGATGGGCACGCTCTCGCTGGCGATGGCATTCGCCGGCAACGACCTGGTGAACTTCGTGGGAGTGCCTCTTGCCGGATATTCCGCATATCAGGACTATGCGGCCAACGGAGTGGCTGTCGGGGCAGACAATTACCTGATGGGTAGCCTGCTTGAGCCGGCGCATACTCCGATGATATTCCTGATACTTTCCGGAGCCACCATGGTGTTTGCACTCGCTACTTCCAAGAAGGCCCGCAATGTGATCAACACCGAGGTCAATCTGACCAATCAGAACGAGTCCGAGGCTTCTTTCGGAACTTCCGCCACCGGACGCCGTCTGGTGCAGATTGCCAACTCTTTCGCTACATGGTTGGAGAAGGTTACTCCGCTGAGAGTCCGCAACTGGATTGACAGCCGTTTCAACAAGGATGAGGCCATTCTTGTCAAGGGAGCAGCATTTGACCAGATGAGGGCTGCTGTCAATTTAGTGGTGTCCTCTCTTCTGATTGCCCTGGGAACTTCGCTCAAACTGCCTTTGTCCACCACTTTCGTGACATTTACCGTGGCCATGGGTACTTCTCTTATGGACCGTGCCTGGGACCGCGAGAGTGCTGTCGGCAGGGTGACCGGCATGATGTCCGTGATGGGCGGATGGCTGCTGACGGCCGTGATTGCCTTTGCTGTCTGCTTCTGTGTGGCGCTGATTATGTACTACGGCGGATTTGTCGCCATGATACTCTTCAGTATCGTGGCCCTGTTCATCATCATCCGGAGCAACATCCGTTTCAACAGGAACTCCAAGGAGAAGGAGAAGGCTAAGACAGTGTTCGAACAGATGATGTCTGCTGACAGTCCTGAGCAGGTGTGGGATCTTCTCAAAGGACAGATCAAGGACAATACGGTGAAGGAACTCGACTATGTATCCAATTACTATACCACGTTTGTGGACTGTTTCGAGAATGAGAACCTGAAATGCCTGCGCCGCAACTACAATACCCTGCACGGGGAGATCGAGGAATACAAGTCCGTGAGGAGAAAGGAGATACTGGCACTCAAGCGTACGGATCCCACAGTGTCCATGCAGGCCAGTACATGGTTCCATCTGGAAGCCAATCATCTTTCACAGCTTCTGTACAGCCTCAAGCGTATATCTGAGCCATGCAAGGAGCACATAGAAAATAACTTCAATCCTCTGCCGAAGAACTGTGTCGAGGAGTTCGCCCCTGCCAGCGAGGCTTTCCTGGTGCTTCTGAGAAAGACGTCGGAGTATGTGGGAGAAGGAGCCGATGACGCCAAGTCCAAGGCGATAATCAAGGAGATTTCCGCGTACAAGAAACAGGTGGCCGTACTGCGCAAGAACAATGTGGACCGCTTCAATTCCGAGTCGGACACATCCAATTTCAACATATACATCCTGTATCAGACCATCCTTCAGGAGACTCAGCAGATGGCTGATGACCTCAAGCACCTTATACGTGCGTACACCTATCTTTCTAATGTGAAAGGCAAGGAGGCGTAGTGAAAAATATTATATTTGCGTATGCAAAAAATACTTGTAGTAGATGATGAGGAGTCCATATGTGAGATTCTGCAGTTCAATCTCGAGATAGAGGGCTTCGAAGTAGATGTGGCTTACAGTGCCGAACAGGCGCTTAAAATGGATCTGCGTTGTTATTCTCTTGTACTGCTTGACATAATGATGGGCGGAATGAGCGGGTTCAGAATGGCACAGGTGATGAAGAAGGACCCGGCCACGGCCTCCATACCTATCATATTCTGTACGGCCAAGGATACGGAGGACAATAAGATCGCCGGTCTTACACTTGGGGCTGACGACTATATATCCAAGCCTTTTTCAGTGCGCGAGGTGGTGGCCAGAGTCAAAAGTGTGCTCCGCCGTTGCGCACCGCAGGCCCAGCAGCCTTATTCTACCGTGCGCAGTTCCGGGCAGACTGAGGTGGACGGTGACAGTATTGCCTATAATGGTCTCCGTCTGGATCTTCTCAAGCACAAGTGCTATATTGACGGACAGGAAGTGCAGCTTACCAAGAAGGAGATGGAGATCATGACACTCTTCCTGCGCAATTCCGGCAGAGTCCTTTCCCGTGAGGAGATACTGCATAATGTCTGGAGTGACGAGGTTGTCGTCCTGGATCGTACCATCGATGTGAACATTACGCGCCTGCGCAAGAAGATAGGTGATTATGGCAAGCTGATAGTCACGCGGCAGGGGTATGGTTATGGCTTTGACGTATAGCGGGTCATATGTTCAGATATTTTATAGACAGGAGGAATACTCTGGCACAGCTGGAGGAGTTCGTCTATATGGCCGAGAAAGGCAATCCTCTTGATGATGTCTTTCCGCCGTTTCCGGACAGCCGCATAGGCCGTCTGCTCAACCGTCTCGTGCAGGTATACCGACGCAGTATGACTGACAGGGACACCCTTTCTGCGGCACGGGAGATGGTGGTGCGTGAGTCTCAGGACAACATCCGTCAGAAAAAGCAGCTTACCCAGAATATCAGCCACGAGCTCAAGACTCCGGTCAGCAGTATCAACGGATACCTGGAGACGATTATCGACAATCCTGCTCTAAGTACAGCCCAGAAGGAAATGTTTCTGCGCAAATGCTATGAACAGTCCCAGCGTCTCTCCAATCTCCTTACAGACCTGTCCATCATTACCCGCATGGATGAGGCCAGCGACAAGATAGAGAAAGAGAAGGTCTCTCTTTCGGATGTCGTGGCGGAGGCGGTGTCGGATATGGCACCGGTTGCAGGCAAATATGACACAGACTTGGGACAGGAGTATAAATCCGGGCCTTCGGATAGGAGCATGATGCAGATTGTCAACGGTTTCCCTGAAGGCAGGGAAATTGTCGGCAACCGCAATCTGCTGTATTCTGTATTCCGTAATCTGCTGGAGAATGCCATTTTCTATTCCAAAGGCACCACGGTAAGGGTATCATTGGACAGAGAAGATGAAAAAAGGTATTGGATATCGGTAGAGGATGACGGAGTCGGTATTGACAGCATGCACATGACCCGTATATTTGAAAGGTTTTACCGGGTGGACAAAGGACGGAGCCGCAAAATAGGCGGTACCGGTCTTGGACTTTCAATCGTCAAGAATGCCGTAAATCTTCATGGAGGCACCATCAAGGCCATGCCGGCCGTTCCTTCAGGTCTCCGTTTCGAGTTTACATTGGAAAAAGGTTTTTAGGTCCGTTGCATAATCAGAACAGTACGGGGTCAGGCAGTATCCTGAATGTCTTTCTGTGCAGCGGTGTCAGTCCGTAGCGTCGGACGGCTTCGCGGTGGGCTTCAGTCGGATAACCGCAGTTCTGCATCCAGCCGTATTGTGGGTATTGTATTGCCGCCTCTTTCATGTAGTCGTCCCTGAAAGTCTTTGCCAGTATGGAAGCGGCAGCTATGGAGGCATATCTCGCGTCACCTTTCACGAAGCATGTATACGGTATGTCCTTGTAAGGTTTGAACCGGTTCCCGTCCACGATGATATGTTCCGGGCGTACTGACAGGCCGTCCAATGCTCTGTGCATTGATAGAATGGAAGCGTTGAGTATGTTTATCCTGTCTATTTCTTCCGGTGAGGCTGAGGCCACGCACCAGCAGACGGCTTTGTTTATGATGATTTCTCTGAGTTTTTCCCTGACTTTAACCGTCAGTTTCTTGGAATCGTTTAGTTCCGGACAGCAGAAGTCGTCCGGCAGGATCACGGCTGCGGCATATACCGGCCCTGCAATGCATCCTCGTCCGGCTTCATCTGTGCCGGCCTCTATGGTTCCGGCTATGTGGCATCTCTCGAGCATGATGCAAAGGAACTACTTTTTTCTTAAAAGTTCCTCCTGAAGCCGGATTATTCTCTCCTTATCCTCTATGATTTTCTCAAGTTCGGCGATTCGTCTGTCCTTTTCGGCCAGCAGTTCTGCCGAGTGCGCTGTGTTGTATCCGAACACCAGTTCTTCCTCAGGTATGTCCAGAATATAGGCGAGCTTGTTCAGCCGGTCGCTTATAAGATGAGTCTCTCCTTTCTCTATCTTGTAGTATGCAGTCTGGGAGATAGAAAGTCTGTCCGCAATCTCTGCCTGGGACATCTGCTGCTCCTTCCGTCTGTTCTTGATTCGTTTTCTGATCTCCTCATTGTTCATATAAACAAAAATATGGTCAAAAAAAAGAATTTAAAAACAAATAAGAAGTTGTTATAAACAACTATTAGATGTGAATGAGCAGGGCTTGTTTGTAAAAAAACGTAAAAATTCTTTTATAAATCTTTATAATTTGACCTGGAGACCGTATTCTGTATAACTTTAAGTTGTAATTATAATGAAAAAATATGAGAAATTTGTCTAAGAATTTCCGCTTCGGCAAGCGGGATTGCGGTATGGAAGTCATGCGGGCCAGACTCTTGTTTGCCCGGCAACTTGTCATGGATTGCGGTGTGCCATATGTGGATGTATGGCGGTATGCCGGTTTCTCCTCGTTGAAGGATATGGAGCGCCATTGGGAGCGGATGTTCCGGTGCTGAGTCGTGTATAAAAAGAGGCTGTGCACAAAGCGCAGCCTCTTGCATGTTTTGGATATTATTAAGTATTAGGATATGCGGACTATTCGTCTTTTTCCTCTTCCTGGTATGCTTTCAGCAGCTTCTCCTGTACATCAGCAGGTACCTGCTGATATTCGGCCATTTCCATGGTGAAGGAGGCGCGTCCGGAAGTCAGTGAGCTAAGGGTAGTGGAGTATTTGTAAAGTTCTGCAAGAGGAACCCTGGCTTTCAGTACTTCGAATCCCTTTACGCTGCTCATGCCCTCAATCATGGCCCTGCGGCCCTGAAGGTCGGACATCACGTCGCCCATGTATTCGCCGGGTACCATGATCTCGATGTTGCAGATAGGCTCCATGATTTTGGGACCGGCGTTGCGGAATGCTTCCTTGAAGGCGTTGCGGGCTGCCAGTTTGAAGGAAATCTCGTTGGAGTCTACGGGATGCATCTTGCCGTCGTACACGTAGACGCGGATATCACGGGCATATGAACCGGTCAGGGGGCCTTCCTCCATTTTCTCCATGATACCTTTGAGTATGGCAGGCATGAAGCGGGCATCTATGGCACCGCCGACGATGCAGTTGTAGAACTCGAGTTTACCGCCCCAGTCCATGGTGTATTCCTCCTTGGACTTGATGTTGAGCACCATTTCCTTGCCGTCCACTTTGAAGCGGTTGTTCTGGGGAGCGCCTTCCACATAAGGTTCGAGGAGGAGGTGTACCTCACCGAACTGACCTGCGCCGCCGGACTGTTTCTTGTGACGGTAGTTGGCCGCTGCCACTTTGGTTATGGTCTCGCGGTAGGATATCCTCGGGGCAAGCAGCTCCACTTCCATCTTGTTGAGGTTGTTGATCTGCCATTTGAGGATATTGATATGCTGCTCTCCCTGTCCGCTGAGGATGGTCTGTTTCAGCTCTTTGGCATACTGGACAATGTAGGTGGGATCCTCTGCGGCTGCCTTGTTGAGGATTTCTCCGAGTTTCTCCTCGTCCTTTTCGTCTACGGCCTTGATGGCTGTGCGGAACTTGGCCTGGGGATAGACGATTGGAGCGAAGACAATCTCCTGCCCTGGAACGCAGAGGGTCTGGTTGGATTTGACGGATTTCAGCTTGACAGTGCATCCGATGTCTCCGGCCACCATTTCGGATACTTTCTCCCTCTTCTTGCCGGCAACTGCGAAAATCTGGGAGATGCGCTCCTTGTTGCCGTTCTCGGGATTGACGAGGTCCATGCCCTCAGTGAGCTTGCCGGACATTACCTTGAAGTACGACACGTCTCCGAGATGCTGCTCAAGGGCGTTCTTGAATACGAAAATAGCTGTGGGACCGTCGGCATTGCAGGGTATTGATCCGCCGTCCTTGGTAGGCTCGCTCTTCCCTGCCGGCGAGGGGGCCACGTTGATCATGAATTCCATGAGCTTCTTGACTCCGATGTCCTTTTTGGCGGAGATACAGAAGGTCGGCATGATGGAACCCTGGAGGAATCCGAGATTCAGGCCTTTCTCGATCTCCTCGCGGGTGAGCTCGCCTGCATCGAAGTATTTTTCCATGAGGGTCTCGTCGCTTTCTGCTGCCATTTCCGTGAGTGCCGAGAGAACTTCCTCCGCCTGTGCCTTGAACTGGTCCGGGATATCGGACTCGACTCTGGTTCCGTTGTCGTCGGTGAAGGTGTACATCTTCATGGTCAGTACATCGATGAAACCGTTGAATCCGGCTCCCACGGCTACAGGGAACTGTACCAGCACTACCTTGTTGCCGAATGCCTCTCTGAGAGAGTCAATAGTGTTTTCCCAGTTGGCTTTCTCGGCATCGAGCTGGTTTACTGCCACGACAAGGGGTTTTTTATAGTTGTCAGCGTATCTTGCGAAAATCTCCGTACCTACTTCCACACCCTGCTGGGCGTTTACCAGAAGAATACCTGAGTCGCAGACCTTGAACGATGATATCACACCCCCGATGAAGTCGTCTGCTCCGGGTGTGTCCATTATATTCAGCTTGTTGTCCATGAACTCTGTATAAAGAGGTGTCGAGTAGATGGATCTCTGGTTGATCTGTTCGATTTCCGTGTTGTCGCTGATGGTGTTCTTGGCTTCTACGCTTCCTCTGCGGTCGATTACCTTGCCTTCGAACATCATGGCCTCGGACAAGGTTGTCTTCCCAGACTTAGAGCTTCCCAGAAGCACAACATTTCTGATGTTTCCGGTCTGGTAGGTTTTCATTGTATCAGTAATATTTAGTTAGTAATTTGTCAATGTCTCACAAATATAACAAATCCGTAAGACAAATGCAAGAAACCGGTGTCGGAATTGATGAATTAAATGAAAAGTCCGTCTTTCATCTCAAGCATGCGGTCGGACATGAGCGCCAGGTCACGATCGTGGGTGACAATTATTACTGTCTGGCCGAATTTGTCGCGCAGGTCGAAAAACAGCTGGTGTATGTCTTTCTTGGTGCGGCTGTCAAGATTGCCGGAGGGCTCGTCGGCGAATATCACGGAAGGACTGTTGATGACGGCCCTGGCGATGGCGACGCGCTGCTGTTCGCCTCCTGAGAGTTCGGAGGGCTTGTGGTCAAGCCGGTGCCCGAGACCGAGGTCAGAGAGCAGTGACGATGCTTTTTTCTTCGCTTCCGATGTCGGGACGCGCGATATGAGAGCCGGAATCATGACATTCTCAAGAGCCGTGAATTCCGGCAGCAGATGATGGAACTGGAATACGAATCCGATCCTGCGGTTGCGGAAGTCGGCAATGGCGCCTGATGACAGGGAGAATATATCCGTGCCGTCTATGAGTACCTTTCCAGAGTCCGGGACAGACAGGGAGCCCAGAATCTGAAGCAGGGTGGACTTGCCTGCGCCGCTGGCTCCCACTATGGATATGACTTCCCCGTCATTGGCCTGGAAGTCTATGCCGCGCAGCACCTGTACCTGACCGAAACTCTTGGTTATGGACGTGGCCTGTATCATTACGGCAATGGTTTTTCCTGTCCGGATCTGTCTTCCGGTCTGTCCGTACCGTTCTCCTTCCCGGGCTTTTTCCACATTTTGATCATTTTGGCCCGGAATTCCTCCTCCGCGATGTACATTCTGGCGACTTTGTCCACGGGCAGGATTTTCAGGAACTCGTCCAGATACAGCCTTTCAAGTTCGTCATCCTTCGTGCAGTCTTCTGTGTATTTGATAAGGAGCCGCTTCATCTCCACATCGGAGTATGATGCCTTTCCGGAGAGTTCCCGGATGGCTCTGTAGTTGTCGCGGGTTGCCTTGCGGGCATCGCACAATGCCTTGTGGTATTCGTTGTAGACAGGCCAGAACTTGCCTGCCTCCTCGGGGGTGAGTCCCATCTGTGTTGTGAAGAAGCCTATTTTCGCACTTTCAAGCTGTTCCATGTTCTTCGGGTCGGGATGTCCAGGCTTGCCTGGTCTGGCGGGTTCCGGCTGGGCCGCTGCGGACAGGGCAGCCGCTGCGGCTGCGATGAAAAGGATAAATCGTCTCATAATGGTATCTGTTCTATTTAATATCAAGGTATCTGACGAGATCTTCCTCGGTCAGCGAGGACTCTATCTCCTCCGACAGTTCCTCGTCCATTGTCACGGTATTCTCCAAGGAGTTGCTGAGTGCCTCTTCCACATCTATCTCATCGCTGTATGCGTAGATGAAACTGCTCTCAATCCATCCCTCCTCTATCATTGCCATGATAGGATCGCCTGACTCCACCGGATCCGTATAAAGCAGACCGGTGATTCTTGACGCCACGTATCCTATTCCTGCAATAATACCGAACATCAGAGTCAGCATCAGTGCAGGCTTGACTCTCATGACGAACAGTCCGAAAGATGAAGGCGGGGCTTCGAGTCTGCTTCGTACCCTGTCCTCAACTGTGGAAAAATATCCGTCGGGAACGGTGAAGGGATTGTCTTTCATATCTCTCATACCTGTTAGACATTCATAAGTGCGTTTGGCTTAATCGTCCTCGCTTAAAAAGTTCTTCATTTTGAGGAATGCATGGTGATAGGTGGCCTTGACAGCACCTGTAGACCTTCCGATTATCTCCGCGATCTCGTCCATTTTCATCTCCTCGAAATACCTCATTATGAATACAGCCTTCTGTCTTGGCGGCAATTTCTCCATCGCTCTGTAAAGTCTGCGGGTTATCTCGTCCCCGTTGAAGTACTGGCTGGTGGTAAATCGGTCTTCTATGGCCTTCTCATACCCTTTTAAGGACAGAAATGACTTGACTCTTCTGCTTTTGAGGAAATTCAGCGCCTCGTTAGTGGCTATTCTGTACAGCCATGTGTAAAGCCTGGACTCTTCCCTGAAACCAGGTAGGTTTTTCCAGGCTTTTATAAGTGTGTTCTGCAGCAGATCGTCCGCATCATCGTGGTCGAATACGATCTTGCGGATGTGCCAGTACAGGCGCTCGGAATATTTGCGCACCAATAGGCTGAAAGCATAGTCCTGCTTTCCTTCCTCGTGCAGCGCGTCAAGTATTTCCTTGTCCTCGGTCATTTACTTTCTGGAGATGGCTTTTTGTGCTGCGGATATTATATGGTCTTTGTCAAGTCCGTACAAGTTCATGAGTCCGGCCGGTGTACCGCTCTGTCCGAACTGGTCGTCTACGGCTACCATCTCCACGGGGCATGGACGGGTCCTGATGAGCACTCCTGCAATCAGCTCTCCGAGTCCTCCGGCTATCAGATGTTCTTCGGCTGTAACCACTGCTCCTGTCTTGGCTGCGGAAGCGAGCACGGCTTCCGTGTCCAGCGGCTTGATGGTGTGTATGTCAATGACTTCTGCGGAAATGCCTTGTCTTTCCAGTTCTTCGGCGGCCTGAATGGCCTCCCATACCAGATGGCCGGTGGCGAAGATGGATACATCGCTTCCCTCTACGAGACGCAGAGCCTTGCCTATCTCGAATGTCTGGTTCTCAGGGGTGAAATTGGGTACTGAAGGGCGGCCGAAACGCAGGTACACCGGGCCATCGTACTTTGCGGCGGCTATCGTGGCGGCCTTGGTCTGATTGTAGTCGCAGGGATTGATGACTGTCATTCGGGGCAGCATCCTCATCATGCCGATGTCCTCCATTACCTGATGGGTGGCTCCGTCCTCTCCGAGAGTTATGCCTGCATGGGATGCGGCTATCTTGACATTGGCATTGCCGTAGCACACGCATTGGCGTATCTGGTCATAGACTCTGGATGTCACGAAGTTGGCAAAAGAACCGGCGAATGGTATTTTCCCGTTGAGGGAGAGTCCGGCGGCTACGTCGACCATATTGGCTTCGGCGATTCCGCACTGGAAGAAACGCTCTGGATGTTCCTTGGCGAACTGGTCCATCTTGAGGGAACCGGTGAGGTCCGCGCACAGGGCCACTATTCTGTCATCCTCGTTGCCTATCTCGGCAAGTCCGGCACCGAAACCGGAACGTGTGTCCTTGTTTCCTGTATTTGTAAACTTTTCCATTTTTCCAAAATTCTTAAAAGTCTCCGAGAGTTTCCTTTATCTGGGCCAGGGCAGCCTCGCACTGTTCCGCGGAGGGAGCCTTTCCGTGCCATTTGCATGTACCTTCCATGAAGTCCACGCCCTTGCCCATGACGGTCTTGAACAGTATCATCACGGGTTTTCCGTGACCGGCTATGCCGAGGGCTTTCCCGTAAGTTTCGAGCACGGACTGCATGTCGTTGCCTTCTGCTGTCAGGCATTCCCACCCGAAGGCTTTCCATTTTACTTCAAGGTCTCCGAGTCCGATGACCGATTCTACCGTACCGTCTATCTGCTGGTGGTTCCAGTCGGTCATGGCGATGAGGTTGTCGATCTTGTGATGTGCGGCGAACATGGCGGCCTCCCATATCTGGCCCTCCTCGCTCTCGCCGTCTCCGACAAGTACGTATACCATGCGGTCATCCTTGTCCAGCTTCTTGCCCAGAGCCGCACCGCACGCAACCGAGAGACCCTGTCCGAGGGAGCCGGACGGCATATACACTCCCGGAAGTCCGTGGTCAGTGGAAGGGTGTCCCTGCAGTCTTGATCCCAGATGGCGGAATGTGGCCAGCTCCTTTACCGGGAAATATCCGCTTCTGGCCAGTACGCTGTAGAACAGGGGTGACATGTGCCCTGCGGAGAGGAAGAACATGTCGTTGCCTTCGCCTCTGCGGTTCCAGTGTTCCGGTGAATGTTTCATTATCTTGAAAAACAGGGCAGTGACTATGTCTGTGCTGCTCAAAGAGCCGCCGGGATGCCCTGACCCGGCCTGAGTGACCATTCTCACAATGTCCCTTCTGACCTGGGACGCTGTCTGAGTAAGTCTTTCGATATCCGTCATATCAGTTGAAAATGTTTATTGCGCTAAGATAGTATGAATTTTAGAAACTGTGAAAATAATGTATCTTTGCATGAATTTTTGTAGATAGAGATGAAAAATATCCGTAACTTTTGCATAATAGCGCATATAGACCACGGGAAAAGTACGCTGGCGGACCGTCTTCTGGAGCATACTCACACACTTACGGAGCGTGAGATGGAGGATCAGGTGCTGGACTCCATGGATCTGGAGCGGGAGAAGGGGATCACAATCAAGAGCCATGCCATACAGATGGTGTATAATTATAAAGGTGAGAAATACATTCTCAACCTTATCGACACCCCGGGACATGTGGATTTCTCTTATGAGGTATCCAGGGCCATAGCTTCATGTGAGGGCGCACTTCTGGTGGTGGACGCGACGCAGGGTATCCAGGCCCAGACGATATCCAATCTCTATCTGGCCATCAATCACGACCTGGAGATTATCCCTGTGCTCAACAAGATAGACATGGACGCGGCCATGGTGGACGTGGTGAGCGACCAGATAATGGACCTGATAGGCTGTGACAGGGATGATATCCTGCTGTGCAGCGCGAAGACCGGCGAGGGCGTACCGGCAATCCTGGATGCCGTTGTGGAACGTTTCCCTGCTCCGAAGGGCGACCCGGAGGCTCCGCTACAGGCTCTGATATTCGATTCGGTCTTCAATCCGTTCAGAGGTGTGATAGCATATTTCAAGGTGGTGAACGGAGTGATACGCAGAGGGGACAAAGTGAAGTTTTTCAATACCGGCAAGGAGTATGAGGCCGACGAGGTGGGCTACCTGCGCTTGAAAATGTGCCCTACGGAGGAGGTCACCACCGGTAATGTAGGATATATAATCTCCGGTATCAAGACGGCGGTCGAGGTCAAGGTGGGAGACACGATTACCCATGTGGACCGGCCCTGCTCCGAGTCCATTGCCGGTTTCGAGGAGGTCAAGCCCATGCTGTTCGCCGGAGTCTATCCGGTGGAGACCGACGAATACGAGAACCTGCGCGCGTCTCTGGAGAAGCTCCAGCTCAACGACGCTTCCCTTGTCTTCGAGCCCGAGTCCTCGCTGGCTTTAGGTTTCGGTTTCCGCTGCGGTTTCCTCGGCCTGCTTCATCTGGAGATCATGCAGGAGAGGCTGTACCGCGAGTTCGACATGGACGTGATAACCACTGTGCCCAACGTATCTTATAAGGTGTATACCACTCAGGGCGAGGTGGTGGACGTACACAATCCTTCCGGGCTTCCTGCCCCTACTCTCATAGACTATATCGAAGAGCCTTATATCCGGGCCCAGATCATATCCAAGAGCGAGTATTTCGGTCAGATCATGAAACTCTGTCTGGACAAGCGCGGGGTGCTCAAAGGGCAGCATTTTCTCACTGCAGACCGTGTGGAACTTACATACGATATGCCGCTGGCCGAGATAGTCTTTGACTTCTACGACAAGCTCAAGTCCATTTCCCGTGGCTACGCTTCCTTCGACTACCATATCATAGGCTATCAGAAGGCAGACCTGGTCAAGCTGGACATCCTGCTCAACGGTGAGTCCGTGGACGCTCTGTCGTCCCTTATTCACAGGGACAGGGCCTATGACTTCGGTCGGCGTATATGCGAGAAGCTCAAGGAACTGATTCCCCGGCAGCAGTTCGAGATAGCCATTCAAGCCGCCATCGGAGCGAAGATCATCGCCCGAGAGACCGTAAAGGCAGTGCGCAAGGACGTGCTGGCAAAGTGTTACGGCGGCGACATCACCCGTAAGCGCAAGCTGCTGGAGAAGCAGAAGAAAGGCAAGAAGCGCATGCGTCAGATTGGCAATGTGGAGGTGCCCCAGTCAGCGTTCATGGCTGTGCTTAAGCTGGACTGAGGCAGCAAGTTGTCCTTACAGTAATCATATAGTTTGAATTTTACCGAAGTAATATTGATATGTCGCTGAAGCGTAATTTGTTGATACTTATACTTGTCATGTTGTCGTGCCCGATGTATGACGCTGCGGCGCTGGTTGAGGTGGACTCGAGTAAGATAACAGAGTGGAAATACTATAACAGGTCAGGTAATTACGATTCGATCATCGTATCCGCCATGCCGGTCTTCGACTCGGCGTACAGGGCCGGAGATGAGCATGACGCATTCTATGCAGCTGCCATGATAGCCCAGGGCTATCTTTTTTCCAGCAAATTGGATTCTGTCAAGAAGTGGATTGCTTTTCTGGACAGTCTCGAGGGAGAGAACGCGGACATGAGTTCCAGGTCCATATATTATAATGTAAAGGCAATCTATGCGCTGAAGCGTGAAGTGAATTACCCCGAGGCCCTGAAATATTTTCTGAAGGGTTATGAAGTGGCTACGGCGCAGGGGCACTCGGACTATCGGGTTGCTCTGCTTTCCAATATCACGAACATCTTCTACCTGCGCTATGACTCCAGCGGGTGCAGGTATGCGCAGGACGCCATGAGGATAGTGGAGACATGCGATGTCTCGGATTTTTCTCGGAGTCTTGCCTACATAGCGATGGCACAGATGCAGTATCTGAGAGGTGACTGTAGTGAAGTGAGGCTGCTGTGCGGGAAATCGGACAGCCTGATACGCAATGCCGGTTATAGATCGTTGATAGCATCGGTTGAGGTGCTGTTGGGTGACGTATGTACACGTGAGGCTGACTGGAAGGAGGCGGAGCGGCACTACAAGCGTGCCGTTGAGTATATCGCCGACACCGAACCAGGTATTGTTCCCTTGATATATCTCAATTACGGCCAGTGCTGTGAGATGCAGGGGGACTTGAGCCGTGCTGCGGATCTTTACCGGCAGGGTCTGGACATATTTCAGGAATACGGCAACGAGGAATTCCGGAGGGAGCTGCTCCTTCGTCTGGCGGATGTCTACTGCAGCATGGATGATTACGTGATGTTTAAGGAATATTATATGAAATACCGTGCCGGAGCGGTCTCGATGGAGGAAAGAGAGAGGGAGTTCAATGCCTTGCTTCTGTCCAATCAGGAGATGCAGTATGAGTTCGAGAAAAAGTCCAGTGAGCTTGCGCTGTTCAAGTCCCAGCGTGCGATGTGGATGTGGTGCGGTGTGTCCCTGATAGCACTTGTGCTGCTGTTCTCGTTCTTTTATCTGTGGCGGAAGCAGAAGGACATGTACAGGGGGCTGATGAACCAGTATAGTCATTATATGCAGCAGACAGAGCATATGGAACTGGTAGAAACAGGGGAGCAGGATGATTCGCAGGCGGACGGTGTGGACAAGATGCTTTTTGAGAAAGTGAAGTCGCTTATGTCGAAAGACAAGATATTCCGTCAGAAAGATCTTACGCTTGACAGTATAGCCGGTATGACCGGCAGCAACAGGACGTATGTGTCCAAGACGATCAATCATTACGCCGGGCAGTCTTTTCCGGCTTTTCTGAATACTTACAGAATCGCCGATGCAGTGAGGCTGATTTCCGACTTGTCCCAGAATATTCCTCTCAAGCAGGTGGCCGATGAAGTGGGATTCACTTCAATGAGTTGCTGCTCTCGAAAAAGTAGACACGGAAGGGTAGAAAAAGATAGGAAGTAGTATC